>OLPO01000005.1_pt1 | contig 393351 bp, 330 predicted proteins | sample 1672831 | NCBI WGS metagenome assembly OLPO01 (sample SAMEA3136728, study PRJEB25190) | human gut metagenome | reverse complement strand
GCTTTGCAAAATGTGGCTTGTGAACAAGCCATCGGATTTATCTTTCCGATTCATTAAAAAGAGAGTGCCTAAACACTCTCTTTTAAAAATCAATATTCATTAGTGAACCTTGAGAACTTCTGAGTCCTTATGTATTTCTTCCAATTCATTTGCAAGGTCATCAAGTTCTGTGTTAAGTCTATCCATAATCTTGTCATCAACCTTGTGATGTAAGAAAATATGTTCCATTCTTTCGTAGGCATTTCCTGTCTTTTCAGCAAGTTCAATATACTTATCAATATTGTTAAGCTGACTAGACATTTTAAATCGTGTAATATCGTCTTTTATAAATTCGATAATTTCTCTCTGGTCTGCGTACTTACCCTTTACCATAGCATATGGTCTCATACGCTGAAGGAAAAATTTATCCTTTCTTGTAATGTTAAAAACATAAGAAACAATTAAACCGTTACCTAAATCAAAATTTGCTATGTGCATACGGCTATCGAAAACCTTAATATCCGTTGCCCCAAGCTGTTTAAGGTTAAAAGCGATAATATCGCCACTTACAGTATTTTGATTCATAAAATCCCTCCTCTGATATTTTATTCATACATAATTACAAGATATGCAGTAGAAACAATAATAGACATAATCATAAGTGGGAAACCAATCTTAAAGTAGCTACCAAATGTGATTTCGTGTCCATCTCTCTTACTGATACCTGAAAGAACAACGTTAGCTGATGCACCAACAAGTGTACCATTACCACCAAGACAAGCACCAAGAGATAATGCCCACCAAAGAGGTGCAATATCCATACCACTCTTGCCCATTGTAATAATAAGTGGAATAAGTGTCGCAACGAAAGGTATGTTATCTAAGAATGATGAAAGTATAGCAGAAACCCATAAAATAAGCAAGAGCATAAGCAAGTCATTACCCTGTGTTACATTAATAAGGAATTTTGCCATCATATCAATAACGCCTGTCTGCTGTAAACCACCTACAACACCGAAAAGACCAACAAAGAATACAATAGTAGGCCATTCAACTGTTGCAATAATTTCTTCTGGGTCTGCCTTTCCATGGCTGAGGAACAATATAACTGCTGCTGCTGCAATAGCTATTGTGGCAGACTGTATACCTAAAGCATCGTGAAGCATAAATGCAACAACAACGCAAATCATTACAACAACACTCTGAATAAGAAGAACCTTATCCTTAATAGCCTTGTTTTCGTCTAATTCCATAACTGCTGCCATTTTTTCTGGTGTAACATGGAGCTTTCTACCGTAAATAAAGTAGAAACAGAATAATGTAAGAACACCAATAATAACAGCTGGAACACCTGTATTTACAATAAAGTCATTGAAACTAAGTCCTGCGGCACTACCAATCATAATGTTAGGTGGGTCACCAATAAGTGTAGCTGTACCACCAACATTAGATGCTAAAATCTGTGTAATCAAAAATGGTACTGGATTAAGCCCAAGCATTTCTGTAACAGCGATTGTCATTGGACCAACCAAAAGTACAGTTGTAACATTATCAAGGAAAGCTGAAAGAACAGCTGTAATAATGAAAAATAAAATCATTATTATCCAAGGCTTACCTTTTGATAATTTGGCTGCTTTAATAGCTATGTATTCAAACAAGCCAGAAATTTTTACTACTGACACAAAAAGCATCATACCTATTAATATACCAACTGTGTTAAAGTCTATGTAAGATGCTAAACTTTCTACATCAAGTATCTTACAGGCTAACAACAAAGTTGCACCAGCAACGGCTGCTAAAGCACGATGAACTTTTTCTGTCATTATTGCTGCCATAGTGACAACAAAAATAATAATTGAAATAATCTGTTGTGCGTCCATAATTTCCTCCATTTATGTTTTTTTATTTTCAAAATCATTATACGGCAGTTTTTCTTACTATTCAATATTTATAAACATATTTTTTAGGCTATATTTAATATAAAACATATGTTATACTACAGTTTTTTAGGCATTTTGTCTAAAAAATAACAATATTTAACAATAAAATCACAATTTATTATATTTTTCAATTTTATAATTATACATTTTCTATTTATAGATTTTACATTGTTATTACTTACTTTATAAAAGTTTTACCTTATATTTAAATATATTTATTGCAATATTTTTTTATATACTATAATATTATATTATCAATTTTATAATTTTTTTTGTAGTTTTTCTACTTAAAAATTATGGAGGCAAAAAATATGGAAAATACAGTTTTGTTTAATATACAAAAAAAGTACTCTGAACTTAGTAAATCAGAAAAAGTTGCTGCCGATTACATCTTAAACTATAAAAATAATTACGAAAATCTCTCTATTTCCAAAATGTCTGAAAAAGCTAACATCAGCCAACCTACAATAATTAGGTTTGCAAGAGCTTTGGGCTACAAAGGTTTTAAGGAGCTTAAATACGCCCTTTTACAAAATTCTACAGCACCTAAAAAACTAAATCCTATGGACGGGTTTGAGCTTACTGGTATTGAAAAAGTTGAGGATATTCCTGCTAAAATAACTGCTACAGCAATTTCTCTTTTGGAAACTTCACTTAAATCCATATCTTCTAGTGATTTCAGCCGTCTTATAAATATATTAAAAAAAGCCGAAAATATAACTATATTTGCTATAGAAAATTCCTCTGTAGTAGCTATGGATTTAATTGTCAAACTCTCATATTTAGGCTTTAACTGTACATATAATTCCGACCCATATTTACAGAAGGTAAATGCCTCTAATTTGAAAAAAGGAAGTGTTGCCATTGGTATATCATATTCTGGCTATTCTTCTATTACAGTAGAAAACTTAAAAACAGCAAAAAAAGCCGGTGCAACTACAGTAGCTCTTACAAATTTCAACAAAGCTCCTATTAGTAAGTTTGCCGATATTACAATATACTCCAGCAATAGACAGTATTTCTACGGTGATGCTATATTCTCCAGAACTGCACAGCTTGCCATTATTGATATGATATATATTGGTCTTATTACAAGCGACTATAATAAATACACCAAAAAGCTGGATAAAAACAAAGAACTTATACAAAATCTTGACCTTATGGTTGCTAAACAGTCAGAAAAAATGTAGAAAATCTACATTTGCCTTCTGGCTGTTTTTTACTTTTACTTTACAAAGCCTTAACCTGGACTTGCTTGTTTAAACATGTTTTGAAAAATATAATGCAACTTGTAATGTGAAGCAAAGCAAACGGAGGTAAATATGCTTGAATTAAAAAACATTAGAAAATCCTTTGGGAAAAACGTAATTCTCAAAAACATTTCCCTTTCCATAAATAACGGTGAAATCGTTTCTATATTAGGTCCTTCAGGTAGTGGCAAAACAACACTCCTTAACCTTATATTAGGAATAACTGATATTGAAAAAGGTAACTTAATATTAGACGGAAAAGATATTACAAAAGTACCTATGGAAAAAAGAGGTTTTAACATAGTATTTCAGGACTATGCCCTTTTCCCAAACCTCAATGCCTATGAAAATATCACTTATGGTTTAAGAAACAAGCCAAACATTTCTTCTAAAGAAGAAGTTGACGACTTAATTAAACTTTTAGGTCTTGAGGAACATCTCAATAAGAATATCAACCAGCTTTCCGGTGGTCAGAAACAGAGAGTAGCTCTTGCCAGAACAATGGTTATGAAGCCTAAAATTCTTCTTTTAGACGAACCTTTAAGTGCCTTAGATGGTGTTATAAAGGAATCTATAAAAGAAAAAATCAAAACAATAGCAAAGGATTTCAACCTTACTACTATTATTGTTACTCACGACCCTGAGGAAGCACTTACACTTTCAGATAAAGTTCTCATTATAGACCATGGTGAAATTTCACAGTTTGGCAAACCGGAAGAAATAATACACACTCCTAAAAATGACTTTGTAAAAAAATTCATTTTAAACCAGTTAGAAATAAAGAAAAATAACATTTTCTCTCTTTTCAATACAACTGCTACAGGAAGTTGTTTTTAGGTGATTGATTATGAATAAACAAAAAAATAGACAATTAAGAATTATATTTATATTTGTAATAGCTGTATTTGGAATTTTCCTGCTTTTGCCTACTATAACACTTCTTTTAAAGTCCTTTATTACAGACGGTGGCATTTCTTTTGAAAGCTATAGAGAAATGTTGGGACAAAAGAGATTTTACAAAGCCTTTGGCAACAGTATTGTAGTTGCCCTGTTTAGTGGTGTTTTATCTACTTTATTAGCTTTTATAATAGCATATACAATTAATTTTACAAACATTTGTAAAGGCATCAAAAATACCATCAAAACTCTTGGTGTTTTACCAATGCTTTTGCCTACTATTACATACGGCTTTGCTATTATATATTCCTTTGGTAAGCAAGGTCTTCTTACAAAGCTTTTTGGCAGACAAATATTTGATATTTATGGTTTTAAAGGTCTTGTACTAGGCTATGTTATATACACTCTGCCTATTGCCTTTATACTTATAAACAACACTATGCTTTACATAGATAAAAGTTTCATTACAGTTTCCAGAATAATGGGTGACAGCAAGATAAGAACCCTCTGGATAGCAATTATTTCCCCTCTTTTGGGAACTTTAGCTGCTGCTGTAATACAATGCTTCTTCCTCAGCTTTACAGACTTTGGTATTCCGGCATCTATTGGTGGTGAATACGAAGTAGTTGCTACATTGTTATTTAATGAAATGCTGGGAAGTGTACCAAACTTCAACAACGGTGCAGTAATAGCTCTTTCAATGCTTTTGCCATCTATTTTAAGTATTTCACTTTTAACATACCTTGAAAAATACAACATAAGATACAACAAGATTTCACAACCGGAAATAAAGAAAAATAAGGCAAGAGATTTTGTCTGTGGAGGTCTTTCAATCCTCATTATATTAGCAATGCTTTCAATATTTGCCGTTATAGTAGTAATTCCATTTGCTGAAGAATGGCCTTACAAAATTGTATTTTCACTGAAGAATGTAAACAATGTATTTTCAGATAGTTCACTTATAGGAGTATTTACAAATTCTCTTTTAGTCAGTGTACTCACAGCTCTTTTTGGTACTTTAATCGCCTACTGTGGTGCATTAATTTCATCAAGAAGTAAATTGAAGTTTAAAGGCTCTATTGAAAAAATAGCCCTTATTACAAACACTATTCCAGGTATGGTTTTAGGTATAGCTTTTCTTCTTGTATTTACAGGAACACCTATACAGAATACCTTCTTCATTATAATAATTTGTAATATAGTTCACTTCTTCTCAACACCTTACTTAATGCTAAAAGGTACTTTGGAAAAAATGAACAGCTCTTGGGAAACAACAGCAATGCTTATGGGCGACAGTTGGATAAAGACAATAATCAGAATTGTAACACCAAATGCTATGCCTACTATACTTCAAGTTTTTGAATATTACTTCGTAAATGCTATGGTAACAGTTAGTGCCATAATATTCCTTGTAGGTGCAAGAACAAGTGTAATTACAACTAAAATAAAGGAATTACAGCATATTTCAAAATTCAACGAAATATTTGTACTTTCACTTCTCTTGCTCTTAACAAATATAGCAGTAAAAATATTTATAAAATTATATATTAATTATAAAAGGAGAAAATTAAAATGAAAAAACTAATCTACAAAATCGGTACTGTATTAATGTCAGTAGCTATTCTCTGCTCAGGTCTTGGACTTACAGCCTGTGGCACAAGTGGAGAAAAGCAAGTTGTTATCTACTCTAATGCTGATGACGAGGCAATAACAGCTATGAAAGATACTCTTGATGCCAATGGCTATTCAGGAAAATATCTTTTCCAAACTTTTGGTACTTCTGAACTTGGTGGCAAACTTATGACAGAAGGCAAAAACATTGAAGCAGACTTAATTACAATGAGTTCTTTCTATATTGACAGTGCTCAGGAAAAGAACAATATGTTCCTTGACTTAGACTTCCCTCAAAAGACTTTGGAACAGTATCCATCTTACTACACACCTATTACAGCTCAGGAAGGTGCTTTAATTGTAAATACTGAAATGATGAAGGAAAACAATCTTCCTACACCTAAGTCAATCAAGGATTTAGCTAATCCTGAATATAAAGGCTTTATATCTGTAACAGACATTGAAGGTTCATCTACAGCTTGGCTTATGATACAGGCACTTATTTCTTCATATGGCGAAGACCAGACAAAGGAAATTCTCAAGAAGATTTATGAAAACGCAGGTCCTCACCTTGAAGACTCTGGTTCAGGTCCTCTTAAGAAAGTAAGAGCCGGCGAAGTTGCTATTGGTTTTGGTTTAAGACATCAGGCTATTGCCGATAAAAACAATGGTTTACCTATTGACTACGTAGACCCAACAGAAGGCAACTATGTTCTTACTGAATCTCTTGCCCTTATTAACAAAGACGGCAAAGAAAACCCTCTTGCTAGTGAAATGGCAGACTGCATCATTAACAAAGGTAGAACAGAACTTATAAAGACATATCCTATGGCACTTTATGAAGGAGAAAGTACTAACGGTAACAGTGTTTCAGGCAATACAAAGGTATTTGCAGAAAAATTAACTGTTGATTTATTAGACAAACATAAGAAATTATCAAACGAATGTAAAGGAGCAAACTAAAAATGAAGAACTATAAATTACTTACACCAGGACCATTAACTACAACTGATACTGTAAAACAGGAAATGATTTTTGACCACTGTACTTGGGACGATGACTACAAGAAAATCACTCAGAAAATACAGTCAGAGCTTTTAGACCTTGCTCACGCAGATAAGGAAAAATATGCTTGTGTACTTATGCAAGGTAGTGGTACTTTCGGCGTAGAATCTGTACTCTCTAGTGTAATTAAGGATAGTGACAAACTTCTCATTGTTGCCAACGGTTCATACGGCAAGAGAATGGCAGATATTGCAGAACACAATAAAATCAACCACATTATGTACCTTGAAGACTATAACAAAATTCCAGACAGCAAAAAGGTAGCTGAAATTCTCGATGAAAACCCTAATATAACTCACGTTTCTATGGTACATAGCGAAACAACTTCTGGTATTTTAAATGATATTGAAGCTGTAGCAAAGGTTGTAAAAGAAAAAGGTAGAATATTCATTACAGATGCTATGAGTAGCTTTGGTGGTGTAGATATTCCTGTTGAAGAATGGGGCATTGACTTTATTATCAGTAGTGCAAACAAGTGTATACAGGGTGTTCCGGGATTTTCATTCATTATTGGCAGACATGATCTTATTGAAAATTCTAAGGGTACAGCAAGAAGCCTTTCCCTTGATTTATACGACCAGTATAAGACAATGGAAATTGACGGCAAATGGAGATTTACTTCACCTACTCATACAGTAATAGCTTTTGCAAAGGCTATTGACGAAATGAAAGAAGAAGGTGGTATTCCTGCTAGAAATAAGAGATATACTGAAAACAACAGACTTTTAATTTCTAAAATGGCAGAAATGGGCTTTGACACATACATTGACCACAGTGTACAAGGACCAATTATTACAACTTTCCTTTTCCCTGAAAATGCTAATTACACTTTTGCTGATATGTATTCATACATTAAGGAAAGAGGATATGCTATTTACCCAGGTAAGGTAACAGATGCAAACACTTTCAGAATTGGTAACATTGGCGAAATTTATACTGAAGATATTGAAAAACTTTGCCAGATTATAGATGAATTTTTAAAGGAGAACTAATATGAAAACTGAGTGTATTATTTTTGACTGGGCTGGAACAACTGTAGACTATGGCTGTTTTGCTCATGTAAAAGCATTTATTGAAGCTTTTAAGAAATTTGGCATTGAACCTACTGTTGATGAAGTCCGTGCTCCAATGGGTATGCTTAAACATGACCACATTGAAACAATGATGAAAGGCGAAAGAATTTCTAAACTTTGGGAAGAAGTACACAATAGAAAGTGGACAGATGTTGATGTTGATGCTGTTTACGAAGAAAGTGAAAAAGGCATTATGGAAATTCTCAAAAACTATGCAGAACCTAAGCCTTATGTTATTGAAACAGTAGCAAAAATCAGAGAAATGGGTATTAAAATTGGCTCAACTACTGGTTATACATCTGAAATGATTGATATTGTAGCCCCAAAGGCAGAAGAACTGGGCTATGCTCCTGATGTTTACTTTAGCCCATCTGACACAGAAAACTATGGTAGACCTTATCCTTATATGGTTTTCAAAAATATGGAACACCTCAAGGTTTCAAGTGTTAAAAGCGTAATTAAGGTTGGAGATACTATTTCCGATATTAAAGAAGGCGTAAATGCCGGTGTAACTACTGTAGGTATTATCGAAGGTAGCTCACTTATGGCATTAAGTCAAGAAGAATTTAATGCTCTTTCTTTTGAAGAACAGAATAAACTCTGCTACGAAGTAACTAAGAAATTCAAAAATGCCGGTGCTGACTATGTAGTAAGAGATATTAGAGGGGTTTTAGATATTATTGAAAAGTAATATTTAAAATATATTTTGATTTTTCCTAAAAAAAGTGGTTACCTTAATTGGTAACCACTTTTGCTATATAAATATTGCAAATACTATTAAAATAATCAACAAAGAAAAGCCATAAATACTAAAATCCTTTATATATTTTTTAGTATCTGCATCATCTTCTTGACTATAAAATTTATATGATATTAAACTTGCCATAGAGCCTATAAGTGTTCCCAAACCACCAATGTCTACACCATATAAAAGCTGTTTATAGTTTTCTGTAAATTTTAAAAGAAGTATTGTTGCTGGCACATTACTTATAAACTGACTTAAAAATGCACCTATAAACAACTCTTTTCCGTCTATTATGCTTTCAAGAAAAGTTTTAACACTTTCCATATTACTTAAATTACCTATGAACACAAAAAAGAACACAAAAGTCAAAAGTAGTATGTAATCTACTTTTAAAAACAGTTTTCTATTGTAAATAGCCATTACAACACTAACTATTACAAAAAGATATATGTAATTTAAAATATGAAGTACACAACCTATACAAAGCAAAAATAATAAGCCATATACTACAACACCTTTTTTATCCACAACAATTTCATTATTTTCTGTGTTTTCAACTTCAAACTTTTTATTTTTTATAGTTATACACAAAATAAGGACTAAAATTAAACTAACTGTGGATAAAGGCAACATTGTGCCTATAAACTTTCCAACTGACATATTGGATATTGAGTAAATATATAAGTTTTGTGGATTACCCACAGGAGTAAGCATACTGCCCAAATTTGCTGAAATAGTTTCAAGTATTACAATTTTCCCTATGCTTTTACTTTCATTTACAGATTTGAGGAAAAATATTGTAAATGGTACAAAAGTTATAAGTGCCACATCATTTGTAATAAACATACTTGAGAAGAAACAGAGTATAACCATAAAAAATGTAATTTTTCTATTAGTATCAGCCTTTTTGCTAAGTACATTTCCTAAAGCCGTAAAAACATTTATACTTCTGAAACCACATACAGTTATCATAAGACAAAATAACAAACTCAATGTCTTAAAATCAATATAACCTACATAATCTTTGCTAGGGTGTACAAAAAAACAGCTTACAAAAGCCAATATTGCCGAAACTGTAAAGACTATATCACTTTTCAAAAATTTCTTTATTTTTTCCATAATACTATCTTGTACAGAGAATACCAATTACTAATACAATTAAAAGTATTGTACCTAAAATTTCACTTATTGAATATGCTACTATACTTGCTACAATTAAAGCTACCACTATTAAACAGCCTGAATTATCTCCTGAAGAACCTCCTGATGAGCCACCACCTCTATAGCCATAGTTTTTCTCATCACAATCACAACTGCCATAACCAGTACAATCTGCACCATGTTCCCCGTCGTGAGGAAATGGATTTCCACCTTCTCCATACATAAAAACCCCTCCTAAAAAATACCACATAAACTCAATTATTTATGTGGCTTAAAAACTATTTTTCTAATTCCTTGTACATTTGTATTGCTGACTTGTGGAAAATTGGGTGCATTGCGTAAGGAGCAATATCACTTAAAGGTTTAAGAACAAAGTACCTATTTTCCATATCAATATGAGGTACTGTCAATTCCTCTGTGTTTATGATTTCATCTTCAAAAAGCACAATATCCAAGTCAAGTGTACGAGGACCCCAATGTACTTTCCTCACTCTTTTTGCCTCTTGTTCAAGGGACTGTAAAAAGTGAAGTAACTGTTCTGGGAAATAAAGTGTTTCAATTTCCATACAACCGTTTAAAAAGTCGTCTTGTTCAACACCACCATAAGGCTTTGTAACAATAATATCTGACACCTTATTTACTCTTATATTTTCGTTAGCCTTTATACTTTCAATGGCATTGGAAATGTACTCTGACTTTTCCCCCATATTTGAACCAAAGGAAATGTAAGACTTGCTCCACTTTCTGTGTATTTCAACAGATGCACTATCTAAAGGCAAACCTACAGGAGCCCAAGGCTTTTCCACCTTTACTGTTACTTCGTGAACATTAAAGTTTTTAAGTATACCCTCAGCAATATTTTCTGCAAGAGTTTCTATAAGTTTAAAGACCTTATTTCTGACAATATTGTCTATAAACAAACTAACTTCGCCATAGTTTACACTTGTAGCCAAATCATCATTTTCTGACCTAGAAACAAGCATTTCTGCTGACACAACAAATTTCTGTCCCAGTACATTTTCCTCTTTAAAAACACCATGTTTTCCAAAACATTCTAGCTTGTTAATTATAACCTTATCCAACACTATAACTCCTTAATACTTACCTAATATCTTTTCTGTCATTAAGATTGCTCTTTTGTTTTCCTTTACATTGTGAACTCTGACAAAAAGTGAATTTTTAACAACAGCCAAAACACTTGTAGCTATAGTACCCTCAACTCTTTCATCAGATGGCAAGTCAAGAGTAAGACCAATTACAGATTTTTTAGAAGTACCTAAAAGCACAGGATAGCCAAGAGTATTAAGCATTTCCAATTTATTTATAATTTCAAGATTTTGTTCGTAAGTTTTAGCAAAGCCAACCCCAGGGTCTGTACAAATTCTGTTATCATCAATGCCAACAGCCTTTGCCTTAGCAATAGACTCTTTCAAGTCATTGAGAACATCGTTCATATAGTCAGTATAGTTCATTTCCTTTCTGTTGTGCATAAGACAACAAGAAACATTACCGTCTTTAACTACCTGTGCCATATTTTCATCGTACTTAAATCCCCAAATGTCATTTATTAAGTCTGCACCAGCATTAATAGCAGCCTTTGCAACACCAGATTTATAAGTATCAACAGAAATTGGAATATCAAATTCAGCCTTTATTTTTTCAACAACAGGCACAACTCTGCTTATTTCCTCTTCGTCAGAAATCATAGTATAGCCAGGACGGGTAGACTCTCCGCCTACATCTACAATATCCATACCGTCTTTTATCATTTCTTCTGTATGCTTTAAAGCTCTGTCAATGGTGTTGTACTTACTTCCGTCAGAAAATGAGTCAGGAGTAACATTTAATATACCCATAACATATGTTCTGTCTTTAAATTCTCTATTACCTATTATCATCAGTATTCTATCTCCATATTTTTTTTGCTGTCGCTCCAATAACACTGGTCTACTGCCTTGCAACTATAGCATTGACGAGAAATCTTGTCTGCAACTGCCAAAATATCACTTAAATCTTTTAATTCCGAACTTTTTTCTCTGTGACTTTCAATAGCATTACAAATTATATCTATCTCATTTTCTGTATACTCACATTTTTTCAATATATCTCTGGCAGTTCTAACACTTTCTATTTCGTGATTTTCTACAGAAATTGCCCTTCCTATATCGTGGAGAAGTGCAGCCCCATACACTATATCTTTATCTATTTTAATGTCATTTTCCAAAGCTAAAATATAGGATATTCTAGCTACATCAAGACAATGTTCAATATCGTGTATACAGAAAATTCTCTCCTCTTCCTTTTTGGCTAAATCACTCATATATTTAGAATATTGGCTATTTTTCAATATTCTGTTGTATCTAGTCAATGGTTTCACCTCCGAGGAACTTGTACGCCTCATTTAAAAAGCTAAGAGAACCAAATATAATAATAGCCTCACAGCCGTCAGCAAGGGCGTTGTCTATTGCCCTTTCTATTGATGACATAGCCTGTACATTTTTATTGTGTAATTTTACACATTCAGCTAATTTTTCAGCACTTAATCCTCTTTGGTTGTTAGGTGTTACAGTATAAATAGAAGTAGCCAGACTTGCTGTAATTTCTACAAGACTTTCATAATCCTTGTCTGCTAAAACACCCATTACAAATGCTATTGTATGCTCTGTTAAGTAATACTGTATATTTTCTCTTAAAGCCAATGCACCATGAGGATTGTGAGCACCGTCTATAATAATAATAGGCTCTGTACTTACAAGGTCAAAACGACAAGGCCACAAAGCCTTCTCCATACCATCATATACATTATCAATTTCATAGCCCAACTCTTTGAGCTTGTCTATAACTTCAAGAGCCAATGCAGCATTTTCGCATTGGAATTTTCCCAGCATTTTTATTTTTATGTTTTTATATTCCTTGTAATCAAAAATTGTTTCCTCAAAACTAAGTTTTGTATTTACAATTTTGCTTACATCTGCCAAAGTCAAATCGGAAATTTTATCTTTTAAAACAGCAAGTACCTTTGGATATTGACTTGCACTTACCAAAGGAGAACCCTTTACAATACCTATTTTCTGTTCTGTAATTTTTTCGAGAGTGTCCCCTAAGAACTGTGTATGGTCAAGAGCAACAGATGTGAGAACAGAAAGTACCTTGTTATCTGCCACATTTGTAGCATCTTCCTTTCCACCCATACCACATTCTACAACTGCAAAATCGCAGTCATTCTGTTCAAAATAATAGTATGCTAAAGCTGTTTCAATTTCAAATGGTGTAGGTCTGTCTGGCATTTTATCTACAAATCTTGAAATGACATCTGTAAGAGAAGCAAATTCGTCTTCACTTATCCATTGACCATTAATGCTAAATTTATCTCTATAGTTCAAAACATCTGGAGAAGTGTATCTTCCTACCTTGTAGCCTGAGGCTGTAAGAACAGAGGCTATAAAAGTGCCTACTGAGCCTTTTCCATTTGTTCCTGAAATATGTATTAGTTTTACTTTGTCCTGAGGATTGCCCAAAAATTCGCAAAGCTTGCGTACTCTATCAAGACCTAAAACTATTTTTCCACTATTTCCGTTTGCAATATAATCTCTGGCTTGCAAATAATCCACTTTAATCACTTCGCTTTCAATTTTTCATTATATCCTATTTTCTTCAATTTAACAATATTTATTTGAATATCCCCTAAAAATATACTATAATTGTGCTGAGGTGTAAAAATGAAAACATTAATTATAAACAGTTCTCCCCATAAAAATGGAAATACTTCTTTTTTAGCTAATCTGCTTTCAAAAAAATTAAAAGGCGAAACAGATATAATTTTTCTAAGTGATATAAATTTTAAAAGCTGTTGCGATTGCGAAAGCTGTAAAAAAAATAGTCTATGTGTCCTTGATGACGATGCCCAAGATATTATAAACAGTCTTAATAATTACGATAATATAGTCCTTGCTACACCCCTTTACTATAACCAGCCTACAGGGGATATGATGTGCTTTTTATCCCGTTTCCAGCTGTGGTTTTTAAATCCAAATTTAAAGGCAAATCCCAAGAAAGCCGGTATAATTGTAGTAGGTGGTGGAGATTGTGTTGTAAATTCAGCTGACGCAGAAAAAACAATGCGAATTGCCCTTAGAAGTATAAATACAGCCGTTGTAGCCTACGCCAGAAGCCTGCATACTTCTACCACACCGTCTAAAAATGATACTAATGCTATGTTGGAAATAGAAGAAATGGCAGAAAAATTGAATAATTTATAATATACCAAAATAGGTTCGGTTTATTCCGGACCTATTTTTTTGCAAAAAAAACAAAGCCACAATGGTAGCTCCGTCTTTTCAAACTTATTAAATTCAAAAGCAAACTTTTGTTTCCGTCCCCTAACGGGGTTCATTAGAATTATACTGTATCCAATGAATTATATAATAATATCCGCAAGCGTTTCCGTCCCCTAACGGGGTTCATTAGAATTATACCCTAGCCCTTTGCATCCCACTATTTATGCCTATTACAAAGCCCAAAATCGGCTGAAAAGCAAATAGCCAAACGGTATACAAGATTTTTCATTAAATTTCAGCTGAAAACCCAGTAAATAAGCATATCGGCTGAAAATTCATTTAAAAATAACCTTTCCCCTATTATACACCATTTGCATTTTTATTTCAACCATTATATTTATAAAAACAGCATAAAAATAGACGCAGTAACTCTAGTTACTACGCCTATATATAAAATTTATGTGCCCACTAATTTAATCTTTCAACAGTAACCAAACCTGAAGATGCTGGAGCTACAACGCCCTCATTTACAAAGAATATAACACCATCATTATCAAAATAGTAGCCTACATCTTCTGGCTTTGCAGTTGCACCCTGTGTAAATGCACCTGTTTTATCATTTTTAACAGCTTCATTTATAAGGTTTGCACCTTCTTCTTTGTACTGTGCATTTGTTCCGTCATCAACTACTGAACCATCAACAGCACTAAGGAATAAAGCTGAAACATAAGTTGAGCCTTTCTTATCCCCAGAACGCACATTTTCTGTAAATAATACGCAAACCTTACTATCGTCAGCATATGTAATAGTAGCATTAACTGTACCGGCATAAGCACTATTGGTTTCGTCTAAAGACTTGCCTTTATATTGCTCAACCATAGCACTAGCCTTGTCCTGTGCCATCTTCTTAATAGTAGTATTTAATACCGCATAATTACCAGAAACTACTGGAACACTTGTAGTAACTGAAATATTACCCTTAGCATCAAACAACTTATCGTATTTTATCTTGCTAACATCAATAGCTGAAGGAGAAACTGTTTTGTCTGCTACAATATTAGTAGTGCTTTCATCTACTGTCAATGCTGCAACAGCCACATTTTTATCCATTGTTACAGTTACAAGACCAACAGCATAAGGTGCTACAACGCCCTCATTTATGAAAAATACAGTATTTTCATTTTTATCAACATACCAACCTATATTTTCAGCCTTTACATTATCAAAGGAATCTTCAAAATAGTTTTCCTTGTTGGCATTTATTAATTCCTTAAACTGTTCAATAGCTGTATTCATATCACTTGACTTAATGTTAATAACATTTCCGTCCTCAATACAATATGTTTTAGCAGAAACAACTGTACTACCATGAGCACCACCAGTATATGATTCCTGTGTGTTTACAATAGATACAACACCATTGTTATTACACTTTACATCATAACTAGAAGTAAATGTGCACTTTGATAAATCATCGCCCTCTGTAATATCCGCCTCAAAAGCCTTAATATCAGCCTTTGCCTGTGCAGAAATAGCAGTATTTACCTTTGAGCCAAAATTTCCTGTAAATACTGGATATTTAGCTGTAGACTTAGTCTTTCCACCTTCACTGGCTGTTTCAGCATATGTAAATGATACATTACCGGCTGTGTTTATTCTATTAAAATGAACATCACCGGTATTTATAACAGCTGTCTTTCTGTCTGAATCCCAACTTACGTTAGCTCCAAAACTTGTTGCTATAACTCTTATAGGAACCATAACTTTACTGTTTATAATATCAACGGGTACCTCAACGGCAATATTCTTTCCGTCTAATTTCATTACCTGTGAATGAGCAGTCATTGAAATTGTTGTTTCGCCATATGTGCAAGTTACTGTTTTTGTTTCAGCATCCCAGCTAGTTGTTGCACCAAATGTGTCTGCGAAGAACTTGAAAGGTACAAGTACACGACCCTTTTCCATAACCGGTGTTTGGTCTAATTGTACTAATTCGCCATTAAACTCTACAGATATTTCCTGTGCAGCTGATACAGGAAAAGCCAACATTGAAGCAGTAAGAACTACTCCTGCAAATAAAGCAATCATCTTTTTCATAATTGTTATTCCTCCTTTTAAAACGGAAGCATAGCATAAGCTAAAATTCCACAACGGACCAGAAAAAATGCCTTTTTTCGCATTTTTCCTATAGAGTAATAAAGTGTGCATTTAAGAACTTTTCTCCAATGCACACTCCATAACTTAAAAATTATTCAGCAACTGTAGTTGTTTCAACAGTTGTTTCTTCTGTTGTACTTTCAGCAACTGTAGTTTCTTCTGTTGTGCTTTCGTCAACAGTTGTTTCTTCAGTTGTGCTTTCATCAGTTGTAGTTGTTTCTGTAGTTTCTTCAGTAGTTGTTTCAGTTACATCTACAGCAGAAGCAGATTCAACTTCGTCCTTAGCATCTTCCTTAACTGTGTTAATCTTTACAGTCTTGTTTTCAGCATCCCATTCTACATCTGCACCCATATTGTCAGCTACAAATCTTAATGGAACGAAAACTCTGCTGTTCATAATCTGAGCAGGTACATCAATTTCTAAAGACTGACCAGATACAACAACATCCTTTACATTAGCTGTAAGAGAAATCTTTACGCCGTCCTTTTCGCAAGTAACAGTCTTAGTTTCTGCATCCCAAGCTACTGTAGCACCAAGCTTTTCAGCAACAAATCTGAAAGGTACAAGAACTCTACCATTTTCAATAACTGGGTCCTGTTCAAACTGAACCTTTTCGCCATTAAATTCAACACCTGCATAAGTTGTACCAAAAGCTGGTGTAAGAGCTGCTGATACTGCAACTATAGTAGCTGCAAACATTGTAATCATTTTCTTCATTTTCGTAATCTCCCAATATATAAAATTATTAAAAACTTAAAAAGGGTAGATTAAATAATCCACCCTTAAATAAATCATAAACTCTGTAACGCCTTTTTAACAAGGTCACTTACTGTCTTATTATCGGCACGGCCTGCAGTTTTGCCCTTAACGGCACCCATAACCTTGCCCATATCTTTCATAGAAACAGCTCCTACCTCATTGATAACAGCTGATATAACCTCATTGATTTCGTCCTCAGACATTTGCTCGGGAAGGTAAGCATCGAGAACTTCAACTTTTTTATTGACTTCATCAATTAAGTCTTGTCTGCCAGCCTTTTCAAAGTCAGGCAAAACATCTTTTAATTTCTTAATTTCCTTAGAAATTACAGTCAATACTCCGCTATCATCCAAGCTTTCTATTTTGTTATCCTTTTCAACCTGAAGAACACCTGCACGAACCATCTGGATAACTTCTTTCTTGATAGCATCCTTTTCCTTCATAGCAGTCTTCAAATCGTCAAAAAGTCTTTCTTTTAAAGACATAGAATCAATCCTTCTTTTCCGTCACATTAGTTAAACTTACGTTTTCTAGCTGCTTCAGACTTCTTCTTACGTCTTACGCTTGGCTTGTCGTAGTGTTCTCTCTTACGAACCTCGCCCATGATACCGGCCTTTGCACAGTTTCTCTTAAAACGACGAAGTGCGCTATCTAAAGATTCGTTTTCTTTTACTCTAACCTCAGACACTAAATTTCCCTCCCTCCGGTTACCATATCAAATGCACTCTTAAATTGCATACTACCAAATTATACACAATTTTCGCCATATAGTCAACCATAAAATTAAATTTTTTTATATTTTTGTCGGTTAAACAAAAAGTTAGTGCCTCATTGAGTTTTTTTACTTATTACTTTCGTCTTTACAGTCTTTGCATTGATAAATTGTAACAGACAATGGAGCAAGTCTTAAACCTATGTTGTATTCTCTGTGGTCACATTCTCCCTCTTCGGCTACACAAGGCTTTGTATTAACAACACCGCTACCACCAAATGTTGAGCTATCGCTGTTAAATACTTCTTCCCACTCGCCTGCAAAAGGAACACCAACTCTAAAATCTTCATAAACAACAGGAGTAAAGTTGCATATTACAAGTAATGTATCTTCTTTCTTTTCTCCTCGTCTTACAAAAGAGTAGATACTTCTTTCTTTATCATCTGCATTTATCCATTCAAACCCAAAGGCATCAAAATCCATTTTCCAAAGGGCATTATGCTCTAAGTAAAAATGATTAAGGGCTTTAACATAGCCTAACATATTCTTATGATGGTCATATTCAAGTAAGAACCAGTCCAAAGGACGCTTTTCGTCCCATTCAATAAACTGACCAAATTCGCCACCCATAAAGAGAAGTTTCTTGCCTGGATGAGCCATAGCAAAACCATAGGCAACTCTAAGGTTAGCAAACTTCTGCCATAAATCTCCTGGCATTTTGTCAAGCATTGACTTCTTGCCATGAACTACTTCATCGTGGCTTAACACTAAAACATATTTTTCACTATAGGCATATGTAGAGGCAAATGTCATATTGTAATGATGATACTTTCTATAAATAGGCTCTTTTTCAACATATTCAAGGAAATCGTTCATCCAACCCATATTCCATTTAAGCGTGAAACCAAGACCGTCATCATCAGCTGGCTTTGTAACATTTGGCCATGATGTAGACTCCTCTGCAATCATATGAGCATAAGGGTTTCTGTGAGCCATAACACTATTAAGGTGCTTTATAAATTCAACAGCCTCAAGGTTTTCATTTCCACCGTACTTATTAGGTACCCATTCTCCGTCATTCTTGCAGTAATTTAAGTAAAGCATAGATGCAACAGCATCAACTCTTAAACCGTCAATATGGAATTTTTCTACCCAGTATAAAGCATTGGCAATAAGGAAGTTTTTAACCTCATTTCTGCCATAGTTGAAAATAAGTGTACCCCATTCCGGATGTTCGCCCTGTCTAGGGTCAGCGTGTTCATAAAGTGCTGAACCGTCAAACTTAGCAAGACCATGAGCATCTTTAGGGAAATGAGCAGGTACCCAGTCTAAAATTACACCAATTCCAGCCTGATGACATCTGTCTACAAATTCCATAAATTCAGTTGGATTGCCATAACGACTTGTAGGTGCATAGTAACCTGTTACCTGATAGCCCCAAGAGCCGTCAAAAGGGTGTTCCTCTATTGGCAACATTTCAATGTGAGTATATCCCATTTTCTTAACATATGGAATAAGCTCATCAGCCAATTCTAAATAACTTAAAAATCTGTCATCTTCGTCTTCTACTCGTTTCCAAGAGCCTAAATGAACTTCATATATGTTCATAGGCACATCGAACTTATCAGTTTCCTCTAAATGTCTGTACCAAGGCTTGTCTTTCCACTTGTACTGGTCAATATCATAAACTAAAGATGATGTACTAGGTCTAAGCTCTGCAAATTTTGCATAAGGGTCAGACTTTTCAATTACACTGCCCTCTGTAGTCTTAATTTCAAACTTGTACTTGTCACAAGATTGTAAATCCGGAACAAAAATTTCCCATATGCCAGACTCTCCTAAAAGACGCATTTGGTGTCTGCGACCGTCCCAAGAGTTAAAATCGCCTATTACACTTACTCTTTTAGCATTTGGAGCCCATACGCCAAAGAGTACACCCTTAACACCATTCATTTCAGTTAGGTTTGCACCTAATTTGTTGTAAATTTCATAGTTTGTACCCTGATTGAATAAATAAATATCCATATCAGTAATACCTGGCTGGAAAGAATATGGGTCATAGCTTGTCCACTTTTCATCATTAAACCAAGTAAACTCTAACTGATATTTGAAATATCTCTTACGAGTTTTAATTACACATTCAAAAAATCCATATTCGTGGATTTTCTCCATATCATATGTAGTTCCTTTTTTGTCATCAATAACCTTTACAGACTTAGCCTCCGGATTAAATACCCTGACAACTACACAATCCTTACCACCTATATTTTCTTCGTGCATACCCAAAATTCTGTGTGGGTCACCACAATTTGAATTGACAATAAGTTGCAAATCACTCATAGAAGTTGCAAAATACATATTAACACTCCCCTTCTCTTTTTGGAAAACTTCCCAAATATAATACAAATACTCTTTAGGTTATTATATAACATTTACCAAAATAATGCTAGTATAAAACTCTAGTTTGATGTAAAATATTAATAGTAATTTATTACGGAGGTAGAAAAATGAATACAAATTGGAATCTTGACAATATATACCCATCTGTAGACAGTACAGAATTTAAAACTGACATAGAAAATTACAGAAAAGCTGTAGACAATTTAAACAAGTGGTGTAGTGAAAACTTTACAAACACAAATAACCCTCAGGAAAAGCTGGAAAAATATATTGAATTAAAAAATTCAGTTCTTGCCTATGAAAAATTAGGTATGTACATTAATCTGGCTCTTGCTGTAGATACAACAAATTCTGAACTTGCTAAGGCTTTAGATACTGTAGAAAATATTGAGTCAAATACTGCCTATGAAAATACTATGCTTATTGAGTTCTTAAAGCAAGTAAAAGACATCGACAAATTAGTAGAAAATAGCCCAGTTTTAAAGGAACATAGCTTCTTTATAACAGAAAAAGTCAATATGTCTTCTCATACTCTCTCTCCTCAGCAGGAAGAAATAATTGCAAAAATGAAAACTACTGGCTCAAATATGTGGGAAAAACTTTGGGACCAGATTTCTTCTACATTGGAAGTTGACTACAACGGTAAAAAAGAGCCTCTTTCTGTTGTAAGAAATTTAGCCTACAGCGATGACCCAGATGTAAGAAAAAATGCTTACAAGGCTGAACTGGAGGCATATAAAAAAATAGATATGTCCTCAGCTTTTTGCCTTAATGGTATAAAAGGACAGGTTATTACTACAAGTAAATTGCATAACTATTCTTCTCCTTTGGAACAGACTTTGGCAGACTCTCGTATTGACTCTACAATTTTAAATGCTATGTTTTCTGCCATTGATAAAAAACTCCCTGCCTTGAGAAAATACTTTATTAAAAAATCTCAATATTTAGGCGGTAGTGGCTCTTTAGCTTTTTATGACCTTTTTGCTCCTGTTGGCAAAGAAGATTTAAAATATACTTTAGAGGAAGCAAAAGCCTTTGTATTAAAGTGTTTCTACAAGTTTAGCAAGGATTTAGGAGATTTTGCAACTTACGCCTTTGATAATCAATGGATTGACCTTATGCCTAAAAAGGGTAAAGTTGGTGGTGCTTTCTGTGAAACTATCCATTCTATAAAGGAAAGCCGTATTCTTACAAACTTTGGTGGCACATTTAATGATGTTGTAACAATAGCTCACGAGCTTGGTCACGCATTCCATAACACAAGACTTTTCCACCTTTCACAGATTAATAGTTTTTATCCTATGCCTATAGCTGAAACAGCCTCTAATTTCTGCGAAACAATAGTAGTAAATGAGGCTTTAAAGGAAGCCGATGAAAATTCTGCACTTATTATTAGGGAAAATGACTTACAGGGTGCTACACAATGTATTATTGATATTTATAGTAGATTTTTGTTTGAAGATAGTGTGTTTAAAGCTCGTGAAAAGGGTTCTCTTTCTCCTGAAGAATGTTGTGGACTTATGATAGATGCTCAGAAAAAAGCATACGGAGAGGGTCTTGACGAAAATTATCTCCACCCTTATATGTGGGTTTGTAAACCTCACTATTATGATGCTGACTTTAATTACTACAACTTCCCTTACGCCTTTGGTCTACTTCTTGCAAAGGGTCTTTACAGCCTTTATTTAGAGGATAAGGAGAGATTTATACCTTTATATGATAAGTTCCTTTCTGCCTCAAGTACAATGGAATTAAAAGATGTTGCTAAAATCGCCGGCTTTGATTTAACTACAGAGGATTTTTGGCTTAAAGGTCTTGAACAGATAGAAAAGGAAATAGAAGAATTTTAATGAAAATATTTTTTAATTAATAATTATTGTCATCATTTGACTATTTTTAATAAATACACTATAATATTACGGATTAAAAATAATATGAAAGAAGATACATTATGTTAGATTTTAAACCAGTAACCCTTGAACACAAGGATTTAATAGAAAAATATTATGCACAAAAGAATAGATTTATTTGTGATTATTCCCCTGTGGATATTATCATATGGGCACATAACTATAGAACAAAAATTTGTGAAGAAGACGGTTTTCTTTTTATGGTAGCCGGTGACGGCAATATTGAATATTTTATGCCCCCTATTTCCATTGGAGATAATGGCGATTTTAAAGGTGCTGTTGAAAAACTTATTGTCCACGCCGAATCAAATGGAGATAAATGCGTAATCATAAACTTAGACGAAGAATTAAGAGAAAAATTGGAAACAGCTTTTCCTAATCGTTTTAAGTATGATGAAATGCGTGACAATGGAGATTATGTTTATGATGCCCAAAGTCTTATTACTCTTAAAGGCAAAAAACTTCATGGCAAGAGAAACCATATAAACAAATTTTTAAAGGAATATGACGGTAGATGGGAATACGAAGAACTTACAGAAAATAATATCCACGATTTCTTTGATTACCAAATAGGTTGGAGTGAAAACGATAACCAATTTTTCGGCGAACTTTGTGCCTCCTCTACAGCATTGAGAAACTTTAAGTATTTAGGTATAAAAGGTGGACTTATTAGACTTGACGGCAAAATTATAGCTATAACATTAGGTAGTCAACCTTTTGATGATATGTACATTATACATATTGAAAAGGCTGACTATGACATTCCTGGTTCATATCAAATGATAAACCAGCAGTTTGCTATGAGAAATTGTCAGAATGTTAAATATATAGACAGAGAAGAAGATTTGGGTATTGAAGGACTTAGAAAATCTAAACTTTCATACTACCCAGAATTTATAACTAAAATTTATTCAGGTACACTAATATGATAAGATTTGCAGAAAAAAAAGATATTCCATATATTAAAGAACTTTGGGACATAGCCTTTGGGGAAGAACCAGATTTTAACAAATATTTTTTTGATAACTTTTTTAAATATGAAGACACACTTCTCTATGTAGAAGAAAAGCCTGTGGCTATGTTACAAATGATGCCTTATACATTAAAGGGTATTGGTGCCGTTACTTACATATACGGTGCCACTACCCACCCTGATTATAGAAAAAAGGGCTTAATGGGTAAATTATTGAAAAAATCCTTTGAAATTGATAAATCAAGAGGAGTAAAAGGCTCTGTACTTATTCCAGCAAACCAAGGACTTTTTAATTACTATAGTAAATTTGGCTACGAAACATTGTCTTATGTAGATACAAAGGTAATGAAATCTACAAATGAACTTAAATATACTGTCGAAAAAGCTAAAATTGAAGATTTAAAATCTATGGCAGAAATATATAATAGCTGTTCTGAATTTTTTATAGAAAGAAATGAGGACTATTTTAAAGACCAAATTGAATTGTTTAATGCCCTCGGTGGAGAAGTTTATGTCTTAAAAGATAAAAATATTATTCAATCTTATGCTTTTATTTCTGAACTTCATCCATTAAAAATTCAAGAAATTATTTCAAAAGACAAAAAATACGACCAATTTTTCATAAATTTTTTAATAAATTTGCATTGTGAAAAATTTGCAGAAGTTTCCTCTGTAAACGGCTTAAATCCTATAGGTATGGGACTTTTTTATGATTCAGAAAAGCCTCAATTTTATATGAATTTAATGCTAAATTAAAAAAAATTAAAAAAAATTAAAAAAAATGCTTGACAAAACGGTAAAGTGTGATTATAATATTATTTGTTCGCTGGTGATTACAGCAAACAAAAACAACTAAATATGCAGTCGTGGCGGAATTGGCATACGCGCTAGACTAAGGATCTAGTCTGGGTTTACTGGGTACGGGTTCAAGTCCCGTCGACTGCATTGTGCGCGAGTGGCTCAGTGGTAGAGCATCGCCTTGCCAAGGCGAGGGCCGCGGGTTCGAATCCCGTCTCGCGCTCTTTTCTTTTAAATAGTGTGGTGACCCCGCACGGTGATATAGGGTTGTCGCCAAGCGGTAAGGCACAGGGTTTTGATCCCTGCATTCGCAGGTTCGAATCCTGCCAGCCCTGCTTTTTGGTCTCTCTTATATCAATAATTTAATAATGGGCTATCGCCAAGTGGTAAGGCAACGGATTCTGATTCCGTCATCCGCAGGTTCGAATCCTGCTAGCCTAGCTATAATCAGTATTTGAGAGGGTTTTATGAACCCTCTCATTTTTTATTAGCCCCATTTTAGCCCCAAAGTTTTATTATCCCCTCTCTAACTCATTCACAATATTCCTTAATTCTTCAATTTGTTTTTGCTGTTCGTCAGCCCTTATACTTCCTAATAGTGTATTACAACCACATATTATAGCATTGGCAATCTTAGTATCCATTTCGCCATTAGCTACCATATTATTGACCCTTGCTATACTATTTCTTATATCTTTAGGGGTTTTAAATCTAAAATGTAACTTAGCCATCAGCCCCGCACTCCTCATTAAAACCTATTATATTTACTCTTGTTACTTTTTCGTCAGGTATATTATATTCATTGATAATACTATCCACCCAGTTGTTAGCCTCTTTTCTACTAAAAAAACTAGCATCCTTATAGTCTATTTTATCTCCTTTTTTTGTAAGGCTACAAGTAGCTTCATATCCGTCATCAATAGACGGGATTATTAAGGCAAAAAGTCCGACAGCTGTTTTTATTTGTAGTTGTTTTATCCTTTCTTGTAATTTTCCTATTTCTTTCATTCTATCAACCTCCTTAATATTTATTACCTTTTTGTCTATTGGTTTTTCGTGATACAACCATTAAATTACTTTTAGAGTTACTACCACCTTTACTTAATGGCTTTATGTGGTCTACCTCTCTTGGGTCACCTACTTTTAGCCCCATTTTTCGCCTAGCCTTGTTTCTCTCAGCTCGGCGTTTCTTCTGTAAAGGTTTAGAATGATATTTTCGATATTCTTTCTTATAATCTCTCTTTTTTACCATTATTAAACTCTCCCATATACAAAAATAGCCCCCACAGATTGTAGGAGCCATTCAATAATTACTTTTTCTACTTAAAAGCCTGATAGTATATAGCCTTAGCCTTATTATCAAGTACAAAGGCATCATAAACAATTCTACCCTCTACAAGGCTACCACTAATACCTGGGGGATTAGTATGGGTTGTGTAGTCCTCTAACTTAGTAGGGGCTACTGTTGCCACAGAATGGGCCAACATAAATCCAAAATTTTCAGGAAGTCTATTACTTGGAACCTTTACTACTGCACAGCCGTCAAGGTTAGATATAACCCCCTTAACCTTTAATAAATTGTCAAGCTCTGTTTCAAGTGTAATTTCAGGATTTTTCTTTATTAATAAATATGTAGCAGGTGTCACAAGTAAAACCCTACCAGTTTCAGGCACTTCCGCCTCATCAAGTGCTGAATTAGCACTGATAATCTCATCGTATATATTATCGATTGTCAACTCTCTAGCGGGTGGCTTGTGACCTGCATTTTCACACATAACCTTATATACATACTTATCAATTTCAGGGATTACAACCTCTCGCATTTGTCTAGCTAAGGCACTACCTGCTTCTAGTGTAGAGGCTGTTTCTTCCTCATCTAATTTATCAATTTCAAATGTAAATGAACGGTCTTTCTTCAACATAAATTCCTCAGTAGTAGCATTTAGTGTCTGTACCGTACCATATCTACTGCCTTGGTTTGTGCCATTTCTGTTGTAGTCGTTCATTTCTGCTGTAGTAATTTTATATACCTTAACTGTGTGGGCTCCACTCCAGTCAAAATCATTGTTAGTTAAAATACTCTTTTTACTCTCTGTTGAAAATAATTCGTCAACATAGGGCAAAAACTTAGTCGCTAACTGTATAGCCATTTAATTAATCACCTCTTAAACCAAACGCTGAACGCAACCCGCCTGACCCCTCGCTTAAAGCTGGGTTTGTCTTTCCGGGTACACGCCCATTACTCTTAAATATTTTATCAATCTGTTTTCTTAATGCTCTATCGAATACCTCTACTACTCTATTGTAAGAGGTATTGTAATTATCTTCACTAGAATAGTCCATTAATTCAACTAGGTCTATAGGATAACCGTTATTAGTTAAAGACTTAGTTGCTGATAATTGTAACCTATTCTTTAATAATTCAGCCTTAACAGCCTCATCATCTTCAATCATACTTCTTAACCTTTTTCGCTCCTTAGCAAGTCTTTTTTCGACTATGTCATTAAGTTGCTCCTGGGTAAATGTTTTTACCTCTTCGTTTTCCTGAACCTCTGTATTAGGTTCATTTAAGTTATTACCTTGCTCCTGCAAGTCGGTATTAACTTGATTAGTATTATTCTCGTTAATAATATTATTGTCCATTGTCAGACCCTCCTATTTGAGTATTTAGGCAGTTTATACACTTGCCTAGGTGTCTATTATTAGGAAGTCAGAATTTATTTGAAATTCTAAAAAAATGTTACATAACAAATAAAAAAAGAGGGAATACATAGGCAGTCAGCAAACCTACATATTCCCTCGCTTATCTCATAAGCTCCCTATATTTCAAGCAACCTATAGGGGGTACTAATCAATATTTATTTGTTATATGTTTATTATACCACATATAGGGGGTATATGCAATAAAAACTTTGTAAATTCTAGTATTTCAGCATATTTTTATACCCTCTAATAGTCTAAAAAGAGGGCTTTTACACCCTCTTTTTGTCTGTTTTATATTTCTTTTAACTCAACCCAACGGATAATATTGCCTGCCTTTGTTACCTTTCCTGGGCTCGTTTCAGGTGGCTTAATTTTATAGCTTAAACCATAGGACTTTATTTTTTCCATAAATTTGTTAAATTCTGATTCCGTTGTGTAGCTTATTTGTAATTTAATCAATATCATACCTCCCTATTATTATATTTTTGTAGTATTTTGTAGTATATTTTACTTTGGTAAGTCCTTGCCAGTAGTTTTCTTGGTAGTTGTCTAGGTAGTTGTTCTTAGTAGTTTTCTTGGTAGTTGTTCAGGCTGATTATATCAAGGCATCTACCTTGGTAGGTTAGTTTTTTGTTGGTAGCAGGTTTATACTTGACAAACACAAGCAACCCATTTATAATGTCCTTGTACTTATTTGAGTTGCTCTCTGGCTTGTCGGAGGGTTGCCCTCTGTGGTGTTGGTAACACTATAGGGGGCTTTTTTCTTTTTGGCTAAATAATTCCATAGCTTTTCTAAAGCCATAAATAAAACCTTGTCTTTCGTTCGCAATACATTCTTGTCTTATAGCTGACTCTATCATAAATCTATCATTTTCAAATTTAGGGTTACCCCAATATGTTTTATATGTAGTGTCACTTGCTTTCATAGTTTCAGGTAAATCCAAATAATCTCCTTTTCTCACAAATTCATTATATATATCCTCTATCATTGCGTTTATCATTTTATCCATAATCTCATTTCCTCCTAAATCAATTTTAATTATAATAACGGTTTATACTCTACATAGCATATTCAAAGGCAAATTCAAGGCATAATGTGAGCATTTGAGCTAAATTCAAAGGGTTCAAAGCAAATTTGTATAACCCTTTATATTATTATATAAGGCTTTATATATATTATTTTTTTTATTCAATTTTATAAAATCTCCTTTGAATGCTTTGAATAGTCAATGTTTAAGCCACTTTTTATTTGAATTACCCCTTGAATTTGCATTGAATGTCTTTTGAATTAGACATAGTATATGAACGGTGTATTTGATGTTTTTCTCTTTTTCTTCAACCCTGCCACTCTTGCGTCTTTAGCAAATGGATTTTTTGATTTGGGGTTATAGCCATTTTCATAACAATAGTTTTTATACATAGTCCATATAACATCTAGTACCTTACCATTGTCTATCCCTTTAAATTTATCGCCCTCACTTTCAATAAATTGTGCAACGGGATTGTTTTCTAGTCTATATTCTTCAATAAGTTCATTTACTCTAGCAGGAGTTGTAAAACCTCTTGATAAAACCTCAGGTAATCGCTCAATAGCTAAGGCAATTACATATTCAATAACCGTTTCTGTTGTTAGTTTCTTTGCCATATTTACATCAGGATTTGTCCTAAAATCAGCTTCAAAGGGTATTAAAATCAATCTCCTTTGCCAGCCATTGCTGGTGTCATTAACCCTAGGTATTGCATTACCTGAACTAATTATTTTACCTCTAAATACAGCTGTGAACTCGTCTTGATACAGCCTCTTAACTGTCTGTGGCTCACAACTTGTCAATGTTTTCAAGGCTTGTGGTTCTTTTACATAAGTATCGTTTATATCGTTACATAAAACAACCATTTTATCCATAATTGATAATCGCCCTTGTGGTTTTCCTAGTTCTTCCCAGGTCTTAAATTCAACCTTGTCTTTTCCGAAAATCTTAGACAATAGCTCAAAAAATACACCTTTGCCATTACCACCTGTACCATAGATAAAAAAGGTCTTTTGCCACGGGTTGCCCTCTATGAAACAATATGCTATTATATCCAATAAGAGTGTATAAACCGCATAATCATCACAAGCTATGCTAAAAAAGAAGTCATCAGCTATTTTCCCACTAGCTTTATTTGATAGTGCGTCTTGGCTGTAATTATGTGGCAAACAGTAACTAAAATACATATTATTGTTATACTCCTCTAGTTTCTGTTCTTTTAGGTTATATACCCCGTTAATAAAAGGTATACATTCCTTTGTAAATGTTGCCTTTGGTGCTAGGGTTATAATATACTCAAATACTTCATTCCTATAGTGTCTAGTGGAGTTGTTTAACTCTCCTATAAGGGTAGTATTATTGCTATCGGGGGTAAATGGTTCGTATACTCGCCCGATTTTTCTTTTTCTAGGCTCATCATCTATAATAACAATGTCATACTTCTGTATAACATACTCAGCAACTTCCCTGTAACCTGTTTCTTTTGGGTTTATTAACCCCGTCACACTATCATATACTAGGGTTGGGGTGTTAATATTAAGGCTGTTTACAAACCTTTCAACTATAGGCTTTAAGTTGTCAGTATTAAGGGAATAATACTCTTTTTTATTATTATATATCCTCCAACCAGTTGGAATATAAGCCCTACTACCTAGGGAATTACCAATAATATCATTTACATTTTTTGTGCAACAGCCTATAACAATACTATTACTTGACCAATAATTACTGTTAAATATTGTGGTTATTTCCCTTAATTGTTGGTCACTTTCAATGAATATAACACTATATCCACAAGTCAATAGCATTTCAGCAACACTAAACACATCAACAACAAATATGTATTTACTGTTACCCTCTTGGTCGTTCTTTAGCAGGTCAGGGAGTGCATTTTTACATATTGTAAAAATATCATAATCCACCTAATCACCTACCCTAACATTTTCCCTATATTCTCTAGGGTCGCTTGTGCTTTTATATACTTATTTTCAAGAGTTTTAAATTCATCAGGTGGAACGGCTACATTATCAACTTTAATTAACCATTGTTTACCCTCAGGCTCCTTATAAGCATTTAATTCACCTTTACGGCACAAGTGGGCTACACTTTCAGGGCTGATATATAACCCTGTAATCTTTTTATAGTATACTGCATATTGCTTGGTCGTCATAATTTGCATTTTTATCCCTCCTTAAAAAATCTTTTCAAATACATCAACAACAACTGCATTGTCACTATCACCATTTACATTTACTTTGACCTTACTACCTAAAGTATAAGTTACAATAACATCTTCATTTATATAGTCAAATTCTACATTGACAATATCGTCATTAATAACCTGCAATAGGTCAGTTAAAGCCTTTTCAAATCGGTCGCTTGTACTTGTTTTAACCATATTGACCACCTATCCCTCTATTAATTCATTTACTGGAATATCTAAAGCATTTGCAATCTTTACGGCTGTATCAAGTGTACAAGTCTTGCCACCTCTTACGGCTGAAATTGTGCTTCTTGATAAACCACTCTTTTTCACAACCTCACCGGTCTTTATTCCTTTTTTATACATAGTTGTAATTAATTTCACAGTATCTATTTTCATTTTATCGCCTCCTTTAAGCACACATCGTAAACTTTACAATGACATAATAGCACACAGCGTAAACATTGTCAACACTTTTTATAAACATTTTCTGAAAAATGTTTACAATGTTTACTTACTATGTTAAAATCATTATTATGAGGTGATATAATGACAGGTGATATAATTAAACAAGAACGCAAAAAGAAAAATCTAACCCAGATAGAATTAGCAAAAAAAGTGGGAATTTCTAGGAATGCTTTAATTAATTATGAGGCAGGAACCCGAATTCCTCCTATTAATGTACAATTAAAGTTGGCTGATGTTCTAGGTATTGATATATTGGACCTAAAAGATTCAATCCCACAATTTAACCAAATAAAAAATATAATTAAGGATACAATAGAAGAAAATAATAAAATAACAAACCAAATACAATTTATTTTACAGGCATTCAACAGAATTGGTATTAATTACAAAGTTGTAAAATACACAAATAATAAAACCCCTTTAGAATATGAAATCTATTTTGACGATACATCATTTATATTAAACATTGACGATTTTGTAGATATATATGATAAAACCCAAAACAATTTCGATTCTTTTATAATGGCGATTATCAGCACACTCTGTAACTATAAACAAAACCATAGATAATATGTTGTTACTCATTTTTGAGTAATAGATAACTTTTTTCATTTTTTTCTGAAAAACTAGAAAGGGTGATTGAATGGCTAACAAAACCAATTCAACTATAAATGGTAAAGATTATTACAGAATAAGGGCTGATGTTGGAAAAAAGCCTGACGGAAGTCGTATTAGAAAATCATTTTATGGTAAGAATAAAAAAGAGGCTGAACAAAAGCGTGACGAATACCTTAATCAATTAAAACTAGGGCTTAATGTTGATTTTGACAAGGCGTCTTTAGGTGACCTAATGCACTCCTGGCTATATGACTTCAAGAGGGTATCGGAGAATATAAAGCCCTCCACATTCAGCCGATATGAGGGCATTTATAGAAAATATATACAACCCTATCCAATAGCAAGCCTTAGACTAACAGATGTAAAAACGGTGGTAATACAGCGATTTTACAATGATTTATTTGATATGGGGTGTACATCAGCTTCTATCCGTACCCTTAACAGCTTACTTAGAAACTTTTTTTCTTTTGCTATAGAACAGGACTATATAATAAAAAGTCCCTTAAAAGGAACCACTATTCCATCAAATGCAGGGGAATTGACAAAAGATAGAAAACTAGATGTATATACTGACGATGAAATAAAACAATTAAAAAAAGCCCTTACGGGCTATATACACGAAAACTTAATACTGGTCGCTCTTGGTACTGGAATGAGGCAAGGGGAATTATTGGGGCTACAATGGAAACATATAGACTTTGATAATCTAACCATAACAGTAAGCCAAACACTAAAAACATATAGTGACATAAAAGCAAATGGCACAAGAAACCTCGTAACAGCCTTACAGACACCCAAAAGTAAACACAGCATAAGGACTATACCAATACCTAAAAACCTCGCAATAGTCCTAAAAAATCAGCAAAAAATCATAATAGATAGGGCTAAAACCCTTGGGCTTTCTTTTAATGATGATTTATTTGTTTTTAGTAATAATCAACTATCATATATTGACGCTAGGGCGTTGCTCAGGTCTTATAAGCGTATGCTTAATAGAAACAATATCAGGGAAAGGGACTTTCACAGTTTAAGGCATACATACGCCACTCAGTTAATAAGGCGTGGGGTATCTATAGAGGTTATAGCTGAATTACTTGGCCATAGTTCAACTGAAATAACCAAAATATACGCCCACATACTTGATGACGATAAACAAAAAGCTGTTGCCAAATTAAATGATATATTTTAACCCCATTTAGCCCCATTTTAGCCCCAAAGTATTTCTATACTACAAAAAATATTGTGTTAAAGTATCTAAAACATTAGTACTTAAGCCTATATTTAACATAGCTTATAATATATAATTTTACTTTATCGTTTCCGTCATCCGCAGGTTCGAATCCTGCTAGCCTAGCTAAGTTGAGAAGGTTTTTACCTTCTCTTTTTTTGTCTATTATATATTTTTATGTAAACCACAAATGAGGATTGTTTATCACAATTTTTATTTGTTACTTCTCATTTGTTTACGGACTTCCAATCAGACCAAATTAACGACCTTAATTTGCGACTTAACAAGTTAAATCATCCGATTTATCTTTCCGATTCATTGGTCAGAACTTTCAACTTTGTTGAAAGCCACACTTCGTGTGTCCGATTTATCTTTCGGTTCATTGGTCAGAACTTTCAACTTCGTTGAAAGCCACACTTCGTGTGTCCGATTTATCTTTCGGTTCATTAAAAAAAGTGTAAAGTACTACATTTAATACTTTACACTTCTTACTATACTTCATATATTCACTTTTAAGCCTTAACCTTTAATATAACAACTATTCCTCATCGTCATCTACAGGATGAACCTCATACAATTCAATTTTAGATAATATATAATCTACATCTTCTTGCATTTGCTTATGTTCTTCTTTTGTTAAGTCATCATCATATAAGCCGTCTAAAAATCTAGGAATGTGATAACATAACTCGGTATGAACTCGTTCTTCTAAAATATCGTGTCTTACTTCATATTCCCCGATGGTTACTATCCATATAGCTAATGATGTACTATCTTTAACCAAAAGGTCATTATCTTCATCAGTCAAATAATCAGTAATATTTTCAGTTTTTTCCCAACCTTTTTTCCCTAAACGATTAAATGCAACTATTAATCCATCCTTATAGTCTTGATATGTCAACTCTGGATCTACTCTCATAATTATTCCCTTCCCATAATACCTAAATTTTTATCTTTTCACTATCCTGTTCACTAAAAATGCCACGGCATTTAATACTATAGCAACCACGCCCATAGTCATCACATCAGCTTTTGCAAAGTATGTTACAGTATAAATGTATTGCAAAGGCTCAAGTATTTTTAAATACTTACTTACATCTATAAATATAGGGCTAAGAACTACAGAAGTTACTGCCAACACCGGCAATATCCCAAACAGAATTTCCTCTTTAGGCAAGGCACTTAATAAATAAGCAAAACCACTTAATACAAATAAATATATGCCATACCTTAAAACAGCCTCATTTGTCAATTCTCCGGCTATTTTTGATGAAATAATAGAGAATATAGTAAACAGCAAACAACCTGCAAAAATACAAAAATAGCCATTAATTCTAATACCCTTTTTCCTATCTCTCACAGCATTTACAGACAAAAGCACAACACCTAGCATAGTATAAAGAGCCACTACATTTGACACGCTAAAAAGTTTCTTAGATGCAATCTGTGGAGAATCTACATATTCTGTATCAACGGTAAACAGCTTATCACTGTCCATATACTTTCCATAGTCATCATCAACTGTTACAGGTATATTCTTATCCTTTAAATAGTTATTTGCTATTTCAGGAGCTTGTTTTGTTATAATTGAAGAATACACAACTTCATTTATCATTTTGTGAAGTACAGAGGAATTAGATGTTATACAGCCTATAGACCTTGTCAAATCTCCTTTTTTATATCCATCTTCAAAGGAATTTTCAAAGACATAACCACACTCTATTGTTTTAAATTCCACATCTTCTTTCATTTTTTCTATGCTGTCATACTTTTCAAATTTAACAACATAGTCCTTACTTAACAAATCTTCACAAACAGCCTTACCAACTTCTCCTGTAGCATAAACACCTACTGTTATCCCCTTGTTTTCAAGAGTAGTAAAGTTCTTTATTCCGTAGGCTATTACTGGCATTAATAAAAGAGCAATAACAAAGGCTGGCATTTTACACAATCTTTTTATATAAATCAGTATTCGCCAAAAGACACTCATCTTTTTATCGCCCCTTTCAATGCTGTAACAACATAGAGAAATACAGCAAATACAATTCCGTATTTTAAGGAAGCATAGTCATAGGCAGAAAACATACCCATAATTTGGCTACCTACAATGTTTACGGGAGAGTATGGGCTTATGGCCTTTATAGTATCCGGAAGAAGTGAAACTGGTACAAAAGCACCACCTAAAAATCCAAAAACCATACTAAAGGCAAATATCAAAAGCCCTCCATAACTTCTATCTCCACATAATGTGTAAATAGCAGTTGTAAAAATAGAGCCAATAAAACAAGGCATAACAAAGGATAATATATTAAACTGTATATCCACTCTTAAAATACAAAACAGCCCTAAAATTATTAAATAAATAACCGCATATATTAAAAATACTATTATGTTTACTACAAGAGAATTAAGTAAAAAGCCAACTCCTGATATTTTCAACTTGTTGTAAAAAGCTCTATTGTGTCCACTTACAACTGGTGCCATTGCCATACCAGCAAGAAGTATAACCATAGCCAAAGCCATTGATAAATAGTATTCCTTTACTGTTAAATCACTTTCACTATTTACCATATTTGTATCAAAATATGTTGCTCTTGGCAAAACTGTGTCTACATATTCCATATCCAATTCAGCCAATTTAAGCACAGAAACCTCTTTGCCGGTTTTAGCCAACAAAGCATCTTGAACAGAATATACACCTGCCTGAACGGCTGCAAAAATGCCACAACCACCCTCTGCAAGATTTTCAAAAAGTTTATTGTTTAAGTCTGTACCCTTTGGCAATATAAGTATTGGGTGGAGATTTTCTCCTTTTAATATACTATGAATATAGTCACTAGGCAAAATGACTCCGCCTAAAGCAGAGCCATTTTCAACCATATTTTTCACTTTATCTTTACTGTCAACTAATTCAAATTTGCACAGCGTACCTACACTTTCCATATTTTCCACAATAGAAAGTGCCATATCTTCTGTTGCACCACCATCAGGAATATACATAGCTACAACTGACTTTTTTATTTCAGCTGAACTTTTATCCATAGCAGAAATGCCAACAAAAGACACTATACCCATAGCCAAAACAAGAATTTCTGCACCTATTAAAATTTTAGGCAAAAGGTACAATGACCTTTTTAATTCCATAAATAAATATCGTAAAAACATTTTTATTTTAATCCTTTAAATTTTGACATTATCTCTGTAAATTTATCTTTCGCAGAGTTCATTGCATTTTCAACGGTTTCCTTATCAACCTTAAATACTTCCATAGCCTCACTATCTGGGGCAGCTATATCCTCACTTAAAGGTCTGACATCTAAAAGACCATTACCTGAACAAGTTACACCCATCATATCTACATTAAATTCGCTTATATCAGCATTTAATGTATCCTTAGCTGGAACAACCTTAGCTTTAAGGCTTATACCCTGTGTATCTCTACCAGAATTACTCTTGTCAATGCTTGCTAAAAGCTGATTATTCTTTGTATCATATCTACCATTTGCTACAAGTTTAATATTATTTCCAAGAGCATCGTCAATGTTTAATTCCTTTGAAGAATCAATAGAATTTTCCTTATTTTCTGCTCTGTCGCTGAGAGAGAATTTAAGTACACTACCGTCACTATTGAAAGCAACTTCACTATTTATTAAATCTATAGGATTTTCACTGCCGTTAAGTGCCATATTAGCATTAATGTCCATTACAGAATTGTCTACTGTTACATTCATACTGCTTTCGCACTTTACAAGCATACCACCATTTATGTAGAAGTTAATACTTAAATCTCCAAACTTTGCATTTTTCTCTACATTTGAAATAGACTCTTGTATACTATTCTTTATATATTTTTCTAAGTCTGCTTCATTTTCAAAGAAATACTGGTACATAGGCTGTGAAGTATACATATATGTGGCATATTCAGTCAAGAAATTTTCAAAACCTGAACCCTTGCTTGTATCTCTTACAACACCTATTATAAACTTGTTTACATCTTCATAAGGTACTGTAAGTGTATAGCTTTTACACTTTAATTCCTTTTCCCCTACAGTAACATCTTTATTTTCATTCTTTTTTAAAGTAGCATTTTTAGTAGCCTCTTTCCAATGAAGATTAGTATAATACTGTAACTGGCTTGTAAAATCACTATAAATATTAAAATATTTGTCAGCCTTTTCTGTTACCTTATTGTCATCAAAAAGCTTAACTGAAAAATCCTTATCCTTGTTATATTCAGCACTTGAACCTTTCATTAAAGGAGAGTCAAAGTATTGTTTTAAAATATTGTCACAACCAAACTTAATCGCCTTTTCATAAAGGGCAGGAGCATAAATTACAATGTCCTTATTATCTGTATAAGAATATAAATCCATAAGGGCGGTATTTTTATATAAAGCTGATACCTTACTTTGAGCAAGTTTCTTATCCACATCTTTGTCAAAACTAAAGCTGATACCACCACCATTTATGCTAGGCATATATGAATTGTCATTTACATTTAATTCAGCATCAACAGAAACTGACTTTGTATCTATCATATTTACTATATCTTTCAAGCCTATAGTATTTATTATAGATGTTCTGTTTACATACTGGTTAAAAGTCTTTGTAGTAGCTCTCTTTATAATATTTACGGGATTTAAAACTGCATAAGCTGTAGTTGCAACCATTGCTACTGCAACAACAGAAATAACTACTTTACCAAGATTTTTTAATGGTTTTCTTTCCTTAGTATCAAATTCAGATTCTGTATTTTCCTCTTTTGTTTCCTCTGAAGTACTTTCGTCTACACGATTTTCTGTTACTTCATTAGTATTTTTTTCTGAAGTATCTTCATTTGCACTATTTTCTGTTACTTCTTCTGCACTTTCATCTGAAACATTTTCTGTCGATTCGTTATTAAATTCCTCTACACTATTTTCAGGGTTTTGCCCCGAAGGCTTGTTTTCAATATCCTCCATATTTTTAATATTATCGTCCACTTTTTATCCCTCGCATTCCTTTAAAATTCCGTCTTCTATTTTGTATAGTTTAGTACATAAATCTATTTCATCTCTATCGTGGGTACTCATTACTACAGTTCCACCATTTTTTACATAATTTGAAATATAAGAATTTACTTCCTGTTTGCCATAAATATCTAAGGCTGAACCTGGCTCGTCTAATAGCATTATAGGTGCATTGTTTGAAAGTGAAATACCGATGCTTAATCTTCTTTTCATACCACCTGAAAGCTCATTAACTTGCTTGTTCAAAAATTCGTCAATACCCAAATCCTTTAAAACGCCATTTTCAAATCCATCTTTTATTTTTCTATTACTGCCAAGCCACAAAAGTAAATTGTCCTTTGTAGTAAGTTCATCAATAAGTGGATTTTCCTGTGGTACATAAGCAATATACTTTTTGAAAACGCTTTTCCTGTCTGCAAGTTCATTGTTGTAATATATTTTTCCAGACTGTGCCTTGTTGACACCAGCCATAATAGAAAGCAATGTGGTTTTTCCACAGCCATTTGCTCCTATTATGCCTATACATTGACCTTTTTCAGCAGTAAAACTTATATCGTCCAAAACAGTGTTCCTATATCTTTTGGAAATATTTTTTACTTCTATCATAAAATATACCTCTTAAAACTTATTCGCTTCTTCCTTGCCTTCTTTTATAGCTCTTGCTTCTTCTTCCTTAGCCTGTTTCTTAGCTAAAGCTCTGGCCTCTCTAGCCTCTTTTTCTTCAGCAAGTTGCTGACAATAAGCATATTCGTCAAACTCTACATTGTTGTCATAAGGCTTTAAATTTCTATATAACATAGCACAAACAAAGCAAGTGAAAGGTATTGTAAACAATATACCTATACTACCTACAAGTGCCTGTAAAATTTCAACAACTATTCTTTCCTTGTTAAGAAGTTCTGTCATTGAACTATTGTAAATTACAATAAGCACAGTAACTGTAAGACTACTACCAATATATGCAAGTACAAGAGTGTTAGCCATTGTACCCATCATATCTCTACCAATAACCATACCACTTTTGAAAAGTTCCTTAGGAGATATGCTCATAACCTTTAACTTTAATTCGTGAAGTGATGAAGAAAGTGACATAGCAACATCCATTACTGCACCCATAGCACCGATTATAATAGCTGCGAATATAATAGCAAGCAAATCAATAGGGTGGTCTGGATTTACTGTTGTAAGAGAATATGAAGATTCGTCTACAACACCAGTAAGGGCAAGTATCTTTGTCATAAAAAATGTAAGAATACCGGCCAATACAACACCACCAAAACAGCCTATACAAGATGTAAGAGTTTTTGTGTTAGGACCGTTTACAATAAGTAATGTCATAATTATTGTGTAAGCACATATGCCTACTGACCATAAATAAATATTCTGACCACTTATAACCGCCGGAATAAATACTGCAAAAATTGCAATACAAGTAAAGCCTAATGAAATAATTGTGTTAAGACCTTTAGTTCTACCAAAGAATAAAAGTGCAATCAAGAATATAGCACCTAATACTAAAAGTGCGTCAGTTCTTATATATTCTGTAAACTGCCAACCATTAGTATCATCATAGTCCAAAAGGATTTTATCCCCCTTTGTAACCTTTCTGTAAGGAACAGGGTCGTAATCATCAACAACCTGTGTACCCTCTATTTCCTCTCCCGTATCCTTTAAGGTACATTTAAAGGAAATTTTACTACCACCAAGACCATTCTGGTAAGTGTAGTCCTGTTCATTAGTTATTTCAGTAATAACCCCAGGATGAGTGGCATCTACACCTTGATTATTTAATAACTTATAATTTGCCATAGTGTACTTGTTGCCAAAATAGCAAAATAGTATACTGAATATAACAACAGCAATATACACTATAATATTTTTTGTTTTATAACTCAAAACAAACACCTCTTTCTCATTCCTAGTTATTGTATCACAAATGCCGAAAATTGTCATAAAAACTTTGATTTGTAATATTTTTATAATATATTTAGGCAATAAAAAAAGCCCCTTTCGGAGCTTTTTCTATATTGTATTATTTCATTTTAAGCATACTTTCGTTTGCTTCTTTGCCTGATTTATTTACACTCTTACCTAAAGCAAGTTCCCAATAGTTAGAGTCGCTAATAAGTGGAGTCTGGCTATTGTTCTTGTATTCCTTATTGTAATTTTCAGTAGGAATTCTATCAACCGCACCACCATTGTATGAAACAGCACCAGTTACAGTATAGTTGTACTGGTCAGCCTTATCTGTAAAGAAGTTAAAGTTGCTTTCAGCATTGTTGTATGCCTTAACATCAATAAGAGTAAGACTTGGGTTGAAGTTAGTTGTAACACCACAAGCTAAGTTATCGTAAGCAACACAATTTTTAAGAACATGGTTTACAGCAATATTTTCGCCACCCATTTTGAAACCGTTGTGACCACCAGCACCGTAAGGAGTTTCTGTACCATCTTCATTTAATCTAAGACCCATTTTATAAGCCTGACAATTTTCAAGAGTTACAGCACCAATAGCACCAGTATTTACCTTTGTATAGCAGTCCCAACCGTCATCAAGGTTATGGTGTGATTTACAATTTCTGTAAACATTACCGTCGCCAGAAGTAAGTTTAGTACCAAAACCGTCAGCATTAATCATAGCTGGGTCACAGTTGTTGAAAGATTCACAATTTTCAATAAGGTTATAACCTGGCCAAAATTCTCTAGTCTGGTCATCATCAATTCTACTAATCTGGAAACCTGTATCTCTGTTATCATAGAAACGGCAATTTCTAACTACACAATGAGAACCACCTAAATTAAACGCCTTTAAGTTATTACCAGAATTTCTGACATCCATATTTTCGAATACCCAGTAATTACCGCCTGTATAGAAACCTGCACAAGTAGCACCTAGGTCAATGATGGCTCTATCATTTTCGTCAGCTCTAATTGTCTTTGGCTTTTCAGCTGTACCGTCATCGCCTATAGAAATATCAATTCTGGATGTTCTGTTGTATACACCACCGGCAAGCTGAATTGTCTGACCAGCCTTGCAAAGACCGATTGCTGTATCAATATCAAAAGGATTTTCCTTTGTACCATCACCATTGAAACTACCCTGTGGAGAAACATAAAGTGTAGTAGCATTTGCTGGAGTTTCCTTGCAATAAACAGTCTTTCTAACAACAATAGGTTCGTAGCTACTGAGGTTGAGAGATTTATCTGGAGTATAAACAGCTACAATCTTGTTTGCTGTATTGTTTTTAAGTTTAGCTGTAAAGTGCTGAGTATCAGCCATATCTACATTCTGAGCAACAACAGCATCATTTACCTTAATTGTTACTTTACCCTTGCTGTCAGATGTAGCTAAATCAAAGCCATAGTTTTCGCTTGTTGAATAGCCCTTTGTCTTAAAGCTAATACCTGCTGTAGCTGGTTCTTCTTCCTTTTCAGCAACTTTCTGGTCTGTACTTCTGTCAGAAGTTCTAAATTCTACATTTGATACATCAATGTCAGCCCATCTTGAAGTAAAGAAACCAACATAAACCTTATCACTCTGAACTGTAAGGAAACTATCGTCATTGTAAACTGTAGTCTGAGTTTTACCTGTCTGATAGTCATAGCACTTAGCATAAAGACCACCATTCATTCTTTCGAGAGTAACTCTGTATGTATTACCCTCCTTAGGGAATTCACTATTAATAGCGTAAGGTCCTATTCTCTTACCACCACCGTCAGTAGCTGTAACACCTTCTCTTACAATAAGGTTAATTCTGTTCATATTAATAATCTTATCGTAGTCCTTAGTGCTTTTATCTGCTGGATAGCCTGTACCAGAATAACCACCACAAATTACCATATTAGATGCAAAAACAGCACCGTTATCAAGAGGCTGTGAAACACCCTCGCTATCTTTCTTTGCCTTGCTTTCATCAGTAACAATCTTACCATCTTCGCCAGTCAAAGGAATAACATCTCTAGCCATAATACCAAAGGCTTCCTGACCACTTCTCTTAGTATCGTTGTTATCGTGTTCAAGGTACTTGTTTACCTTAATGTCTGCAGTAACTCTGAAATCTTCGTTACCGTCTACAGTTGTATAGTAATAGCTAATACCGTCGTGGTCCTGTGTAATCTTACCAGAGCCGTTCCAAGACCTTACATTAATCTTGCCATTAACTGTGCCATAGTCATCAGCTGTAACACCACTAATGCCCTCGTCCTGCTTGTCGTAATTAGAACTCTGACCAAATACAACCTTTCTCCACTTAGCATCTTTAGCCTCAACTACTGTACAAGGTAATTCTACACTACCTTCCTTGCTACTAACAGTAACAGAAGTCTTACCAACCTTAGAAGTATCAAATTTATCTGTGTTTACAGTATAATCTGTTAATTCATCTTCATCGCCGTTATCATACTTAACAACAACAGCCATATCTTCCTTATCAAAACTTTCGCCTACATTGTATGTAGTCTTAGGATATTTTGTAAGCTCAATACCTGTAACCTGCTTTTCCTTTACAGTAACAGTATTAGATACATCTAAACCACCGGCTGAAATCTTAACTTCCTTTTCGCCTGCTGTTTTAGAATCGAAACCTGTTAAAGTATAAGAACCTGCTGGAACAATTTCAGAAACAACCTTGCCACTATCATTTGTATAGCTTGCAGTTACTTCTATAGTGTTTGTATCAAACTGGTCATTTAAGTAATACTCTGTATCAAAGCCCTTACCCTTAGCTTCAAGAGAAGAATAAGCATTTTTATTTATGTAAATATTGTAACTACCTACAGCCGTAGTGTTGATACCCTTTTGTGGCTTTACATTTACTTTAACAATCTGATGACCTATACCTGTTACAGCATCGCCGTCTTTAATTGTCTTACCGTTAAGAGAGAATGTATACTGGTCGCTGTCAAGTTTCTTTGTAGTACCGTCTGAATAAACAGCCTCTACAGAAATACCTGTACTACTGAAAGGACCATTTAAGCTATAATCTGTCTTTACTGGAGTGAAACCAATTTTAACATCAGTTAATGCAACATTTGCAACACTAACATCAATGTTAGCCTTTGCCTCGCCATAAGAAAGAGTAATTGTCTGCTTACCTGTCTTAGTTGCATCATAACCTGACGCAAGGAAACCAGTTACATCTTCCTTTGTACCGTCATCATATGTAACAGTACCAGTAAGACCTGATAAATCGAGTTTTTCGCCATAAGAATAAGCTGTCTTGCACTTGCCCTTTAAAGTAAGAGAAGTAGCCTTTCTTGTTTCAGTTTTAAGAGAAACATTTGTAAATGTAGCCTTTGCATTTCTTGCAATATAAAGGCAAGGATAAATTTCGTCTTCCATTGCAGTCATTTCAACAGTTGTTGACTTTTCCCCACAAGTAAGAGTATAAGCATTACCTACTTTTTTAATAGATAAATCAAATGTACCTAAATTTTCCCCTGTATTTGCAAAAGTATCAGATAAAGCATCGCCAACCGTTTTCTTACTGCTGTTTGCTCTTACAAGAGAATGAATTGCCATAGGACTGTCTTTCTGAGAAGCATAAGAGCCTAAGAAAACACCGTCATCATATGTCTTATCATCAGTTTTATTGTAAAGTGAATCAAGTACACCAATACCAACAGAACCCTGCTGAGGATTACTGCCGTCTTTTGCTGTATTATAAGAATCAATGTTTACTGTAGCCTTTAATTCAAAGTCTTCATCAGCCTTTAATTCATTAGCATAGTAAACAATACTATCTTCGCCATCTGTAAATTTACCATTATTAACATTATCATTTGACATTGTAACAGTTGAGCCGTTTGCATTTACTGTGTATGCAGCAGCATCAGCTTTACCAGTCCAGCCTTTTTTCCAAGAGCCTTCTGCAAATGAAATTGCACTAAAACTACTTAAAGAAAATGCTAAGGCAAGACCAAAACATACTAATCTCTTTTTCATATATCAGAGAACCTCCTATAAAAAGTGCATAAATTTAACACCAAATCATACAGTATAATTATACAAGTCTTATGGTTAAAATGCAATTCTTTTTTTCATTGATTTATGTAAAATTTTATCTTCTATGTAAACCTCTCCATATTCCTCAAAGCCCAGAGAACCATAAAAGCCTAAGGCGTGAGTTTGGGCGTGAACAATAATTTCCTTATATCCACACTCTTTTGCCTTTTCCAATAGGGAATTCATAAGTAGTTTACCAGTTCCTGTGCCTCTGTACTCCTTTAAAACTGCTACTCTGCCTATTCTCATTTCATTCTCCACTTTTATAAGTCTGCCAGTAGCCACAGGGCTGTTGTTATCATATACAACAGCCTGTATTACACCTATGTCACTACCGTCAAATTCATCACATTCAGGAATATTCTGTTCTTCTACAAACACCTTTCTTCTTACATAAAAGGCATCTGCATTTTCGTCTTTATAAAACTTTACTTCCATAAATACACTCCTATAAAGGACTTGAAGAAATCTTCTTTGCTCGTCTTGGGTATTTTTCATCAGTTGATTTTACCTTTGTAATTTCAACTATTGTGTGGGTAATATCAGTTTGTGGAAGTGTAACTTCCTTTACAGAAGTTATTTCGCCACCTAATACTTCAACAGCCTTTTCGCCCTCTTTTATTTCATCATAAGCTGTAGGTCCTTTAAGAGCTACAAACTTTCCACCAACTTTAACATAAGGCAAATCATATTCACTTAAAACATTAAGAGAGGCAACAGCTCTTGAAACAGCTATGTCATACTGTTCTCTATGCTCCGGCATACGACTGCCTTCTTCTGCTCTTGCGTGTATATAGTGAACATTTTCAAGTTCTAAATCCTGACCAACAGTTTCAAGAAAGCCAATTCTCTTTTGCAAAGCATCTAAAAGAGTAAGCTCAATAGTTGGTTCAGCAATTTTTAATGGCAATCCAGGGAAACCTGCACCAGTACCTACATCAATAACACTTTTCCCCTTAAAGTCAAAGTACATAAGAGGAGTTAAACTGTCGGCAAAATGCTTTATGAAAACCTGTTCCCTTTCTGTAATAGCAGTAAGGTTCATTTTTTCGTTCCATTCTACCAACAAGTTCATATATTGAACAAACTGTTCTTCTTGTCTGTCATTAATTTCTATATTTAACTTTTCTAAATATTCTTTTAAGCTATTCATAAGCACCTCACATATTTAAGTGAACTAAAAGCATATTTACATCAGCAGGAGATACACCACTTATTCTGCTTGCCTGTCCAATATTAACAGGGCGAACAGCCTCTAACTTCTGTCTAGCCTCAATTCTAAGACCCATTACCTGTTCATAATCAATGTCTTCAGGTATTTTTCTAGCCTCTAACTTCTTAAACTGCTGTACCTGATGTTGCTGTCTTGTAATATAACCCTCGTACTTAATCTGTATATTTACCTGTTCTCTAACATCGTCTGGCAATTCTGGTCTGTTAAAATCTATTGGTGCAAGTTTGTCATAATCCATCTCAGGGCGTTTAATAACATCGGCCATTTTAATACCATTGTTTAAAGGTGTTGAGCCATAGCTTTCCAAAAGTGAATTTACTTCTGGTGTAGGTCCTAAATTAATTTTCATTACTCTTGCAATTTCATCTTCAATAGCCTTTTTCTTTTCACAGAATTTAGCATATCTTTCGTCAGTAATAAGACCATATTCGTGACCCTTTTCAGTTAATCTTAAATCTGCATTATCCTGTCTTAAAAGCAATCTGTATTCAGCTCTTGAAGTCATCATTCTATATGGTTCGTGGCTTTCCTTAGTTATAATATCGTCTATTAATACGCCAATATAGCCCTCTGACCTGTCAAGTATTAAAGGCTCTAATCCCTTACAGTATGCACCGGCATTTATACCACCCATAATACCCTGTGCTGCTGCTTCTTCATAACCACTTGTACCATTAAACTGACCAGCACTAAAAAGACCAGCAATATTTTTAAATTCAAGAGAAAGTTTAAGCTGATTTGCGTCAATGCAATCGTACTCAATGGCATAAGCTGTTCTCATAAAACGCACATCTTCAAGACCTGGAAGTGTTCTGTACATAGCAATCTGAACATCTTCTGGAAGTGATGAACTCATACCCTGAACATACATTTCGTTAGTGTCTTCGCCCTCTGGCTCAATAAATATCTGATGTCTGTCCTTATCAGCAAAACGAACTACTTTATCTTCAATAGATGGACAATATCTAGGACCAGTACCAGTTATTACACCTGAATAAAGAGGAGAACGGTCTAAGTTCTGTCTAATAATTTCGTGAGTTTTTTCGTTTGTGTATGTCAAATAACAGCTAATCTGTTCTCTAGCAATATCTTCTGGCTTATTTTCAAAAGAAAATGGAACAATCTTTTCATCGCCTGGCTGTTCTTTCATTTTTGAAAAATCAATAGTTCTCTTATCAACTCTGGCCGGTGTCCCTGTCTTGTATCTTCTTAATTCTACACCTAACTTTTTAAGGCTGTCACTAAGATGATTAGCTCGTCTTAAACCATTAGGACCACTTTCAATAATTGTATCGCCATAAAGGCAACGAGCCTTTAAGTAAGTACCAGTACAAATTACTGCTGCCTTACACTTGTAAAGAGCATTACTTTCAGTAATAACACCTGTTACTTTGCCATCTTCAACAACAATTTCGTTTACTTCCCCTTGACGCACAAGTAAATTTTCTGTGTTTTCAAGAGTCTTTTTCATTTCATTGTGGTACTTAGCCTTGTCAGCCTGTGCTCTTAAAGAGTAAACAGCTGGACCTTTACCTGTGTTTAACATTCTAGTCTGAATATAGGTTTTATCAATGTTTTTACCCATTTCGCCACCTAAGGCATCAATTTCTCTTACCAAGTGACCCTTAGAGCTACCACCTACATTTGGATTACAAGGCATCATTGCAATACTATCCAAATTAATGGCAAACATTATAGTATTAAGTCCCATACGAGCAGATGCAAGAGCAGCCTCACAACCTGCGTGACCGCCACCAATAACTATTACATCAACTTCATCAGCAATATATGGCTTTTCCATTTGTTTTTCACCTCAAATAATTTTAAAAATTTTATTTACCTAAACAGAATTCGCTGAATATTCTGTCAATAATATCTTCTTCAAGTGTTTCGCCAGAAATTTCGCCTAACGCCTCATAGGCATCTGTTAAATCCATAATCATAAAATCTTCTGGCATACTGTTAGCTATAGTTTCAATAACATTTTCAAGAGAGTTTTTAGCCTTTACTAAGCTAGCCTTGTTTCTTTCTCCGGAAATAAGAACTTGGTTATCCACATTTATATCGCCTTTTATAAACATAGACTTTATGGCATCATATAATTTTTCAACACCCTTGTCAGCTTTTACTGAAATGTTTATAAATCCACCAGTAAGTTTTTCAAGTTCGTCAGTATCTATTTTCTGTTCCAAATCCAACTTATTAACAAGTACAATAGACTTTTTGTTTTCTGTCAACTTTATAAGTTCTCTGTCCTCGTCTGTTAATTCCCTAGAACCATCAAACATAAGGAGTACCAAATCAGCCTCCATAGCAAGAGTTTTTGACTTTTCAACACCTATTTGCTCAATAACATTGTCCGTATCTCTGATACCGGCTGTATCAATAATATTAAGAGGAATACCTCCCACATTTATCATTTCTTCAAGCACATCTCTTGTAGTACCGGCAATATCTGTTACAATGGCTCTGTCCTCATCTAAAAGAGTATTTAAAAGTGATGACTTACCTACATTTGGTCTACCTAAGATTACTGTCTTAATGCCCTCTTTGTATATTTTTCCTGTGTCTGCTGTAGCAATAAGTTTATTTACTTCCACTAACATTTCGTTAGCACCCTTATCTACAGCCTCGTAATTCATTGTTTCTTCTTCATGTTCAGGGTAGTCAATAGACACATCAATATTTGCTATCATTGTGAGAAGTCTATCTCTAAGTCCTTTTATCTTTTCTGAAAGTTTACCCTCAAGTCTTAAAACAGCTGCATCTTTTGCCTTGTCTGTCTTTGCATTAATAATATCAATAACAGCCTCTGCCTGTGTCAAATCTATTCTGCCATTTAAGAATGCTCTCTTTGTAAATTCGCCAGGCTCTGCCATTCTACAGCCAGCCTTTATTGTTGCATTTAAAACAGCTGTTACCGCTCTATATCCACCATGGGTATTTATTTCTACTACATCTTCTCTTGTGTAAGTATTTGGAGCTTTCATAACTGACACAAGAACTTCATCAACTACTTTTCCGTCAACTTCTATTGTACCAAAATGTATAGTATGGCTTTTCTGTTCACTTAACTTCTTACCCTTTGGAGATACAAAAAGTTTATCAGCTATTTCAATAGCCTCTTTTCCACTCATACGAACAATACCTATACCACCGTTGCCAGTAGCCGTAGAAATAGCTGAAATTGTATCTTCAAGATTAACCTTTAACATTCCTCACACCTCCTGTAAAATTTTCCTATATATAAAAATATAGGCATAGGCTAAAAGCAAGCCTACGCCTATTAATTCTTATTCCTCAGTTGTTTCTGTTGTATTATTGCGTTCCTGTGGTCTGTTGTTATATCTCTTTTTGCTAGAATAGTTATTCTTTAAAGCAATAACAACATATCTGAAAGGTTCAACACCCTCACTATAAGTAGTAACATATCTGTCATTCTGGAGTGTTGCGTGTATAATGCGTCTTTCGTAAGGATTCATAGGCTCTAAAGTAACATTTCTTCTGTTATGTTTAGCCTTTTTAGCAAGGTTAAAGGCTAAGTGTTCAAGAGTTTCTTTACGCCTTACTCTGTAGTTTTCAGTATCTATTGTTACATTCATATAAGCATATTCGCCCTTGTTTACAACAAGGTTAGTAAGATACTGAAGTGAGTCAAGAGTTTGTCCTCTCTTACCGATAATAGCACCCATTTCTTCACCCTCAAGGTTAATAAGTATCTGCTTATTATCTTCGAAAGATGTATTGATTTTAACTTCCATACCCATAGTATCGAAAATACTCTTTAAAAAGTCAGTAGCTGTACCGAGAATAATTTTCTTATCTTCTTCTGTAAGGTTTGCTCTTGAGTTTTCAACTGGAGCTTCAACCTTTTCAGTTTCAACAGTTTCTTCTACAACAACTTCTGTAACTTCTTCTGTTGCCTTTTCTACAACTGTTGTTTCTTTCTTGAAGAACTTTCGAGGTTCTTTTACTTCCTCTGCTACTTCTTCAATCTTAACTTCTTCAAGAATTTCCTCTGCCTCGTCTTCGCCAGTAACAGTAACAAGTACCTTAGCTGGTTTAGCACCAAGACCTAAGAAACCTCTTGAGCCTTCGCTAAGAACCTTATATTCTACATCACTAAGCTCAACGCCAAGTTTTTTAACAGCAGTCTCAACAGCTTCGCTGATAGTTTTGCCTGTCTGTTCAATCTGTCTTGCCATATTATTTTCCTCCCTTAGCCTTTGAACCCTTTGCTTTAACTGTTACAATAGGGTGCTTTGAAAGTCTTTTGTTAATAAAGAACTGCTGAATAATCATACATAAGTTAGATGTAATCCAGTATACACCAATACCACCTGGAAGACTTGTAGTAATCCAAGCCATCATAAGAGGCATTGTAATGCTCATAATTCTCTGCTGAGTTACCATAGCTGGGTCAGTAGGCTTGTTCTTTCTTGACATAAGCCAGCTAGAAAGCCAAGTAGTACCACCAGAAAGAATAGGAATAATAAGTCTAGGACTAAGTGAAAGACCTACAGTTTCTGTAAGGTTAAGACCCATAAAGTATTCAATAGCATTCTTCTTGTCATAGAGAGAAGTAAAGTCAGCTGATGAAATAGCTGTACCAAGACTCTTCATCTGGTCTGGTCCAAGAATATTCATAATTCTGCTGAATACATTAGCATCAATCTGTGTACCAGCCGGAATATTACCTAATTTACCAAATTCAACTACAAGGTTCATAACTGTGTCATTAGACTGAGCAGCATTGAGAACGATGTCTGAAATTTGGCTATAAACTGTGTTTATAATATCTATATACTTAAACGGATTCTGCATTACATGGTAAAGACCAAGGAAAATAGGAAGCTGAATAAGCATTGGTAAACAACCTGCAAGCTGATTGTAGTTGTTATCTGCATATAACTTCTGCATTTCCATATTCATTTTTCTCTGAAGTTCAGGGTCTGACATAGCACCTTTGTACTTTTCCTGAATTTTCTTCATTTCAGGCTGAAGTGCCTGCATTTTAAACATAGACTTCTGCTGATGATAAGCAATAGGTGTCATAAGAAGTCTAACGAAAACAGTTAAAATGATGATTGAAATACCCAAAGAATTTGTGTGTATTCCAAGTACATTATAAACCAAGTTGAAAATCACGTTAATTATCGCACCTAAAATAAAGGCAATAGGTCCTACAATAATACCTGGGTCCTTTAATACATTACGACCGGCAAGCATAGTAACGCCTTTGAACAAAATAAAATCCCCCTTTACGGAACAGGGTCATACCCACCCTTGTGGAATGGATGACACTTTAAAATTCTTCTAATACTTAAATACAAACCCTTACAAAAGCCATACTTTTCAAATGCCTCATAGGCATAGGCTGAACAAGTTGGCACAAACCTACAGCAGGCCGGTTTGTAGGGTGAAATACAATTTCTGTACACCCTTATTAAAAATAATGCTGTTTTTTTCAGCATAAAACTCAGTCCTCTATTCTGACTTAATAAGTTTCTGTTTGTTCAACAAGTGCATTAAAGCACTTTCCACTTCCTTGTATGTAGCCTCTTTAGCAGAAGCTCTAGCAATAACAACAATGTCATAGCCTGCCAAAAATTTGCTTTCTGACAAACGGTAGCTTTCTCTCAATAATCTTGTAATACGGCTACGAACAACGCTGTTGCCTACTTTTTTACTAACTGAAATACCAAAGCGATTTCCATTTGTGCCATTACGCACTACATACATAACCAACAATCTGTTGGCAATAGACTTGCCACGATTATAGACAAATCTAAACTGATAATTCTTTTTAAGGGACTCTGTAAATTCCATATTCTTTCCCTTTCCTAAAACAAATAATGCCGTATACCAATTAAAGCCCACTTAAAACTAAGCGGGCTTTAATTGATTTGGACCTAAAGTCCAAACCGAAACAAATTTAGCATAAGCCTTTGTAGCAAAAGCAAATTAAGCAGTTAATGCCTTTCTGCCCTTTCTACGTCTTGCAAGGAGTACCTTTCTGCCGTTGGCAGTACTCATTCTCTTTCTGAAACCGTGAACCTTAGCTCTCTGTCTCTTCTTAGGCTGGAATGTCATCTTCATTGTAAACGCACCTCCTTCTCATATACATATATTTACTTAAAGTCAAATCAAGCACTTCCCCTATTATATTAGATATATTGCTTTTAGTCAAGAATTATTTGAAATTTTTCATTAAAAATTTTTTAAATGTATTATTTTTGTAACATTACAAAAACTAAAGGAAAAAAGTAGGTGAAACTATGAAAAAATACATTTATATTACACTAGGTTCTTTGCTCCTTTCCATAAGCATAAACGGCTTTTTATCTCCCTTTAATATGGTCATAGGTGGAGCTGGTGGTATTGGCATTATTTTGCAAAAACTTTTCTCTGTTCCTCTATGGGCAAGTAATCTTGCCATAAACATTCCTCTCTTGTTTTTTGCCACATTTCAAAAAGGCGTAAAATACACAAAAGACATAATGGTGGCAACATTTATTTATTCCCTATTTCTGGGCTTTACAGAAGATTTTGTATTTGTAGACAATGACATTTTTCTTGCTACAGTTTTCGGTGGTATATTGACAGGTGCCGGTCTAGGGCTTGTACTAAAAGCCAATACTACTACAGGTGGTAGCGAGCTTTTAGCTGTTCTATTACACGACAAATTCAAACACATTACAATTTCAAGGCTTTTGCTGTACATTGATACCATTATAATAATCGGTGGTATGTTTATACTAGGTTTTGAGTCTACAATGTACGCAATCATAACACTTTATATCTCCATAAAAGTCATAGACCTGATGGTAGAGGAAATAGATTTTGCCAAAACAGCATTTATAATTTGCAAAGACCCTGAACCGGTATTAAATGCTATTTTTAAAAACCTCCAAAGAGGTGCAACAATAATAAACACAATAGGTTCTTATACTCAAAAGCCTAATTACATTGTGCTGGCTGTAGTTTCCAAAAGAGAAATAGCCATATTAAAAACCTCAATTTCAGAAAGTGACAAAAATGCTTTTGTTATAGTTACCGATGTAAGAGAAATTATGGGGGAATTTAACAGGAGATAGTTACAAAAATTTTATACTGTAGTATATATTTTCCTTTTATTTTTTCTGAAAGTATGTTATAATCACTTGTAAAATCTTTTAGGAAGAGGGATTATATAAATGAAGAAATTTTTATCTATAATTACATCAGCTATACTTGTTGCCTCTCTTGCCGGCTGTGGTGGAGCAACAAATTCAGCAGACGGAAGTAATACTGTCAACAAGGACAATATTACTATTGGTATTGCTCAGTTTGCAGAGCATCCATCTCTTGAAAACTGTCGTGAGGGCTTTATTCAGGGTCTTGCTGAAGCAGGCTACAAAGAGGGCGAAAACCTTACTATTGACTACAAAAATGCTGAAGCTGATATGAGTATTGCCAATCAGGTTGCACAGTCTATGGCTAGTGGCAAAGATGATTTAATTTGTGCCATCGCTACACCTATGGCTCAGGCAGTATATAACGCAGCACAGCCAAAGAATATTCCTGTTGTATACACAGCTGTTACTGACCCAGTAGCTGCTCAGCTTGCAAAAGAAGACGGTACAGGCGTAGGCAAAATTACTGGTACAAGTGATAAACTTGCTGTTGATGCACAGCTCAAGATGATAAGAGAATTTTTACCAGACGCTAAGAAAATCGGTATTTTATATTCTACAAGCGAAACTAACTCAGTAAGTGCTATTGCTGAATACAAAGAACTTGCTCCAAAGTACAATTTTGAAATTGTAGATAAAGGTATCAGCCAGCCATCTGATATTCCTATGGCAGCTAATGATTTAGCATCAAAGGTAGACTGTATAAGCAACTTAACAGACAATACTGTTGTTTCAAGTCTTCCTACTTTGTTAGATGCCGCTAAAAAGGCAGGTATTCCTGTTTTCGGTAGTGAAATTGAACAGGTTAAGAACGGTTGTGTAGCTACAGAAGGTCTTGACTATGTTGCTTTAGGTAAACAGACAGGCGAAATGGCAGCAAAGGTTCTTGCTGGCGAAGACCCACAGAACATACCTTTTGAAACTATTTCTGAATACAGCCTTTATATTAACTCTGCTGCTCTTAAAGAACTTAATATGGAATGTCCAGCAGACCTTGCTTCTTCAGCTATTGAAGCAAAATAATCAAAAGAAAAATTGTTAGGAGAGTTTTTATGTCATTAATTTTAAGTATTTTTGAACAGGGTCTTATATACGCTGTTCTCTCTTTAGGCATATACATTACATACAAAATACTTGACTTTCCCGACTTAACAGTTGACAGCAGTTTCCCATTGGGAGCTGCTGTATCTGCTATTATGATTTCTAGTGGAATAAATCCTTTTATTACTTTGCCAGTTTCTTTTATATGTGGTGCTTTAGCCGGTTTAGTTACAGGCTTAATTCATGTTAAGTGCAAAGTAAGGGACCTTCTCTCTGGTATTATCACTATGACAATACTCTATTCTATTAATCTTCATATAGCAGACGGAAAAGCAAATATTCCTTTATTTAATAACGACAGTATTTTCTCATTATCCCCAATAAAGGGTATTGTAGGTCAGTTTAATACTGTAATTGTTGTTCTTGTAATTTCACTTATTGCAAAATTCCTTTTAGACCTTTATATGAAAACTAAATCTGGTTATCTTTTAAGAGCTGTAGGCGATAACCCTACTCTTGTTACTTCTCTTGCTAAAGATAGTGGCACAGTAAAGATACTTGGTCTTATGGTTTCTAACGCCCTTGTTTCCCTTGCTGGTTGTATTATGTGTCAGCAACAGAGATTTTTCGATATTTCTATGGGTACAGGTACAATGGTAATTGGTCTTGCATCTGTTATAATCGGTACAAACCTTTTCAAAAAGGTAACAATTATAAAGGCTACAACAGCTGTTTTCGTTGGTTCTATTATTTACAAGGCTTGTGTAGGTACTGCTATTAGTCTTGGTCTTAGTGCCATTGATATGAAACTTATTACAGGTTTACTTTTCCTTGTTATTCTTATCTGTGGTAATTTCAAAAGGAGGGGAAAATTATGATAAAACTTATAGATATTTGTAAAACATATAACCCTCATACAGTAAACGAAACAAAGCTTTTTGAAAACTTCAATTTAAACATAAATCCTGGGGATTTTGTAAGTGTTATAGGTAGTAATGGTTCTGGTAAAACAACTATGCTTAACCTTATTTGTGGTTCTATTCCTCTTGATAAGGGTACAATACTTATAAACAACCAGAAAATAAACACCTTAAAAGAGTTTGAGCGTTATAAAACTATTGGTCGTGTTTATCAGGACCCATCAAAGGGTACTTGCCCTACAATGACAATACTTGAAAATATGTCATTGGCAGATAACAAAAACAGAAGTTTCAACCTCAGTTGGGGTACAAACAAAAAGAGAATTGACTACTACAAAGAACTTTTAAGTCAATTAAACTTAGGTCTTGAAGATAAATTAGGTGTAAAGGTTGGTCTTCTCTCTGGTGGTCAGCGTCAGGCTATGGCTCTTTTAATGACTACTATGTCGCCTATTGAAATCCTTATACTAGACGAACATACAGCTGCCCTTGACCCTAAGACAGCAGAAATTATTATGGAACTTACTAATAATATTGTTAAGAAGAAAAAGATTACAACTCTTATGGTAACTCATAATCTTATGCACGCCCTTCACTATGGCAACAGACTTATTATGATGCACGAAGGTAATGCTATTATGGACTTAAATGAACAGGATAAAAAATCTACTTCTGTTGATAATATTTTAAATGTATTTAATAAGATAAGCCTTGAAAGAGGTAACTAAAAACAATAAAAGCCCCGATGACAAACGGGGCTTTTATTGTTGATGTGCTATTAATTTTAGGTGAGGAAAGGATAGACGACACACTCACGTCTATTCCATGAAAATACGGAACGATAAATAGAAAAATTATTCACTCCCTGTAAATCGGTTATTAACGTAGCCGTTCTTCCTTTTTTACTTAACATTATTCCGATTTTTAAATTTCTCTATTTCCGTCAACAAAGCCATTATAATCTATGACATTAGTTGAGGGTCAATAGTTTTTCCAAAAAAATTGAAAAAAATTTTTCTTTATGATATAATACTAACAATAAAATTTAGCATACGAAAAGAGAGATTTATGTATAAAATAAATGAATTAAGCTCCCTTTTTGATGTATCTACAAATACTATAAGAAGATATGAAGATTATGGATATATTAGCCCTAGTAGAGATGACGAAAATAACTATCGCCACTATAGTGAAGAAGATATAGACAAACTTGTATATGTAAGCAAAAGTCGAGGTTTTGGCTTTTCACATACTGACATATCCGATATGACAAAGGCAAGTATATACGACCTTGTAGATATATACGAAAAGAGAAATTTAGAATTTGATGAAGAAATAAAACTGCTTCAGGAAAAGAAAAATCGTCTTAAAAACGATTTAAAACTGCTTATTAATTGTCGTGACAATGTTGGTCGCTTTATTGTATATCCAAATGTAGACTATACTTTTATGGTATACAAAAAAGACGGTAAAACTTTTATGGATAAGGAGCATGTTTCTTTACTTAAAAAGTTCATACAGCACCAACCTTTTGTTCAACAAATTTACTACTACGATGAAACTTGCCCCGACTCTATTTTTATAGGTCTTGGCATAAAAACTATTTATATAAAAGACGAAAGCATTTTCTCAAATACATACACAAAGAGATTTTTAAGAAATAAAAAATCCCTTTTTTACTATGGAAAATGCCCTTATGACGCAAATTACTTTATTGACGAGAAAAAACCTCTTAAAGAAACTAGGCTGTACAAAACAATTTTTGACTATATGCAAAAATATAATTATAAGCAAAATGGCGAAATATATATGTTTACAACAGCCTCATCAATAGAAGATGGCAATTTATACAGATATTTCATAACAGTAGTACCAATAGAATAATCTCAAAACCTTGACCCTATGTCAGGGTTTTATTTTTTTATTATGCTAAAACTTTTTTATCCCCAACTTCGTCTATATAGTGTAAATCAAAAAGAAAAGCTTTTCAAAAAATAAATAAGGAGGTAAATATGAAACGGAAATTAATAGAAAATTACACAATAGAAAACAAAGAAAAATTATACCGTATAGCCTTTTCATATACAAAAAATAAAGAAGATGCCCTAGACATAGTTCAGGAGTCAGTATTAAAAGCATTAAAATCTGCAAACACACTTAAAAACCCACAGTATATTAAAACTTGGTACTATAAAATACTGACTAGAACTGCTATAGACTATATAAGAAAAAATAGCAAATATATTCCACTTGATACAGAGTATAGTGCTGAAACAGTGGGAAAATATGACGATTATGAAGATATAGACTTAAAAAGAGCATTGGATTTACTTACATATGACCAAAGAGTAATAATAACATTAAGATTTTTTGAGGATATGAAAATAAAAGATATTGCCGAAATAACAGGCGAAAATATTAATACTATTAAAACTAGGCTATACAAAGCCCTTGAAGTATTAAGAATAAACATAGAGGAGGCTTAATAATGAAAGATATTAAAAAGTTAGAAAATTTAAAAGAACAATACAACAATATTGAAATTCCTACAGAGCTTGACAGCATAATAAGTACAGCCATTGATAAAAAGCCAAATATTTTGTCTGTTTATTTCAGAAAAATAAGTGTTGTAGCTGCTTCAATAATAGTAATATTTACATCAGTTGTAAATATAAGTCCAGCTTTTGCCCAAAGTATGTCAAATATTCCTGTTGTAAACTCTATAGTAAAGTTAGTAAACTTTAAAACTTACACAGCTAAAAACGGTAATATGGAGGCAAATATAAATGTAGCTAAGGTAGAAGGTCTTTCAAATAAAGAACTAGAAAACCAACTTAACTCAAAATTTATAGAAGAAGGTCAAAAAGAATACAGCAATTTCCTAAAAGAAATGAAAGAATTAAAAGGAGATGCTCATAAATCTGTAGGAACATCTTATGAAGTAAAAACAGATACTGACAGCATTTACTCCATTGTCTATTCAAAATATGAAACTGCAGGTTCTTCAGATATTCAGTACAAAGCCTATACTATAGATAAGAAAAATCAAGCTGTTGTAACATTGAATAGCCTTTTCAAAGATAATTCATATATTGATATTATAAGTAACAACATTAAAGAACAGATGAGTGAACAAATGAAAACTGATAATAGTAAGGTATACTTTATTGACAGTTCCGATGATACTGATGACAATTTTGATAAAATAAAGGCTGACCAAACATTCTATATTAATAGCGATGGAAATATTGTTATTCTCTTTAATAAATATGACGTTGCCCCTGGATATATGGGTGCTCCGGAATTTGTAATACCTACAAATGTTGTAAGCAAAATTTTACTTAACAGAGGTCTTGTAAAGTAAAAAAATAAAGGCTGTGTTCAAAATAAACACAGCCTTTATTCTAGTATAACTTACATTCATACTTTGGACAACCAGCCCCTGCTGAAGTTTTCAAATTATTTTTTGCAAGACAGACATTTTTCTGCATTGTATCTTTAATTTTCCAACTAACAGGTGAGCTTGTAGGCTCTATAGCTGAATTTGTAGGGTCATACCAATTTTTACAAAAGGCACATAATCTAGTATGCTTTGGGTCTGCTCTTTTTTCCATAAATAATCACTCCTCTTTAGTAATTCTGCTTTCTATACTATCATTATACACGCACACAATGACATATTCTGTCTATTTAATAAAATATTTTCAAAAAATATAAAAATATTTATTTTAAAAAGACAATATATACTCTCATACTATCAAAAATAGCAAAAAAATTTTATTTTCTGAGATTATCAAAGGAAAGTTGTTAAGAAAACCTTGGTTTTCTTAAATTAATTCCTCAACTCGAGCTTTGCCCGAGTGAGGACAGGGACTGTTTTGTGTTCTTGCGTGGCAAGGACGCGAAATACACGGCTGGTCCCTACCTTAGACCAACTGCAAGAAATGCAAGCATTTCTTGCAATTTTTAGTTCATTTTCAAAGAACAGATAAACTGTTCGTAGGTGTCTGCCCAATCATCAATAGGGTATGTAGCCCCACCGTTAGTGCTTTTAAGGAGGTTACTGCAAAATGTTTCATTAAGTGCCAGTAGTTCTCCCATAGCTATAGGACAGCCTACTTCTGTAGCAATATTGCAAAATTCCTCCACAGGCTCTTTGTGGTTTTCAGTAGCAATAAGTCTTGCCTTTAAATCACTATCTGCCTTTGCCTTTCTCATAAGCTGTTCAAGGCTTATATTAATATCCATACAATCAACCTCCCTAAAATTTATTTACTATAATAATACTACTAAAAAAATAGAATAAAAGGCTTGACTTAAAGTGTCGAATATGTTAATATAGTCATTGTATGGCGTAAAAAGCGTTGTACATCCTTGCTCTTGCATAAGTGCAAGGGCCAAAGTCCAAAAGGAGGTGTAAGATATGAAAAAGTATGAACTTGCATTAGTTATTGCCCCTACATTAGATGAGGAAGCTTTAGCAGCAGAAAAGGCCAGCGTTAACGCTCTTATTGAAAGATTCGGTGGTACTGTTGATAAGGTAGACGATTGGGGTAAGCGTAGACTTGCTTACGAAATTAACAAGGTAAACGAAGGTTTCTACAGCTTCATCAGCTTTACTGCAGATACTACTGCTCCAGCTGAAATCGAATCTCGTATGCGTATCAAGGAAAATGTGCTTCGTTACTTAATCATTGCTGAGGAAGAATAATTCTTTAGGAGGTATGCTTTATGAATAAAGTTATATTATTGGGTCGTATGGCTCGTGATCCTGAAGTTCGTTTCACTCAAGGTAATGAACCAATGGCAGTTTGCAGATTTGCTGTAGCTGTCGACAGACCATATTCTTCTCGTCGTACTGAAGGCGATGCAACAGCTGATTTCATCAACTGTGTATGCTTTGGTAAGCGTGGGGAAAGTATAGGTCAATATTTCCGTAAAGGAAATAGAATTGCTATTACTGGTAGATTACAGGTTAGCAATTGGCAGGATAATAACGGTCAGAAGAGATATTCTACTGATGTTATTGTTGAGGATTTTGAATTCTGTGAAAACAAGGGTTCAAATAGTGGTAGCGTAAATAATGCTGCTATGAATAGTGCTCCAGCACCTACTCCAAGTCCTGCACAACCAAGTAACAACGGCAATGATTTCTTCCCTATCGACGATAGTGCGGACGATGATATTTTACCGTTTTAATTAAAATTTTGTAAGGAGGGTCTTTTATTATGATGAACAAAAAGCGTGGTCGTAGAAAAAAGCGTGTTTGTAACTTCTGTGTTGAAAAGGTAAACACATGTGATTACAAGGATGTAGCTAAGTTGCGTAGATTTATCTCTGAAAGAGGTAAGATTCTTCCTAGAAGAATTACTGGTAACTGTGCTAAGCACCAGAGAGTTTTAACTACAGCTATTAAGAGAGCTAGACATCTTGCTCTTTTACCATACATTCAGGAATAATCCTAAAAAATATGACCGTTCGGCAACGAACGGTCTTTTTTTATAATAAATTGGAAAGATAAATCCGATACCTTGACTTGTCAAGGCACAAATTAACGCAGTTAATCTATTCTGAATTTCTTATCAAAATAATTTACTTATTCAAACATACTTACAATAAATGTATTTAGATAATTTTTCAATAATATCAACCACCTAAAGTAACATCTTGCTTACTGTACCAATCAATGGCATTGTAAATATGCTCATCTTTATAATCCGGCCACAACTGGTCTACTACATAAAAATCAGCATAGACACTTTGTACAGGCAAAAAGCCTGATAATCTTCTCATTCCACCCCAACGAATGACCAAATCCACTCTTGAAATATCTGAGGTATTATAATAATTTACTTTGCCCTTTAAGTCCCATTCCCAGCTATAATTTACAAGGAAATTAACCTTTGTTCCGCCTTTGCCAAATTTAGTTCTTTTGGTCAATGGTTTCAATTCTTCCGGAAACATTTTTGACTCTGCGTTGCCTACTACCAAAAGTTCAGCATCTTCCTTTTCAAGCATTTTAACAGCCTCAACGCAAGCCTTTGTAAAGGCAATAGTCTGTTCTCTAGGTCTTTTTGTATTATCCACTGTAAAACCATAGAAAGTTACTTCCTCTATGCCTAATTTTTGACAACACTTAAATGCCTCTACCCCAGGCAACAAGCCATTGGCATAGCCTTCTTCTTTTCTCAGGTTCTGACTTCTTGCCCATCTTCTGTTGCCATCTGGTATAATTCCAATATGTCTTGGTAATTTCATTTTATCAGCTCCTTTGGTTAAATTATTGCCTGACAAAATGAAATTTATCCACATTTTTACAAAACTTTTTATAGATTATGTGTAAAAATTAAAATTCATAAGGTGGATTGCCTGAAAAATCTGCAATTACCCCATGAGGATTTTCAATGTAAAACACTTCAAAAATAGGATTATCTGCTGTTTTGTATTGACCTTTTACAATAGGATTTTCTACACAAATTTTCTTTACTTCCATATTGTTTTCAAAAACAGCCTTACCTGATAATCTTATCCATTCATACTTTGGAGAAGAAACAGAAATCTGAATTTCCGGATTTTCCAACATATCTTTGTAAACATCTTTTTGATTATTAGTGCAAAACCATAATTTGCCTCCAACTTCAGCTGAAAACATAAATGGTCTACACTTTGCCTTGCCATCTCTACCTACAGTTGCAAGATATTGAACAGGGTTTTCCTGTAAAAATTCAACTACTTTTTTCATAATATAAGTACCTCCATAATTTTATGTAACTATTTTTGTTACAATGGAATAATATCACACCTTTATTGTAATGTCAATAGTTACAATGAAATAAAAAATTAAGACTGTATCCTTTTGAATACAGCCTTATATACTAATCTTCATTTTTAATAAGTTGGGAGGTTTCGTTAATTACATCTGCTAAAGTAGATTTTTTCATTTCATTTTCCATAGTCTGTTGTATAGCATCTAATCTCTTATCAAGGACATTGTGTATATTTCTGCCTACAGGACAACGAGGGTTTGGATTTTCGTGAAAATGGAAAAGTCCCTCATCATCTACACAATCTACAGCCTTATACACATCATAAAATGTAATATCCTTTAAATCCCTGTTTATCTCCATATTTCCAACATTACCTCTGGCAACGGTAATAATACCAGCCGATTTAAGTTTTTGGAGTATTCGTCTTATAACAACAGGATTTACATTAATACTACTTGCAAGAAAATCACTTGTTATTTTGTAATCATTTTTAAATTCTTCAATACAAGTCAAAATATGAAGTGCTATTGTAAATCGACTTGAAATTTGCATACTAATACCTCCTACACAAAAAACTGCCTACAAGTAAAACCCATAGGCAGTATAAAATCAAAGACTATTATTAGTTTTCGTTATAGTCATCGAAAGTAATCATATTATCATAGCCCTTACCAGCTGGAATCATAGGGAATACCTTTTCATCTCTACCGATTTCACAGTTGATAATACAAGGCTTATTGCTTGCAATAGCATCTTTTAATGCTACGTCAAATTCTTCTGGCTTTGTTACATTATAGCCATTTGCATGATATGCTTCAGCAAGTTTCATAAAGTCAGTTGCCTTGCCGTCAAGTGTAGTGCTAGAGTATCTAGCATCATAGAATAAATCCTGCCACTGTCTAACCATACCTAAAACGTGGTTATTAATAACAATTTCAATAATAGGTACATCATTTGCAATAGCAGTTGCCATTTCAATATGGTTCATATAGAAACAGCCGTCACCAGCAATGTTAATAACTACATTATCTGGCTTACCAACCTTAGCACCAATAGCAGCACCAAGACCATAACCCATAGTACCTAAACCACCTGAAGTAAGGAAATGGCGAGGGTACTTATTCTTAATAAACTGACAAGCCCACATCTGATGCTGACCAACTTCTGTTACAACAATGGCATCGCCCTTTGTAACTTCGTTAATCTTTTCCATAATGTACTGTGGCTTTAATGAACCATCGTGGTCATACTTTAATGGATTTTCTTTCTTACATTCTTCCATATAAGCCATCCATTCTGGTCTTTCTTCCTTATCAAGCATATTGTTAAGACGAACCACAACTTCGTTTACATCGCCAATTACAGAGCCTGTAACAGCAATATTCTTATTAATTTCAGCTGGGTCAATATCAATATGTAAAACCTTTGCATTAGGAGCAAAAGTCTTGAAGTTTGTAGCAACTCTATCACTAAATCTTGCACCAAGAGCAATAAATAAATCACATTCATTTGCAAGTTTATTAGATGTTACAGTACCGTGCATACCAATCATACCTGTATAGTTAGGTAAATCAGCTGGAACTACACCAAGAGCCATAGCTGTACAACAAACTGGCATATCAGTCTTTTCTACAAACTTTATAATCTCTTCACTAGCACTAGAGGCAATACAGCCACCACCACAGTATAAAAATGGCTTCTTAGCATTCTTAATAAGTTCAACAGCCTTTTCAAGGTCTTCCTTTGTAATTGTGCTTGTTCTCTTTTCAATACGATAAGGCTTTTCTGCTGTATATTCACACATAGCAGCAGTTACATCCTTAGTAATATCTACAAGTACAGGACCTGGTCTGCCCTTCTGTGCAATGTAGAATGCCTTTCTCATTGTATCAGCAAGCTTTGTAACATCTTTTACAATGAAGTTATGCTTTGTAATAGGCATTGTTACGCCTGTAATATCTACTTCCTGAAAACTATCCTTACCTAAGTATGGAAGACCTACATTACCAGTAATGGCAACCATAGGAACAGAGTCCATATAAGCTGTAGCAATACCTGTAACAAGGTTACAAGCACCTGGACCACTTGTAGCAAGACAAACGCCAACTTTACCAGTTGCTCTGGCATAGCCGTCTGCTGCATGAGCTGCACCCTGTTCATGAGATGTAAGATAATGCTTTATTTCATCTCTATGCTTAAAAAGTGCATCATATATATTAAGAACAGCACCACCTGGATAACCAAAGATAGTGTCAACGCCCTGTTCTCTTAAACATTGTACTAATATTTCAGAACCGTTAAGTAACATACCGTTCTCCCTTCTGCTAATTAACCTAAAATTGCACCCTTATCAGCAGAGCTTACAAGCTTAGCATACTTAGCTAAGTAGCCAGTCTTAATCTTAGGTTCTGGAATTACCCAGTTCTTTCTTCTTTCTTCTAATTCTTCATCGCTAACCTTAACATTAATGTTACCTGCATTAATGTCGATTTCAATAATATCGCCTTCCTGTACAAGACCAATATTACCACCAGCAGCAGCTTCAGGAGAAACATGACCAATACTAGCACCTCTTGATGCACCGCTGAAACGACCGTCAGTAATAAGAGCAACATCCTTATCAAGCTTCATACCTGCAAGAGCTGATGTAGGAGAAAGCATTTCTCTCATACCAGGGCCACCCTTAGGACCTTCATATGTAATAACTACAACATCGCCCTTAACAATTTCGCCACCGAAAATAGCCTTGATTGCGGCTTCTTCACTTGTAAATACTCTTGCTGGACCAGTATGCTTGAGCATTTCTGGAGCAACAGCACTTCTCTTAACTACGCAACCGTTCTTTGCAATATTACCCTTTAATACAGCAATACCACCTGTCTTTGAATATGGGTCAGTAACAGGTCTGATAATTTCGCCGTCAGCACCAGCAAAACCTTCAATATTTTCGCCAACTGTCTTTAATGTAACAGTAAGGTTATCAAGCTCTAAAAGACCTAACTTGTTGATTTCGGCCATAACAGCTCTGATACCACCCTTTTCATTTAATTCTTCAATATAGTGAGAACCAGCAGGAGCAAGGTGACAAAGGTTAGGAGTCTTTGCACTAATTTCGTTAGCCATTTCAAGGTTTAATTCAACGCCGGCTTCGTGAGCAATAGCTGGAAGGTGGAGCATTGAGTTTGTAGAACAACCTAAAGCCATATCCATAGTTAAAGCATTTCTGAATGCCTTTTCGTTCATAATATCTCTTGGCTTAATATCCTTTTCAACTAACTTCATAATCTGCATACCAGCGTGCTTAGCAAGAGAAATTCTATCGCCATAAACAGCAGGAATTGTACCATTACCTGGAAGTGCCATACCAATAACTTCTGAAAGGCAGTTCATAGAGTTAGCAGTATACATACCTGAACATGAACCACAGCTTGGGCAAGACTTGTTTTCGTATTCCTTTAACTTAGCATCATCAATAAGACCAGCTTCATAAGCACCAACAGCTTCAAAAGTCTTAGAAAGAGAAAGCTTTTCGCAACCCATATGACCAGCAAGCATAGGACCACCACTACATACAATAGCTGGAATATTAAGTCTTGCAGCAGCCATAAGCATACCAGGAACAATCTTATCACAGTTAGGAATAAGAACTAAACCGTCAAATGCGTGAGCCATAGCCTGACATTCTACTGAGTCAGCAATTAATTCTCTTGTTGGAAGAGAATAGTGCATACCAATGTGACCCATTGCAATACCGTCACATACACCGATTGCAGGTACTTCAATAGGAGTACCACCAGCTGCAAGAATACCTGCCTTAACAGCCTTTGCAATATTATCAAGATGAATATGACCAGGAATAATTTCATTCTGTGCATTTACTACACCAATGAGTGGTCTTGAAAGTTCTTCGTCAGTATAACCCATTGCCTTAAATAAAGAACGATGAGGTGTTTTATCTGGTCCTTTTTTTACTCTGTCACTTATCATTTATTTTTTCCTCCTCACTTTTGTTTAAAACAAATTCACTTCTTCCCCTGTAGGTGTGTAATACTTTACAGACTCTTTTCCGTTGTTAGTAATATTTACAAGAAGCAAACCATTAATAAACTTAAAGTCTTTTATTGTACCATTTCCACTTATATTGCCTATGTCCTTGCCATAAGAATCATAAGTAGTAATACTATTATTATAGAGATATGCTGTTATACCGTTTTCTCCAACTTTTCTGTCGAAAGTAGGAACATTTTGTCGTATAACATTACCATTACTATCTATTATATCATAAGGAGCTATTTTACTCCAGTTATTTTTATTAAATTTATATACTTCATAGCAACCAGTATTCTGAATTTCTGAAATACTGTCATAACCTTTTTTGTAAGCATCAAAAACTAATTGACCACTCATACCTAAAAGGTAATTTTTGCCATTTGTAGTAGCCAAAATACATCCATTACTTGTAAAGCTCATTGTGCCATAACCAGTTACATACTTTTGGCTGTAAGCTCTGTATAATACAGCTTTTCCAGTCTTATTATCCTTTAAAATCATATTTGTGCCATCTATAGCATCTACAGTATATTGGCTCAAATCCAATTTAAAGCTTTTCAAAATCTGACCTGATGTATTTACGATTATAAAAGATTTATCCTGTTTTTGAAGAACAGTAAGATTGTTTTCAAATGTACCTGAAACATCTTTATAGACACAAGGAATAACTTCCTTAAAGTTAGAATTAAAGTAGCCTACATAATCTGCGTCTGAATTTTTAAATTTATACATTCCTGAACCAGCATTGACTACATAATTGTAAGGACCATCGTTTTCCCCTGTACTGCTATTGTATATGTATGTACTATGGTCATTGTTAGAAATATAAATTACATTATCTCCCTTTATATCTTCTACATCATAGACATCAGAAATAGCCTCGTCACCCTGTTTATTTAAAACAACACTTTGTGCTACTCCAGCTCCTGAAGAAGTAAGAACCTGTAAATATTTAGCATTTACTGGGTAGACATAGCCCTTTTGACTTGAAGTATAAGTATTACCAAAACCGTCATAATACTTAGGTTCATAGTTATACTCCCCTGTATTCCAGACATAAGACGCATCAAGGTAATATCTGTTAGTGTTATAACTTGGACTTAACTTACCGGCTGTATCCAAATCAGGATAAAGTTCAGCATCTGGCTTGCTGACATTTTCAGGGCTTTTGTATGTATTATACAATCTTAAAAATGTACAGACAGCCTGTTCTCTAGTATATGAACCTAAAGGACTAAAATTTTCGCTATCTGTTCCTAGCATAACGCCTAAGTGGTACATAGCATATATCTCATTTCTAGCCCAGTTATGTATTTTAGCTCCATCACTAAAAACGTGAGGCAAAAATACACCATTTACACCGGTTTTGTTATCTTTTTTGTAATCACTAATAACAGGTGTTGCCTTATCAATAGTATTATAAAGCATTTTTCCTGCCTGTTCCCTTGTTATAGGGCTATTAGGCTCAAACTTGCCATTACCTACACCACTTACAATACCTAGTTCTGCACATTTTATTACATTACTGTCACTTGTATCTGTAAACTTAACGGTATTAGAAGTACCACTTGTATTAAACTCCCATTTATCGAGAGTTTTCACTACAAGAGAACAAAATTCAGCTCTTGTAATAGGCTTTTGGAAATTATCCTCAAAAGCTGAATTGTAAATACCTAAACCTTTGGCTGTATTAACATCATTTAATGCCCAGTTTGAAGGACTTGCAAAAGAAAATGTGCATAAACTACTAGCCATAACTACTGTCAAAAATAGAGAAACTAGCTTTTTCATATTAACACTTCCCAAAAATCAAATTAAATTTCCTTTATGTCGCATAAGGGTGGAGAAAATCCCCACCCTTAACAAAAACATTTATAAAATATAAGTATTAAAGATTTTCAATAATGAGTCTGCCCATTTCCTTACAGCCGACCTTCTTCATACCTTCACTCATAATGTCGCCTGTTCTGTAACCCTGAGCAAGAACCTTAGTTACAGCATCTTCAATAGCCTTAGCTTCTTCCTGTAAACCAAAGCTATACTTAAGCATCATAGCACCAGAAAGGATAGTAGCAATAGGGTTTGCAATATCCTGACCAGCAATATCAGGTGCAGAACCGTGAACTGGTTCATACATACCAAGAGAACCTTCACCTAAACTAGCAGATGGGAGCATACCAATAGAACCTGTTAACTGAGATGCTTCATCAGAAAGAATATCACCAAAGATATTACCAGTTACAATAACGTCAAAAGTAGTAGGACGCATAATTAACTGCATTGTAGCATTATCAATGTATAAGTGGTCAAGAGTTACTTCTGGATAATCCTTAGCAACTTCAAGAACAACACTTCTCCAAAGTCTTGAAGATTCAAGAACGTTCTGCTTATCTACGTTAGTAACGTGCTTATTTCTCTTCATAGCGATTTCGAAAGCAGTTCTTGCAATTCTTTCTACTTCCTTTACAGAGTACTGCTCAACATCATAAGCTGCCTCGCCCATATCTGTCTGCTTTCTACCCTTTTCGCCAAAGTACATACCACCTGTTAATTCACGAACAACCATAACATCTACGCCGTCTTTAACAAGTTCAGGCTTTAAAGGACAAGCATCTTTTAAAGCATCGTGTAATGTAGCTGGTCTTAAATTAGCATATAAGCCTAAAGCACCTCTTAAACCAAGTAATGCTCTTTCTGGACGCTTGTCGCCAGGGAGAGTATCCCACTGCCAACCACCAACTGCACCAAGAAGTACAGAGTCGCTTGCCTTACAAACATCAATAGTGTGCTGTGGTAATGGTTCGCCGTACTTATCAATAGCACAACCACCACCTAAAACATATTCATAATTAAATGTATGACCAAACTTCTTGCCAATAGCATTTAATACATTAATATTCTGTTCCATTACTTCTGGGCCGATACCGTCACCGGCTACAACTGCTAAATTAAAATTCATTGTAACTTATCTCCTTTTGTTGTAAAAATTTAAGGGTGTCATTTCTGACGCTCTGTTACTTTATTTACTTTAAACCTAATTTTACCTTAGTCTGTTCTACAAGACCACCAACCTTGAACATTTCCTGCATAAATTCTGGGAATGGTTCAGCCTGATATGTCTTATTCTTAGTGTGATTAGTGATAACACCAGTTGTGAAATCTACTTCTACCTTATCGCCCATATCAATGTCGTTGGCAGCTTCTTCACATTCAAGAATAGGTAAACCAATATTAATAGCATTTCTGTAGAAAATTCTTGCAAAAGTCTTTGCAATTACACAAGAAATACCACTTGCCTTAATAGCAATAGGTGCGTGTTCTCTTGAAGAACCACAACCAAAGTTCTTTTCAGCAACAATAATGTCGCCGTCCTTAACATTTTCAGCAAACTTAACTGTTGAATGAATAGCATCTTCCATACAATGCTGTGCAAGTTCCTTAGGGTCAGATGAATTAAGGTATCTAGCAGGAATAATTACATCTGTATCAATATTATCTCCATATTTAAAAACTGTTCCACAAGCTTTCATTATTTATTTCCTCCTTATACTTCCTCTGGGTCAGTAATCTTACCTGTAATTGCAGATGCAGCAGCTACTGCTGGGCTTGCAAGGTAAACTTCTGATTCTGGGTGACCCATACGACCGATAAAGTTTCTGTTAGTAGTAGATAAAGCTCTTTCGCCCTTAGCTAAGATACCCATATGACCACCTAAGCAAGGTCCACAAGTTGGAGTTGAGAATACACAACCAGCTTCAACGAAAATCTGAGCAAGACCTTCTTCAACACACTGTAACCAAACTTTCTGAGTACCTGGAAGAATAATAGCTCTGATGTTAGGATTAATCTTCTTACCCTTTAATACCTGAGCAGCAATTCTCATATCGCTAATTCTACCATTTGTACATGAACCAATAACAACCTGGTCCATTTCAAGCCCCTTAGCTTCATCAACTGTCTTAGTATTTTCTGGAAGATGAGGGAATGCAATAGTTGGTCTTAACTTAGAAAGGTCAATTTCATAAACTGCATCGTATTCAGCATCTTCATCAGCTTCAAACTTAGTCCATTCCTTGTTAGAATGTTCCTTAACATATTCAATAGTCTTATCGTCAACAGGGAAGATACCGTTCTTGCCACCTGCTTCAATAGCCATATTTGCAATAGTAAATCTATCGTCCATTGTAAGGTACTGTAAGCCGTCGCCAGCAAATTCCATAGACTTGTATAATGCACCGTCTACACCAATCATACCGATAATATGAAGAATAATATCCTTACCACTTACCCACTTAGCTGGCTTGTTCTTTAAAACAAACTTTAATGCACTAGGAACTTTGAACCAAGCAACACCTCTTGCCATACCAACAGCCATATCAGTTGAACCAACACCTGTTGAGAAAGCACCTAAAGCACCATATGTACAAGTATGAGAGTCAGCACCAATAACAACATCACCAGGTACTACAAGACCTTTTTCTGGAAGAAGGCAATGTTCAATACCCATCTGCCCTACTTCGAAATAGTTTGTAACTTCTTTACAATGAGCAAATTCTCTAACGAGCTTGCAGTGTTCAGCAGACTTAATATCCTTGTTTGGTGTAAAGTGGTCAGGTACAATAGCTACCTTATCCTTATCAAAAACCTTATCAACACCAATCTTATTAAATTCCTTAATAGCAACTGGAGTTGTTACATCATTACCAAGTACAAGGTCAAGCTTTGCTTCAATAAGCTGACCTGCCTTAACAGACTCAAGACCTGCATGAGCTGCTAAAATTTTCTGAGTCATTGTCATACCCATAGTTGTTTTCCTCCTATAAATAATCTCTAAATTTTGTTTCAATATCTTTTATTAATTTATATTCAATTGAGTCCACCAGAGCAATCCAGCTTGCCTCAATAATATCTTTCGATACACCTACTGTAGTCCAGCTATCCACACCGTCAGAGGACTCTATAAGAACCCTTACCTTAGATGCTGTAGCTGAATTTGAGTCCAAAACTCTAACTTTATAATCTGTCAAATGAACCTTTGCTAGGTCTGGGTAAAATACCTCTAAAGCCTTTCTAAGGGCTTTATCAAGGGCATTTACAGGACCTTGTCCCTCGGCTGCTGTTATTTCGTAGGCATCGCCTACCTTTATTTTAATGGCAGCTGTAGCTGTTGGCACACTTGAATTAACGGAATGTTCGCCAATGATTTTAAAGTTTTCAAGTTCAAAAAGTGGTTTATATTTACCAAGAATTTTTCTAATAAGAAGTTCAAAAGCACCGTCAGCACCTTCAAACTGATAACCTTGATATTCAAGTTCTTTAAGTTTTTCAATTACCTTGCCAGTTTCCGGAGAATGTTTTTCAATTCTAGGGTCAATCTTCTGCATTACAGAAAGTACAGTAGTTCTGCCAGCAACTTCAGAAGTAAGGAATTTTCTTTCATTACCTACAATTTCTGGGTTAATATGTTCAAAACTTCTGCTATCCTTGCTTACACCATCAATGTGCATACCACCTTTATGGGCAAAAGCACATTTTCCAACAAAAGGCTCTCTTATAGAAAGCTGGAAGTTAGCTATTTCACAGACTTCCCTTGCTGTATGTGTCAACATTTTAATATTTTCATCAGGTATACATTTATAGTCCAATTTTACCTGTAAATCAGGAATAATTGTAGAAAGACAGGCATTACCACATCTTTCCCCAAAGCCTGTAAATGTACCTTGAACATGGTCTGCACCAGCTTGTACCGCCATAATAGAATTGGCAACAGCCATACCACAGTCATTGTGAGCATGAATACCCACACCTACTGGAAAAGTATCTTTTACTTTCTTAGTAATTTCAAAAACTTCATTAGGGAATGTACCCCCATTTGTATCACATAGACAAATACAGTCAGCACCGGCTTGTACTGCACTATCTAATGTTTTCATAGCATATTCGGCATTACTTTTGTAGCCGTCAAAGAAATGCTCGGCATCAAAAACAACCTCTTTGCCATTTTCCTTCAAATAGGCAATAGTGTCATAAATCATTTCCAGATTTTCTTGCAACGCAGCATTAATTATATCTGTAACATGGAAATCCCACGATTTGCCAAAAACAGCAACAGTCTTTGTATCAGCACTTAAAAGTGCCTGCAAATTTCCGTCTTCTGAAGGTGAAATACCGCGTCGTCTTGTACTTCCGAAGGCAGCAATAATAGTATTTTTAAGGTCAACAGACTTAATTCTTTCAAAAAAATCCAAGTCCTTAGGATTGGAACCGGGGTTACCAGCCTCAATATAGCCTACGCCCAATTCGTCCAAAGCCTTAACAATCTTTATTTTGTCCTCTACACTAAAGGATACACCTTCAGCTTGAGCTCCATCCCTTAATGTAGAGTCAAAAATAGTTACCTTTTTCACTATAACCCTCTCCCAAGTATTAAAAAAATATGCCAACAGAAAAGATGAGTTATGAACAGCTCATCCATAACTGTTGGCATTAAACAAATTACATAAATAAATTAATCAAATAGGAAAAACCTATCTTCTTTTAAAAGTTCAACGAATATATTAGTTGTTGATTAACTTATCTTCGTCACTCCAGCTGTAGAGCTTTCTGATTTCAGCACCTACTGCTTCAGACTGATGTTCAGAAGCAAGCTTTCTCATAGCCTTGAAGTGAGCCTGACCACCTGCTGCAGACATATCTAATAAGAATTCCTTAGCAAATGTACCGTCCTGAATGTCAGAAAGAACTTTCTTCATAGCCTTCTTAGTATCTTCAGTGATAATCTTAGGACCAGTGATGTAGTCACCATATTCAGCAGTGTTAGAAATAGAGTATCTCATACCTGCGAAACCACTCTGGTAGATTAAGTCAACGATAAGCTTCATTTCGTGGATACATTCAAAGTAAGCATTGATTGGGTCATAACCACCTTCAACAAGTGTTTCAAAACCAGCCTGCATTAATGCACAAACACCACCACAAAGAACAGCCTGTTCACCGAATAAGTCAGTTTCAGTTTCAGTTCTGAAAGTAGTTTCAAGAACACCGGCTCTTGCACCACCAATAGCTAAAGCGTAAGCAAGTGCAATATCCTTAGCCTGACCAGTAGCATCCTGTTCTACTGCAACTAAGCAAGGTACACCCTTACCAGCCTGATATTCGCTTCTTACAGTGTGACCAGGTCCCTTTGGAGCAATCATTGTTACATCAACGTCCTTAGGTGGTACAATCTGGTTGAAGTGAATGTTGAAACCGTGAGCAAACATTAACATGTTACCTGGTTCAAGGTTTGGTTCAATACTTTCCTTGTAAAGTTTAGCCTGTAATTCATCATTGATAAGAATCATAATGATGTCAGCCTTCTTAGCAGCTTCTGCAGAAGTGTAAACCTTGAAGCCCTGTTCTTCAGCTTTCTTCCAAGACTTGCTACCTTCGTATAAACCGATGATAACATCACAACCTGATTCCTTTGCATTTAATGCATGAGCATGACCCTGGCTACCGTAACCGATAATAGCTATAGTCTTACCATTTAATAAGTTTAAATCGCAATCTTCCTGATGATATAATTTTGCCATTTTAAAATTCCTCCTATTGAAAGTAAATATATGTAAATTAAAATTCACATCGTAATTAATTAATCTTCAGCCTTAACTTTTTTAATAGGTCTGCCACCACGGCAAAGACCAGTAAGACCAGTTCTAACAACCTCTCTGATGCCATAAGGTTTCATAAGTTCCTGGAAAGCCTCAATCTTTGACTTTTCTCCTGTCAATTCAATAGTAACTGATTCAGAAGAAACATCAATAATGTTAGCTCTAAATATATCAGCAATACTAATAATTTCGGAACGCATTTCGCCTAGGCAGCTGACCTTAATCAAAGCAAGTTCTCGGAACACGCCTCTTTCCTGACTTAATTCCACAACTCTGATAACGTCAATCAACTTTTCTACTTGCTTAGTAATCTGTTCGCAGTCTGCATCGTCACAAAAAACAACAACTGTAATACGAGATACTTCTTCATTTTCTGTTACGCCTACACTAAGACTTGCTATGTTGTAACCACGTCTTGAAAAAAGACCTGTCACTCGGCTTAAAACACCTGGCTGATTATCTACAAGTATTGATAAAACATGTCTATTCATGGCATTCCTTCCTTCTTTCCCGACTAACCAAATATAGAAAGTCGTAAAATAACCTGCGACATTATTATATAATATCTGAGAGGTTTTTTCAATACAATAATTACATTGCAAAAAAGATAAAAAAAAGTCCCTGACTATAACAAGTCAGGGACGAAATATCGTGCTACCACCCTTTTTCAAGTTTGCATCACTACAAGCTCCTCATCAGGTTCCATCAAACCTCTGCCTATAACGGGGCATTACCGTTCCACTCATACTAATAAAAATATCGTTCCGAGGGAAAGCTCCTGAGTGATAAATACTCTAAGTAATCTATTGTCTTTCAGCAAACGACAACTCTCTGGGAGGTTACGAATAAGAATATCTTTATCTCAATCATTGCTTAATGTAATCTTGAATTACCTAGTATAATATCAAACTAAAATATTATTGTCAATAGTTTTTATGCAAAAAACTTTTAATATTTCCACTTTTAACCTTTAAAGGCAATCTACCCATATATTTCACTTTTTTCTCCTAATAAAATTAAGTCATTATACATTTTTCAGCTTTTAAAACAAATAATTATTCAGCCATTTGTATATTTTTTCAGTAATTAAAGTCCAATCAAGTTGTAAAAAACTATAAAATACACAATATTTGCATTATTTTCCTTTTAATATAGGTAATTTTATGCTATAATTTTATTATATCTAAAAAAGGAAAGGAGATTTTTTATGAAGAAAAGATTTTTAGCTTTACTTCTTGCGATGACTATGGCAATGAGCGTTACAGCTTTTGCTCGTTTTGATAACGAAGAATTTAATTATCGCAAAACAACTAATGTAGAAGCTGAAGCCTTTGGCGAACAGATTTTAGTTACTTGGCCAGCCGTTGATAAAAGTGGTAACTTAATTAATGCCAATCCACTTGCTTCAACATCAACTTACGGCAACCCTACAGGAGGTTGGACAAATCCAACAAAGGGTATGATTATTCAGTATCCTAACTGGAATATTGCCGGCAACACTACTAATCCAACACAGGTATCAAATGGTGAGGCAAAGGTTCTCTTTGGTCTTACTCAAGAAAAGACTACTGATTACCCTGTAGTAGTTAAAGATGCTAAAACAAATGAAGTTGTTGAGCAGGCTTATTTATCTGATGAAGTTGTAGCACAGAACTTTGCCACTCAGTACAACATCTACTATTCTAAAGACGGTTCTAACTGGACTTTAGACCACGAAACAAAAACTATCAACCATGGTAAGAAAATTTGCAGACCACAGGCAGACGGTACTTACAAAGACGATTCAAAAGTTACTTTCTTCCTTGAAGACCAGTTTGTTGACCCATTAACTGCAACTCTTGACCCTGGTACAAAATACTATATTAAGGTTGTAGCTACAAATGCTGCAAACACTAAGGAAAACTTTAAGGAATTTACAACTGACATAACAACTCCAGCAGCTGCTGAAAAGACACCTGCATTCCCTACTGTTGAAGGTGGCGGTACTTATTCTCAGGGTGGTAGAGGTACTAACTCTAAGCCTGGCGATGTATATGTTGTAACAAGTCTTGATGACAGCGTTTCAAATCCACAGCCTGGTACTCTCCGTTATGGTCTTTTAAGAAAAGACAGAAAAGACGGCAATATTTCTTATCCTAGAACTATTGTGTTTGCTGTAGGTGGTACAATCAATATTGACCCAACAGCATCAAAGAGTAACAGAAGATTAACTATTGCAGATAATACTACTGTTCTTGGTCAGACAGCTCCTGGCGAAGGTATTACTATTGCCGGTGCATCTACTAAGTTTAGTGGCGAAAATATTATTGTTCGTTATCTTCGTATTCGTTTAGGCGATGGCTATGACCAGGATGCTGCAACAGCAACTGGTAAAAATATTGTAATTGACCATTGTACATTTAACTGGGGTGTTGATGAAACATTTACAGCTAAGGAAATTATTAACACAAGTATTCAGTACAACATTATTGCAAACAGCCTTTCTATTGTAAATAAGAATGGCGACAACAACACAGACCCAGAACTTAATTCTGGCGAAAGTGAAGCTAAACATGGTATGGGTTCTATATTAAATGGTTTTGATACATCATTCACTCACAACCTTTGGGCTAACCATGGTACAAGAAATCCTCGTTTTGAAGGTGCATTCACTTACGGCGGTATTACATATCAGAATAAAGTAGATTTCGATAACAATGTTGTATTTAACTGGGGTCATAATTCTGGTTACGGTGGCGACAGAGGTAGTGGTAACACTAACTTAATTAACAATTACTACAAGCCAGGTCCTAACACTCTTGAAAAAACTAAGACAAGAATTTTCGATTGTGACGGTAGTGGCACAAGTAGCTGGTATGTAACAGGTAACTATATGTACGGTAGTGACGAAGTTACTGCTGACAATGCTCTTGGTGTAAAGGACTTTGGTACAGCTGGTAAGAAACTTTCTTCTCCAGTTGAACTTACTATTCCTTACAATGCTGAAAGTGCTACAGATGCTTACAATAGTGTTATAAATGGTGTTGGTGCATCTTGCTTCAGAGATTCTGTAGATGCAAAACTTGTAAATGCTGTTAAGTCTGGCGAAAGTGCATTTATTAACACTCAGGCTGAAGAAGGTGGTTGGCAGACTCCTACTGTAGTTTCAACATTAGTTGATACAGATAAAGACGGTATGCCTGATACTTGGGAAGATGCTATGGGTCTTAACAAGAATGACGCCTCTGACGCTGGTCTTATTGTAGATGACCCTACAAAGAGCTACAACGGTTATTCTAATATTGAAGTATATGCTAACAGTCTTCTTGGAGAATGGGCAGAATTTTCAACAAAGCCTACTGTTACAAATACTGAAATTTCTATTGATTCTATTAACAACGGTACTGACAATGTATATGTAAAGTCTAACGATGTACAGGCTACTCTTGAGGCTGGCAAGACTTACAATGTTGAATACTCTTACACTTCTGATGCTAAGGATTACAACGGTCAGTTTGAATTATGGATTAACGACCAGAAGGTAAGTGATAACCAAAAGTCATTTACAGTTCCTAATACTTTAGGTAATTATAAGCTTGCTATTAAGGCAACAGGTACTGGAAATACTCTTTCTCAGCCTGTAAATATTATTATTGTACCTGCAAACACTACAGGTCATAACATTGAAGGCTTTACTTCAACAGATATTGGTTCAGTAAGAACAGCTGGTGCTGATTACTATGATGCACAGACAGGTACTCTTGTTACTACAGGTGCTGGTCGTGTTGGTATATTAAATACTACTTCAACTGAAGAACCTGATGCTTTCCACTTTAACTATGTTAAGGCTAACGGAAACATCGACTTTACTGCAAAGGTTGATAACCTTGCTAAGATTGATTATAACCAGAACTCAGGCTTAATGATAAGAAAGAGCCTTGACGCATCAAGTCCTTTCTATATGACTTCTATTTCATTCTTAAAGGGCGAAGATTATGAAGGTTCAAATGACGCCTCTGGTGGTGCTGTAAGAGCTAAAAATATTAAAGCTGTTTACAGAAGTCACGCTGGTGATTTAGTTGGTTACGGCAATATGTTAAGTATTCCACAAAAGAGAGTTTCTGAAGAACCAAATCATGGTTATATGCACATTAATGTAAATAACGGTGTTGTTACTTTATCAGCATCTTACGATAATGTAAATTGGTATACTCTTAACACATTTAATATTGATTGGACAGATGATTACTATGTAGGTTTTGCAACTGATGCTGCTCAGGATTATATGAACCTTACAAGATTTAACGCAACTAAGTTTGCTGATATAAATCTTTCAACAGCATCTTCTGCAGTTGTTGGCGATGCCGATATGAACGGTAGCATTACAGCTGATGACGCAGCCGCAACATTACAGTATGTATTAACAGCTACAGGTCTTTCTCCACAGGGTGTAGCAAATGTTAAGGCAGTTCTTCCTAATGAAAGTGAAGTTACTTCTGTTCACGCAGCATTAATTTTACAAAATGCTTTAGACAGTACATTCAAATTGCCACAGGCATAATGTTCATTATTAGAACAAATTAATAACTAAAAAGAGGTATTCCATTTCGGAACACCTCTTTTTTATAGTGAATCGGAAAGATAAATCCGATGGCTTGCTTGTCAAGCCACAAATTAACAAAGTTAATTTGTTCTGAATACCTATATTTATTTAAAGTAGAATGGTAAATCACTTCCACCATTTCCAAAAATGTCATTTTGCTGACTATATAAATAATCAATGCCATTTAATGTATTTACTACTGCTGAAAATAAAACAACTGCTACAATAGAAATTATAAGAGTAGCAAAAATAACTATCCAAATCTTTTTATTTTCACTTGCACCCTTAATATTGGAAACAGCCATAGTTGTAAGTGCAACTGTAGGCAAAATAGTAAACATAAGAACATAAACACTTGCGTCTACATTGATAAATGCTGCAAAAGCTGCAACTATCATAAATGCCATATTTACAGGTATTGCAACTGTAGCAAGCTGTAAACAAGCCTTAAATCTTAAATAGCAATGTGCTAATCTACTGGCAAAACTTATGGCAACTCCATAAATTAAATCTCCAAAAATACTTATACCAAAGGCAAATAAGCCTAATTCAAACTTTGACTTTGTAATATATGTAAGAACAGTATTAGATGACATTAAAGTTTCAAATACAGCAAATACAAGTACAAAAGCTACAACAGCCTTTAAAAGTATAAGTTTCACAGCCATTTTGCCATAATCAAGCGAAAAATAACTTTTAATTGTTTCTGACGGATTTACAAACAAATCCCTTGCAAAATGAACTGTACTCATTACAGTATCACTAAATTTTATAGTAGGTTTTTCAACATTAGTTGTACAGTTGCAAACCTCTCCGTCTTTTAATTCTCTACCACATTTAGAACAGTACATATTAACTCTCCCTTACTATTTTACTAGCTTTTTCTTTCATTATTTTTGCTGATTTTTCTATATCTTCACTTTTGAAAATAGCAGATACTACAGCCACACCGTCAATACCATATCCCTCTAAAGTCATAATGTTTTCACTGTTTATGCCACCTATTCCTACAACCGGAATATTGGCATATGATGTTATTTTCTGTGAAAGCTCCTTTGTCATATGAGTTGTACCAGACTTTGTAGATGTATCAAACATAGCACCTATACCTAAGTAATCTGCACCCTGACTTACAGCTGTAACAGCTCTTTCATAGGTTCTAGCTGTTGCCCCTATAATTTTATTATCCCCTAATATTTTTCTAGCATTAGCTACAGACATATCATCTCCACCAACATGTACACCGTCTGCATCTATATCCTTTGCCAGTTCAACATTATCGTTTATTATCATAGGTACATTATATTTATCTGTTACCTTTTTCACATCAAGGGCAATTTTCTTAAATTCATCATAAGACGCCTCTTTTTCCCTTATTTGAACAAAAGTAACTCCACCTTTTATAGCCTCCTCAACAGCCTGTGCAAGGGTTTTATTTCCAAGCCAACGGCTATCAGTTACAGCATATAACAAAAGCTGATTTCTATTTACGAGCAATATTATCATCTCCACATTAAAATTCAAATTACGGTTAGAGTATAGCATAAAAGTACAAAATCTTCAATGTATTTGCCATTTATGAAGTTAAACTTCATTTTTGTTACAAAAAAAGTCCCCCGAAATTTCGAGGGACTAAAAACATTATATTTTTACTGTTCAACAGGCATAAGGAATGTTGAATCAAGAGCTTTCTGAAGAATGTAAGCTACATCCTTAGAAGTAATACCGTCTTCTTTGTCAACATTTGCATTCTTGATACCCTGTTCTGTAATTTCTGTGCTTTCTGGAGCAAGACAATAAGAAAGTACAAGAGCTGCATCATCAGCAGTTACTGCATTGTCGCCATTTGCATCACCTACAACAGGCTTTTCAACTGGAGGATTAACACTACCACCCTTTAATTTTGCAATAGAATTATTTACAAAATCAGTCCAGTATGTATCAACATAACTTTCGTCATATACGCCTGCTGGGTTCTTGTCATAACCAGTAAATGTACCGTTAGACATTACCATAAATTCTGTATAACCCTTATCATCGGCAGCAGTTACCTTTGATGGAGCAACAACACCAGAAGCAAGACCAAGGCTAGAGCCCTTAATCTGTTCAGCTAATTTACAAGCAACAGCGAAACCACCAAGTTTGCTGTGATGTGTCTTTTCGCCTGGAGCAAAAAGTCTGCTTGCAAGATTTGATACTTCGCCACTAGCTGTAGAATCTGCCTTGTAAGCATCTTCATACATAGCCTTTGTAATACTGAACATATCAATACATTCAATACCATTTTCCTGTGCAAGCTGTTTAACAGCTGTTACATAAGCATCATTTGATGATGTATTGTCATCGTGATGAGCCTTAATTGTACCGTCTGCATTAAAGTATAATCTTGAAACAGGAGTTACGAGAACAGGAGTTGCACCCTTGTCCTTAGCTGCGTCAATATACTTCTGTAAGTAATACTTGTAAGTTCCTTCAGTTGTTGGGTAAACACCATTTGCATCAGGAGTACCAATAGGTACATATCTGTCAGCATAAGTGTAAGCACAGTCATTGTGACCAAACTGAATGAATAAATAATCGCCAGCATACATCTGGTTTGTAATCTTATCTAAGAAACCGTCATCAAGGAATGTCTTTGAACTTCTACCACCTTCGGCATAGTCCATTACAGCATACTTGCTAGAATCTAATAAGTTACCAAGGAATTCGCCCCAAGAACCTTCAACTCTGTTAGCACCAGAGTTGTTAATAGCACCTGCTGAATAATCCTTTACAGTAGAGTCGCCAGCAAGGAATACAGCAATCTTACCACTTGGTCTGTCTGTATCTACACTACCTGAACCCTTAACAACAGGTTTAGCACTTGTAATTGAAACTGGAGCAATACTCTTGCCGTCAGCTGTCATACCTACAACAGTTGCTCTAATATAGTAGCCAATATCATCAGCAACCATATTGTAACCAGTATTTGTCTTTGCATTGTCAACCTTAACAACAGTTGCGTTGCCACTTTCGTCTACTCTTTCCCAAATAATTCTTGAAGCATCTGCATCTGTGCCTAAATCATACTTACATTCCATAAGGTAACCACTTTCTGGAAGAAGTACATCACACTTAGAGCTGAAATATGGAGCAGTTGTAAACTTGAGTTCTTCTGGAGATGAAGTATAGTATGTTGGAGTCCAACCATTGAAATAAGCTGTAGCATCAGCGTTTACATCAGTTGAAACTGTACCTGATACTCTGCTTGTTGTATCAACTGGAGTATTGCCATATACTGTACCCATTTCCTTATACTTAGCAACTTCCGGATTAACACCACTCATTGATGTCCAACCAGTTGGGTCAATAGTATCACTATTCTGTAATACTGTATTAAACATTGTTACAGCAGCATCTGCATCCCAAGGTCTACCAAAGAATTCAGGTGCATGCTTTTTACCGTCTTTCTGAGTTACAATACAACCTCTGAAAAGGTAACCCTTGTAGTCATTCATACTGTTTGCTCTGGCAGCAGTAAGGTAACCACTCTGTCCCTTATCTGAGTAACCACAAAATCTAAGTTCACAGTTATCAAATACAACATTACCAGAACCGAAGATATAGTCTGTATTACCTTCAATCATACAATCTTTGAAGTAACCATGAATAGAACCTGTGTAAAGTGTATCCTGACTACCTACAAAGTTACAATTCTTAAATTCTGAATTATCTGCATCAACTATAATAGCTGTTGCTCTTTCTGTTGCATCGTAGCTAGTTGGGTCAGAATTAATCTTTCTTACGAAAGCCTTTGAACCGTCACTTTCAACACCGTCTACGATTTCTTCATCAGTAATATATTTACTAAATGAAGTTTCAAATGTAATATTTTCAGCCTTAAAGCCAGTTGCTGTGTTCTTTACATATGTAGCAACACCCCACTTCTGAGGAAGTTTCTTGTCAAACTTATCAAAAGCATTTTCCTCATTGTAGTAGCCTGTGCCGTCAATACTGTAATACTTGTAACCAATACCATAGTACCAAGTAAGAACAACTTCGCCCTCGCCCTCTTTTGCAAGAGTAATGTAAGGAGTTTCGATTGAAACCTGTTCTCTATATATACCTGGAGCAATATGGATTGTAATTCTCTGTTCTTCACTTGTTGGGTTCATAACCTTAGCAGCTGCAACAGCCTCGCCAAGAGTATCAAAGTTATTTGCCTTACCAGCACAACCTACATAAATATCAGAAGAATATTTAACATCAGGTGTTGGCTTAACAGTTGGAACAAAAAGAATATTCTTTGAAGTTGCTCTACCGTCTACAACAACATGACCAGAAGTCTTGTAACCGTCTACAGAAGCAACAACGCTATATGAACCATTTCTAAGATTTACAGAATACTTTGAACCATTTACTGTACCTACATAGTTGTAATCATCAGCCATATTAGTAAATGATAATACCTTTACATCTGCACCACTTGGAAGACCTTCTAAAGCACCAGTAACTGCATATGTAGCCTTTAAAGAAACTGTAACATCCTGTTCAACATTTGAGCTTGAATTAACAGTACCATTTGCTGTTACTTCATAGTCATTAATACCCTCAAACTGAGCTGTATATTCAACATCAGGTTCAAGAGTAGCTGAGTATGTTAATGTTGCTGTATCTAACTTAGCAACAACTGTATCTGAATTAGATGAAGCCTCTGGAACGAAGTTCATAACCATTTTAGATACATCATATGCACTATCAATACCTAAAACTTTACCAGATACAACATATGTATTTTTAGCTTCTACATCAAGATTTACATTTGAAAGTCCAGTCTTTACATCTTCAAGTTTAACTGTAACATTTCTACTTGCATTTGTGAAACCAAAACCTACCGCATTTTTAAGAATTGCCTTATAAGTATATCCTGGAGTAAGATATGCTGTATAAGTACCGTCAGCATTTACCTGTGCGTTAAGCTGAACACCGTTTGTCTGATTTTCAAACAAAACGCTGTAGCCTGAAACACCAGTAGCCTTAGTGTCTACCTTACCAGTAACTGCTACTGCATTATATTTAACAATTCTGTTGATTACTGGCTTACCTGCATTAGTAGCAGCGTCAAACCAAACCTTGTAAGAACCGTTGTACTTAGCAATAAAATCAACTTTTTCCTGTGTACCACCGGCTACAATGTGTTCATCATTCTGTTCGCCCTCAGTACCAAGGTACTTAAATTCAACACCTGAATTAGCTGCATTTGATGGACCAGTATAAACAGAAATACCGTCACCAGCTGTTACATTGTTTAAAACAACACAACGTCTGTTTTCGCCACCTGAACCATTAGAATAGAACATACCGTCAGCAGTATATCCGTCAGCATAGGCATTTGAACCCTTTCCGTTAGTACCATAACCTCTTGTACCATAATTGCCACTTGCAATATCATAGTATAAACGGTCTTTTGCTACAACATTTAAAGTTAAACCATCATCAATAACAATATCGCCAGCAGTTTCAAACTGACCTTTTGATGCCTTGTAAGATGATGAACCGTCACTTACTTGTGTCATATTATCAAGAGTAGTCTTTGTAATATGATTTGTGTAAAGTGATGTGTCTGATTCTTCTACTCCACCGAAGTCCCAAACATCAATAGTGTTTCCACTTGCAAAAACACTAGAAACATTAGCCATTGCAAAACTGCTTACCATCATAGTAAGAGCAAGTAATGAACTAATAAATCTTTTAGCTTTTTTTGCCATTTTCTTCTCCTCCTTTTATTTATTGTTGCCTTTTGACAACACACCTATATTATATAGGTTTGACATAAAAAAGTCAATTAAATAGCACTATTTTATACAAAATATTTAAAGCTTTTTTATATTCTATTATTCAAAAAATAATTATTTACATCAACTTATGATTTTATTCTATAGATTTTTGTGTATAAATTTTTGGGATTCAGAACAAATTAACTGCGTTAATTTGTGGCTTGACAAGCAAGCCATCGGATTTATCTTTCCGATTCACTATTCAGAACAAATTAACAACCTTAATTTGTGGCTTGGCAAGCAAGCCATCGGATTTATCTTTCCGATTCACTATTCAGAACAAATTAACAACCTTAATTTGTGGCTTGGCAAGCAAGCCATCGGATTTATCTTTCCAATTCACTATCAGAACTTTTAACTTCGTTGAAAGCCACACTTCGTGTGTCCGATTTATCTTTCGGTTCAATAAAAAAAGAAAAACGAGCCCACCAAACCCGTTTTTCTTTCGTAATACTAAAGGCGTTGAAACCGTTTTGTTCGAACACATAAGCACTAAATGCGTAACACAACACATAAATAAAAGCACAGAGGAAGGAGTCTTTATTTATAAAACTTTTTCAGTTAATTAAGGGGTATAAACTGCAAAAAAGTCAATAGAACAAAACGAGGCGTCGAAGCCTATAGCTTCAACGCCTTTGTACTGTCTGAATTATATAACACCAAGACAAAATTGTCAAGGGGTTTATATTCAAAAAATATTTAAAATAAAATTAAGCAATCTTGTTTACAAGCTTAGCAAGTCTTGACTTCTTTCTTGAAGCAGTATTCTTGTGGAATACACCCTTAGTAGCAGCCATATCAATAGCCTTAGTAGCAGCGCTAAGAGCAGCTACAGCAGCAGCCTTGTCGCCAGCCTGAGCAGCTACAGCAACCTTCTTGATAGCAGTCTTTACAGCAGACTTAACCATTTTATTTCTTAAAGTTTTCTTGTTAATAACTAAAATTCTCTTCTTTGCAGACTTAATATTTGCCACAATCGTTTCCTCCTAAAAATAACTAACTAATATTATTCTATAAAATTTCATTGACCTGCATTATCTTGCACTAGAGGGGTTTAAGACCGTGGCACGACCAGGTCCAACAAAACAATGCGTCTAATATTATACATTACATTACCCAAAAAGTCAATGTATATTTTCCACTTTTTTTCTAAAAATAAAAATATAGCACATTGAACATAAATGGAGGAAAAATACCATGAAAAATTTCTCACCATATACGGATTTAGCCCTTGAAGTAGCTGAATCTTTAACCAATAACACCGACAACGATTTAGAGGGTCTTAAAATATTTACAGAGGATTGTGAAATGAAAAAAACATCTGTCACATCTGTAGAAATAACATCTCCTATAGGGGAGGAAAAAATGGGAAGACCCATGGGGACTTATATAACATTGGAAAGTGTTTTTATAAAAGAAAATAACCCCGAAGCTCACGAAAAGTTAATTGCTATTTTAAGCAAGCATTTAAACCAGCTTTGCCCTCTCAACAATGAAAAACCAATTCTTGTTGTTGGACTAGGCAATTCACAAGTCACACCTGACTCCCTTGGACCTAAAACTGTAGATAAAATACTTGTCACAAGACATTTAAAAGAAAATTTACCTGACAGTATTTCGGAAACCGTTCGCTCTGTCGCTGCTCTTTCCCCTGGTGTAATGGGTGTAACAGGTATAGAAACCCTAGAGGTAATAAAAGGCATTGTAGAAAGAATACAGCCACAACTTGTAATTGCCATAGATGCTTTAGCTGCCAGAAAAGTAAGCCGTATAAACACAACTATTCAGATTTGCGACACCGGTGTTGCCCCTGGTGGTGGCGTTGGAAACAAAAGAAGTAAATTGGATAAAGAGTCCCTTGGCGTGCCTGTAATCGCCATAGGCGTTCCAACTGTTGTCGATGCTGCAACTTTAGCCAATGACACTATAGACCGTATGCTGGATACTATAGACTCTCTTGGCCATACAATACTGGATAGAATAAGCTCACAGGATAGATATGATATGATACAACAAATACTTGACCCCTACACAGAGAATATGTTTGTAACCCCAAAGGAAGTTGATGAAGTTACAGATAACTTGGCAAATATTATTGCCAACGGCATAAATATAGCTATTCAGCCACCTATTGAAAACGACGATATAAACAAGTATAAATAGAAAAAGGCTTTTCCTACATCTAGGAAAAGCCTTAGTTTTACTTTCTGCGTTTTGTAAGCTCTATAGCCTCTTTGCCTGTCATATGTTCAATATCCATTTCAATTACAGCAAGAGCCTGTAAACATCTCTTTATTTCCTCATTACAGCCCTCTTCATCAGGATTATATTTCATACCCAATTTTCTAATAGCTGGCAAAATTTCGTCCATACTTTCAAGTATTCTGGCTTTACCAAAAACTATTACACTTCTGAAATAAGTTGTAAATTTTTCAGGTATTATTTCGTCTTTTGCTATAACACAAAATGAAACCTTGCTATTATTTTTAATGCCATCTATTTTGTGACCACTTTTGGCACTGTGGAAATATATTTTATTGTCACAATATACATAGCTTAAAGGTACAGCATAAGGATAGCCGTCATCACCTGATACTGCCAACACTCCGGCAGTAGATTTTCTTAAAATTTCTTCACATTCTTCACAGCTTAACTGCTGTTTATTTCTTCTCATTTCTCTAAACACAGTTTATTTCTCCTTACCAATCTTCTTTTACAAGAACCTTATCAAACACCTCTAAAATATCTGACGGCAAAAAACCTCTCCTAGCCAAATAATCAAAGTGTTTTTTCTTTTCCTTAAAGTCAATATTTATATTTCCTTTAAGTCTTTTCGTTAATAGTTTTTCTATTAATTCCAACTGTTCTGTATTTTCTTTAGGCAATGAATTTTCAATAATACTTTTATCTATACCTCTTTTAGTAAGCTCAAGTGATATTCGCTTTTGCCCCCAGCCTTTTAAATTAAGGCAATCTCTTACATAGGCCTTTGCGTATTCCTCGTCATTGACATAGCCATATTTTTCAAGCATAGAAATAACCTTATCTGTTATATTCTCATCATAGTCCTTAACAAGTTTATCTCTTAATTCCTTCTTACTTCTAGCCCTATAGCCTAAAAACTTTACAGCCGTATTTTTCGCCTTTTCATATATTACATTATCCAATATTTCATCATATTTTTCCTGTGAAATTTCATTGCCAATTTTAAGCCTGTAATATAGCACATCAACTCCACTTAGTCCAAATACAAATTTATTATCAATGTAAATAGAATACCTTTCCGTATCCTTAACCTGTTTTTTTATATCAGTGATTATCATAATTTCTATTTCTGTGGTACTTGATTATTTACCTTTTTAATATTCTTTTCTACTTTTACCCTTGGCAACATTACAATATGCTCGCAACCACAACATTTTAATTTAAAATCTGCACCTATTCTCAATACTTCCCATTCTTTTGAGCCACAAGGGTGCTGTTTTTTCATTGTTAATATATCTCCAATATTAATGTTCATCTTTTTCCTCCTTTATATGAATAACTCTCTGAGGGAATGGTATTTCAATACCCTCTTTTTCAAGTCGTTTTTTAATTATTCTTCTTAATTCTCTTTCTAACTGCCAATTTTCGCCTATTTCGCAGTCTGTAGAAATCCTGATAACAACGGAACTATCCCCTAATTCCTCTACACCTAAAACATTAGGCTCTGCTATCATTCCAGTTAATCTCTCATTTTTGTATACTAACTTCATTTCATCACGCAATACTGCCAAAACTCTGTCAATATCCTCGTCATATGTAACCCCTACATCTACAATAGCTCTATTAAAGCCCTTGCTCATATTTGTTACAACGCTTATTCTACCATTTGGAATAATATGCACATTTCCGTCTAAACTTCTTATTCTCGTTGTACGCATACCAATAGCCTCAACCTTACCTGTATAACCATCAATAGTTACAACATCACCTATTACATACTGGTTTTCACTTAATATAAAAAATCCACTTAACATATCTTTTATTACATCTTGAGCACCTACACCAATAGCAAGAGATGCAGCACCACCAATAGCCACAATAGAGCTGGCACTTATGCCCCAAACTGGCAATACATTACAAATAACAAAAAATATAATAAGGTATGATACTATACTAGCTGTTACTGATGCCATAGTTTTTGGATTGCTTGAAAATCTGTTGTGTTTTACAACTATTTTAGTTACAAACTTCTTGGCAATTCTGGATATAACTATTCCTATAGAAACAGCCACCATTGTGACAACTAATTTCGCTATTATATCTGCTACATCATTTATATCATAGGAACTAAGATTTTTTAAAAGAACTTCAAAAGCCTCCATTACTTCACTCCTGTACTATACAAAAACTCCATTATTTTTAAACATTATACAATATTTTGTTACAGTTATCAACAACCTACAATTTTCTATTTACAACATCTCCTTTTTATATTATTATACAATTAAATTTAGAATATTGAGGTTAAAATTATATGAAAAAATCAAAAACAATTCTTAAAATTACATCTATTGCCATTTTAATACTAAGTATCTGCTGTGTATTAGTTGCTTTAGGTTCTTTATTTTTTGGTGTTACAACTGCCACAAGTTTTACAGAGGAAAATTCTATAAGTATTTCACAACAAGCTGTTGAAAGTACTCAAATTTCATCTAATGTATCTCCAGCAATTAATATTGCCATCAATTCTATGGGTATAGTTATGTTTGTTTTTGCTGTTATAGGCTTTGTACTTTTTATTTTTGGTATGAAATGTGTCAAAGGAAGCTCTTATAAACCTGCTTTCATATTAGGCACTACATTTTTGCTATTGTCCTGCTTTTACTGTGTATATTCCTTTGAAAATATTAACATTTTCAATGTAATATCTATAATAATATTGGGGCTATATACCCGTTGTGCATACGGTGTTAAAATTTCTTATAACAACGAAAATTAAAGGAAAAAGTTGGATTTTTTTAATATTTTTATAATACAAATAAACTTTACACCTACCTACATTTGGAGTATACTGTACCTATAAATCATATGATTATTGTATGAGGAGGGATTTATATGGAAAAAAATCAAAAAATATTAAAGTTTCTTTCTTACTTTACAATTATTTGGAACTCTATGGCTTTAGCCTTTAAAATTTTACTACTTACATTGTTATTAATTTTAACATTTGTATGTGCTAAGGATATAAACCTTTCAAATGAAGTTGCCAATACTATAAACAATGCTTTTTCTGAAAATGTAACCCCAGATACATATAACAATACTTTTTCTGAAAATGGCACCGAAAACGATAATGGATTTAAGCCTATACCAGATTCAAAACATATAGACAAGAGCATACACTTTAGCTACAATGGAACTGATTTCAATGTAAATAAAGATTTTTCAATGAGCAAGGTTTCAGGCTCTGATGTACAAAATTTAAGTGTAGTATTTGCTGTAATGCTTATAATAGCTATTGTATGGACTATATTTACAAAATTCCTTGTTATATTTACTGGTGCTTTAGGACTTCGTGCCAGCAAAAAGCCTGAAAAATCAAAAGTACCTTTTGTTTTGGCTTGTGTTATAAGTGTATTTTCTGCTATTAAAATAATATTCTATGTATTATTCAGTGGCATAGGCTTTGTATGTACAGTAAGTTCTATTGTATTTATTATCTTCACTGTATACCTTGGACTTATAAAAAAGGACTATGAAAATACTTTAAAAGCAAGTTCTCCACAATCAGATAATAACACTACAGAAGTTGTTAACAATACTGACGAAGAACCTGTGGAAAATGAGGATTTAGAAAACAAAGAAAGTGAATAACTTCCAATTTTGGACTGTCATTTTGGCAGTCCATTTTTTATTTTACACTTTACAGAATTTTTTATTTGAATTATAATTAACTTAAAGAGAAAAGTGCAAACAAGAGGGGGGATTTTTATGAAAGAGAAACAGAAAATTCTCAATATTTTATCTATAGTAATTATAATATGGCAGGTTATTAGCGGTATTATTAAGGTCGGTATATGCTCTATTTTGCTTTTATGTTGCATAATAACCTGTTCTTCTACAGAAATTGCAAATTCTATTGCAGAACATATTAACAACAACATTCTTTATTCTGGCCAGTTACATAATGCCCACTTTGGCAATCAAACAATTAACGAAATAATAAGTAATTATATTTCCGGAACAATTTCAGGAAACGATGTTCGCACAATAGCTGGTGTCGTAGGTGTTCTTGTTGCCATTGTAGTTATTGAAATTCTTGTAATTAAAATATACTTTATAATTTCTGGTTTCTTTGGTTTAAAATGTTCTAAAAATCCAGAAAAAGGCAGACCAGCCTTTGTATTAGGTTGTATTGGCGTTGTTGTATCATTTTTACAGGCTTTTTTAACTTATCTAGGCAGTATATTTACATTAGCTGTTGTAGCATTTGCTACATCAACAACAGACGGTCAAATAGTCACTATTTCTCCTAAGGTTATGAATATACTTCTATTCCCTGTTGTATTTATAGTATACACAATATTAATAGGGGTTATAAGACAAAAATATAAAGAAAATACTGAGGCATTTAAAAATATAGCTGATTAAGAAAAAGCACAGACTTCAATGGGTGGAGTTTGTGCTTTTTTACACACTTTTTACATAAATTATATATAAACTGACTTTACAATATTGCCAAAATATTCGACAATATTGTTATCTATTAGATATGGAGTGAAAATCTTATGAAAAAACAAATTGCTGTTATTGAACTTGCGTCAAATGAATTACGGCTTAAAATCGGCGAAAAGTCCGATATGAAAGTTAAAACCGTAGACTCTCTTTCTTATCCTGTTACATTAGGTAGGGAATCTTTCCACAATGGAAAAATATCTTTTGAAACCATTGAAAAAATATGCCAGATAATAAAAGGATTTTTAAATACTGCCAGTGAATATGGTGTGTCCGAAATCAGAGCCATAGCTACTACTGCTATTCGTGAGGCAAAAAACAAAGATTACATACTTGACCAGATTAAGGTTAAAACAGGCATTGATATTGAGGTTTTAGACGAAAACTCTGAAAAAACTGCTGTAAACAGACATATTATGTCCGTTTTACCTGCTGAAAAACGAAATTCCGCTCTTTTTGTTCAGCTTGGTTCTGGTAACATAAATATTTATGTTATGGAAAACAGCAAAATGGTAGATACCTATAGCTTAAAAATAGGTGGTTTAAGAATAAATGAACTTTTTGAAGAATCTTTAGATAGCCCAAAAGATTATGTTCAGGTAATAAGAGAATACTTAACACCTTTCTTTGAAACATTGTCTGATGCCATTCCAGAAAAACTAAGCCAATGTATAGTTTCCGGTAATGAAATACAGACTATTGCATCTATGTGTAATGCCACAAACAGCTTAGACTTTAGTATTATGGAAAGAACAGCCTTTACTAAAATGTACAAAAAAGCAAAGGAAAAAGGTACAGAGGCTATATCTATGGAATACGATATTCCTCAAGAGGAAGTCGAAGTTCTTCTTCCATCACTTATTGTACTTAACAGACTTTTAAAATACACAGTAAATGACAGTATTTTGCTTTCAAATGTTCTTTTAAGTGATGCTGTAATGTTTGAAATGCTCTTTCCTAAAGAGGCCAGTTTTGTAGTTAAAGCCTACGAGGAGTTTACTTTACAGTCAGCCACAAGTATAGCCGAAAGATTTGGCAGAGATATTGGCCATATTTCAAGAGTTTCTTCTGTTGCCATTGAAATATATGATAAAATGAAAAAGCTCCATGGTTATAAATCAAGAGAACGAACACTTTTACAGGTTTCTGCGATTTTACAGGATATAGGCAAATATGTAAATGTAAAAAATCACGCTCTCCTTTCCTATAACACTATAACAAATTTGGATATTGTAGGAATAAACGACCACGAAAGATTGATAATTGCTACTGTTTGCTATTATCACAACGGAAATATACCAAGTATGGATAGCCCTATTTACAATCAGCTTAGTCAGGAAGACAGAGTAATGGTTTCAAAGTTAGCAGCAATTTTGCAAATTTCAAATGCCATAAACACTAGCCATTCACCAAAGTTCGAACAGGTAAGTGTAAATATGAAAAATGGCAAATTAAATATATACTTAACAACCCTCAAAAATATTAATCTTGAGAAATGGGCATTTATTGCAAAATCAAAACTGTTCAAAGAAGTATATGGCCTAAATGCCACAATAATTAAAAGAGGTGTATTATAATGAACACTATAAATTTAGATAACCCTGAGCTTTACAACAATAGAGAATTAAGCTGGCTGGAATTTAATGAAAGAGTTTTAGAAGAAGCCTTTGACAAGACAAACCCTATTATAGAAAGATTTAAGTTTCTTGCCATTACATCATCTAACTTAGACGAATTCTTTATGGTTAGAGTTTCTGGTCTTATAGATAGAAAAATTGCTGGTTCAGTTTCTAAAGACCCTGCCGGATTAAGTGTAAAGCAACAGCTTTCAGCAATTAGTGCTAGAGTACACGAAATGGCACAAAAACAGTATAACTGCCTTAATAGAAGTCTTTTACCTTTCTTAGACGGCGAAAAAATAAATATTTTAACATACAAAGAGCTTTCAAAGGCACAGAAAACCTTTGTAAGGGATTATTATGACACAACTGTATTCCCTATTCTTACACCAATGGCTATTGACCAAAGTAGACCATTTCCTCTTTTAGCAAACAAAAGTCTTAACATTATAGTAGAAACAACAGAAAAGAACAAGAATTTTGCCTTAGTTCAAGTTCCTAATGTTATTCCTAGACTTGTTAAGTTGCCATCAGAAGACGGTACTACACAGATTATTATGCTTGAAGATATTGTGAAGGAATACATTAAAACATTATTTGTAGACTTCCCAATTTCAAATGCCTATTGCTTTAGAATAACTAGAAACAGTGACCTTGATATTGACGAAGACGATAGCCACGATTTATTGGAAGAAATAGAAGAATCTATAAAACAGAGGATTTGGGGCGAGCCTGTAAGACTTGAAGTGGAAAAAGGAATAAACGAAAAATGCTATAAATTCCTTAAAAATCAGCTTAACCTTGACGAAGAATATATTTACAAAGCTAATGGTATACTTGATTTGACAGTATTTTTTGCCTTAGGTGGCATTGTAGATAGACCGGAATTATGTGATGCTCCTATGCCTCCACTTCCTGTACCGGAATTTGTAGATAAAGATATGTACGAAGTTATCAAACAGGGAGATGTTCTGGTTCATCACCCATACCAATCCTTTGATTGCGTAGTAAACTTTGTTAAAAATTCTGCTGTTGACCCTAAGGTCCTTGCTATAAAGCAAACACTTTACAGAGTTTCTGGTAACTCTCCTATTATAAAGGCTCTTATTGATGCAGCCGAAAATGGCAAACAGGTTACAGTATTAGTAGAATTAAAGGCTCGTTTTGATGAAGAAAACAATATCAACTGGGCAAAGAAGTTAGAAAAAGCCGGCTGTCATGTTATATACGGTTTAGTAGGCTTAAAAACTCATTGTAAGCTATGTCTTGTAGTAAGACAGGAAGAAGTGGGCATTGTTAGATATGTTCATTTAGGAACTGGTAACTACAATGACAAAACAGCTAAGTTATATACTGATATGGGTATGTTTACTTGTAGAGAAAGTATTGCTAGTGATGTATCATCACTTTTCAATGTATTGACAGGCTATTCAAAAGCAAGAAGCTGGAACAAAATTGCTGTCGCTCCTACAGACTTGCGTTCAATGTTTTTACAGAGAATAGAAAGAGAAACAGAAAATGCCCTTGCCGGTAAGCCTTCTAAAATTACTGCAAAGGTTAATTCCCTTGTAGATAAGGATATTATTAAGGCACTTTACAGAGCATCTCAGGCTGGCGTAAAAATTGACCTTATTGTAAGAGGTATTTGCTGTCTTAAACCTAATATTGCCGGTATAAGCGATAATATAAATGTAATAAGCATTGTAGGTAGATTTTTGGAACATAGTAGAATATACTACTTCCAGAATGATGACTCTCCAAAGATTTATCTTGCTAGTGCAGATTGGATGCCTAGAAACCTTGATAGACGAGTTGAGGTTGCTTTCCCTGTAGATAATCCAGATTTAAAGAAGCGTATTGTTAAAATACTTGATATTACCCTTAACGATACAATTAAGGCAAGAGTAGCTCAAAATGACGGTACATACAGAAGAAAAGACAAGAGAGGCAAAGAGCTTATTTCTTCACAAATGGAATTTTATAAAATGGAAAAAAAGAGAAATGATTCTTTCTTTGCTGAAAGCAAAAAAGATGTTTTTATACCAAATAAAGGCGAATAACAACAAAAGCCCCGTAACTGACTGTACGGGGCTTTTAAAAAGTTTCGAAAAAGCTAATTTTAGAGAAGATTTTGCAATTTTCAACAAATAAATTTGCATATTTTTTTCAGATTATCAAAGGAAAGTTGTTAAGAAAACCTTGGTTTTCTTAAATTAATTCCGCAACTCGAGCTTTGCCCGAGTGAGTATGGGACAAAAATATGGTACTGGTTTTTAGTGCCATATTTTTCACGGCTGGTCCCTTCCTTAGACTAACTGCAAGAAATGCAAGCATTTCTTGCAATACCTTTATTGTTATTTAAAACTCATATAATATAAGTATGTTCCAGTGGAATCTTTAGAAACTGTAACTGTTCCGGCTTTTACAGGAACTTCTAAAGCACCGTCTGATACAATAGCATATGAAACATTATTTACTTTTATCTTTTTACCACTACCACCATTAGCTACAAGTGTAAGTGTACCGTCTTTTGGAGCTGTAAAGGATATTGCTGTGCCCGTTTCCATTTTAACAGCCTTTGTAAGGGTCAATCCGTTATATGTAATAGTTGTAGCATTTTTATAGTTATTGGCTTTTACACTATAGAAATTATCTGTATTTTCTCCTGTAGTATAGTTCCAAACCTTAGCAGAACTTTCAGCCAAATACCACAAAGCATCTAACAAATCTATTTTACCGTCTTTGTTTAAATCAGGTGCAACAATATCAGTTTTTAATCCCTGTATCAACTTTAACATAATAGCACAGTCTTTTTTATCTACATTTCCGTCTTTATTTAAGTCTGCCTTATCATATGTTGTAGTTTCTGTTGTTGCTTCTGTGGTAGTTGTAGTTGTAGATACTGTTGTTGTAGAAACTGTTGTAACTGTAGGCTTGCTACCATCTTGATACTCAAAAGCACCTACATCTACAGTTCCAATGGCTCTGTAATTATTGCCCAAATCAACTAAACTACCCATATCATTTAAAACACCATTATCGCCTAAATCAATACCGTAAGAACCGTTAGCAAGGCTGTAATCACTATTGAAACTAGGTTTGCCACTATAGTTTGTACCACCTACAAAAGTATTAAAGGCATCTATCCCCTCTTGCGAACTACCCTTGTATTCAAAATAAGTACTGTCTGAGCTGTTTGTATCATAGAATACATTGTTGTTAAATGTAACATTTAAAGTATACGCTGCTGGCAAATCTCCACCAATTAATGGGTACTTATTAGATGATTTATATACCATATTGTTTCTAACATCTACGCCATTACATTTTACAAAACAAAATTCGCCATTATATCCACCTTCGCCCTCGCCATTGTCAACAAGAGTGTTATTATATATCTTTGTTTCTGTAACATAGCCAGTTTTTTTCTTTTCATAGCCACCAACTCTTATACCACCACAAGAGTTTTTGTATACAAGGTTATTTCTTACTATAACATTTTTAACTGGATAATTTGCCTGTAATTCTTCTGAACCAATTTCAATACCATACATACTACCATAAATAATATTGTTTTCAAATATAGTATCTCTTGCACCGTCTAAATAAAGACCTGCACACTCTGCATATGAGCATATAGAATTGTAAACAGTATTACCAGCGGCAACGCAATATCTAGGCTGGTCATAAGCTGGAACAGAACAATATTTTGCATTACCATAGAAATCAATACCAATGTTAGTATTATCGTGTACAGTATTGTTGATTACATTTACATATTTACAGTTACCAGAAGTTGAAAGTGTTTCACTCCAACCTGTTGTATTATTGTGTATGTTATTATTTTCAATGCAAATATTGTTAATAGAAGTTTCATCTGTCTTGCCCTCGCCAAAAAGCAAAATACCGTTTGCTTCGCCATTTTCATTTTCTCCTGGCTTTGTAGTAAGCAAGTTGTGAATATGATTATTACTTATAATAATATGGTTTTCGCAATCATTAATCAAAATACCATAGGCTTGCTCAGCTGAATGTCCACCTATTTCAAGTCCATAAATTTTAATGTAATTACAACCATTTAAAAGCAAAATAGCACCATTTGTACCAGTTGTACAAGTCAAAAATGGTGTTTCATTAGGATAGTTTCTCAATGTAATATACTTCCCCTCGCTACCTGATGTCTTAAAGGAATTAAGAGCATTATAAGTACCACCTCTGACATATATTGTCTGACCTGCCTTTACTGTATCTAAGGCTTTTTGAACAGTAGCAAAAGGCTTATCTATTGTACCTGCGTTACTGTCGCTACCTGTAGTGGCAACATAGAGGGCATTATCCTCAATAGTGTCACTAAATTCCTTAAACATTTCAGCTTTAAAGCTGTCCTCTCCCTGTAATGCTATTTTGTCCTTTGGCATTTGAGCATAAGCTCCTACTGTCATTAGCATAATGACACCCAATGCCAAAATAGCTGTGCATAATAGTTTTTTCAATAAAAACACCTTCCTTTTTTAGTCATAAGTACAAGTATACGACCAAAGAAAATCAAAGTCAATAAACTATAGTCCGAAATATTGTACAAAAAGGAAGGTGAAATTTCTACATTATTACTATTTTAATTTTTCAGCCCATTGAGCTTCTTTAAAACCTATTAAAACAAAATCATCGCCTATAACCAAAGGGCGTTTAACTAGCATACCGTCTGTTGCAAGAAGATTAATCTGTTCTTCTTCTGTCATATCAGGTAATTTATCCTTTAAACCAAGTTCTTTGTACTTTAAACCGCTTGTGTTAAAGAACTTTTTAAGTGGAAAACCACTTTTTTCATACCAAGCCTTTAATTCATCAGCTGTTGGATTGTTTTCCACAATGTGTCTGTCTTCAAATTCAACACCATTACTTTCAAGCCAATTTTTAGCCTTTTTACAAGTTGAGCATTTTGGATATTCTAAAAATAACATTCTCATTCCTCCTATTCAGAACATCGGATTTATCTTTCCGATTCATTATAAACAAAAAGGCTGTCGAAAACCCTCGACAGCCTTAATATTAGTTTTCACTATTTTCAGCATTAAAATGTTCGCTGTCAATAACAACAGTTTCCTGTGGTTCTTCTACAGTTTCATTGTTTAACACTTCTCTAAATTCGTCGCCACTAACCTTTTCCTTTTTAAGGAGAAGCTGAGCAGTTCTTTCAAGTCCATCTCTATTTTCTTCAAGGACTTCCTTAGCCTTGTTGTAAGCCTCATCAATAATTCTTCTAATTTCGCTATCAATCTGACCTGCAACATTTTCGCCATAATTTCTGCTATGACCAATATCTCTGCCAAGGAATACCTCGTGGTCTTCCTCGCCATAGAGAATAGGTCCCATTTTTTCACTCATACCAAAACGAGTTACCATATTTCTAGCAAGATTTGTTGCCTGTTCAATATCCTTGCTTGCACCCTGTGTATAGTCGCCAAAAATCATTTCTTCAGCTACTCTACCACCAAATGTAGCAACGATTTCCTGTTCCATAGACCTTTTAAATCTAAAGCTCTTTTCAGTAGGAACTGGCATTGTATAACCACCAGCCATACCAATAGGAATAATAGAAACTGTGTGAACCGGACTTAAATCTGGCATTTTTTCAAAAAGAATTGCGTGTCCAGCTTCGTGATAAGCTGTAATCTTTCTTTCAAGCTCAGTTTTAATATGGCTCTTTTTCTCTGTACCTAAAGCAACTCTGATAAATGAGTCCTTTACATCCTGCATAGAGATTTCTTTTTTATTCTTTCTTGCTGCGTGAAGTGCTGCCTCATTTAAAAGATTTTCCAAGTCTGCACCAGTAAAGCCCTGTGTAGTATTGGCAATATCTTTAAGGTCAACATCTGGGGCAAGTTTCTTTCCTCTAGCGTGAACCTGAAGAATTTCTTCTCTGCCCTTTGCATCTGGAGCACCAACAACAACCTGTCTGTCAAAACGACCTGGTCTTAAAAGTGCTGGGTCAAGAATGTCTGGTCTGTTTGTAGCAGCCATAACAATAACACCCTGATTTACACCAAAACCGTCCATTTCAACAAGGAGCTGATTAAGTGTCTGTTCTCTTTCATCATGGCCACCACCTAAACCAGCACCACGCCTACGACCTACAGCATCAATTTCATCAATAAATACAAGACAAGGAGCATTTTTCTTTGCCTGTTCAAAAAGGTCACGAACTCTTGATGCACCAACACCAACAAACATTTCTACAAAGTCTGAACCGGAAATAGAGAAAAATGGAACATTTGCCTCACCTGAAATAGCCTTTGCAAGTAATGTTTTACCTGTACCCGGAGGGCCTACCATAAGTATACCCTTTGGTATTCTAGCACCTAAGTCTACGAATTTCTTTGGCTGTTTAAGGAAATCTACTATTTCCTCAATTTCTGCCTTTTCTTCCTCAAGACCTGCTACATCTTTAAATGTAACTTTCTTATCCCCTGGATTCTGCATTTTGGCTTTTGCCTTGCCAAAGTTCATAACTTTGCCACCGCCTCCGCCACCTTGCATCTGCTGGAATAAGAAGAAGAAAAGTGCAATAACAACAACTATACTAACAATAGTTGCAATAATAGAAAACATATTACCGGCTTTTGATGGAGCCTGTGTAGTAAGCTTTAATCCCTTTTCAACTGCTGGATTTACAGTATCCACAAATGATGATACGCTACTTATTGTAACTTTATAAGACTTGCCGTCTTTTAAATTAACAACTGCTGTACCAGAGTCAGAAACATCTGCATCACGCTGTAAAGTAATAGACTCAACTTTATCACCATTAATCTGGGAAATCATATCGCTGTAAACATAATCTGTAGTCTGTGGTGTAGAACTTGAAAAGTTCTTATTTACCAAAATCATTCCTATGATGAATAGGAAAATGACCAGATACATACCAAGATTACGCAAAAAATTGTTTTTCATCTCTCTCCCCCTAATAATAAATTTTATATATCGGAAAATAGCTAATACCCATCTACCGTTATCGTTTTATAATACCATATTTTACAAATTTATTCAAGGAAATTTTGTCGAAGAAACAGCTGTTATAAGCTATTATTTTTCATCTTCATCCTCTATAAATGCAAGCTCTGCAATGTATGGTAAATTTCTGTATCTCTGGGCATAATCAAGACCATAACCTACAATAAATTTATTAGGAATATCAAAGCCTACCCAATCAACAGGAACTTCTTTTTCTCGTCTTTCAGGCTTGTCAAAAAGTGTACAAAGTTTTACTGACTTTGGATTGTCTTTCTTGAGATATTCAATCAAATGATACAATGTATTACCAGTATCAATAATATCTTCAACAATAAGTACATTTCTGCCTTCAATACTTTCGCTTAAATCCTTTTTAATGTTTATCTTGCCACTAGATACTGTACTTGAACCGTAGCTTGAAACAGCCATAAAGTCAATCTGAACATCATTAATTTCAAGTTTTTTAAGAAGGTCTACCATAAACATTATAGCTCCTCTTAAAATACCAACAACAAGTAAACTTTCTCCTTTGTAGCTTTCGGAAATTTCTGCGGCTAACTTTTCAACTCTTGATTGAATTTCTTTTTCTCCTATAAGTACCGTAAGTTTTTCCTTCATTAGTTTTCTTTCTCCTTTAAATACATATATACTACATTTTTTGTATCCTCATTAGCCTTGTACATATCAGAAGTTTTGTAGTTAGGAATCCACAAAACATCATTATCTACAGCCAATAAAGTGATACTGTCTTTGTCATCTTTTGATAGTTTAAGCTCAGAAAAAATCTTTTTTAAACTCTTTCTTCCACCTACACCATTGAGATAAATTTTATCCCCAGCTTTTCTATTTCTAAAATAAAAATCACCTTTTATTTTATCATAATCAAAAGGAATAGTATATAGTATTTTTGGATTTGTCAAATTTTTTTTAGAAATTAACAAAGTTTTTCCTATTTCGGGAATATATTTTGGTTCTTCTGGCTCTAATTTATATGAAACCTCCTTATGTTCTATATGTTTAGAGAAAATTATGCAATTATTAATTCTTGATGCTCTTAAATTATGAGGTAGCTGTACCACCTTTCCATTCTTTTTATACAAAAGGCTTTCCACAGACTTTATATGTTCATAGGAAACATCGTGTAAATCAGCTGAAAAATCTATAAAGCCTAATCTTAAAACTCTCTTTAAAATAACTTTATCTAAATCCAAAAGTTTTTCAACAGAAAGAACTTTGTCCCCTACAGCACAATAGCTGTATGCTGTCCTAGCCTGCCTGTCCATATATTCTTCTTCTCCAGCCATAATTTCTGCTGTTTTATACATAGTATCAACTATAGACTGGTTAAACTCTTTTTCAATTAAAGGTATAATATTATGCCTTATTTTGTTTCTTGTATACTCTGTATCATTATTTGTAGAGTCAGTACAATAATTCAAGTTATTTTCATTACAATACTTTTCAATAGAATTTCTATCAACTGAAATCAAAGGTCTTATAATATTACCCCTTACTGGAGAAATACCACCTAATCCTTTTACTCCAGTCCCTCTAAAAAATCGCATAAGCATTGTTTCACAATTATCGTTTTTATTATGGGCAACTGCTATCTTTCCCTTTTCGCCGGCTATTTTTCTAAAGGAATAATATCTTAAATTTCTGCCCATTTCTTCAACAGTTGTGCCATTTTCCTCTGCCATTTTTTCCACAGGATAAGAAAAAGCTTTGTATTCATTACCATACTTTTCTGCAAGAGCTTTTACAAAGGCCTCATCTCTGTCAGCCTCCAGTCCCCTTATACAATGATTTATATGCACAACTGTAATTTTCAGATTATATTTATCCTTTAATTTATTTAATACATCTAAAAGGCATACGGAATCTGCCCCACCAGACACTCCCACAACTATTTTATCGCCTTTTTTCAACATTCTGTTTCTTTCTATAGTTTTCGTTACTAAAGCTAACATTTGTCCACACTCCTAATAAAAAGAGTATAAACTTTTTTTATGTAAAACTCAAGTACCTACAATGTTTAATATATGTTAGCAACCAATACTGTCATATCGTCATTTATTTTACTTTCGCCCATTTTAATGGCGGTTTCCATAATTTTTTTAGCTGTATTTTCAGCTGTTGTTTTCTTCCTTTTTTCTAGCATTTCTATGAATTTATATTCATTTTCTCCACTCTTTCCTGCCTCAAATATACCGTCTGTCATCATTACAATTACATCGCCTTTTTCAACCCTCTTTTCATATATTTTGGTATCTACATTTTCCAATATACCTACTGGCAAAGTATTTGATTTTAAAATTTCTACTCCCTTTCTTTTTAATATAAATGTTGATACTGCACCTATTTTTATAAATTCAGCCTTACCTGTATACTTATCTACAGTACATATATCCAGCGTTGAAAAACTCTCATTTTTACCTGAAATCAGAGAGTTTATAAGCTCTAAAGCATCATCTCTAAAAAATCCAGCCTGTGTAAAATCTTCATACATTTCAACGGCTGCTGCACTTTCCATTCCAGCCCTTTTACCGCTTCCCATTCCGTCAGCAAGTGCCAATAAATATCTACCATTTTCCAAATCTGTAAATATAAAGCTATCCCCACATATATTTTCACTATTTTTAGGTTTGGAGCAACAATAGGCCGAAATCCTTAGTTTAGGTTCTTCAACCAATGTAACACTCCAAGTATTATCATCAACCAACCTTTCCTCAGTTTTTACAATATTAACACCAACAAATTCTTTTAACAAAGGTAAAATTCTACCTTCGCAAAGCTCCCAACTATTATCCTTTGGCAATAAAATTCTTAATATGCACCCCTTTTCCCCCTTTGAAACTGTAATCCCCTTTACTCCCATATATGCTGTCTTTCTATAAATTTTTTCTGACAACTCTATGTCTATATCCGTTTCCATTTCTATTTCAGATGCTATACTCTCTGCCCTTTGTGCTACATTCCTTATATAAACAGACAGTAATTGTCTATATTCCTCCTTTTGAGATATACAAATATTCTTAAACTTATATTCATCTATTGAATTTTTTGCCCATAACAGCCATTCTCTATATTTAGAACAAGATGCTATAAAATAATTTGGCAAATTTTTAAAATCCACACTTTCCTTATCTACCCATTGACTTACAAGACCATACAAATTTTCATAGGTAGTTTTATAGTTTCCCTCCCAGCAAGTCCCCTGTCTATTACATCGCCCGCAAACATTAGAAGTACATTTATCAAATATTTCAAATTTTATATTTTCGGTTTCCTGAGAAACCGATGCCATTTGTATGTAGGAGTCTAAGTCTGAAAAACATTGAGCAAACTTTTTAAGTTTCCCACACACCATACTTTTAATTTCGTAATTATACAAATTGCTCTGACTTTTTCCCGTATTAATAATATTTGAAAAATTTAGATATAATCTCTCCGGAATATACATATTAATAATACCAGCCAACAATATTGACACAAAAGCACCAACGGAAAGCAAATCAAGCCTGTAATATATAACCATTGGAGCAAAAGAAAGCACAAAACCTATGGGCATAAAAATTTTACGAAATCGCCCTGCCATAGCTGATGTCAGCCCACCTATTGCCAATGTAGGTATTATTCCAATAGGATAAATATTTGCAAAGGACAACATCATACCCATAGTTGCACCACTAGCTATTGCCAATATACAGCCACCTTTTACGGACGACACAAAAATTACCGTCACTACTGCAACTAAGGCAGGTGGCACACCTAGAATAACCATATTTCCACTACCACAAATTACAGCTACACCTAGTATAAAAAGACTTAATATTTCCTCTCCGTCTATGTACTCTTTTTTACCATTACTTCTTAAAACGCCTATGCCCCTATCCAGAACATAGGCTATCACCACAGTAAAAATAGCCTCCAAAGTACCTATGATACAGTAATAAACAAAATTCCCCGTAAAACCAGCTATAATCAAAGCTCCCGATAATAAGGACAAACCACCAATAAAATATTTTTTGTTTTCCTGTATCCGACCATTTCCCAAAAAATTAAACAGACACATTAAAACTATAGCTATTACATATTCCCCTATATCCATTGTTTTTCTTACTGTCATAAGTCCTGTAAAGATAGTTACAGCAACAGCATAAAAAATATTTTTATTAAACAAAAAACAAGTTAAATAGCCTATTGCACAACCGTTTATGCCCCCAAAAAGCACAACCCTGCCCATTAACAGCCCTACAATTACAAACACAATACTTGCCAATTTTTCCTTGTTCCAATACTGCAAATTTAATTTATACATATCTATGCCTCCCCTATTACAAAATAGTATAATTCTATACCTAAATAAAATTTGTCGAAAGACACCATAGTTACGATAAAATTTACTGCGTTTTTGCAACAAAAAAACCACACCTTCAAAAAGAAAATGTGGTTTCAAAAAAGAAAAATTTATTTATGAAAAAAGTTTATTTTTTAATTACCTTTTCTGTAAGATAACCCTCACGAACACTACTCTTTATAGCAATTATTCCCTTTGCCCCTGTATACTGACAAATGGCTTTAATAGCAATAAGACCTGGGATAATAGTATATACTCTTTCTGGAATAACATGACAAAGGAGTTTAATACCGTCTTTACCCATATCGTATATAGTATCCATCATTTCGTCAATCTGTTCAACTGTAAGAGCATAGTTGTTCTTAACCTTTGGACTACTACCGGCTAAGACCCTATGAAGTTTAATGGCAGCTCTTGCTGTACCACCCATAGCGTAAATATCTGTAAAGCCTAACTTTTTAAGCTCTGGGCTTTTCTCCAATTCTGCTAAAACATAGTTTTTAATAGCTTTCTTTTCTCTCTCCTTTGGGAAAAGGCTAGAAACAAATGTTTTATACAACAAAAGTGAACCAATACGGAAAGAATTACTCTTTTCAACATTGTCGCCATCAAAAGCAAAAACCTGACAACTACCACCGCCTAAGTCAATACCAAGGCCTGTTTTAGTTATCTTTGAATTTTTAAGGCTGACATAGTCAAAATATGCTTCTTCCTCGCCAGTAATAATATCTATATCAATATCAAGTTCTTTTTTAATATAAGTAAGCAAATCAATACTATTGTTAAGACCTCTAAGAGAGGCAGTCGCAAAATAGAACACCTTGTCACAACGCACAAGATAAGTAAGCTCCTTAATATTACTAAGTGTCTTTACTAACTTATCCATACCTGTCTGAGAAAGGCGGTCATCATCAACATATTCAATAATTCCTGCAAAACTACGCTGATTAAGTATCTCCTTGTAGGTCATATCAATTACATCATACACAACAAGTCTAATAGTATTTGAACCAATATCTACAATACCTACCTTCATAAAAAATCCCCCTTATGGATTAAATTATTCTTTCATCTTTATATTCGCCAGTTTTGCTAAACTCAACCCATTCACAGATATTTTCAGCGTGGTCACCGATTCGTTCAAAATACTTAGCAATCATCAAAAAGTTCAATATAACATCAACAGAACCCGCTTTTTCTCTCAAAAGGTCAGCAACTTCATTTTTTACCTTATCGAAATAGTCGTCAACAATATCATCTTTATTGATGATTTCTTTAGCCTTTTGAACATCTCCCTCAACAAAGGCATTTATTGCTCCATGTACCATTTCAAGGGCCACCTGTGCCATAGCTGGAATATGTGAACAAGCATCATATGTATCACCCTCTCCTAAGTGAGGAATAAGTTCTGCAATATCAGAGGCCTGGTCGCCTATTCTTTCCATATCTGTAACCATTTTAAGGGCAGTAGATACAACTCTTAAATCCCCAGCAACTGGCTGTTGTCTTAAAATAAGTGAAAGACATTGAGCCTCGATATTTTTTTCCATATCGTCAACAATTCTATCTTTCGCTACAATATCCTTAGCCAATTTTTCATCGTGATTTTTAAAAGCCTCAACTGCGTCCATAATTGACTTTTCCACAGTAGCACCCATTTTTATAAGCTCTACATTAAGTTGTGTTAAAGCCTCCTCAAAAGTTGGTCTAGCACTACTCATATTATACATCTCCTTCTCTAAAATATCAACCAAATCTACCAGTAATATAATCTTCTGTTCTCTTATCCATAGGACGAGAGAATAATTCTTCTGTCTTATTCATTTCCACCATTTCACCTACAAGGAAAAATGCTGTATTATCTGAAATTCTTGTAGCCTGTTGCATATTGTGAGTAACTATTGCAACAGTGTAATTCTTTTTAAGTTCTGCCATAAGTTCCTCGACCTTTAAAGTAGAAATAGGGTCAAGAGCAGATGTAGGTTCGTCCATAAGTAATACTTCTGGTTTTACTGCTAAGGCTCTTGCAATACAAAGTCTTTGCTGCTGACCACCTGAAAGTCCAAGGGCAGATTTTTTAAGTCTATCCTTAATTTCGTCCCAAATAGCTGCACCCTTTAATGATGTTTCAACTATTTCATCAAGTTTTGCCTTGTTCTTAATACCGTGTATTCTAGGACCATAGGCAATATTGTCATAAATACTCATTGGGAATGGATTTGGTTGCTGGAATACCATACCTACCTTTTTTCTTAAAAGTGTAGTATCTACTGTTGGAGAGTAAATATCTTCTCCGTCAAGAACAACTTTACCCTCAATTCTTACGCCCTCAACAAGGTCATTCATTCTGTTAAGAGTCTTTAAAAAAGTAGATTTACCACAACCTGAAGGTCCAATAAAGGCTGTAATTTCATTTTCTGGTATTTCCATATTTACAGATTTTAATGCGTGGTTCTGACCATAATATAAGTTTAAATTGCTAACGCTTATTTTTGAATTCATACTATAACTCCTAACTTAATTTCTTTGTTGCTACCTTTGTCAATGCGTTTATTGCCAATACTACTACTATAAGTACAAGAGCAATAGCAAAGGCGTTGCCATAATCAGCCTTAGACATACTCAAGTACATCTGTATTGTAAGTGTACCACCTGATGTTAAAACATGTGAGAACAAGTTCTTTGGTAAAAGGTAGGCACTACCTGCTGTAAAGAGAAGTGCAGCAGACTCGCCAACGATACGACCTACACTTAATATAACTGCTGTTACAATACCTGGCATAGCACTAGGTAAAATAATTGTTCTAATCATATACCACTTTGTAGCACCAATACCTAAAGCACCAGTTCTATAGCCAAGGGGAACTGTTTTAAGTGCCTCTTGTGTTGTTCTTATAATAATAGGAAGTACCATTAATGTAAGAGTAAGTGAACCACAAAGTATTGAATATCCTAAGTGAAGTGATATACCAAAGAATACCATACCAAACAAACCATAAATAATAGATGGAATACCTGCAAGAGTTTCTGTTGTAAACTCAATAAGGCTTACAATCTTGCCTGGCTTTGCGTATTCTGTCAAGTATACTGCTGCCCCAATACCAATAGGTGTAGCAATAATAAGTGTAATTACTATAATGTATAATGTGTTTACTATGTTACCTAAAATACCAAATGTACCCTCAAGAGTAGATGGTATAGTAGATAGGAACTGCCAGCTTATTGAAGAAACACCTCTGAAAGCTACATAGCAAATGATACCTACTAAAAGACCTACGGCTATAAAAGCAGAAAGGTATATAAGACCCATAAAAAAGTTATCCTTAATTCTTGTCTGTTTTACGCATATACTATTTTCCACTTTCTTCACCTGCCTTTATAATTTTACTAATTGTAATATTGATTATCATAATGAATACAAACAACACAAGACCGATTGTAAATAATGCCTGTCTATGAAGACCTGAAGAGTAAGACATTTCAGATACAATACCTGTTGTAAGGAAACGAACTGAGTTAAATGGTAATGGCATATTTACAGCATTACCAGAAACAAGTACAATGGCCATTGCCTCGCCTATTGCTCTACCTACACCAAGTACAATGGCTGTAATAATACCAGACTTAGCTGCTGGAATTGTTACCTTGAAAATTGTCTGAACCTCTGTTGCACCAAGAGCAAGAGATGCCTGACGCATTTTTACTGGAACAGCCTGTAATGATGTATAAGATACATTTATAACTGTTGGTAAAATCATAATTGCCAACACAATAACTGCTGAAATAAGGTTTGCACCACCAGTAAACTGATGATTAGGATTATCCTTAAATATTGCTAATTCCAACTTATACATAAGAGGATTTATAATTAAAAGACCCAACAAACCATATACAATAGATGGGATACCTGCCAAAAGTTCAACTGCTGGCTTTACAACTGCTGCCACCTTTTTATGAGCAACTTCTGAAATAAATACAGCTGTAAGAAGACCAACTGGAACACCAAGGACTATAGCAAAAGCTGTACCAATAATAGATGTAAGTACAATGTATGCTATACCAAATGAAGGTTCTGCCGCTGTTGGTTGCCATACTGTATTAAAAAGCATATCTACTATACCGACTTTCATTAAAGCCGGTGCACCAGATATTATCATATATATTGTAATTGCAGCAACAGCTATTACTGCAAATATGGCACAAACGAAGAATATAATTTCCATTATTGTTTCGATAAGAGCTTTTGAGCCCTTACTTCCATTTATTGAAAAGCCACTATTTCCTGTCTTTATGCCAGTTACATTTGTTTTTTTATTTACAGGCATAACTGCTTCCGTATCTTGCATTGTTTTGCACTCCTTACTTTATTTTGCTGATATTAAACCAACCTTGCTAATAATCTGCTGACCTTCATCACTGTTAATGTAGTTGAAAAGTTCCTGTACTGCCTGAGACTGTTCGCTAACTTCGCCCTTAGTTGCCATTACAAATGGTCTTTGTAATGTGTAGCTACCAGCCTTAATGTTTTCTTCTGTTGGTTCTACGCCGTCAATCTTTAATGTATGTACTGTATCATCAATTACATCAAGTGAAACATAACCAATAGCACCAGGAGTTGCAGCAACCTTTGCCATTACAGCACCTGTTGAATCAATTTCCTGTGCATACTTGCACTTGTCTTCAAGTTTAAGTAATTCTTCAAATGCACCTCTTGTACCAGAAGATGCTTCTCTACCGATTACTACAATCTGTTGGTCGCTACCGCCAAGGTCTTTCCAGTTTGTAATCTGACCACTATAAACCTGAGCAAGCTGGTCCTTTGTAATGTCTTCTACTGGGTTAGCCTTGTCTACAACAACTGCAATACCATCAATAGCTACAACATTTTCTACAAGACCCTTTGCCTTTTCTTCGTCTTTTAATGCTCTTGATGAGTTACCAATATCAACTGTACCATTTGCTACAGCCTCAATACCTGCACCTGAACCAGTAAACTGAACAGTAGCCTGAATACCTGGGTACTTAGCCATAAAAGCCTCGTCTAAAGCATTAGCAAACTTTTCCATTGAAGTAGAGCCGTTCATTGTAACAGTACCAGTAATGTTACTGCTGTCAGCTGCTGCTGTAGAACCTTCGCCCTGTGATGAGCTATCTGCTGTTCCACCACAACCTGCAAGAGTTGTTGCTAATAAAACTGCTGTTAATAATCCTGAAATAAATTTTTTCATTTTGATTTCTCCTTTTTAATAATCTCTGTGAGTTAATTCTTAGTTATTATATTTTAAAGAAGATTTATCAACTATCATATTTATGTTTAGGTTTTGTAAAATTTAGATAAAGTGGCATATTCATTGGTCAAATCAATGCTTTTTTACATATTTAACATAGAAATGTAAAATAAAAAACACTCCCCATTAATGCAAAAAAACTGTATTTTTTACATTGGGAAGTGCTTTCCACTATAAATTAATTAATATATCTATTTCTGTACCCTCTCCTAATTTACTTCTAAGGGTAACAGTACCTTTATAATAATTTACAATATGTTTTACAATGGCAAGGCCAAGACCTGTTCCACCAATTTTCTTACTTCGACCCTTGTCAACTCTGTAAAATCTTTCAAAAACTCTTTGTTGACTGACATCAGGAATACCAATACCTGTATCCTTTACATTAAAGTGTAGCTTTTTGCCGGCACAATTTACATTTATATTTACAGAACCCTCTGGCTTATTGTATTTAACAGCATTTATAATTACATTGTTAAATAACTCATATATCCTTTTGTACTCTGCATTAATAATAATAGACGGGCAATTACATACAACTTTTAACTTTTGTTCATCAATCATAGGTTTAGCTGACAACAATATTTCGTCTAACATAAGGGAAATATCAAACTCATTTTTACTCTGAACAGTAGTTCCTGCCTCAAGACGAGAAATCATAAGAATATCATTTATAAGAGTGGTCATATTTTGAGCCTCTTTCTTTATTCTCAATAAAAACTCTTTTTTCTGTTCAGGAGGATATTCCATACCACTTGTAAGAAGTTCTGAATATCCCTGTATTGATGTAATAGGTGTTTTAAGTTCGTGAGAGGCATTGGAAAAGAACTCTTGTCTTAATTTTTGAGTTTTTCTGTCAGTAGTTACATCAATAAGAACCATAATAACACCTATATCAGAATTTTCTGTTGCCCTTGTAATATTGGCTGATATAATTCTGCCGTCTGGTGCATCAAAGTCAAAGGTAACAGTTTTGCCCTTGTTATAGGCATCTGCAACACCATTTATAACATCTACATTTCTAGTATAGTTTACAATATGCTTTCCTATAGGAACATTTCCACAGCCAAGCACAACATTAGCCACCTTATTCATAGAGCTTACATAACCATTTTTATCACAAAGCACAAGACCCTCACTCATATTATTGAGAACATACTGTGCCTTGTTTCTTTCTGTAACTATTTCTTCCATAGTAAGTTTAATTTTTTGTGCAAGGTTATGGGCAGCTGATGCAATCTGTGTAATTTCATCATATTCATAAACTTTAAGTGGAGAGGAATAATCTCCATCTTGAATTTTTCTTATTTCGTCAGTAACCTGCTGTAAAGGCTTAGAAACTGTATTTGTAAAATGTCTTGAAAATAAAACTGAAACAATAAAAGCAAAAATGCTGCTTAACACTACTGCTGGCAACATCCATAAAGCAAGATAAACCTTACCATTATATGGAACTGAAACCCTCAGTATATGCTCATTGTCGCTACAAAGCTGAGCCACATAAAGCATACGGTCATTTGTTGTATCAGACATTCTGACATCTATTCCTCTGCCATTTTTAAGTGCTTCCACAACCTCCGGTCTCTGTAAATGGTTATCCTCGTAATTTATTCCTTTATATGTATCACCTAAGACTACACCGTTTTTGTCAATAACAGTAATACGGCTAGATGAGTCAACAATCAATGGATTTATTTTATTTATCTGTTCATTAATATCCTTACTGTAATCTAAGCTGTAGTCAATAAGTTTTACAGCATCTATCATACTTGCTTTAGTTTGATTAAGGTTGTAATCCCCCACAAGCCATAAACAAACCAGCGTACTAACCACAAGGGTTATAAGTGTTATAAAAACAAATCTTTTTAATACCGCATTTTTCATAGACCTACTCCTTAACCGCTCTGTATCCCATACCTCTTATAGTCTTAATATAATCTCCGGCAGTTCCAAGTTTTTGTCTTAATGTTTTAATGTGAATATCAATAGTTCTTGTTTCCCCTGTGTATTCATATCCCCAGATTTTATTTAAAAGTTCATCTCTTGATACAACCTTATTGCCATTTTCAACAAGGAAAACAAGAAGTTCATATTCCTTAAATGTAAGTTTTACTTCTTCGCCATTTACAAATACTTCCCTTGTATCTGTGTTTATGCTTATACTTCCTAAAGAAATTTTATTACTTACAGGTTGTTCATATCTTCTAAGCTGTGCTCTAACTCTTGCCATAAGCTCCATTACTGAAAATGGCTTTGTAACATAATCATCAGCACCACTATCAAGACCTATTATTTTTTCAACTTCACTATCTTTTGCAGTAAGCATAATAATAGCCATATGGCCATTAGTTTCTGTACTTCTATACTCCTTAACAGCCTCTACACCGTCTATACCAGGGAGCATAATATCGAAGATACCCAAATCAGCCTTTGTATGCTTTAATTCTTCAAGAGCATCTTCTGCACATTCAAAATCAAAAACTTCGTGTCCATAGCCTTGCAAAGCTACTTTTACTAATTCTCTGATACTTTCATCGTCTTCTATTACAATAATCTTTGCCATTTATTTCACCTCATATTTATACCACTATCGTCTTCATTTTACATCATTTACAATAAGCTAAAAAGATATAACAAGTATTTTTTATGTAAAGTTTATGTAAAATCCACTTAAAACTTAATAATACAGCCTATTACAGCAGAAAACGCAACATACATAATAGGGTGTTTTTTATACTTGACCATTAAAATATATAGTATAACAGCAAATATAATTGACTTTATTTCAAATAAATCAGTTATATTTCCTGTCTGTTTAAATAAGTCTACATTTATTAAAGCCTCTTTCATTACTAAAACTGCAGCACCTGCTATAAGCCCCATTGATGCTGGTCTAATACCATATATAACCTTTTGTACTGTGGGATTGTCTTTTACTTTATTAAGTATTTTTGCCACAATAAGTATTACAATTATAGACGGTATTACAAGACCCAAAGTAGCACAAACACCACCAAATACACCACCAGTTGTAAACCCTACATAAGTTGACATATTTACACCCATTGGTCCGGGAGTTGACTCGGAAACAGCAACCATATCCATAAGCTGTGAAGTATTAAACCAATCTGGGTGTGTACCAGCCAAATTATACAGGAAAGGTAATGTTGCCATACCTCCACCAACGGCAAAAAGCCCTATTTTGAAAAACTCGTAAAATAACCTAACTATAAGCATTACTTTTTACCTCCTAATGTCTTAAATAAAAATCCTAAAAAGCCTGAACCTAACACAAAAAATATAGGAGATATATTTAAAAAACTAGAAAGCACAAGAACTATAACAAACATTACAAGACCAAATTTATCTGTAATAGCTGTTTTCCAAAGATTTACAGTTGCGTTTATAATAAGAACGCACACACAAATTCTTATGCCGGAAAAAGCATTTTGCACAATTTCTATATGGGCAAAATTTTCAAGTAAAGTTCCTATAATGGTTATAATTACAATAGATGGTGTTATAAAGCCAAGAGTAGCTATAATTCCACCAAAATTGCCTGCCAATTTATTGCCTACAAATGTAGAAGTATTTACAGCTATAACTCCAGGTGTACACTGACCTAAAGCATAATAATCTACTATTTCCTCTTTTGTTACCCAACCTCTTTTTAAGACTAATTCTCTTTCAAGTATGGGGAGCATAGCATATCCTCCACCAAAGCACATAGCTCCCATTTTTACAAATATCCAGTATAAATTAAGTAATTCTTTCCACATAAATTTCTCCCCAATTGTCAATCCATCACATTTCATTACAACAAAAAACTGCTGTATTTACATAACACAGCAGTTTTTAAACTTATATTATTTTGTTAAAGCGAAGATGTCATTAAACCATACCATACCAGGTATTTTATCTTCTCTAATTGACTGCTGAAGTGAATCACTAAGAGCAGTTGTTGCATTTCTTACTGCATCTTGTACACTAGAATCTGGAGTAATAACTGTCTTGCCATCTGGTAAGAAGTCTTCAATAGCACCATTGAAACCAAAGCAATTATCAAACTGCTGAATGTTCATAAGTTCCATACGGTAGTTAGAATTACCATTCTGACCCTTCTTGCCCTTGAAACCGTTGTCAAATGCTATTGTATTTTCCATATCAATAGTAGCCTTTGAGTTATTTTCATCAAACCCCTTCTGACCATTATTGAAAGCTATACAATCCTTAACAGTTCTTGTGCTGTCTGATGTTGTAAACTTACTACCAAACTTGAAACCGTTTGGATTACCGTCCCAGTTTTCATAGCTAATATCTGAACCCTTAATAGACTTACCAAACTTAGTAAGTGTAACATTTGGCCAGTTGTTTACATCAAGCTGTCTGTTATTGTACTTAGTTTCAAAATCTGGGTCAGCCTTAATCATAGCCTGAACATAAAGTAAATCCTTATCAAGTGGTAAGTTGTTTTCATAATCCCACTTACCGTTGTAAATATCGTAGTCACCATTGTGGTAGCAAAGACATTCAATATAATCAAGGTGATATGGAGAATCTCCTGAGTGGTTATAACTATCCCAACCGTCATCGCCATTTTCCCAAGCTCTACAAGCGAAGAACTTGTTATTATTGCCGACATTAAGCTTTACAGAGAAACCGTCAGCGTCACTACCTAATTTCTGAACCAAGTCACAGTTTCTATAAGAGTCTACACCAATAAATGTATTGTCGTGACCACCGGCAGTTACAGAAATACCTGAGTTGTTGTTGTACTTAAATACACAATTCTGAATAATACAGTTGCCTGAAGTTGAGTTCTTAATTCTCATACCACAGTCTGGTGCATTTTTAACAATAAGATTTTTAAAGTTGTAGTAAGAACCCTTGCTTACATAAATACCTGTACCATTTTCACCTGTACTGTTCTTTGAATCTCTGAACTTAGCAAAATCAATAGCTGGATAAGAGCCGTCAGCCTTTTCAACACCAATTAATGAAATATTGGCATTTGATGTAGAAAGTTTAATCTGTTCTGTAGCATCAATATCGTCTGTAATGTAAATTGCCTTTTGACCACTCTTTTTAGCACAATCAGAAAGAGCAGACTTTAATTGGCTGAAATTACTTACATTTACAGTATAGTCAAAGTTTTCAGGTACTGTATTAAATCCATCTGGAATTGTTGTTTCTTCAGTAGTTCCATCTGTTGTTACCTGAGTAGTAGTTTCTGTAGTAGTAACTGTAGTAGTTTCTGTTGTTGTAGCAGTAGTAGTTTCTGTTGTAGTTTCTGTACTGCCACCAATAGGAGCAAATTTTACACTATCATTTAATACTCTCTGTAAAATAAGGCTTGCATCGTCTGCATTAACTATCTTATCGCCATTTACATCACAGTAAACACTATATTCTTCATCAGCCATTGGCACTTTGAAAGTAGAATCAAGAGTTTTCTGTAAAACATAAGCACTGTCTTTAGCAGTAAGTATTCCGTCTGTATCTGCATCGCCCTGTACACTATTGCTTGCAAAAGCTGTAGTGCAACCTAAAATGGTCAATGCCGAAACAGCAAATATTCCTAACAATTTTTTCATATTTTTCTCTCCTTTAGAGTAATATTTGCCCCATTTGTATTTTTTAACAATTTGTAAATATCTTAAACATTATAATTCCTTTTTATTACTCTGTCAACAGATTTTCCATTTCATCTAAAAGACTTGAAAATACTTCCATAGCCTTTTCTACAGGTTCGGCAGTTGTCATATCTACGCCAGCACCCTTTAAAAGGTCAATAGAGTATTTAGAAGAACCACCCTTTAAGAAGTTAATATAATCGTCCTTGCCATTTTCCTTTAATATTCTCTGTGAAAGAGCAATAGCTGCTGAATATCCTGTAGCATACTGATAAACATAGAAAGCAGTATAGAAATGAGGTATTCTAGCCCATTCCCAAGATATTTTTTCATCAATATTTATTTCATCGCCATAATACTTCTTATTAAGGTTGTAGTAAATTTCATTTAATTCTTCCTTTGTAAGAGCTTCTCCGGCCTCATCACGCCTATGAACCTCAAGCTCAAATTCAGCAAACATAGTTTGACGGAAAAGAGTACCTCTAAACTGTTCAAGATAGTAGTTGATAAGGTATTTTCTCTGATTTTTGTCTTCAGTTGTCTTTAATAAATGTTCCATTAAAAGGGCTTCATTTACAGTTGATGCAACTTCTGCAACAAATATAGTGTAATCTCCGTAAACTACAGGCTGAGTTGACCAAGTATAGTGAGAGTGCATAGAGTGACCCATTTCGTGAATAAGTGTAAACATAGAGTCTACAGTGCCATTATAGTTCATAGAAACAAATGGGTGGCAACCGTAAGCACCCCAAGAATATGCACCACTTCTCTTACCCTTGTTTTCGTACTTATCTACCCATCTGTCAGTGTCAAGAGCCTTGTTAAACACATTGCAATAATCTTCGCCTAAAGGTTTAACAGCTTCCTTAACAGTTGCAACAGCCTCGTCATAAGTCTTTTTAGTATCAATATCCTTTACAATAGGAGTGTAAAGGTCATACATATTCAAATCATCAAGACCTAATGCCTTTTTACGAATAGAAATATATCTGTGCATTAAGTTAAGGTTTTTGTTTACAGTATCAATAAGCTGTGTATAAACACTTGTAGGAATGTTATTAGGCTCTAAATGTGCCTCAAGTGATGAACCATACTTTCTTACCTTTGCACCAAAGCTATCTACCTTTACAGAACCGCTATAAGATGCTGTAATTGTATTAAGCTGTTTTTTGTATGTGTCATAAAGAGCATTAAAAGCTGATTTTCTAAGAACTCTGTCACTGCTTTCAAGATAAGAAATAAATGTGCCATGAGTTAATTTGTGGCTTTCGCCCTTACTATCTACAACATCAGGGAAAGTCATATCTGCATTATTGAGCATATAGAAAACATTAGAAGGCACACCTGCTACTTCCTGCATCTGTGCAAGTATTTCTTCCTTGTCCTGTGTCAAAATATGTTCCTTACTGCGAAGAATATCTTTCAAATAGTGAGCATATAATTTAAGAGGCTCTGTTTCAACAGCCTTTAAGATTTCATCTTCCGGCAAAAGTGCAATAGATGAGTCAATAAAAGCTGAAGCAGCCTGAACAAGTGAAGAAAGTCTTGCTGCCTTGCTATCCATTGCCTGATAGAAACTATTGTCACTATCTTCATTTGCTCTAAGCCCTGCGTATACATATACTCTCTCAGTATTTAAGTATACTTCATCTCTGAAGTTAAGGCATTCATAGAGATTAGCCATTGTAAGAGGCTTAAATTTATCAAAGCCACTAAGGCTGTTTTCTATATCGTCATAAAGTTTTTGCCATGCTTCGTCACTTGAGAATAAATCTTCAACACTCCATTTATCCTCAGGTAAAATCTGATTTCTATTTTTTAATTCTGACATTTAAAATTTTCTCCTTTTTTTCTTGATAAATGAATTATAACATAGTATAATTATAATATAAATATGTAAAAAATAAACAAAAAAATTCAAATAATAGTTACAAATCTAAGCAGTTTGTAAATAACGACATTATTTTTCAATTTTCGGTTTATTCAGACAGGAGGTTTTTTGTATGGGTCTTAAAGTATTATTTGTTGCTTCTGAAGTTGCACCATATGCCAAGAGTGGCGGACTAGGTGATGTTGCCGGTTCTTTACCAAAAGCATTACGAAATGCCGGTATTGATGCAAGAGTTGTTTTTCCTAAGTACAGAACCATTAAGGACGAGTGCCTTACTAGCTGTGAATATATAAAATCTTTTGATGTAACCCTTGATTGGCGTACTCAAAAGGCAGATATTTTTACAATGCACACAGATGTGCCTACTTACCTTATAGGTAATGACTACTACTTTGGTCGTTCTGGTTACTATGGCTATGGCGATGATGATGAAAGATTTGCTTTCTTCTGTAAAGCTGCTATTGAATTTTTAAGCTATATAGACGATGATTTTATGCCTGACATCATTCATTGTAACGACTGGCAGACTGGTCCAATGTGTGTTTACTTAAAAGACAAGTACTCACTTATTAAGGATTACAAAAATATTCGTACATTATATACTGTTCATAATCTCCAGTATCAGGGTATGTTCCCTAAACACGCTCTTAGTATGATGGAATTAGACGAAAATTATTACTTTACTAATGATAAATTGGAATTTTATAATATGACAAGTTTTATGAAAGCCGGTCTTTTATATGCTGATGCTATTAGTACAGTAAGTAAAACATATGCTTATGAGGTTCAGACAGAACAGTATGGCTATGGACTTGACGGTGTTTTAAGAGCCAGAAAAGATGACCTTTACGGTATCGTAAATGGTATTGACTATGACGCAAACAACCCTGAAACTAGCAAAAAGATTTATGCTAATTTCTCTGCTGAAGATTTAACTGGAAAAGCTAAAAATAAGGCTCAACTTCAGAAAGATTTAGGACTTCCTGTTCGCCCTGATGTTCCAGTATTTAGTATTATTTCAAGACTTGTAGAACAGAAAGGTATTAACCTTGTTTTACAGGCAGCAGGAGAACTTCTTTCAAAAGATGTTCAGCTTGTTATTCTCGGTACTGGCGACTATACTTACGAAAATATGTTTAAGGATTTAGCTTATAGATACCCTGACAAGGTAAGTGCTAATATTCTCTTTGATGATGCACTTTCTCAGAAGATTTATGCAGCCAGTGATTTCTTCCTTATGCCTAGTCTTTTTGAACCTTGTGGTTTAGGTCAGCTTTTTGCTATGAGCTACGGTACTATTCCTGTTACTAGAACTACTGGTGGTTTAGTAGATACAGTAAAGGTTTATAACCCTGAAACTGGCGAAGGTAACGGTTTCCAGTTCCAGGACTATGATGCAAATGGCTTAATGTGGGCTATTAACGAGGGTCTTAAAATTTATGCTGATAAGGCTCAATGGAACAAGGTAGTTCATAATGCTATTGAAACAAGATTTTCTTGGGACAGAAGTGCTAAGGAATACATTGATGTTTACAACAAGATTTTAGAGGAACACCCTCAGGAAAAAGAAGAAGAAGAAAATTAATTATTTTTTAGGAGATTGCTTTTTGAAAATTAATATAACATTGGATATTGTTTGCTAATCGGGAGGTTAGCAAACAATGTCAGCTTTCCTCCCAAAAGGAAAAATAGATATTATTTGACTTTTATGGAGGAATAAAAATGAATAGAGAAAATAAACGCAAAAAATATGAAAAGGGATATTATAAAAATCATCCTTGTAATGATACTTTTACTTGTAAGGTTTGTGGTCGCCCTGTAATTCCAAATAGTGCAGGCAGTAACCATAGAAACCATTGTCCTAATTGTCTTTCCAGTCTTCATGTTGACGAAGAACCTGGAGATAGAGAGTCTGACTGTGGTGGAATTATGGAACCTGTAGCTGTTTGGGTAAGAAAAAATGGCGAATGGGCAATTATTCATCGTTGCAAAAGATGTGGCAAGCTTTCATCAAATAGAGTAGCTGCCGACGATAACCCAATGAAACTTATGAGTATAGCAATGAAACCCCTTTGCGAACCACCTTTTCCATTGGAACATATTGAGGAATTGACAGCCTTAATGGGTGGAGATGGTAGTTTGAAGTAAATATTTTTTGACCATTCAAGCCATCGGATTTATCTTTCCGACTCATTATTTATTATTAAAAGAAAAGGAGTGCATATCTTGTGTTTGCACTCCTTGTTTTTATTTTATGTTATTTTTTAATACTTCTTTATAATTTTCCGGAAACCCTATCAACTTTAAATCAATATTTTCAATATTTTTATCAAAAACATCATATAAATCATTTACCATTAGCTGTTTTATTTCTAAGTTTGGTAATCTTCTTAAAAGTAAAAAAGCTGGGTAAATCACCCAGCTTGATTCCCAATGTTAAAAATTACTTAATAACTTCAGGCAACTCTGTTGTTATTATTATACTCAAAATATATTTTTTGCAATTATAAATTTTTACATTTTTACTCTATACCATACAATATACCATTACAAATTGCCGCAGCCAAATTACTGCCACCTTTTCTTCCTCTAGCTACTATAACTGGCACATTACACTTGCTTATAATTTCCTTTGCCTCGACCACATTTACAAAACCTACAGGCACAGCAATTATAAGTACAGGTTTTATTCTGTTTTCTTCTATTAATTCCTTTAGCTTTATAAGGGCAGTTGGTGCATTACCAACAGCTATAATATATTCGCCCTCCAATTCTGACGCCTTTTCCATAGAGGCAACAGCCCTTGTAGTGCCATTTTCCTTTGCTCTTTTGGCAATATCCTCATCAGCCATAAAACACAAAACTTCTCCACCATATTTACCTAAAACTCTCTTATTAATGCCGGCCTTAGCCATATTGGTATCAGTAATTATAGACGCTCCTCTTTTTATAGCCTCTCTAGCCCGTTCTACACAATTTGGTGAAAAATACAAACTTGTTTCATAGTCAAAATCGGCTGTAGTATGTATAGCCCTTTTTACAATAGGCTTATACTCTTCTGGCACTTCTGTAATCATTTCACTTTCTATAATTTCCATACTTCGTGCCTCAATATCCTTTGGAAGTACAAATTGTGGAGTATAGTCAGTTTCCTTATTCTCTAATATTTCATATATTTTGTCCATATCCATATTTTCACGAATAAGGTCTGCCAATTTATCGTATTGACTGTTTTTATATTCCTCTATATCTATAGTTTTTACATCAAAAGAAATACCCTTTTTATCAAATATTTTCTTTATATAACTTTCTCTAAAGCCGGTTTCGTCAAAGACACCATGAACATAAGTGCCAACGCAGTTATTTAAAACACAACCTTCTTTTCTGCCCTCAATTTCAGAAAAAGCCTGTCCGCCATTTACTACACTTTGACCTTGATGTATTTCATAGCCTGTTATTTTTTCCCCATTATGGGCTACACCTGTAACCTGTCTTGTAGTCTTTTCCATATAAAAATCAGTTTCTACAGGCAATAGACCAAGACCCTCTATGGTGTCAATACCATTTTCAACACCCTCACTATCAGTTATCTTTTGGCCCATAAGCTGATAGCCACCACAAATGCCAAAAATATCTGTACCATTTTCAGCCAATTTCTGTATAGCTGATTTTAAGCCGGTTTCATTGAGCCACTTCATATCGGCAATAGTATTTTTAGTGCCACCAAGTACAATTAAGTCTGGTTTTCCCAATTCCTTTACATTTGAAACATATCTCATACCATACTGTTCCAAAGGAGAAAAATCAGTAAAGTTTGATAACTTAGGCAATCTTATAACAGCAATATCTATTGCCCCTACAGTTTTATTTTCAAGTCTTGAAGCCAAACTGTCCTCGTCATCAATATCTATATTTCCGTAAGGCACAACGCCAACAACAGGAGTATGACATTTCTTTTCAAGCATAGTAATGCCATTTTCAAGTATAGCTTTATCTCCTCTGAATTTGTTTATAACTATACCTTTTATTCTCTTTTTCTCATTGTAAGGCAATAGTTCAACTGTGCCATAAAGCTGTGCAAAAACGCCACCTCTATCAATATCTCCTACAAGTATAACTGGGGCATCAACCATTTCAGCCATACCCATATTTACAATATCGTCAGATTTCAAATTAATTTCAGCCGGAGAACCTGCACCCTCTATTACAATAATGTCATACTTTTCCGCTAATTTATTGTATGCCTCTTTTATTGTGGGAATAAGCTGTTTTTTGTATTTAAAATACTCTTTAGCTTTCATATTTCCTATAGGCTTACCCATAACTATAACCTGAGAACCTGTATCAGAATTAGGCTTTAAAAGTATAGGATTCATTAACACATCAGGCTCAACACCAGCAGCCTCAGCCTGTACAACCTGTGCTCTGCCCATTTCCAAACCCTCTTTTGTAATAAAAGAATTCAATGCCATATTTTGAGATTTAAAAGGTGCTACCTTATATCCGTCTTGTGCAAAAACTCTCAAAAGCCCAGCAGTTATAATGCTCTTACCGGCATTTGACATTGTTCCCTGTACCATTATTACTTTAGCCACATTACCACACTCCTTATTACAAGACCTACTACAAGACAAATGATTGTCATTGTATACATTATGTCATTTGCTCTCTTTATGTCTTCGTTTTCTATTTCTCTTTTTTTATCCCCTATGTAAGGCTTTTTATGAACAACACCAAAATATGTTGCATCGCCAGCAAGCTGTACACCTAAAGCTCCTGCCATAGCTGACTCTGTTTGAGCTGAATTAGGACTTGCGTGTTTTCTTCTATCTCTTTTAAATATCATAAAAGCATTTTTATAGTCATATCTTAATATAAAAGCTGATATAATAACCAATATTCCAGATATTCTAGCCGGTATATAATTTAATACATCATCTAATTTAGCAGCAAATTTGCCTATATAAAAATACTTTTCCTCTACATAGCCTATCATAGAATCCATTGTATTTACAGCCTTATAAACCACTCCACCAACAGGTCCAAAAATAAGCATATAAATCAAAGGTGCAACAACACCATCTGATGAATTTTCTGCCACAGTTTCTACTGCTGCCTTTATAATACCCTCTTTCGTTAAAGACTGTGTATCTCTGCCGACTATCATTGAAACAGCCTTTCTAGCACCCTCTGTATCATTGTTTTCAAAAGCCTTATAAACTTTCATACTTTCTGTTTTAAGTGACTTTCCGGCAAGCATATAGTAACAGATAACAGATGAAACTATTAAATAGGCATACTTATTGAAAGAGGCTAATTTAAGCACCAATAATGTAATACCTCCAGAAACAAAAACAACAATAAAAACAAGTATTGCTCCCAGTATCATAAGCATAGTATTGCTTTTTGCAATTTTTCTACACAGTTTTTCAAGTATACTAATAAAACTGCCAATCCATCTAATAGGATGTGGCAGTTTATAAGGGTCGCCAATTATTGTATCCAGTATAAATCCCAAAAGAATATCCATAATTACACCAAAGTTTTTAAATCCTTTACTTCATTATTTTCCCAGTTAATAACAAAACCTAAGCCATTTTTAGGCACAGTTGTGTAAAAGTTCTCTCCAGTAAGAGCTGTAAGTAATGCCATCATAGTTCCACCATGAATTACAAAAGCTGAATTTACACTATTTTTAGATACATCTACAGCCTCTTTAAAACCCTTTACACATCTGTCTGTAAAAGCCTTAAAACTCTCTCCATTAGGAATATCACTTGTGCCATTAGACTTTATCCAGCGTATGTAGTCTGGGTTATTTTCAAGTTGCAAATGAGTCTTGTTTTCAAAATCCCCAAAATTGATTTCTCTTAAATTATCCACAACTATAGGCTTATGTTGAGGATAAATCAAGTTAGAAGTCTGCAAACACCTTTTTAGTGGACTTGAAACAACTATTCCTACTTCCGGATAAATGCCTTTTTCCACATACTCCTTTATTGTTTCCACACCATCATCACAAAGGGGGTCATTTGTTACTCCGTTAAAACAGCCTTTTACATTGCCTATTGTTCTGCCATGTCTTATTAAAGTAATTTTCATTTAATAATCACTCCGATTCCACAAATCACACGAGTAACTCTCTCTGCTCTTTCTGCCAATATACAGCAACTTCTGCCTACAGCCTCTCTGTATAAAATCTGCTTTTTATCCATAGGCACAACGCCACAGCCTACTTCATCGCAGGCAACAGCCTTTGCATTAATATTTTGAGAAAATTCCAAAGGGTCTTTTCCATTTTCCATTATTTTTCTGACAAACTCGTGATAATTAACAATAACATCTGCATTTTCAATGCTTTCAATGCTATCTTCTTTTCCATCAGCTATTATACCATTATATGCTTTTATTGCCAAGTCATTATGACCTTGAGAATTTCCACCTATAAACAATTTCAACAAATAAAATCACCTATACCCATAATTAAAAAGCATATAAACTCAACAACACAGATAAAAAAGCCCATTAAATCCCCACTAATACCACCAAAATGTTTTCTATTCATATTTTGGAAAAGCATTACAAATATAAATACAACACCAAGGGTAATAATAGAACGAACAGGAGCTAAAATCTCCATTACAGAAATACTAGCAATAAGCCATACAACACAAATAACAGCTGTAACAAACTTGTTTGCACTAGAAACAAAAGTGTATAACATACCACTATTTTTAGCAAGGTCCTCACTCATAGCCACAATACCTACTAAGGCTCTTGTAAACACAAAAACAATAGCCATATAAACAGCCTCAGCTAAGTTATCAACAGTACCTAAAATATAGGCGGTAATAAGAACATAAAAAATAGCATATATAATTGCAAATGCTCCTGTATGAGGGTCATCTAATATTCTAATTTTATCATCTCTTGATTTATGAGAGCTAAGGGCATCTATAGTATCCATAAAGCCGTCCATATGTATACCACCATTTACAAGCAACATAGCAACAGCAAAGGATATAATACCAAAAGCAGTTTCTGGTACATTAAATCGTTGTGCTAACAAATTTAAGCCTATAAATAAAGCACCCATTACGACACCTACTAAAGGCAAAAAGCAAAAGATATATTTCATATCCTTCTTTTCCCAATCTATATAGGGCATAGGTATTTTACTAAATACTGCAAAACAAATTATAAGACTTCTTAAAGCACCCAATTTTATTCCTCCCTCTTTAAAAGTATATCTATTCCACAAACCACTTCATAAACTCTGTCAGCTTTTTCTGCAACAGCGTTATTTATGCTTGCCAAAATTCTAATATACTTATTAGTCAGGCTATCATATTGTTCTCCATCTGAGAAAACATCACCTGTTATTATTATCATATTTTCTACTTTATTATACAACTGTACTATTCCATTTACAATAAACATATTTATATCTTTTTGTGGATTTTTTGTAAACATATTATTTGCTACTAAATTAGGCAAATCTTCTAGTAACACACAAGAGCCATAGGGTATGTCAATATTTCCAATATCCATATATTCCTCAATAGTTTCAAAACCTTTGCCTTTTCTAAGTTTCAAATGTCTTTCAACACGCCTTTTTCCCTCATCGCCATAGGGAATCATTGTAGCAAGATAGTACAGTTTGGAATTACTTTTTTGTGCCAGTTCTTCTCCAAAGCTACTTTTGCCAGAGCCACTTCCTCCTATAATAAGTGTAAGCATTATACCAACCTTTCATAGGGCTTCATTTCTATTTCTTCAAATGTTACATTGTTATAAAGTGCCATAGCCATATCAAGCAAAGGAAAAAGCATTACAGCACCACTACCCTCGCCTAAAGCCATATTTCCATATATTACAGGCTTTAAATTCATTTTTTCAAGTAAAACCCTTGCCACAGGTTCTCTACCCATATGTGATGGTAAAATATAGTCAATAGTATTAGGATTTATAAGACAGGCAATATAAGCACTAAGACAGGCAATTACGCCATCTATTACTATAGGTATTTTATACATTCCACCGCCTAAAAATGCACCAGTCATAGCACAAATATCGTAACCACCTAACTTCATAAGAACATCAAGAGGGTCTTTAGAATTAGGTTTATTGACTTCTATAGCCTTTTTTATTACATTTATTTTTCTTTCCAATCCGGCACTTGTAAGTCCAGCACCTTTACCTGTAGCCTGTTCTACTGGAATATCAAGAAGTACAGATGCTACGGCTGAAGTAGTAGTAGTATTGCCAATGCCCATTTCTCCAAGACCAATAATATCCGTTTTATCTTTTAAATTTTTGACTACATCAATACCTGCATTTATAGCCTGCATCATTTGTTCTTTTGTCATAGCCTGTCTATTTGCAATATTATTAGTGCCTTTTGAAACCTTGTAGTTTAAAACTCCCTGTGGGGTATCTCCATTAATACCTACATCAACAGCTATTGCCTTTGCCCCACAAGCACTTGATAATTTACTAATAGTAGCTACCCCCTTAGGAATATTGTTTGCCACAATAGTTGTAACAGAGCTGTCAGTTTGCGTAACACCCTCAGCCACTACACCATTGTCACTACAAAATACAACCATTGTTTTATTTTTAATACTAAAATCAATATTTTCCTTTATAGCTGATATTTTTATAAATAAATTTTCAAATTCTCCTAAAGAATCAATAGGTTTTGCAATAGAATCCCATTTCTTTTTTGCAAGTTTTTTTATATTGTCATCTGTTTTTTCAAAATTATACATAGTTTCTCCTAAACAAAAAGGCTGTGATGTTACTCACAGCCCCAATGCTATTTTAATTAATAAATTTAACCCCTACCATTTTATCTGGTTCAGCAAAAGTACCTTGACTGATACCTCTGTTGGTTACACAGTAGAGTTTACCTTTTTTCTTAAATATAGTTTCTATATTTCCTTCTGTTGAGAAAGCTCCAAGTCTTTCAAAACCTTCGTCCATATAGATACTATAAATATACGCCCCATTAAATGTTACACTGCCATCTTCTTCTGATTTAATAGTAACTGGCAATACAAATATATTCTTTTCTGTATCAAACATAAATGCCTGTGGATTTTCAAATACAGAAGAAGAAATATTACTTCCACCTAATTCCTGACTATAGAGGAGTTTAGGATTATCCTTGCTTGAAATATCAAAAGCATTAATCTTGAGCTTATCCCCACCATTATCAACAGTCACGATTTGGTCTTCTCCGTAAGGATAAAGCATAATGTTACCGTCTGACAATTTCAATATACCGTTACCTGATGGATTAAGTGGATTAGACATATCGACTGTATAAATTGGTTCGCCTTTTTCCTTTGGTGTTAAATAAATTTTATCTTCTGTAAAAATAACAGAACTAATATTTGCATTATTTGCCACCTTTGTAGCCTCTCCACTTATTTCCATATTGTTGTTTAAAACATAAACACTATTTACAATCTTCTTTTCTTTACCCTCAACATTACTTGTTACAACCCTTACATAACCATTATTTTCGTCTATAGAATGGTTATCAACAGGGTGTCCCTTTACCTCACCATAGGCATTTCTTGTAAATTCCCCATTGGCAAGTGAAAATCTATAAATTCTAGTATTTTCTGTTTTATCTGAACTATCAAAAGCTGTATATCTATTTTTGGCAACATATAGATTACTGCCAAACAATGATATATTATCTCCAGCACAAAGGAAAGATTTTGCTGAAGTACCTTGTTTTGTATCTGCTATATTAATAGCCATAACAACTGTGTAGCTATCCCCACCCATTTCAGGGAAATACTGCATATTGCTAAAGTCCATTATAGTAACAGCATCGCCATTGGCACTATCTGTATAAGATGGTGCAACAAAATGACCCTCTTTGTAATTATCAAATACTGATGAATTAGCAACTAAGTACACAAAATCTCCTTCAAATGATGTGTCTACAGCATATCCATCTACAGCAACCTTTCTTTTCTGAGTAGGTGCATTTACATTTGTTACATCATAAACATAAACAATAGCCTTTTCTGTATCTGGGTCCCTTTGAGAATCTTCTCCAGTTTCTACTTCACTATTGTTTTCCTTTAAATTACCTACAACAACAAGTGTATTATTTTCCAATTCTATTTTCTGTGGCTTAAATCCTGCATCTAACTTAATAGCAGAAATATGCTTTAAGCCATTAGTATAATCTAAAATATTTACACTTTCATCTGTAGCACAATACATATAAGTATCATCGCTTTTAATAAGGTCTTCTCTGTCCTTTTGTAAAAGTCCTGCTACATTGATGTTATCATTGTTCTGACTATTGTTACCAACAGCCTGTCCAATTTTATCAATAAGTTCATCTTTGTCACTTGTGTTAGTAATTTCCCTTAAATTTTCCTCTGTAGCAACATAAGGCAAGTCATTAACCTGTGTTCTTAAATTCTGTATAAACTCTGTGCTTTCTTCATTTGTAAAAGCATTTTCCTGATTAGATACAATAACCATACCATTATAATAATAAAGATATTTATTAAAGGCATTAGCAAAAACAGTTATTGGAACATAGTCAACGCCCTTATCCGCAAAAATCTTTATATTATAATCTAATTTCTTTTCCCTTGTGTTATCAACAATACTAGCATTTTCGCTATCCATAACAAGTGCTTTGTTGTTCATTCTTATTGTTGCACTTGGAGCATTTGCATCTCCTGTTACACTAGCACCATAAGCTGTTTTAAAGAAACTTAAAGGCACATAAACATTCTCGCCCTTAACAACAGGTACTTGTGATGAATCAGTTTTTTCCAAAAGGGTCTGCTTTTTGTTTACTAAAATTACAGGACTTCCTAAATTGAAAACAACTGCGTTATCAAGTCTATCCTCTGATGTAACCTGATTTGAAGTAGTAGGTGCTGAAATGTCATCTTTTTTCTTTGAAATCTGAAATACAAGCACTATACTTAAAATTACAAAATACACAATTACTATATTTAGTATAAGTTTATTGTTCATAAAAAAACTCCTCTTGTCTTTGTAACTAAGGCACAAAAACTCATTAACTATAAATTTACACACACTTTTAATTAAAGTATATTATAGTACAATTTTTCAATATTTACAAGTAAAAACATTAAATGCCAGTTAAATTCAAGTTTTCTTAAAAATTTTATAACAAAAAAGGGACACAAGGCATTTGCCCTGTGTCCCCAAATATTAATAAATATAACCTGTTGGATTTGTATGCTGACCATTTATTCTTACTTCAAAGTGAGAGTGAACACCTGTAGAATAACCAGTTGTACCTGCACCAGCAATAACCTGTCCTCTTTGAACAGTCTGACCAACAGAAACCTTTAATACATTGTTATGTGCGTAAAGTGTACTATATCCACCGCCATGGTCAATAATAACACACTTACCATAGCCACCTCTCCAACCAGCATAAATAACTGTACCACTTTCAGCGGCGATTACATCTGTGTTAAGTGTAGCCTTTAAGTCAACACCTGTGTGGAACTCTGTACCACCGGCAATAGGTGATGACCTGTAACCATATCCAGAATTTGGCTTATAGCCATTATAAGCTGGAATTGGGTACTGATAATGCTTACCATTACTACTATATACAGTAGCAGAGCTTGAGCCACCAGATGTATTACTTGAGCCAGTATTATATCTTGATGACTTAGACCTTGTACTTGATTTTGTCCTTGAGCTTGAGCTACTCTTAGCCTTTGCTGCCTGTGCAGCCGCCTTAGCTTTTGCTGCTGCATCAGCCTTTGCCTTGGCTGCTGCTGCCTCTCTAGCCTTTGCCTCTGCCTCTGCTTTTTGAATAAGTGCTTGAACATTGGCATCCTGTTGCTGTAAGTCGGCAATCTGTGCCTCATAAGTACTTTGGTTAGAATCAAGCTGTTTTACAATCTGATTTTTTCTAGCAATATTGTTATCCAAAATCTGCTGTTTCTTAGCCTGTTCAGCCTTCATATCCTCTATTTGTTTCTTATCCTTTGCAATAGTCTTAACATTTGTAGCTATTACTTCTTCTGAATGAGTATAATCTTTAAGAACCTTGTTATCGTATTCTACAAGTTTGTTAGTATACTCAAGACGAGTTATAAAATCAGAGAAATTATCTGAAGACAAAAGTGCCTCAAGATAACCACTATTACCATACTCATACATTACTCTAATACGCTTTTTAAGAGTATTGTAGTGAGCCTCTCTTGTAGCAATAGCCTCTTTAAGTTCCTGCTGAGATTTATTAAGGTTAGCAGTTGTTTCCTGAATTTTTGTATTAAGCTGTGTAATCTCAGCCTGAACAGATGCAAGCTGTCTATCAAGCTCCTGAATTTCTGACTGAGTAGAGGCTTTCTGCTGTTTTGTGGAATTAATCTGACTTTGAACAGAGCTTATCTTATTTTTAAATGCCGAACTCTGTTTCTGTAACTGAGATACTGACGCTGCATCTGCTACACCAATAAAAGCCAATGTAAGAGATACTGTCAATAATCCCGATACCAATTTTTTTAACATAAATTTTCACTCCATAACTAAAGGGGAAAACATCATACATAAAAATATGACTATTCCCCCAAAAAACACACCGTTATAACGGCAAACTTTTTATACTCTAAGGTGCTTTCTTACAGAAGTTATACTTCCCACAGCACCCAATAATGCACCAACTAAAAGTGCAACTGGTATTGTTACTATGAATATTTCACTACCACTCTTTAATGACACAAGAGTATTTAACACGCTTATGTGAGTATTGAAGTAGTCTACAATTCTATCATAGCTAAGCCATGAAATAACTGATGGAATAGCAGCACCAATAAGACCAATTATAACACCCTCTACAATGAAAGGCCAGCGTATAAACCAGTCTGTAGCACCGACATACTTCATAATACCAATTTCATTTTTTCTAATGAAAACTGTAAGTTTAATTGTGTTCATAATAATACCAATAGAGATAATTGCAAGAATTGCAATAATAACAACTGATACTATTTTAAATATTGCATCAATAGCCATAAGAGTATCTGTCAACTGCTGTGCGTGGCGAATTGACTCAATTCCCTGATACTCATAATCGGCATCACCAATTTTAGGTGCATTATTTACTGTAACAGGTTCATTATTTTCCTGCTGAATAGTAGCTGGTGTAGGTAAGCCCTCAGTTACTGGTGTTGCAGAAGTTCCCTCTGCCTGTACTTCAACAGTTCCTGTTAATTTATCTAAGAGAGCTGTCTTAGTAGTTGTTGGCTGAGAACCTGCCTCCTTAACAGCATTATTTACTGCTGCTTTAGCTGCCTGAGCTGGGTCAATAGTAGTTGTTTCTGCTACTGTTTCAACCTCGCCATTTACTATCTGGTTCTCAAATTCCTGTTGTAATTTAGTTATTCTTGCAATTACATCTTTCTGATGACTTATGCCAGATACCTGTACATCTAAAGACCTAGGGAAAGGATTATCCTCTTTCAAGCCGTCAAGTGTATCAGTATCCCACATTTTCTTTGCTTTTTCCAAAGCACCTTGTTGGGAAATGTATGTAACCTTTGTTACATTAGGCATTTCTTCTATTTTCTTTTGCAAGACTTTTACCTGAGCATCTGTAGGCTTATTGCCTAAGAAAACTGTAACACCTACATTAGACTCAATCTGATTTAATACATAGTCAACATTAACCATAATACTAAGAGAAAGAATAACTGTAAATACACAGGCACTAACTATAATAATTGAGGCTGCAGACATAAGTCCGTTTTTGAATACACCTCTAAAGCCCTGACTAATATAATATTTCCATGTTCGAAGCTTCATTGTTATATCCACCACCCTCAACATCATTTAATACTACGCCCTTGTTAATCTTTATAACACGCTTTTGCATTTTGTCTACAATTTCCTTTGCGTGTGTTGATATAACAACAGTAGTACCATTTCTATTTATTTCCTGAATAAGTTCCATAATATCCCAAGCAGTATCTGGGTCAAGATTACCAGTAGGTTCATCTGCCAAAAGTATTGGAGGTCTATTGATAATAGCTCTTGCAAGAGCTACTCTCTGCTGTTCGCCACCAGAAAGCTGGTTTGGATAAGCCTTAGCCTTTTTACCTAAACCGACCATAGACAAAATCTGTGGCACATTACGCCTTATATATTTAGGATTTGTTTCCACTACCTGCATAGCAAAAGCCACATTTTCATAAACTGTCTTAGATGGCAACAAACGGAAATCCTGAAATACTACGCCGACTTTTCTTCTGTAATATGGGATTTGTCTACGCTTTAATTTAGTAATATCCGTATTATTTACAATAATATCGCCACTTGTTGGTTCAATTTCCTTTAGCAAAAGACGCATAAAGGTCGATTTACCTGAACCAGAAGAACCAACTACGAAAACAAACTCGCCCTTGTTAATTTCAAGAGATACATCTCTTAAACCAACGGCACCGTTTTCGTATATTTTTGTTACTTTTTCCATCTTAATCAAGGTGAAAACTTCCTTTCTAAAAAAAGAGAAAATTAATACATAAATGTTTCTCTATAGTGCATATATTTACTTACCATAAGCATAATCTTGAAAATAATAGCATCATCAAAGTTTCTAAGGTCTAAGCCTGTCATCTTCTGAAGCTTGTCAAGTCTATAAACCAATGTATTTCTGTGGATATAGAGCTGTCTTGAAGTTTCTGATACATTAAGATTATTTTCGAAGAACTTGTTTACAGTAGTAAGTGTTTCTTCATCGAACTGGTCCATAGAAAGTCCATGGAGAACTTCGTTTATGAACATTTTGCATAATGGTGCAGGAAGTTGATAAATAAGACGACCAATACCAAGCTGTTCATAGTTTACAATCTTCTTGTTTTCCTCAAAAATTTTGCCTACTTCAAGAGCCATTTTAGCTTCCTTGTATGATGCAGAAACATTTTTAAGGTCATTTACTACAGTACCAATTGCAACATATACACTTGTCATAGCTTCTGCTGAAAGTGTGTCGTAAATGTGCTTAGAAATCTGGTCAATTTCTTCCTTGCTATCCTTTTCTTTAAGTTCCTTTACGAGAATAATACTCTTTTCGTCAACAGCAGTAACAAAATCCTTCTGCTTTGTTGGGAAAATACTTCTAACAATCTCAACCACATTAAATTCCTTATCAATTTCAGTTTCAATAAGGAATACCACTCTAGGAACATTATTTTCAATACGCAATTTCTTTGCTCTTGAATATATATCTACAAGAAGTAAGTTATCAAGCAATAAATTCTTTATAAAATTGTCGCCATCAAATCTTTCTTTGTATGCAACAAGTAAATTCTGGATTTGGAAAGCTGTAATCTTACCAATACGATAAGCTTCCTCGTCCTCGCCCTTTATCATAACAATGTATTCAGGAGAACCATTATCAAAAACCTTAAAATACTGGTATCCCTGTACCAACTGGTTTTCAGCTGGACTTTGTATAAATATATCTGCATTTTCAATGACTGTGTTAACCATTGATTCTTCAGTAGTTGCAACAATCTTACCCTCGCGTTCAGCAACACTTAGCTCACGCCTTATTATATTTTTAAGTCCATCTATTGTACTTTGCAAAATCTGATTAGATATCATACCTCACTACTCCTCCTTCTTTTTTTACAATCACATAAGTGTTAGTATACTTATTTTATAACAAAAATCGTTAAATTAAAAGACTTATTCCAAAATTTTTTTATTTTATAATGCAAAATTAATATATTTTTAATATTTTAATACTAAAATTCCTAGCATTTTTATACCCAAATTTACTTTATTATGATATAATTGTTATAATAATTGCATTGAATTACAGGAGGATTTGTATTATGTCAGAGGAAAAAAAATACATTAATATAGAGATAGGTAGCAGAAGCATTAAACTTGTTAGCGAAGAAAGTGATGAATATTTAAGAGCCATCGCCAAATATCTTAATCAGAAAATGGCAGACATTACAGGTGGAGATTTATCACACCCATTATATCGTGATGATAATGCTATTTTATTCTCACTTAATATTGCTGATGATTTATTTAAAGAACGCACTTCTAGTGGTTCTGTTGCTTTTGATACAGATACCCTTGCTAAGTTAGAATCACAGGAAAAGGAAATATCTGTCTTAAACGAAACTATCACTAATTTAAACAACGAAAAAAGCACTCTTACTAAAGACCTTGCCAACAAGAAAGACGAAATACAGGTACTTACTGTAAAAAGAGAAGATGTAAAGAGCAAACTTGACGAATGTGAAAAGAAATTGGCATCTTTACAGGGTCTTTACGCTAGCGTTGAAAATCAGCTTGAAGAAAAGACTAATAAATGCAATGACTTAGAAACAGAACTTATTAAGACAAAGAGTGAATTTGACAATGTTCAAAGAGAGTATTCTTCTTGTCAGACTCGTCTTACAACGGCTGAAAAGCGTGTTGAAGAAAAGACTAACTATATTGCTAAATTAACTGGCAAAATCAATGACAAAAATCAGGAACTTAACAACCTTAGTACAAAACTTGCTGAAAAGAACACATCAATCAACGAATTAAATCAAAAATCAGCCGAAAGAAATGTTAAGCTCACTAATGTAAACAAAGAGCGTGATGACTTAGCTGTTAAACTTAAAGCTGCTAACGGCAATATTAGAAAACTTGAAGAAGAAATAAAGAACTTAAAGTCTGAAAGCGACAAGTCTGTAAAGACAGCTAAAGACCAGCTTACAAGAGTTCAGGAAGATTACCAAACACTCTTGTCAGATTTTGAAAATTACCAAATAGAAAATCAGACTATGAGCGAAAATCAACTTCAAAGTGCATTTGCTAAAACAAAAGCTGAAAACATTGATTTAAAGAGAAAAGTAGAAGACCTTTCAAAGAAACTTGCAAAAAACAATTAAGGTGACAATATGAAAAAGCCTGAAATTTTAGCTCCTTGTAGCACCCCAGAAAGCGTTACGGCTGCTCTTAATGCCGGCTGTGACGCAATATACATTGGCGGTAGTGCCTTTGGTGCTCGTGCCTATGCTGAAAACCCCTCTGACGACACACTTCACGAAATTATTAAAACTTGTGCCCTTAGAGGGGTAAAAGTGTTTATTACACTTAACACTCTTTACAAAGAAAACGAAATACAAAAGGTTTTGGACTTTGTGGAAAAGGTCTATTCCTATGGTGCATACGGTCTTATTGTACAGGATTTGGGTATGGTTTCTCTTATAAAAAAATACTATCCAAACATAAGAATAAGTGCATCTACACAAATGACAGTACACAACAGCGATGCTATAGATATGCTTACTGAAATGGGTTGTAGCCGTATTGTACTGGCACGAGAATTAGGTCAAAAAGAAATAACTGACATTTGCTCAAAAAAAGGCAATACAGAAATTGAGGGCTTTATACATGGAGCGTTATGTGTATGCTATTCTGGCCGTTGCCTTATGAGCAGTATTATAGGACAGAGAAGTGGTAACAGAGGTCGTTGTGCCCAGCCTTGCCGTATGGAATATTCACTTTTAAAAGACGATAAAACTTTAAAAAGTGGTTATCTTCTTTCTCCAAAGGATATTTCAACAGCTGAAATACTTGACAAGGTTCTTGCAACAGGTATTGACAGCCTTAAAATTGAGGGTAGAATGAAAAGCCCTGAGTATGTTTATGAGGTTGTTTCTACCTACAGAAAATATGTTGACGAAGTTACAGACAAAGGCACTTTAACCATTGATAAAGAGGATATTTCAAATCTTACACAGATTTTCAACAGAGGTGGCTCATCATCTCATGGATATTATGACACATATTCTTCATTGAGTATGCTCAGTAAGTCCCCTAAAAGTAGTGGTGTAGAAATAGGTGTAGTAACTGGATACAACCCTAAAAACAAAAGATGTTCTATAAAGTTATCTCGCCCTGTTACTGCCGGCGATGGTATAGAAATATGGTCAAAACAGCACACAGGTACTGGTGTAAACCAAACAGCAGGTGTTGGCAGTACAATTTCCGTTGTAGTAGACGGATATATACAAAAAGGCGACAGAGTTTTTAAATCCTTTGACAAAGCCCTTAATGATATTCTTAAAAAGACATATTCTAAAAACACTAGAAAAATGACTGTTAACGCAACAGCCTCTGTAAATGTAGGAGAAAAAAGCTATATAGAATTCCCTGACTATGGCATAAGAGTATACGGAGAAACAGCCGAAACGCCTCTTAACAGACCAATGACAGAAGAAGATATTGTATCAAGACTTTCTAAAACCGGAGATACTCCTTTTACATTTAATTTCGTAGATTGCAATATCGGAGAAAATGTTTATATTCCAGTTTCTGCATTAAACAGCCTTAGACGAGATGCCTGTTCAGAGCTTGAAAACAAAATAATAGAAAACACTCAAAGAGAAGATATTTCTGCTACTTATGAACCAAAGGCATTGACAAAATCTGAAAATGTAAACAACATTTCAGTAAAAGTCAGAACTTGGGAGCAGTTTGTGTCTGCCTTAGAAACAAAACCTAAGAGAATATACTGTGAAGTCCTCGACAGTAAAGCTGTAGAAATGGCACATAAAAATGGCATTGAGATATACTTTGCACTTCCTTATATTTCTCGTGAGGGTTACGGAAAATATTTTGAAAAACTTGATAAATACAACCCTGACGGCTATCTTTTGAGAAGTCTTGGAAAAATAAGCACAAATAAACCTGTAGTTACAGACTACACATTTAATATTTTCAATAAACAGACAGTATCTGTCCTTGAAAATACTTACAACTTGGAAAACTATACACTTTCTCCTGAATTGAATTTACAGGAATTACAAAACTTAACATCAGATAAAAGCGAAGTTGTTATATATGGTCGACTTCCATTAATGACTACTCATCAATGTCCAGTTGGTATCCATTGTGCAAACAAGAAGTCCGGAAAGTATTGCAAACTAAAAGGAATAGAGGGTAACTATCAATTAAAGGATAGAAAAAGCGTAAAATTCCCTATTGTTAGGGATTGTGATAACTGTGTTGCTTTTATTCTCAATTCAGCACCTATTTGTATTCTTAATAAAAAAGACGACATACTTTCACTTAACAGCAATATGCTTAGATTGGATTTTACAACTGAAAATGCTAAAACTGTAAAAGCTGTAATACAAGAACACATCAATGTATTACAAAAGGGCAATAAAATGTCAACAGAGTTTGAAAAGTATATGAAGAACGAAAAAGCTACTGGTGGACATTTCTACAGAGGGGTGTTATAAAATGATTGAAATATTTATACTTCTTGCAAAGTATTTATTTATAGCCTATATAGGCGTATTCCTTATATACGGGCTTATAATCAACCTTGCAAGGGAAGATATTATTGAGTACAAAATAGCCGTAGGTCTTATGAAGCAAAGGCTATGTATTATACTTTTCCATGTTACGGCAAGTATAATACTTATTTCCGTAAATGCTGAGGAAAACCTAAATCAAGTAGTAGGCTACTGTGTAATAAGTCTGGGACTACTTATGTTTGGCAATAACCTTGTTAAAAGGCTTTATCCCGAAAGCAGTCATTTGCTTTATAATTGCATATTCTTTTTAGTGGATATAGGTCTTATAATACTTTACAGACTTGATAGTTCCCTAGCCATAAAACAGCTTATTTGGAACATAGCCGGTTTTGTATTTTTGACAATTATTCCTTTTATATTACAGAGAATGCCTAGACTTGATAAATATAAAAAGCTTTACATTATAGTTTCTTTTGTAATGCTTATATTTACACTCGTATTTGGTTCTGTAAGTGGTGGTTCAAAAAACTGGATAAGTATAGGAAGTTTTGGTTTTCAGCCATCTGAAATTGTAAAGTTGCTCTATGTATTTTACTTAGCATCTGCCCTTTCAAAGCGACCTGATTTCCACGATGTAATAGCTCCGACTGTTATAAGTGGTCTAGTTGTTATTTTTCTTGTAGTTCAAAAGGATTTAGGTTCTGCCCTTATTTTCGTAATGACATACTTAATAGTCCTCTTTATTGCTACAAGTAACTATTTATACTTGATTTCAGGTATTGGTGCTGTTTCTCTTGCATCAGTTATAGCCTATAAGCTTTTTTCCCATATTCAGGTAAGAGTTGAGGCTTGGCAAAATCCTTGGTCAGATGTAGCCGGCAAAGGTTATCAGATTGCTCAATCCCTTTTTGCCATATGTACTTGGGGTATTACTGGTATAGGTCTTACAAGAGGATATGCCACAAGTATTCCAGTAGTAGAGCGAGATTTTATATTTGCTGCCATATGTGAGGAATTCGGTTCAATATTCGCTATAGGACTTTTAGCAATATTTATACTTATACTTCTTGAAGGAGCTAGAGGTGCTTTAGAAAATCGCAGTAGATTTCTTACTTTGTTATGTGCCGGTTTTACCGCCCTTTTAGCTTTCCAAACATTCCTTATTATTGGCGGTGTTACTAAGTTCATACCTCTTACTGGTGTTACATTACCATTTATTAGCTATGGTGGTACATCAATAGTTATAAGTTATATTATAATAGGTATTATACAATGGATTATTTCCAGAAACGGAGAATATTCTCACGATAAGGAAATAAGAGAAGTTGACACTAGAGAACGACAACAACAAGTTCGTAAACCTCGCAGAAAGGTGGCGAGAAGATGAAATCAGCAATAAAAAAAGTATTCTGGTTTTACACAATTTTATTTTTAATTTTAATTGGATATTTAGTTAAGTTATGTCTTTTCGATTCAAATGGTTTTGTAGCCAATTCTTTTAACCCTAGATTAACACAAGGTCTTCCAGATGTTAAAAGAGGTGCTATATTGGATATTAACGGAAAGGCTATTGCTCAAGACGAGGCTAATCCAGACGGTTCATACACTAGAAAATATGACGAAACTGGTAACTATGCCCATGTTGTAGGCTATACTGTAAAAGGTAAGGCTGGTATAGAGTCTAAGTACAATTTCAGACTTCAAACTGTAAGTAACGAACTTTTACAGCGTATTGGTCATGTTTTTCTTGGAAAGGAAATTCAAGGTAACAATGTAGTATTGACAATAGATGACCGATTACAACAAGTGGCCGCAGAGGCCTTAGGACACGAAAAAGGCTCTATAGTTGCTATAGAACCATCTACTGGTAAAATACTTGCTATGGTTTCTTATCCTACTTTTGATAGCAATACAGTAAGTGAAAACTGGGCAGAACTTAATTCTGACGATGAAAACTCTCCCCTTTTAAATCGAGCTACTCAAGGTCTTTATCCTCCAGGCTCTACATTTAAAATTATAACTGCTGCATCAGCTCTTGAAGTAAGTACAAAATATATGGACTTTAACTTTAAGTGTACTGGTGATGCTAAGTTTGGTGACAGTATACTTCATTGTTATGACGGTAAAGCTCATGGTAAAGTAGATATGACATCAGCCTTTGCTAAAAGTTGTAACGGCTACTTTGCTACTGTTGCCGAAGAAATAGGAAACGACCAGCTTATTAAAACAGCTACAGACTTTGGTTTTAATACTGATTTAAACTTCCCATTGGAATATAAAAAAGCAAGTTTTGCTCTTAAATCCAATTCCGATGTAAAGGAATTAGCTGCCACAGCTATTGGACAAGGTAAAACCCTTACTTCTCCTCTTTTTATGGCAATGGTTACTTCTGCTATAGCAAATAACGGTTCTATTATGCAACCGTACATTGTAGACCATATTGAAACACCTAGTGGTGGTGTAAGAAACAGAACACTTCCTACAAAACTTTTACAGGCTTGTGATTCCTCAACAGCTCATAAAATTGCTGATATGATGTGCGAAGTTGTTCGCTCTGGTACTGCTACAAATGCTTCATTCTCCGTAAGTGGTAAGGCACAGGTTGTAGATAAGGACAAGGTTGTATCTGATAGTGCTATTACATCAGGTGCTATTGATATTAAACAGGGTAAATACTCTGGTAAAATTACAGTAGCTGCTAAAACCGGTACTGCCGAAAACGCAAGTGGCGACGACCACGCTTGGTTTGTAGCCTTTGCTCCTGCTGAAGACCCACAGATTGCTGTTGCCGTAATATTGGAAAATGCTGGTCATGGCAGTCACGCAATACCTGATGCTAAAAAGGTTATGAAAACATATATTGAAAACCTTGAAAAATAGTTTTATATATTTGTTCGAACTACAAATATATTGCATATTTAACAAGCAAAAAAATACCGAACTCTGAAATTTGAGTTCGGTATTTTTTAATCTTACTTATTTAATTTATCTTTTAAATCTTCTTCAACAGTAATTCTCTTAAATTCAAAATCCTGTCTGTTTTTAGCTACAATAGTAGAAAGTGTAAGTCCTGTGAAAAAGCATTGTAAAGCAGCTATAACCACAAATCCACAAACCATAAGTGTTGGGAAATTAGGTACTAGACCTGTGTTTACATATGTTCCCATAACTGGTACAAAGAATATTAAAGCTAATACAAACAATACCAAAGCTATTGTTGTGAAAAACCTTAAAGGCTTATAGTCCTTAAATAATCTTATAATAGTCTTTATAACTTTAAATCCGTCACTAAAGGTATTTAACTTTGAAACACTACCTTCCACTCTATCTCTGTAGTCAACAACTACATTCTTAATAAACATATTTTTGTCTATTGCGTGTATAGTCATTTCTGTTTCAATTTCAAAGCCCTTTGAAATAACAGGGAAAGTCTTTACAAAGCCATAAGAAAAAGCTCTAAGACCTGTCATAATATCCTTTACATCGCTTTTGAAAAGTGAGTTAATACTCTTACGCACAAGAGAATTACCAAAATTGTGGAAAGGTCTTTTATTTTCTGTGAAATATGTAGAAGAAAGTCTATCGCCGACTACCATATCCACACCCTGTTCAAGAACCATTTTTGCCATATCCGGTGTTGGTTCTACAGGATATGTATCATCACCGTCAGTCATAATATAACATTCAGCATCAATTTCTCTAAACATTCTTCTGATAACATTGCCCTTGCCCTGCTGGTACTCATATCGTACTACAGCACCGGCTTTGCGAGCAATTTCATCTGTACCGTCAGAAGAATTGTTGTCATAAACATAAATTGTTGCTTCTGGTAAAATTCTTTTGTAGTCTTCAACTACTTTCTTTATTGTTTTACTTTCATTATAGCAAGGTATAAGCACTGCTATTTTATCCATTGTTTTCTCCTCCTAAGCCATACTATAACCAAAACTCTATAATATACTGCATATTATAGAAGAACGCTGGACAAGTAAGTGAATAAGTTTTATATGTTGCATTAAACAATTCAGCAAAGTCATTTACGAAACTCCACATAAAGCATACAGAAAGGACTGTAAGAATTAAGACATAAAATGGAGTATTATTATACTTTTCAAGAACAGCATATATAACAATAATTGCTGCTAAGAAAATCTGCCAAGTAAAGTCTGTTCTGTATCTTTCAACAATACCACCTGTGTTAAAGTCGAGCATACATACTATAAGGCTAATACCTAAAAGCATACATACTATCCAAAGAAGTTTCTTTTCTTTTAACAAATCCTTTACCTTTGTTGTCATTATTAAGAAGAATAATATTATATGGTGTATAAACATACCGCCTGTAACTTCTTCTCTGACATAGTTGCCCATAAACTGTGTGTATGTTCCCGCATAGTGAATATAAGGGAAAATAACAGAAGTTCCTGGCAACTGTAAGAAATAAGTAAACAATCCTAAAGGTATCTTTTCTATATTAAAATGCTCTGCTGTCATATCCATTACAGTAAGGTTATAATTCTGTCCAAAATCAAATACAGAACCAAAACGAGCATAATTATAGAACATCATAAATGCACCAAAGATTACAAAAGGTAACATAAATCCTACTGTTTTTCTTACACTTGTTTTAGAGAACAATGTTCTTTGCTTAAATACATGGTCCCAGAAAAGAGGAACTGAAATAAATGCCATAAGCAATAACTGTGGTCTACAGCCAGCCACTAAAGCCATCGTAATAGAACCTATTGTAAGATATTTGCCCTTTAATGTTCCCTTTTCTTTTTCAGGCAATGCCTTTATCCAAAAATACATTGTCATTATAAGGAACATCATAGCTGCCATAATCGGAACATGATACAAGTCCATAGCTCTTGTAGCCAATATAATACCTGTAGAATTTACAAAAATTATAGAAAGCATTAAGTGTGCAAGAAAACTAATATTCTTGAACCATCGTCTATTTATTTCGTATAGCAACAAGTAACCAAATATAATTATTATACTTACTACCGCCATTATGAAATACTTGTTTGACAATTCAATGCCCATAGCCTTTAAAGGCAAGTAATACATAAGACAAGGAACAATACCAAAGTAAACATAGTATCTTCCGTTCCTGTAGGCAGTATCCCATTTGAAACTTTCTCCATTATTATTGACAGCCGTTCTTCTCATATCTGGGTCATAAGGATTATCCAACATAATAAGAGAAGCCGGAGGAGTATCATTCAAATAAAAATGACCGTCTAATATTGCCTCTGCTAATCTATAGTATTGATAATGATGAGATGTAGTAGCCTTGTATTCAGGGTTTATAACACCCAAACATATAAAAACAAACACATTTATCACTATAGCTATTGTCATTATTATTTTTTGATTTCTGCTGTCGCCTTTAAACATTTTAGTGTAAGAGCCATTTTTCACTCTAAGCAATCTTACAAGTGAAATAACAGCAAAAAGGAAAATAATTCTGAAAACATTAAATGAAAATGGCATTTTAGCATTAAATACAATATCATTTACTATTATGTCTTTATCCTTAAAGTCAAATATCTTTAACTTTATTTTAGCACTATCGCCGTTTAAACTTAATGGAATATACTTACTCCTGTTTAAGTCTGTAGCAATTACTCTGTTAGGTGTATCAAAATAATCGCTGTTACCTTGGTCTGTAGCCGATATACCAACGCTTATTGCGTGATTATTTCTATCTTCTTTTAATACATCTGGAATATCCAGATTAATATAAACATTTTTAATATGTTTGTTTAGATTATAAGCCTCTACAAATGCTTCGCTATCAGTAACTCTATTTACGCCATTACCTTGACTTACAAGCCCAAAGGTGTTAAATTGAGTTTCATTAATAGAAAAAGGCTGATTAAACATATTTTGATAGAATCTAAAGTTAAAAACTGTAAGTTCTAAAACTACTAAAACCAACAAAATTAGCAAATTTTTGGTGGTTTTGCTTTGTTGTTTCGTATCATCGCCTTTAAAAAACGATTTTACTTTGTTTTTTGTTTCCTTCATATTTTTTCTCCCCTATGCTTAATATCGCTGTAATTTTATCACATATGGATAAGTATGTAAATGATTATACCACAAGGATTTATCCAATAATTAAGCAAAACAGTAAATAATGTAAATATATTTTGAACAAGAAAACAGCCTGCCATTTCTGTTTGACAGGCTGTTAGTATAATCAATTATTATTTATCTACTTTCTTTCTCCAACCCTCTTTATTGTCCTGTCTAGCTCTTGCTATTGCAAGGCTGTCTTCTGGAACATTCTTAGTGATTGTAGAACCAGCAGCAGTATAAGCTCTAGGGGCGATTTCAACAGGTGCTACAAGGTTAGTATTACAGCCAATGAAAGCACCGTCGCCAATCTTACAACGGTTCTTAACCTTACCGTCATAGTTTACAGTAACTGTACCACAGCCAAAGTTTACACACTTACCTACATCAGAATCACCTACATAAGTAAGGTGGCTAACCTTTGTACCGTCATCAATAGTAGAATTCTTAACTTCTACGAAGTCGCCAATTCTAACATGCTCGCCAATCTTTGAATTTGGTCTTAAATAAGCATAAGGTCCAACAGTTGTAAAGCTCTTTACCTGAGCCTCAATAAGTGTACTAGACTGAATAGTAACACAATCGTGAATATCGCAAGATGTCATTCTTGTGTTTGGTCCAATAATACAGCTCTTACCAATCTTTGTCTTACCTTCAAGCATACAACCTGGGTAAATAATTGTATCTGGAGCAATCTCAACATCTTTGCCAATGTATGTATTTTCTGGGTCAGTAATAGTAACACCATTAATCATATGATATTCATTAATTCTCTTTTTCATAATCTTCATAGCCTGAGCAAGCTGAAGTTTAGAATTAACACCTAAAAATTCGTCTGAATCCTCAGCAGTCATAACACCAACCTTACCGCTATTGTTCTTGATAATTTCAAGAGTATCTGTAAGGTAATATTCGCCCTGAGCATTATTATTAGTAAGACTTTCAAAAGCCTTGTTTAAAGCCTCTGCCTTAAAGATATAAACACCTGTGTTTACTTCCTTAACAGCCTTTTCTTCATCATTTGCATCTTTCTGTTCAACAATCTTAGCAAAAGCATCGCCATTTCTAATAATACGACCGTAACCAGTTGGGTTATCAGCAATCATAGAAACTACTGTTGCATCATTGCCCTGACTTTCGTGAACATCGCAAATAGCCTTAATAGTTTCGCCCTTAATAAGAGGAGTATCTCCACAAAGAACAAGGATATTACCACTCTGTATAAAATCCTTTGCCTGCATTACAGCATGACCTGTACCAAGCTGTTCTTTCTGAACTGCAAATGAAACATTGTCGTACTTATCCTTAATAACAGCCTTAACCATTGCAGACTGATGACCTACAACAACGCATACTTCAGATGCACCAGCTTCATAAGAAGCCTCTATAACATAATCAACCATTGTCTTATCAAAAACTCTATGGAGTACCTTAGGCACTTCTGATTTCATTCTTGTACCCTGACCTGCAGCGAGTACAACTACCTTTAAATTTTCCATTACAGCACCTCTGTTTCGCTTTTAAATTTACTCTATTATACTATATTTTTTTCAAAAACACAACTACCATTGCAAAAAATAAACAAAAACTAATATAGATTTAACATATTTTTTTACTTTTTCAATATATTTTCTCAAAATACTGAAAAATTTTTTTGTAATTTTCCAAATATTTCAATTTTTCTTTAAAATATGTTAAATACTTGTGTGCCCAACAATGCAATTTAGAATAATAAAACAAAAAATATATTTTATTTTAAGACACCAATATCTATAAATATTAACTGACAATATTTTTCAAAATATGCGAGTTTTTTACTAAAACCAACAAAAAAGCTATGTTCACAGATTTTCTACAGATTTATTTTTCTGATGTTTACAGTTTGTTTACATTTTCTTAATGTTATATACACAATATATCTATATAATCGAAAGTAGACTAACTCAGTCTACACTACATAAAAAAGAAAAGAGGATTTATTATGAAAAAGAAATTATTATTAGGTGCAGTTGTATTATCTATGGCTATGGCTTTCACTGCTTGTGGTAGCGCTTCTTCTACTGGTAGCGAAGAAACTACTGTAGCTGCTGAAGAAGAAACTGTAGTAGAAGATGCTACTGAAGAAGAAACTGTAGGTGAAGACGAATCTGCTACTGAAGAAGAAACTGCTGATGCTGAAGACGCAACTACAGCTGATGCTGAAGCAACAACTGCTGCTGAATAATTAGTATTTTAGTATTTATCGTAAATCCAAAGAGGGGTTGCATTAGCAACCCCTTTTTCTTTGCAATTTTTACAATAATTAATCCTAAAGACAAAAATAAAGAGCTTAAAGACAAAAATAACCGAAACACAAAGTTTCGGTTATTTTAGTTTACATTATATTTAATCTTGCTCTTAAAATACAACCTGTCATAAAGCCATAGAAAAAGCTCAATAAAATGTTTATAAATGAAAATCTTGTACCCATAGACATAACAAGTCTTACTACTGTTTCAGACTGCTTATTTGCTATAGCCTCATTAAAAAGATGTACTACACCAAAAGCACTAAATAAAAGATACAAAAGTAAAAGAACAACTACAAAAATAGCAACAAAGCTAATCAATACCATTAAGTTTTTGAAATTTGCAAATACCTGACCTATTGTTTGAGATAAATAACAAAGAGATATAAGGTTTACTGTAGTTGTTGCAACAAAAAAGCAACTGGTAGACATTATACTACCAAAACTTATTTTGATATTGTTATTGGTACTTAAATCAGCAATAGCCTCAACCATACCCTTAAATACATCTGTACCAACACAAAATACTGAAAACACGCCTATTGCCACAAGTGAAAGTATGAATGCCCAAATAAAGGAATTTATAACTTTGCTCATAACAAGCTGAACACTTGAAACAGGGTACATATTTGTAAGCTGACCTTGTGCCGACAATATATTTTCGTCAAACCATTGTGCCTGAACCATAATGGCAATAACTATAATCAGTACACCAAAGGCACACAAAAAGCCTAAAGCCACATATCTAATAACAAGACCTATAAAAAAATTGGAATTATCAAAAAGCACTAAAAAGGCCTCACTCCACAAAATACGCACTACAAAAGCAAGCCCTGTAATAATAAGCACATAGTACCACAGCTTTTTAAACACAGCTAAAAAATCGTAATATAAAAGGTTAAGCATTTATTTGTAAACCTCCTTGTAAACCGAACTAACAGGCTGGAAATACTTACTTTCAACTTCTTCTCTAGCCATAGAGAGTATAGTATCTCCTCGTCTTAAAAACAACACCTTATCGGCAACATTGTCAAAGCCACCAGGCTCTTGAGAAAGTACAACCACTGCACCCTCTTTTTTGCACTTTGCAATCATTTCTACAACTGCCTGTCTATACTTATCGTTTACATTTACAATAGGTTCATCAAATATGTAAAGACTTGTCTTTCTTGATGCCACCATAATAGTTTCCACTAACTGTATGGCTGTTGTAGACATATTATCAAACTTTGTTCTTGGATTTATTTTAAAACTTTTTAACAATGTATAAGCTTTTCGACTTTTGAAATCCTGAAAAAATCTAGTGTAAATACCCATAAGGTCGTAAACGGTATTATCGTATTTAACAAATGGTATTTCCGGCAAATAGCTGACATACTTATTAGTTCTGTTTCCTGCCTTATAACCACTTATAAGGACATAGCCACTTGAGGGAGAAAGAAGTCCACACATAATTTTAGCAAGTGTAGATTTTCCTGAAAATTCTGGAGCAAAAATAGTCACAAGCTGACCCTTATTTACTGTCAGATTAAAATTTTTAAGCACATGTTCTGTACCAAATCTTTTATTAATGCCATAGCATTTTAAGGCTGCTCTTTCTCTCTGTATTCCTGCTCTCATTGTTTTCTCTTTTCTATTTCCTACTGATGAAGTCATCTGGCTCATCTCCTTACCCCAAACGGCATATTGCCGTATCTTCCTATTATACAATTCTAAAGCATAATAACGAAAAAATCAAGTATTATTGTTCTTTATGTAAATTTTACAGATAATAACAACTATTTGATTTATACCTTTTATTCTATGTTTATATTGTATTATATAGAATAGCTTTTAATACCTCTAGCCTTTTCAACATACTGATGTATAAGCTCACTTACCATCATAGGTTGCTTTATACTTTCTAGCTTACATTCTTTGTTTTCGCCATATTTTATAACTACAGTACCAACCTTAAAGAATTTTTCCATTGAAGAAGTAGTAACAGAAATATCATTTATTTCCTCTAATGCTATTTCTTTTTCCTCTGTATTCATAGCACCTTTTTCTATAAATATTTTTTCCTCGCTAACAGCATATTTTGTAGCACCAATAGGCAAGCCTAGAACTGTCTTTTTACCTCGCCATAAATATGTAATATTAACGCTTTCCATATTTTTACCTCGTTTCTATTCCAAATTTATACTTAGCATACACAAGAATTATATCACTTTTATAGCATAAGTCAAATATACATAATCCCTACACCCCAACACATACATTTATTTACAGGGAGATGATATGTTGGAAAAAACTTTAGAAAACCTATTAAAAACAGCCTTATTGCCCATTGGCAAAACAATGTATATTTACGGCGGTGGGTGGAATGAAAAGGATACTGGTGCAGGTATTGAGGCTATGACTTTAGGCATTGACCCCAAATGGGCAGAATTTGCCCAAAAGCAAGATAGTTCCTATAACTTTAAAGATTATGACTATAAACAAAATAAGGAATATATACACTTAGGTTTAGATTGCTCCGGATATATAGGCTGGCTACTGTATAACATTTTTCAGGATAAGGGTTATGTTGATTTTTCAAGAAAGATAGCCAATAACCTAGCAACAGAGAACAAAGGAAAGGTAAAAAAAGCAAAATATATTACAGAATATAAAGCCGGAGATATTATGAGTGGAGAGAGTGTTTCCCATGTTTGGCTTTCATTAGGTCCATGTAATGACGGAAGTGTTGTTATACTTCATTCCTCTCCGTCTGGTGTTCATATAAGTGGCACACCTACACCAAAGGGCATTGAAAATTCTCACGCAATAGATTTGGCAAATAAATATATGGATAAATATTACCCTGTATGGAATAAAAAATATCCTGTTAAACCTTTTGACTATTTAGGAAAATATAGCCAGTTTAGGTGGTATGACAATGTTTTGTACGACAAATATAACTTGAAAAATATGTATGCTGATAATGTTATGAAAATAATTTTTGAGGGAAAATTAGGGTAGCCAACTGACTACCCTCAAAATGTCTAAAAATCTGATTTTAGAAAATAATTTGCAGTTTTTAACAAATGTATTTGCATATTTTTTCAGATTATCAAAGGAAAGTTGTTAAGAAAACCTTGGTTTTCTTAAATTAATTCCGCAACTCGAGCTTTGCCCGAGTGAGGACAGGGACTGTTTTGTGTTCTTGCGTAGCAAGGACGCGAAATACACGGCTGGTCCCTCCCTTAGACTAACTGCAAGAAATGCAAGCATTTCTTGCAAGGCTGTCGACTTTATCGACAGCCTGCCTACTTTTTCCTATTTTTAAAATAAAACATTCCTAAAAAGATACCAGCTACTGTACCAACTACAAAGCCTATTATTATTGCCAAAGTCATAGCCTTACCTCCTTAAATTTAGTTATTGTAACTATTTTACTCCTAAATCCTAAGTTGTCAACTTTCACTTGTATCATTTGCAAGTTTGAACTCTGTTTCATCAGGTACTGCAATATGGTCATCTACAGTAGTTGTGCTACTGGATTGAGTGGCATCAAATTTAAGTATATTATTATTCTCAACTTTGAAAATAAATGTGTTCTTATTATCATCGGTTTTACAAATAAGATTTCCCTTATTAAACTTTATACTTCCTATATTTCCATAAGAGGATAAAACATCAAATGCAAATGTAAAAGTTTTATCTTCCAAATCTAGTGTTAAATATGGCGTAAAAACATTTTCCTCTGAATCTACCATTTCATAAGTTCCACTTGTAATACCATATGTATTACCATTACAGCCACTTAATATAAAAGATACAATACAAAGCAAAATCCCTGCAAAAATCGTTTTATTCATAGTATCACTTCCTTTTAAAGATACCATTCCGGTCTTCTTGTGCCTATATATGGCACTTTTTTGCGTAATTCTTTAGCCTGTTTTAGGTCTATATCACAAGCCAAAAGCTGTTCACTATCATCAGCCTTACATATAACCTCTCCCTTAGGGTCTACTACTAAAGATTGTCCTGAAAAGTCCATATTATCCTCTTTGCCAACTCTATTACACATAGCAACAAAAACTTGATTTTCCATAGCCTGAACACGAACTTCCCATTCAAACATTTCCATAGGCTCTGCCTTTGTGTTTGCTGTAGGAATTATAATTAAATCTGCACCCTTTAATACACAAGTTCGTATACTTTCCGGCAAATGTCTATCATAGCAAATAACAACACCTACTTTTCCATACTCTGTATCAAAAACCTTAAAGCCGTCATCAGATGGTGTATAATAGTCCTGTTCATAGAAATTTTCAGCCTGTGCTATATGCACCATTTTAGCTTTATCCACAATAGCTCCCTGTCTATTTATCCAAAGAGAAGTATCATATTTTTTATTTTCAATATTCATATAAACATTAGGAGATATATAGATACTGTGTTCCTTTGCCTTTTCTTTTATCTTCTGTATTTCACTGGAACTTTCATATAAACAATACTTTTCCACATTTTTATTCTGGTATTGAGGAAAAAATGGGGATAACTGAATTTCAGGAAAAAATAATAGGTCACAATCTTTTGCTTTATCACAAAAATTAAGTGACTTATTCAGATTTTCTTCTATTTTATCTGTCATTGACATTTGAGCTAACGCTATTTTCATTTTAACACTTCCTTTTATCTGAATTATAGCACAAAAATAGCATACTGACTATATTGCCAGTATGCTAAAAATGCTTTCTATTTATTTCCGGAACAACTATTTTTGTGTTCGCCACAATGTCCCTCGTGATGACTATGGTCGTGATGCTCACAATGAACATTTTCGTTGAAATTAAGTTTATCTTGCAACAAGTCATTTACTGCACTATCAGCATTACCAACAACTCCACCATAGAGCTTAATTCCTGCCTCTGCCAATGCTTGTTTTGCACCATTTCCAATACCGCCACAAATCAAAGTATCTACAGAATTTTCTTTCAAAAATCCAGCAAGAGCACCATGACCACTTCCATTAGTATCTACAATACTTTCATTTACAATTTTTCCATTGGAAATATCATAAATTTTGAACTTTTCAGTATGACCAAAATGCTGAAATACATTTCCGTTTTCAAATGTTACTGCTATTTTCATTTCTATCCCTCTTTGTAAGATTGATTAAATTTCCTTTTTATTGTCAGCTCCAGGAGTTGTAACAATAACCTTTTCTGGGTTAATAATTAAAGCACCCTTTGCAGTAGCTGCACCATTAAACATTTTTTCTACCATTGCCTTGAAAGTATCCACTACTGTACCCTCTGTTACATATTTAGCAGTACCCTTAATCTGATAGCCCTCTAAGGTTTCACCATTGTATACTGAAATAGCAATTTTGCCACCATTTGACTGAATATTTTTTAATGTAGTTTCAAGGAAAACATCGCCTACAACAAGCTTTCCATCCTCTGTAACATCTTTAAAGGCTACAGGTACAACATTAGATTCATTATTACCACAAGTGGCTAAATCCCACATACTTTCTTTAAGTATCTTTTTTACATTTTCATTTAACATTCCGATTACCTCCTAAATTCGTTATTTATTGTAATGTCATTATAGGTAATCTACTTAAAATTAACAATATATTAGTAATTTTATTAGCCACTAATAAATTTAATAGTTACTTTCCACAGAATTTATTAAATGTACAGCCATATCTGCATCTTTTTTATTTACAAAAAACATATACTTTAGCTTTGTGCTATTTCCTCTATTGCCTATAATAGCTGAATCAAAAGCATTTCTCTGGTTTATATATTCTGTCTTTACACTATACTTAATATTATTCTGAGCCAGTACTTCCTGTATTTTATTTCTTTTTTCACTATCCATTACAGTAGCTACATTAACACCAAACAAATTTAACATTTTAGCCACCTTCTCTTATGCTAGATTTATTATCTCCAAACCATTTTCCTGTGCATAGTTTACAGTATAGGCTGTACCACCTGTAGGCTTATTTAAGTAACAAATACAATATTTACTATTGTTTACAAGTCTTCTATTTCTCAAAGTAATGCAATATGGTGTATAGTTTTCAGAAATATATGAAATTTTATCAGCTTGCTTTGCAATAAAATTTAACTCCAGTTTATCGGCTATTTTCCAATTTTTATTGTGATTTTTACAAGGCAACACAAGTATAAGTTTTATGAAAGGATATTTCTTTTTTAGCTTTAAAACAGCCTTTTCTGCAAGCATATCAAAACCTAAAGCTCCACCTACACCGAAGTAAATTACACCTTTTTCTGTTATAAGTTTTTCAATAATTTTAGGCAGTTTAAGTTTAAGCTCCATAGCCTTTATTTTAGAAATATCTCTGTGACCTGTAAAGCAACAAGTCTTTTTCAATATATCTTCATTCATATTAGCTTAATTTATGTATAAAGATACCACTTCTCAATTTAGGTTCAAACCAAGTAGACTTTGGAGGCATAACCTTATTATCGTCAGCTATGTTCATAAGCTGTGTCATAGAAGTAGGGTACATAGCAAAGGCTACTGTCATTTCGCCACTATCCACTCTCTTAACAAGTTCTCCTAAACCTCTGATACCACCAACGAAATCAATTCTCTTGTCAGTTCTAGGGTCACCAATACCGAGAACAGGTGTTAAAAGTGAGTTTTGCAAGATACTTACATCAAGACAACCAACGGAATCTGTGGCAATAATGCTGTCTTTAGCCTGTAATTTATACCATTTTTTATCTAAGTACATACCAAAAGTATGTATAGCATCTGGTTTATACTGTTCATTAACTTCTGTTACTGTAAAGTTTTCCTGTATCTTGTCCAAAAATTCCTCTTTTGTAAGACCATTTAAGTCCTTTACAAGTCTGTTGTAGTCCATAATATGCAACTGGTCAGCAGGGAAAAGTACAGAAAGATAGTAGTTAAATTCTGCGTTTTTATCATACTCTCCCTCTCCTCTGCGTTTTAAACCAACCTTAACAGCAGAGGCATTTCTGTGATGACCGTCAGCAATATAAAGTGAAGGAACATTTTTAAACTGTTCTACAAGGTCATTAATTACATTATCCTCATCTATAAGCCAAACCTTGTGTTCCACTTTATCTTCAGAAATAAAGTCATAAATTGGAGCTTTTTCTATTTCCTTTGATATAATCTGGTCAATAGTTTTCTGATTTTTATATGTAAGGAAAATAGGACCTGTATTGGCATTACAATAGTCAACATGGTTAATTCTATCCTGTTCCTTATCAGCTCTTGTAAATTCGTGTTTTTTAATAGTATTGTTCAAATATTCATCAATAGATGTACAAACTACAAGACCAATCTGTTCTCTGCCATTCATAGTAAGGCTATATATATAAAAAACCGGCTTATTATCCTGTATAAGAACTTTATCCTCTATCATTTTATTAAGGTTAGATGCAGCCTTTTCATAAACCTCTTTAGAGTAAATATCCACATTTTCAGGTAAGTCTATTTCTGCTCTATCAACATGGAGAAAAGAGTAAGGGTCATTCTTTACCATTTCTCTAGCTTCTTTTGAAGTCATAACATCATAAGGTAAAGCTGCTACCTTAGAACAAAGTTCAGGAGTTGGTCTAAAACCTTTGAAAGGTCTAATTGTTGCCATAAAAAACACCTCTTTCTTTCTGTGGGAATTGCCCAAATTTTTAATTTATCCACAATATCATAAATAATTTGTGTGGAAATGTTGTTATATACTCTAATTATATACAAAAATATACTAGAGTACAAGTATTAACAAAATTTTTTGTTGTAGCTTTCAAAAACAAAAAAGCCGTCAGAAATTAATCTAACGGCTTAAAAATTATATATTTATTTTGTTATGCTAAAACTCTAACAGCAATAATGTCTTCAACAGCCTTTGCAGATGTAACAACACTATCATCAGCATTGTCTACATCAAGGATTGTATAAGCATAATCGCCCTTTGCATTGTTTGTCATATGTTCAATATTGATACCCTTTTCGCCAAAGAAAGCAGTAATCTGAGCAAGCATATTAGGAGTATTCTTATGAAGAACACAAACTCTTGCCTTACCAGCAATTCTAGGAGCTGAACAGTTAGGGTAGTTTACAGAATTTACGATGTTACCATCTTCGAGGTAAGCCATAATTTCCTTAGCTGCCATAGTTGCACAGTTGTCTTCTGCTTCTGGAGTAGATGCACCAAGGTGAGGTAATGTAATAATACCGTCAACACCTACAGTTTCTTCATTAGGGAAGTCACAAATATAGCAACTTACCTTACCACTTTCAAGAGCAGTCTTAACATCAGCAACATTTACAAGTTCGTTTCTTGCAAAGTTAAGAAGTCTTACGCCGTCTTTGCACTTAGCAAGTGATTCAGCATTAATCATATTCTTAGTTTCTGGAGTAGCTGGAACATGAACTGTAATATAGTCAGCAACAGCATAAATATCATCAAGGTTAGAAGTAAACTTAACAGCATTGTCAAGAGCAAGAGCGTTCTTGATTGAGAAGTATGGGTCATAACCAATAACATTCATACCAAGAGCAACTGCTGCATTGGCAACAAGTACACCAATAGCACCAAGACCAACGATACCAAGAGTCTTACCCTTGATTTCTGGACCTGCAAAGTTAGACTTGCCTTTTTCTACCTGCTTAGCAATATCTTCTGTACCCTGTAAAGACTGTGCCCAAGCATAACTTGCCATAATCTTTCTGCTTGAAAGTAAAAGACCAGTTAATACAAGTTCCTTTACAGCGTTTGCATTAGCACCAGGAGTGTTGAAAACAACGATACCCTTTTCAGCACACTTGTCTAAAGGAATGTTGTTTACACCAGCACCACAACGAGCAACTGCCTTTAATGATTCTGGAAGTTCCATATCGTGCATTTTGAAACTTCTTAAAAGAATACCGTCTGGATTTGCTTCGTTATCAGAAACTGTATAGTTATCAGAAAGCTGACCTAAGCCAACCTTAGAAATTTTATTAAGTGTTAAAATCTTAAACATTATATTATACCCTCCAAAATATGTTCAGAACAAATTAACTTTGTTAATTTGTGGTTTGCTTTGCAAACCATCGGATTTATCTTTCCGATTCACTATTAAAAATAGGCAGGAGGAAATAAAAAACCTCCTGCCATCCATTAGCTTATGTAAAGCATTTTATTACTTATTGTCGTGTTCAAACTTCTTCATAAATTCAACGAGAGTCTTAACACCTTCAATAGGCATAGCATTGTAAATACTAGCTCTCATACCACCAACTGTTCTGTGACCCTTGAGGTTTACAAGACCAGCAGCAGTAGCTTCCTTAACGAACTTAGCATTTAATTCATCACTATCAGTAACGAAAGGAACATTCATAAGTGACCTATCCTTAGGAACAACTGTACCTCTGAACATCATTGAGTTATCAAGGAAGTCGTAAAGGATACCAGCCTTTTCTTCGTTAATCTTCTGGATTGCAGCAACGCCACCCATTTCCTTAACCCAGTCAAATACAAGACCTGCAACATAGATTGCAAAGCAAGGTGGAGTGTTGTAAAGAGAGTCCTTGTCAGCATGTGTCTTATAGTTAAGCATTGTTGGACAAATATCCATAGCGTGACCAAGTAAATCTTCTCTAATAATAGCAATAGTAACACCAGCTGGGCCAACATTCTTCTGAGCACCTGCAAAGCAAAGACCAAACTTAGTGATGTCGATTTCTTCAGACATAATCATACTAGAAAGGTCAGCTACAAGAGGAACATTACCTGTTTCAGGAAGTTCAGTCCATCTAGTACCATAAATAGTATTGTTGTAGCAAATGTAGAAATAATCTGCATTTGGGTTAAATGTAGCTTTATCTAAAGTTGGGATATAATTATATGTCTTATCTTCGGAGGAGGCTACAAGGTTTACCTTACCATATCTCTGTGCTTCCTGCATAGCCTTTTTAGACCATTGACCTGTATTAACAAGGTCACATTCGCCCTTCTGGAAAAGGTTAAGTGGAACCATAGCAAACTGAGTAGAACCACCACCCTGTAAAAACAATACTTTGTAATTATCAGGAATGTGCATAAGTTCTCTTAAAGTTGCTTCAGCAGCCTTAATAATGTCGTCAAACCACTTGGAACGGTGACTCATCTCCATTACGGACATACCAGAACCGCCATAGTTTAACATTTCTTTTTGTACTTTTTCTAATACAGGCAATGGTAACATTGATGGGCCTGCAGAAAAATTGTAAACTCTTTCCATTATCTTTCCTCCTAAAAAAATTATAGTAATTTAATTATAATACATTAATCTTATGAAGTCAAGTGCTGTAGCACAGGACAACTTTTTGTTCAGAAGAACAGAAAACCCCATAAATATGAGGTTTTCTGCTATAATTATCTACTTAAATTTTATTAAATAAATGTAAATTTTATTCTGCACTTTCAAGTGCCTTGTCTAAAATTTCCATAGCAGTATCAATATCAGCCTTAGAAACAATAAGAGATGGCACAAAACGAATAATAAACTGACCTGCACCTACTAAAAGTAAGCCTAAATCAATAGCCTTTGCTACTACAGGACCAGCAGGCTTATTAAGTTCAATACCCTGCATAAGACCCATACCTCTTACATCTTTTACTAAATCCTTGTGCTTTTCAGCAACCTTTTCAAGCTGTTCTCTTAAATATGCACCCTGTTCCTTTACATTATCCAATAAACCACCTAAAAGCTCATCAACAACTACATTACCAGCAGCTGTTGCAAGTGGGTTACCACCAAATGTAGATGCGTGGTCGCCAGGAGCAAAAGCCTTTGCTACATTTTCCTTAGCCATCATAAGACCACAAGGAACACCACCGGCAATACCCTTTGCTGTAGACATAACATCAGGAACAACACCAAAGCTCTGGTAAGCAAAAAGTGTACCAAGTCTACCTACACCACATTGAACTTCATCGAACATAAGAAGCATATCCTTTTCGTCACAGATTGCTCTTAATTCCTTTAAAAATTCAACCTTAGCAGGAATAATACCACCTTCGCCCTGAACAGGTTCAAGTAAAATAGCTATTGTCTTGTCTGTAATAGCTGACTTTACTGAGTCAATATCATTAAAGTCTGCATACTTAATGTTTGGAAGCATATCGCCAAGACCTTCGTGGTAGTGGTCCTGACCAGTAGCTGTTACAGCACCAAAAGTTCTACCATGGAAAGACCTATTCATTGTAATAATTTCCTGTCTGCCAGTTGGAGCACCATACTTTCTAGCCAACTTTAATGCCGATTCAATAGATTCAGCACCGGAGTTACAGAAAAATACCTTGTCAAGACTACCGTTTTCAACTAATTTTTGAGCAAGGTCACATTGTGGCTTTGTGTAATAAAGGTTAGAAATATGAATAAGCTTTGCTGCCTGTTCAGAAATAGCCTTTACTAACTTAGGGTGGTTATGACCTAAAGAATTTACAGCAATACCAGCTACAAAATCAAGGTACTTCTTACCATTTTCATCATATACATACATTCCCTCTCCCTTTTCAAAAGTAAGTGGAAATCTATTGTAAGTTTTCATTACATACTTTTCGCCTAAATCAGCTGTTTTCATAATGTATTTCCTCCAATTTATAATCTATCACTTTTATTTTTCTATTAATGTACCAATACCCTTGTTAGTGAATATTTCAAGGATAAGACAATGGGCAATTCTACCGTCTAATATATGTACATTCTTAACACCGGCATTTACACCTGCTAAACAGCATTGTACCTTTGGAATCATACCACCAGCTATTGTGCCGTCAGCAATAAGTTCGTTTATTTCTGCGGTGTTAGTAGTAGAAATAACACTATTAGGGTCATTTACATCTCTCATTACACCTGCTACATCTGTAATAAATACTAGCTTTTCAGCATTTAAAGCACCAGCAACAGCAACAGCTGCATAGTCAGCATTTACATTGTAACTATTACCCTCTTCATCTACACCAACTGTAGAAATAACAGGTACAAAATCATTATCAAGAAGTGTATTAATAAGTGTAGTATCTACTTCTGTTACTTCGCCTACAAGACCTAAATCCAAGCCATTTGGTGTAGCCTTTTTAACTTTCATAAAGCCGGAATCCTTACCACAAACGCCTACAGCATTGATACCCTGTAAGCAAAGCTCTGTTACAAGACTCTTATTAACCTTACCAACTAATACTTCCTGAACAACTTCCATTGTTTCTTCGTCAGTAACTCTTAAACCGTCTTTAAACTGTGGTTCAATACCAACTCTTTCAAGGGCCTTGTTAATATCCTTGCCACCACCATGAACAACTACAGGCTTAAAACCTACAAACTTCATAAGGGCAATATCCTTAATAATTGTAGACTTTATTTCTTCATTTACAAGAGCAGCACCACCGTACTTTATAACAACTGTAATGCCAGAAAATTTCTTAATATAAGGCAATGCTTCTGTTAATATCTCTGCCTTGTTTATAATGCTTTTCATAAAATTTCCTCCAAAATTGTGAACTTATACCGTTTTGTCACTCTCTTATGAACGATAGTCACCATTTATCTTTACATAATCATAAGTAAGGTCACAACCCCAAGCTGTTGCCTCGCCGTCACCTTCTTTGAGCTTCATATCAATATAAATCTTATGTTCTGCTAAAATCTTAGATGCCTTTTCTTCATCAAATACAATAGGTACACCCTCATTCATAAGGTTAATTGTACCTGCGTCACTTCTGAAATCAATAGTAACAGCCATAGGGTCAAAGTCAGCACCACTATAACCCATAGCACATAAAGCTCTACCCCAGTTAGCATCTTCGCCGAAAAGTGCAGCCTTTAAAAGTGTAGAAGATACAACACTTAAAGCAATTTTTCTTGCATCTTCAACATTCTTAGCACCCTTTACATTTGCTTCCATAAGTTTTGTAGCGCCCTCGCCGTCATCTGCACAAGAAATAGCAAGTCTTTTTGTAATAAACATAAGTGCTTCAGCAAACTTAGTATAATCTTCGTTTTCGCTATCAATAACAGTATTTTCAGCCATACCATTTGCAAGAGCAAGAACTGTATCGTTTGTAGACATATCGCCGTCAACACAAATCATATTAAATGAATCTGCAACAGCGTCTTTTAATGCCTTATCAAGCATAGGCTTAGCAATAGCACAGTCAGTAGTAATAAAGCAAAGCATTGTTGCCATATTAGGGTTAATCATACCAGAGCCCTTAGCCATACCACCAATAGTAACTTCCTTACCACCTACTTCAATAGTAACTGCTACTTTCTTTGGATATGTATCAGTAGTCATAATAGCTTCTGCTGCCATATCACCACATTCTTTTGTATCGCCTATTGTAGGGAATACCTTGTCTACACCGGCAAGCATTTTGTCCATAGGGAGGTTTACACCAATAACACCTGTTGAACAAACTAAAACATTTTCAGCATTTACACCAATAAGGCTACCAAGTTTACCTGCTGTAGCCTTAGCATCATCAATACCCTGCTGACCAGTACAAGCATTGGCATTACCACTATTTACTACTACACCAGAAACTGGATTTTTTACAACCTCCATATCCCATAAAACAGGAGCTGCTTTTACAACATTTGTTGTGAAACAACCTGATGCTACACAAGGCTTTTCACTAACAATAATAGCCATATCTTTTTTTACTTTTTTAATACCTACAGCCTGACCACCGGCTTTAAATCCCATAGGTGCTGTAACATTAGCATTAATTTCCTTCATATACAATAACCTCCTATTTTATGCTGGGAAAATAGGCACATAGTCAATGCCTGTTGTTTCCTCAATACCCATAATAATATTCATATTCTGAACAGCCTGTCCTGCTGCACCCTTGAATAAGTTATCTAATGCACCAATAACAATAACTCTGTTTGTTCTTTCGTCTACTGTAAAGCCAATATCTACAAAGTTAGAACCCTTAACCCACTTAGTTTCTGGGAATACACCCTCCTTAGTAAGTCTGATAAAGTGTTCATTACCGTAATGCTTTTCATATGCTTTTCTAATATCGTCATAAGTGTATTTCTTGTTAAGTGTTGCATAACAAGTAGCAAGAATACCTCTGTCCATAGGAATAAGATGAGGAGTAAAGTTAAGAACTATATCCTGACCAGCAGCAATAGAAAGCTGTTCTTCAATTTCTGGAGTATGTCTGTGGCTTGCTACCTTGTAAGCCTTTACAGACTCATTTAATTCACAGTAATGATTGCCAAGAGAAAGACCTCTACCAGCACCAGTAGCACCAGACTTTGCATCTATTATAATAGAAGAAAGGTCAATCATACCCTCTTTTACAAGTGGGTAAAGTGAAAGAATAGAACAACTTGTGTAGCAACCTGGATTAGCTACAATTCTCTTACCCTTTATTTTATCTCTATTGATTTCGCAAAGACCATAAACAGCCTCTGGTAAAATATCCTTAGAATAGTGAGTAGTATACCATTTTTCGTATACATCAACATCTTGTATTCTAAAGTCAGCACCTAAATCAATAATCTTAGTCTTACTTAATATATCTGCATTAATTTTCTTACTTGCAACGCCATGAGGAAGTGCAAGAAAAATAACATCGCATTTTTCAGCCATTTCTTCAATATGTTCTTCTTCACACACATAGTCTAAATGTGAGTAATTAGAATAAACTTCCTTGTATTCCTGACCTGCGTAGGACTGGCTTGTCATTGTTACTAATTCAGCCTTTGGATGCTGAGTAATAAGTCTTACAAGTTCACTGCCTGCGTATCCTGTTGCACCGATTATACCAACCTTAATCATAAATAACCTCCAAAGCATCTGCATATTTTATTCAATATATTTTTTAAAAATATACATTATATCCAATCAGAATATAGTATATACCTTATTTTGCTAAAAGTACAGTACAAAAATTATTTCATAATTATACATCTGACCTGAATATTATGCAAGTGTTTTTTATATTATTTTTAATTTTTTTAGATTTTTCTATATTTTTTTAATTTTCCCCCTTGCATATTTTATGTATATATTGTATAATGACATCAATAAAAATATAAATTATTTTTTAGGAGGATTTGAAAATGAAAATTGTACTTGCTTATTCAGGCGGTCTTGATACATCAGTTATTATTCCTTGGTTAAAGGAAAACTACGGCAACCCAGAAATTATTGCAGCTTGTGTAAATGTAGGTCTTACAGAACACGAAACTGCTGGTCTTGAAGAAAAGGCTTTAAAGCAGGGTGCTTCTAAGTTATATTGTGAAAATGTTTGTGACGAACTTATCACAGACTACATTTTCCCAATGGTAAAGGCTGACTGTGTTTACGAAGACAAGTATCTTTTAGGTACATCTATCGCTAGACCTCTTATTGCTAAGAAGTTAGTTGAAATCGCTGAAAAGGAAGGCGCTGACGCTATCTGTCATGGTGCTACTGGTAAGGGTAACGACCAAATTCGTTTCGAACTTACTATTAAGGCTCTTGCTCCTCACCTTCAGATTATTGCTGCTTGGAGAGATGACAAGTGGACTCTTCAGTCAAGAGAAGACGAAATTCAGTACCTTATCGACAGAGGTCTTGAAGTTCCTATGAAGAAAGAAGATTCTTACTCAAGAGATTCTAACATCTGGCACATTAGCCACGAAGGTCTTGACCTTGAAGACCCTGCTAACGAACCTAAGTTTGATTCACTCTTAAAGTTAGGCGTATCTCCAGAACAGGCTCCTGACAAGCCTACATATGTTTCTATTACATTTGAAAAGGGTATTCCTGTTGCTATTGATGGCAAGAAGACTTCTCCAGTTGAATTACTTGAATACCTTAACAAAATTGGTGGCGAAAACGGTGTTGGTATCACTGACCTTGTAGAAAACAGAGTTGTTGGTATGAAGTCAAGAGGTGTATACGAAACTCCAGGTGGTTCTATCCTTTACAGAGCTCACAGAGACCTTGAATACCTTTGCCTTGACAGAGCAACTACAGCTTTCAGCGAAGTAGTTCGTTCTAAGTATGCTGACCTTATTTACAGAGGCGAATGGTTCACTCCATTAAGAGAAGCTATTGCAGCTTATGTTGATTCTACTCAGGAATATGTTACTGGTACTGCTAAGTTAAAGCTTTACAAGGGTAACATCATTAGTGCTGGTGTTGAATCTGAATACAGCCTTTACAATGCTGAAATCGCATCTTTCACAACCGGCGAACTTTACAGCCACAAGGATGCTGAAGGCTTCATCAACCTTATGGGTCTTCCATTAAAGGTTAGAGCTATGATGATGGCTAATAAGAAGAATAAGTAATTATTGCCAATTAATTAATATTCCTATATAATAATAGTGGGCGAAGTTCTCGCCCACTATTTTATAGTTAAGGGGTATTTTTATGGTAAAAAATTATGGGGAAAACTAATTGATGTTGATTTACTTAAAGCAAGTGCTATATTAGCTTATATTAATATCATATTGTATATTGCTTATACTTATTATTATATTAAAAATGATGGTTTAATTATGCTGATTCTTATGGTGTTAGGTTTTTTATGTATATTTATTACATATCTTTCATTTGCTATGAGCATTGTATCTAATATACTGAATATTAATAAAGGCAAAATTAGTATAGCCGATTTGTACTTAAAACCAAAAAAATATAAACTTTTATTTATCCTATTTCAGATATTAACACTTTTAGTACTTGCTATTGCATTTCTCCCTTTGATGATGCTTGGTTCGGCAGCATTTATTTGTACACGATTTGGGGTACGCTTTTTATATATTTCATTAATGTCAACATCTGTTTACAGTATATTGTTTGTACTTTTTCTTTATAATAAAAAGAAAATTACTTTATTTGAAACTGTTGTCCATATTATATTGCAGTTAATATTTGTCCTCGACATTGTTGACAGCTTATATTTGGCATCTAAATATAAAAACATTACTATTGAAAAAGAAAGGACTTCACTATGAGCGAAAAGAAACTCTGGGGTGGCAGATTTACAAAATCCACTGATAGCTTTACAGACCATTTTCACAGCTCAATATCTTTTGACAGCAGAATGTACAAAGAAGATATTTTAGGTAGCTGTGCTCACGCAGCAATGCTCGGCAAGCAGAATATTATTCCAAAGGAAGATTCTGACCTTATTATAAAGACATTAAAAGAAATTTTAGCAGATATTGAAGCTGGCAAGGTTACTTTTGATGAAAAGGCAGAAGATATTCATATGAATGTTGAAACTATACTTATTAACCGTATTGGTGATGTAGGTAAAAGACTTCACACTGGTAGAAGTAGAAATGACCAGGTTGCTCTTGACATCAGAATGTACCTCAAGGAACAGATTGTTGATATTAAGGCACTTGTTAAGGAACTTATTACTGTCCTTAACAACATTGCTGAAAGAAATATCAATACTGTTATGCCTGGCTACACTCATTTACAGAACGCACAGCCTGTTACACTTGCTCATCATGTTTTAGCTTATGTTGAAATGTTCAAGAGAGATTATGACAGACTTTCTGATACATACAAGAGAACAAATGTTATGCCTTTAGGCTCTGGTGCTCTTGCTGCTACAACTTATCCATTAGACAGAGAATTTGTTAAGGAACAGCTTGGTTTCGATGCTATTACTCTTGACTCTATGGACGGTGTAAGTGATAGAGATTTCGTTATTGAACTTTTAAGTGCTTTCTCAATGATTATGATGCACTTATCTCGTTTCTGTGAAGAAATCATCATTTGGAATTCCCAGCAGTACAAATTCGTTGAAATGGACGATGCTTATTCTACTGGTTCTTCAATTATGCCACAGAAGAAAAATCCAGATATGGCAGAACTTATAAGAGGTAAGACAGGTAGAGTTTACGGTCATCTTATGGCTATGCTTACTGTAATGAAAGGTATCCCTCTTGCTTACAATAAGGATATGCAGGAAGATAAAGAAGGTGTATTTGACGCAGTAGATACACTTAAAATGTGTCTTCCAGTATTTACAAGAATGGTAGATACTATGACTATAAACAAGGACAATATGCGTAATGCAGCTAGAAAAGGCTTTATGAATGCTACTGATGCTGCCGATTGGCTTGTAAAACAGGGTGTACCTTTCAGAGATGCTCACGCTATTATTGGTCAGCTTGTACTCTACTCTATTAATAACAATAAGAACCTTGATGACCTTACACTTGATGAATACAAGGCTGTAAGCGATGTATTTACAGAAGATATTTATAAGGCTATTGACCTTGATACTTGTGTTAATACAAGAACTGTTCCTGGTGGCCCATCAGAAGCATATATTAAGAGCCTTATTGAATTAAATAAAAAGTGTATTGAAAATTTAAAATAACATTTTTAAAAAGCAGTAGGTGATAATTCATCTACTGCTTTTTATATTGAGTTTGATGTGTCAAGTCACAAATTAAGGTCATAATTTATTCTGAATACAATTTTATTTATTAATTTTTTTAAATTTCGGTTATAAGGGACAATTATGGGACAATAACTGTGGTATAGTTTAATCATAGAACAGAGAAGTTATATTTAGCTATTATGAAAGGATGTTTTTTATGGGATTTTGGGACGATAAAGTGGATAATCCAATAGACAGTATGTTTGACTTTGACAGAGATGGCGAGCTTAATTCAACAGAAAAAGCCATGGAATTTGATTTTTTAAGCGGCGGTAACTCATCTAATATTTCTATGAGCGATGATGATTTGTACCAAGACCTGTCTTTTACTGGTATTACCAAAGATGAATTCGAGTTAATGGACGATGATGAAAAACGAGAGGCTTTGGAAGATGCCGGCATTGATGTAGACGATTACGATGACTTTGATTCTGACGATTTCAGTTCTGACGACTTTTGCTCTGATGATTTTGGTTCTGACGATTTTGACTTTTAAAATGACAAAAATGGAATGTGTTTATTTCGCACATTCCATTTTTATTTAATCCAAATATTTTTTATCAACATCATCTAAATCAAAGCTATAGTAATTTTTTCTGCCTATTTTATTTTTTATAAGCATATCATCATATTCCTTTAGCACCTGTGTAACCTTATATTTAGAGGTTTCTGTGAATTCCACAAGACTAGATACATCTATACCAGCTTCACCAAAAAGGGTTTCTTGAAAAATGACAAAAATTATATTTTGTTTCTGTTTATCTTTTTTCTCCATAACCTCAATAATTTTGCTATATCTATTTATAATATTTATCCTCTTAATAACAGAATTATTTAAGCTCTCCAATTCCTTTGATAAAATATCCAAAAATGAAATTATAAAAGGTGTCAAATCCCCTTTATTTTTCTTTTCATTTACTGTTTTAAAACCCTTATAATACTGTGATATATTTTCCTTTATTGCATAAGAAAGTCCAAAGCCTGTTAGTGTATTTAATTCCTTTGACAAAAGATAACTGCTTATAAATCGGCTTGTTCTGCCATTACCATCATAAAAGGGGTGAATATATCCAAATAAATAATGGAATATTGCTATTCTTAAAATAGGTATAATATCCCTATCATTTAAAATATTCAATGCCTGTGTCATCATCAAATTTATTTTTTCCTCTGGCATTACACCCTTGTGTATTACCTTTTTTAATGGAGAAAGTACATCTACTCCCTCTTTTCTAAAATAAACTCCGTCAGGCAAATTCAACTTATCATCTTCACTAATTTCTTCCCACAAAAGGTCATTATATATATTTCTTACATCATTACAAGTGATTATGTCAATATTTTCTTCACTACATAGTTTTAGATATTTGTTTACCAATCCTGTAAGTCTTTTATTTTTATCTTCTACATTTTCAAGAATTTCATTTATATCTTTTCTTGTACTTACAACACCCTCTATTTCATTTGTGAGAACAATTTCATCAATAAGGCATTTTTTTATATATTGCTGTAATGCTATTCCAGGAATTTCAGAAGTCAGTTTGTTTAATTCTTGATTTAACACCATTACATTATAAAGTTTGTTTACTACTTCCTCTGTAAGTATATAAAAACATTGATTTTCTTCTATACTGATGTTAAGCCTTTTAGATGCTATACTGTTAAATCTGTTATTATATTCCTGTTCATATTCATTTTTACTTTTATAATACAATGATGATAGAAGTTCATAGTTCAAAAAACCACTCCTTTATTATCGAAAAGTCACAATTTCGCACACTATATATACATATATAGCCTATTAAAGTTCGAAAAATTCCATTTTCAAATTTTAAGTTATATATATTATAACCTAAAAATTAAATTTGTCAATAAAAAAAGTATCGCCCAACAACCGTCAAGCGATACTCTAAAATCACAAATATATTAGTATGCCTTACCCCAGTAAACCATAGTCTTCGCTGGCTTACCACAGCAAACGCACTTATCATCAATATGTTCCTGTTCAAAAGGCATACATCTTGATGTAGCACCTGTCATTTCCTTAATCTTGTTTTCACATTCTTCATCGCCACACCACATAGCCTTTACAAAACCAGGAGTTTCCTTAACTGTCTTTGCAAATTCTTCCATATTGTGAGCAGTATAAGTATGAGAATCTCTGTGCTTTCTTGCTCTTTCAAGCATATCGTGCTGAATAGTATCTAAAAGCTTAGTAACTTCTTCAGCAATATTATCAAGGCTTACAGTAATCTTTTCGCCTGTATCACGTCTAGCAAGAACAGCCTGATTATTTTCAATATCTCTAGGTCCTAATTCTACTCTTACTGGAATACCTCTCATTTCGTATTCGCTGAACTTCCAACCTGGAGATTTTTCGCTATCATCAAGAATAACTCTTGAAACCTTAGAAAGCTGTTCCTTAACTTCGTTAGCCTTTTCAAGAACTCCTTCCTTCTTCTGCATAATAGGTACAATAACTACCTGATTTGGAGCAATTCTAGGTGGAAGAACAAGACCACTATCATCGCCATGTACCATAATTACAGCACCGATAATTCTAGTAGACATACCCCAAGAAGTCTGGTGAACATACTGGAGCTTGTTTTCCTTATCTGTATACTGAACACCAAAAGCGTGAGCAAAGCCATCGCCAAAGTTATGGCTAGTACCTGACTGTAAAGCCTTGCCGTCGTGCATAAGGGCTTCAATAGTATAAGTAGAATGAGCACCTGCAAACTTTTCTTTATCTGTCTTCTTACCCTTAATCATAGGAATAGCAAGAACATTTTCACAGAAATCAGCATAAACATTAAGCATCTGAATTGTTCTTTCTTCTGCTTCTTCAGCTGTTGCGTGAGCAGTATGACCTTCCTGCCATAAGAATTCCATAGAACGAAGGAAAGGTCTAGTTGTCTTTTCCCAACGAACTACTGAACACCACTGGTTGTAGAGCTTTGGTAAATCTCTGTAAGACTGAATAATATTTGCATATAAATCACAGAAAAGAGTTTCTGATGTAGGTCTTACACAAAGTCTTTCTGGAAGTTTTTCCAAGCCACCATGAGTAACCCAAGCTACTTCTGGAGCAAAACCTTCAACATGGTCCTTTTCTTTCTGTAAAAGGCTTTCTGGAATGAATAAAGGCATATATACATTCTCAACGCCAGTTGCCTTAAATCTAGCATCAAGTTCTTTCTGAATATTTTCCCATATAGCGTAGCCATTAGGTCTTAAAATCATACAGCCACGAACACTTGAATAATCAATAAGTTCGGCTTTCTTTACAACATCAGTATACCACTGAGCGAAATCCTCATTCATAGAGGTAATCGCTGTAACAAGTTTTTCTTTAGCCATTTCGATTTCTCCTTAAATAATAATACTTTAATTTTAATACCAAGTGGAAATTTTGTCAAGTTTTTTGAGTATGCCCAAGGGGAATCGAACCCCTAATTCACAGGTCGGAGCTATGCGTTTTATCCGTTAGACTATGGGCACAAAATTCAAGAAATTAAGCCTGTAAAAATGCCTAATTTCTTGTAATTTTTATTCTTTTTTCTCTTTTCCTATTGTGGCATTTACAATGTAAATACCTAAACTTACAAGCAAAAGTGAAATAAGACTTCTGATATTTAAAATATCCTCTCCTAAAAGAACACCTGAGAGTATAACACCAAAAACCGGATTTAAAAAGCAGTAAATTGAAATTTTACCTACTGGATTGTACTTTAAAAGTGCTGCCCATACAGTAAAAGCTACTGATGACAAAAGTGACAAATAAACCATTATAAGTACAGCACTTACATCTGGAGCTTTGATATGTCCCCCAAAGGCAAGACCTATTATCATAATAATTATACCACCAATGCCAAGTTGATAACCAGTTACCATAACTGATTCAGACTTTGCTGTAACCTTTTTTGTAATTACAGAACCTAAAGCAAAGCAAAAGGCTGCAATAAGTATAAATCCATCACCCTGAAATTTAAAGGAAAAGTCCATACCCTGTTCAAAACAACAAAGCACAACACCACCAAAACCCAGTATACAACCTACTACCTTTTTAACTGTCAATTTATCATTTGTAAAAGCAAAGTGAGCCAATATTACAGCAAAGAAATTGCCTATAGAATTAAGTATTGAGCCCTTTACACCTGAAAGATATGTAAGTGATAAATAGAAGAATATATATTCGAAAACTGTCTGTACAGCAGAAAGTCCTAATATTCCACCCCATTCATCTTTTCTAGGTATTACAATTTTCTTCTTTATTATGCAATCGTAAATTACAACTATAAGTCCAGCAAAAAAGAAACGAATACCGGCAAAAAGTAATTTTGACGCTACATCATTTCCCTCTATATGGTAAGCCTCATAGCCTATTTTTATTACTGGAATTGCACTTCCCCAAAGGGCGGTTGAAACAATAGCCAATAAAAGTATATTAAGTGGCTTTGTAAAAAAATTTTTATTCATTTGTTACTCCTTAAATTTTTAAATCTTTATATGCTGTTAAGCCATACATTGAGTCAGCAGATTTTATGGCATTTTCTATTGCCATAGACATTACTCTTGCAGAAAGTGTGCCAACTGTGTTTAAATCAGCCTCAACCTCTCCTACACTAAGGGCGTAAATACTGTCGCCGTCTGCCATTGTATGTACTGGATTTATAGAGCGAGCGTAACCATTATGTGTCATAGAGGCTATTTTACTAAGTTTTGTCTTGTCAAATTTGCCATTTGTTATTATAGCACCTATTGTGGTATTTGTGTTAAATTGTTTTTTAGGTTGTATAGATTTATACATTTCTTCCTCTGTACTTGAAAATCCAGTTTTATCCTCATTTAAAAGTCCTGCTATTCTATTGCCATTGGTATCAAAAACATCGCCAAAGGCATTAAGCACAACAACTGCACCTACTTTTAATTCTCCTATTTTAACACAGGCAATACCTAGTCCAGACTTCATACACCTTTCAGCCCCTAATATTTTGCCTACTGTTGCACCAGTTCCTCCGCCTACGCAACCAGACTGTGGGTTATTTAACTCTGCATTTTCACAGGCCTTTATTGCCATAGCCTTATCAGGTCTTGTCAATACATCTCCTACAGGCAAGTCAAAAATACAGCTTTGACAAACCAATGGAACTTTTGTAACCCCAACATCGAAGCCTATATTTTTCTTTTCCAGATATTCCATTACACCACCAGCAGCATCAAGCCCAAAGGCTGAACCACCACTTAACACAACTGAATGTATAACCTCTGCATCTGCCACAGGATTTAAAAGAGGAGTTTCTCGTGATGCCGGTCCACCACCTCTTATGTCTACACCAGCCCTTGCACCATTTGGGCAAAGAATTACCGTAATACCTGTTCCTCCATTATAATCTTGGGCATTTCCGATTTTTACACCATCTATTTCATTTATGTTTATGTTTTCCACAAGTACACCCTCTTTTTATAACATATGTGTATAAGTTCTAAAATCAAAAACTATTTAAAATATTTTATCACATTTCGACCTTTTATACAACTTGCAAAGAGGAGTATACTATGATATACTTATGATGAATAGGAGGGATTTTAAATGGAAATTTTTAAAACTGTTATTGAAAATACCAATACCCCACAGATACAGGAATTATTGAAATCATTAGATAATACAAAAGATGTACTTCTTACTAGCGAAAACACAGAAAACCCTGAGATTGTAGATGTTCAGTTCATTAAACCAATTAATCAAATTGAAACTTTAGGAAACATTCCATCTTCACTTATTTCTGAAATTAAGGACAAGTGTGGCGATGATGTAACATTTGAAATTTCTGATTATGAAGTTACATATGACAATGGCGTTTACGGTCTTGAAGTTGACCTTGTTGTTGATAACAGACACGCTGAAGTACCAAAGAGCAAAAATTTGCCATGGCCTATACTTATTCTTGTTGGTGTATTAACAGGTTTATTAACAATAATATTAGTTATTATTAAATTATTTAAAAAAAGTAAAAAGCATTAATATTCAGAACAAATTAACTTTGTTAATTTGTGGCTTGACAAGCAAGCCATCGGATTTATCTTTCCGATTCACTACAAAAAATGGGTGAACATTTTGTTCACCCGCTTTTTTTATACTAAATTGGAAATATCTATAGTTCCGAATACAGTTTTACATCTGTTCTGGAGCTTTCAAGCCTATTGTTTCAAGACCCTTCTTAATAGCATCTCTAACAGCCATAACTACAGCAAGTCTAGCTTTCTTTAATTCGCCCTCGCTGTTCATAATATTATTTTCATTATAGAACTTATTAAATGCCTTACAAATTTCAATAATGTGTCTTGTAATAATGTATGGTTCGTTCTTTTCTGCTGCATCTACAAACTTAGCAGGGAATTCATCAAGAGCCTTGCATACATTTACACTAGCTTCATCAGTAAGTAAAGTAGTATCAACGCTACCTTCAATAGAATCAACACCAGCTTTTCTTAAAATACTGCAAGCTCTAGCGTGAGTATACTGTGCATAAGGACCAGTTTCGCCCTCAAAGCTAAGCATCTTTTCTAAGTCGAATACAACATTCTTAATTCTTGAGTTATATAAATCATCAAAGATAATTGCACCGATACCAACTTCTTCAGCAACAGCTTCCTTGTTTTCAAGGTTAGGGTTCTTGCTTTCAATAATACCTCTAGTCTTTTCAACAGACTGGTTAAGAATATCTTCCATAAGTACAACATGACCCTGTCTTGTACTTAACTTACCGTCCCCAAGACTTACAAGACCGAAAGGAACATGAACTAAATCCTTTGCCCATTCATAGCCCATAAGGTCAATAACCTTGAACCATTGTGCAAAGTGAAGATTTTGGTCAAGAGCAGTAATGTAAATACACTTGTCAAAATCGTAAGTTTCTTTTCTGTAAATAGCAGCTGAAATATCTCTTGTAGGATAGAGAGTACCACCGTCACTTCTAAGAATAAGACAAGGTGGCATATTGTATTTTTCAAGGTCTACAATCTGAGCACCCTGACTTTCTGTAAGAAGATTTTTCTCCTTGATTTCTTCTACAACAGCAGCCATTTTATCATTGTAGAAACTTTCGCCGGCATAGCTATCAAAGCTTACGCCAAGTCTTTTGTAAATTCTGTTAAATTCAAGCATACTGATGTCGCAGAACCACTTCCAAAGGTCAAGAGCTTCCTTATCGCCCTCCTGCATTTTTACAAGCCAAGCTCTAGCCTCATCATTAAGAGATGGGTCCTTGTCAGCTTCCTGATGGAACTTAACATAAATACGGCTTAATTCCTTAATATCGTCCTTTTCAACAGCCTCTTTGTTACCCCATTTCTTGTAGGCAACAATAAGCTTACCAAACTGAGTACCCCAGTCGCCTAAGTGGTTGATACCAACGCACTTGTAGCCAAGAGTCTTATAAATATTGTAAAGAGCATTACCAATAGCTGTTGAACGCAAATGTCCAATGTGGAAAGGCTTTGCAATATTAGGTGAAGAATAGTCAAGAACAACAGTCTTGCCCTTGCCAAGTTCACTATTTACATAGTTGCCCTTTTCTTCAAGAACCTTTGTTAAAATGTTCTTAACATAAACACTCTTATCTACATAGAAGTTAATGTATGCACCAACAACCTGAATGTCTGAAACAAAATCAGGCTTAACAAGTTTTGAAACAATATCCTGTGCAATAAGTGGGGGTGCTTTTCTTAAAGTCTTTGCTAATCTAAAGCAAGGGAAAGCATAATCACCCATTTTTGTATCAGCAGGAATTTCAACAGCTGTTTCTATATCGGATACTTCAAGCTCTGCTGCCTGAGCAATAGCCTGAGCAATACCTTTTACAAAATCCATAGTCATTCTCCTTAAAATTATAATCGTAAAAACATAAATATACAGATTAAGTATAACACAAATGTTTTTTTATGGCAATAAAAAAAGCCTCATAACGAGGCTTTTTATTAGAATTTATTATAAATTCAAGCTGTTAATCCAATTTTCAACAGTTTTGCTGTCTGCGTGAGGACGCAATACCTTGCCATTTACCCACTTTGTAGATGCTGAACAAGATTTTTGCAAAATACTGTCAGTTTTGCCCATACCACTTCCACCAGAAGTTGCAAAGGCAACAACTGTCTTACCTGAAAAATCATAGCTTTCTAAGAAAGTCTGTACAATTCTTGGTGCTTCGTACCACCAAATAGGGAAGCCAACAAAAACTGTGTCATACTGCTCCATATTTTCAACCTTATCAGCAATAGTTGGTCGAGAGGCTTTATCCTGCATTTCTACAGAACTACGGCTACTTTTGTTCTGCCAGTTTAAGTCAGCAGATGTATATTTTTCTGTAGGAGCTATTTCAAAAATATCTCCCTTTACTACATCAGAAATAGTATTTGCCAATACCTTTGTGTTGCCTTCTGCTGAAAAATATGCTACTAATGTTTTACTCATTATTATTCCTCCTCAAATTCATACTTACAATAATGTTATACACCTTTGAGTGGACTATAAGTCAATAGTTTTTTGAAAATTTTTATATACTTTTCATTATTGCAATAGCATCAAGAGAATTTATAGCACCATCGCCATTGTAATCAGCATTTTCAGCTGAAAAGTTATCTGAAGTTATTCCAGATATATTTTTCAATATAAGAACAGCATCTTTTCTATCTATCTTGCCGTCATTATTTACATCGCCCAACAGTGTATTTGAATAACCATTACTGTTCTTAAATACTGTATAATGTGCTGAGTTAAGAGTTGGTACATTGTCCTTTTCGCCCTTATCTACATTCTGATACCAAGCAATAGCACTTTGGTCGCCATTAAGGAGATATGCCACTTCGCCACTTGATAACTGGGCTGCTGTAACTGCTGTGGCTCTGTCTGATGAAAGTCCACAATTCTCGTTGTAATAGCAATTTGTCAATTTTCCATAGCTTTTATAATCACTAGCTATTGCGTTGGATTTACCTTCTGCTATTATTTTACCATTGTATAAGCAGTTAGATATTGTACCTCTTGTCTCTCCAACAATACCGCCACAGTAAATACTTCCCACTATTGTGGCATTACTGTAGCAATTTTCTATACTACCACCACGCCAATCATAGCCAACAAATGTGCCTACCTTTAAACAACTAGTTCCTCCAAAATAACTATCTAATACGGAAAGATTTTTTATTGTACTCTTATACACTTTTCCAAAAAAGCCACAATAATCTCCCGTACCATTGGAATACAATCCACTTATGCTATATCCTGCTCCATCAAATACACCATTATAGCTATCACTTGTGTTTGAATAAACCCTTCCTATTGGTGTCCAATTATACTTTGGTGTGTCCTGTACATTGCCACTACTATCTAACAGGTTTTCATTAGCAACTATATTTGTTGTAAGTCTGGCATTTATATTTACATTGCCTGCGTCTACATACTGCTGAAACCATACTAAATTGCCATAATTGGCTATTTCATAGTAATCGCCTACAAGTTGTGGTTCTTCTACACCATATTCGCAATATGTACAAATACCATTTTTGTATTTTCCATGAGTACAAGCCTTATTACATATATCACATATACCATTATTGTATACATGGCTATGTTTATCTAAATCGTTTGTATATATATTGTCACCCTTGTAAACTCTATAATGTTCTGAGTTAAGTGTCGGTGCATTGTCCTTTTCGCCCCTATCTACATTCTGATACCAAGCAATAGCACTTTGGTCGCCATTAAGGAGATATGCAACTTCGCCACTTGCCAACTGACTATCTGTAACCGATTTGGCTCTTGTTGTTGTAAGTCCACAGTTCTCATTGTAATAGCAATTTGTTATCGTCCCTTCATTATATCTATCACTAGCTATTGCATTGGAATTTCTAGTACCTTTTATTTTACCATTATACAAGCAGTTAGATACTGTACCTTTGGTTTCACCTGCAATACCACCACAGTAATACAATCCAACTGTTGTAGCATTACTATAGCAATTTTCTATATTACTATAACTGTAGCCACAACCAACAAATGAACCTACAAAAAAACAACTACTTTCTCCAAAATAACTGTCTACTATAGAGAGATTTTTTATTGTACCCTTATTCATTTTTCCAAAAAAGCCACAATAATTTTCTGTACCATTGGAATACAATCCACTTATACTATAACATGCTCCATCAAATACACCATTATAGCTATCACTTGAGTTTGAATATCCCCTTCCTATTGGCGTCCAATTATACTTTGGTGTACCCTGTACATTACCACTACTGTCTAACAGATTTTCATTGGCAACTATATTCGCTGTAAGTTTTGCATTTATGTTTATATTGCCTGCATCTACATACTGCTGAAACCATACTAAATTACCATAATTCCCTATTTCGTAGTAATCATCTACAAGTTGTGGTTCCTCTATACTGTCACATACACTACAAATACCATTTTTCCAACTATGAACACTACAGTAATTAGTATAAGTATTACCGTTATAAAAAACTATGTGATGATTTGTATCAAGAGTTGGCTCACTGTCCTTTTCGCCTATATCTATATTCTGACGCCAAACATCAGAACTCTGATTTCTATTAAGGAGATATGTCACTTGTCCACTTGCCAATCCATTAGTTGCAACAGCTGTTGCAACTGTAGAATTAAGTCCACAGTCTCCTTTATAATAGCAATTATACACTCTAATACTGTTGTCTGTGCTATTCTTCTTAACTATAGGGTCAGCATAAATAGAGCTACCCAGTATACGGAATGTACCAGCATACAAACAATTTCTAATATTAGCTACACTGGTTTTTCCCACTATACCACCATAATAATCACTTGCATATATTATGGCATTACTGTAGCAATTTTCTAAATTAACAGCGTAGCCCTCTCCAACAAATGTACCTACATAATTAGATTTGTTAACTCCTCCAAAAAAACTATCTACTATAGCAAGGTTTTTAACTGTACCTCTACCCATTTTAGCAAACAATCCATAGTATCCAGCACCTTTAGTGTCATAAAAAAATAATCCTGTTATACTATGTCCGGCACCGTCAAGGATACCGTTATAACTGTTAGCAGCAAATGTAAAATTTCTTCCTATAGGTGTCCAAACATTGCTTGGTGTTCCATTTAAACTTCCTTTATCATTAAGCAAATTTTCATTAGCCACTATATCCGCTGTAAGTCTGGCATTTATCTCTAAATTGCCTGCGTCTACATACTGCTGAAACCACACAAGGTCCTCATAACTGTCCAGTTCATAATAACCGTCTGACGCCTGTGGTGGCGTTGTTGCTGAAAAAGTATTTAAAGCAAAACCAACTGTTACTAATACAATTCCTACTAAAAAAGCCGTTAAAGTTTTTAATTTTCCCATATTTTTGCCTCCTTTATTTTTATAAATTTTTCATTATTGCAATGACATCAAGGGAATTTATAGCACCGTCCCCATTGTAGTCAGCATTTTCAGTTGAAAACTTATCTAATGCCATTCCAGAAATATTTTTCAATATAAGAACAGCATCTTTTCTATCTACCTTGCCGTCATCATTTACATCTCCTAACAATATGTTAGTGTAGCCATTATTTTTCTTATATACTGTGTAATGCTCTGAGTTAAGTGCCGGTGCATTGTCCTTTTCGCCCCTGTCTACATTCTGATACCAGTTAATAGCACTTTGGTCGCTGTTAAGGAGATATGCCACTTCCCCACTTGATAACTGGTCATCTGTAACTGCTGTGGCTCTTGATGAAGAAAGTCCACAGTTCTCATTGTAATAGCAATTTGTTATTGTTCCATAATTATATGTATCACTAGCTATTGCATTGGAGCTACCTTTTGCTGTTATTTTACCATTGTATAAACAGTTAGATATTGTACAATATGTTTCTCCAACAATACCACCACAGTAATACCCTCCAACTATTGTGGCATTGCTATAACAATTTTCTATATTACCACTACCATTACCAACAAATGAGCCTACATAGTAACAACTACTTTCTCCAAAATAACTGTCTACTATAGAGAGATTTTTTATTGTACACTTATACACTTGGCTAAAAAATCCCCAGCTCTCTCCTGTACCATTGGCATACAATCCACTTATGCTATATCCATCTCCATCAAATATGCCATTATAGCTATTTGATTCGTTTGAATACACCTTTCCTATTGGTATCCAATTATACTTTGGTGTACCCTGTACATTACCACTACTGTCTAACAGATTTTCATTGGCAACTATATTCGCTGTAAGTTTTGCATTTATGTTTATATTGCCTGCATCTACATACTGCTGAAACCATACTAAATTACCATAATTCCCTATTTCGTAGTAATCATCTACAAGTTGTGGTTCTTCTATGCTATTACATTCAACACAAATACCATTTTCGTATTTCTCGTGAATACAAACCTTATTACACACATTACATACGCCATTAGCATACATATGAATATGCTTATCTATATCATTTGTATATTGACTTTCCCCTTTATAGACTTTATAGTGTTCTGAATTAAGGGTTGGCAATTTATCCTTTTCTCCTTTATCCACATTTTGATACCAATTAATAACACTATAATCCCCATTAAGGAGGTATGCTACTTCGCCACTTGCCAACTGGTCATCTGTAACTGATGTGGCTCTACTTGACAAGCCCCCACAATTTTCATTGTAGTAGCAATTTATATTTTCATCCATATAACATATTGCATTAGGAGAATCTTCTGTTGTTATTTTACCATTAAATAAGCAATTAGATATTTCCCTATCTGTTACTCCCGCAATTCCACCACACATAGATCTTCCGGATACTGTTGCACTGCTGTAGCAATTTTCTATATCGCCATAGGTTATACCTGCAAAAGTAGAGGCATAATAACATCTATTGCTTTCAAAATAACTATCGACTATAGATAAATTTTTTATTGTGCCATTTAATCTTGCAAAAAGACCACAGTAATTTTGTGTATCATAGGTATATAACCCACTTATGCTGTAACCTGCTCCATCGAATATACCATTAAATTTATAGCTTCTTCCTATTGAAATCCAAGTATACTTAGGTGTGCCTTGTACATCACCATTACTGTCTAACAAATTTTCATTGGCAACTATATTTGCTGTAAGTCTAGCATTTATATTTACATTTCCTGCATCAATATACTGCTGTAACCACACTAAATTTCCGTAATTGCCTATTTCATAATATCCGTCTACAAGTTGTGGTTCTTCTATTTCGTTACAAACCACGCAAAATCCATTTATATATAAATGGGAATGTTTACTTTCATCATTTGTATATGTATTTCCACTCTTATATACTCTATAGTGTTCTGGATTAAGTACAGGCAAGTTATCCCTTTCACCCTTATCAATATTCTGATACCAATTTATAACACTTTGGTCGCCATTGAGTAGATGTGCTACCTCGCCACTTGCTATCTGGGCATCTGTAACAGCTGTTGACTGGGTATCATCAGCACCACAATTTTCGTTATAGTAATTGTTTTTTACAATAACTCCAACATGACCCTTATTAGTTATTGCATCAATATTTTTTGCAAAGAAACCTTTTATTTTACCATTGAAAAAACAATTTTCAATATATGCGTGGTTTCCATTTTCATACATACTGCCTCTAGCACCTGCTGCAATACCGGCACAATCATCTCCATATAGTGTGGCACTGCTATAGCAATTTTCTATACGCCCTTCGCAATAACCAACAAAACTACCTACAGACGAACAGTATTCTCCACCAAAAAAGCTATCAACTATATTAAGATTTTTTATTACAGATTTTTCCTTTGTAGCAGCAAAAAGACCACAATATTCCTCAAATTCATCTTCATAATATACACACAAACCACTTATAGTATGACCTGCTCCGTCAAGAGTACCATTAAAAAGTTGATTTCTTGTGGCTATTTTATCTCTGCCTATAGGCTTCCAGTTTGGAACATCGTATCTATTAAGGTTGCCATTACTATCTAACACATACATATAATGGTATATATCTGCTGTAAGTCTGGCATTTATTTCTAAATTACCTGCGTCTACATACTGCTGAAACCACACAAGGTCCTCATAACTGTCCAGTTCATAATAACCGTCTTCTGCCTGTGGCGGTGCTTCGTAGTCAGTTGCAAAAGCTGATACCCCCAAACAAGCAAAAATACAAAACAAACTAAAAATTAACCCAAATATAGCCCTAGTCCTTTTCATAGTAATCCCTCCATTTATTGCCATAATATATCTATCTCCTATATATATTTTACCATATTGTGGAAATATAATATAGCTTTTAATGTAAAACAAATTGTAAAATTTTTTAGGATATTTTTAGAAAACAAGAGGAATTTTAGCCCTTTAAGGCAATTTTTAGACAAAAAAATACTGCATTACACAATTACGGGTAATGCAGTATTTTAGGTAATACAGTATATTACATAAGATTTTCAGGATTTAAACATTCTAATTCTTTAATTACAAATCTACCGTCTTTACGAATAAGCACATCGTCAAAGTAGATTTCGCCGCCACCATATTCTGGTGTCATTATTAATACTAAGTCCCAATGAATAGCACTTCTGTTGCCGTTGTCGGCATCATCATAGGCATTACCAGGAGTAAAGTGGATACTACCACTTATCTTTTCATCAAAAAGAATGTTCTTCATAGGCTTTGTTACAAATGGATTTACACCAATAGCAAATTCGCCTACATATCTAGCACCGTCATCAGTATCGAAAACTTCGTTTACTTTCTTATTGTCATTTGCTGTAGCATTTACAATCTTGCCGTCTTTAAATTCAAGACTAACATGTTCAAAAGTAAAACCGTCATACTCTGAAGGTGTGTTGTAAGTAATTTTACCATTAATAGAATTTCTAACAGGTGCAGTATAAACTTCGCCATCAGGAATATTCATTTCGCCAGCACACTTAATAGCTGGAATATCCTTAATGCTAAATGAAATATCAGTATCCTTAGCTACAAGTCTTACTTTGTCTGTCTTATTCATAAGTTCTACAAGGTTGTCCATAGCCTTACTCATTTTGCTGTAGTCAAGGTTACAAACCTTGAAATAGAAATCCTCAAAGGCATCAAGACTTGAACCAAATGCCTGTGCTAAAGAGTTGTTAGGGTATCTTAAAACAACCCACTTTTTCTTTAAGCGTACATCCATATGTACTGGATTTGAATAATACTTTGAAAATACAGCAAGTTTGTCGCTAGGAACATCAGCCATTTCTGAAGTATTGTCATTACAACCTATACCAATGTAGGCGTCCATCATATCCATTCTCTTAGCATCAATTTCAGCAAGAGGTTCATACTGTTCCTTACTTGCACCCATTAAAAGCTCTCTTTCAATAACATTAGAATGAATATCTACATAAGGGTAACCACCAACAGCATAAACTTCTCTTATAATAGCCTTTACAAGAGGGAAAGCAGAAGTACCATTACAACCAATAAGCACTTTTTCGCCCTTTTGTACTCTACAACTATAGTTTACTAAATTTTTTGCTAAAACTTCAAATCTTGAATCCATTTCAACATCTCCTAATTATAAAAATTAATCAAAATACTTGTAAATCTTAGCCTTGTAAAGTGCAAAGCCAAGAACGAAGAAAATAATAAGACTTGCAACAGCCTGCATAGCGTTAGATGGAACAGAACCAATAGAAGCAGAAACGCCCTCAAGAACTGAGCCACCAAGGAAATAGCCTACAACCATAATAACCATAGCTACTACAGATGCAAGAATTGTGTATACATTAACAAAGTTTTTGTTTACACTATACTTATGAGCAATCATACCGGCAACAAGACCTTCAATACCCTTAATAATAAATGTAGCTATTGCCCACTGTGGATAACCACTTAATAAGTCTGCAAGACCAGAGCCTAAACCACCAGCTACAAAACCAACCTGAGGGCCAAAGAAAATAGCTGAAATAAGAACGATAGAATCGCCAATATTTACATAGCCCTGAGTTGCTGGAATTGGAATTTGGATAATCATAGTTGCAACACAAGTTAAAGCAACTAATAAACCCATAGCACATAATTTTTTCGTTGACATAATACAACCTCCATTTTTTGTAATTTTCTATAGCATTATACTACAAAATAATAGGAGTGTCAAAAAAGTAAACTATAGACTTTTCTCATCTTTTGTTGTTTTTTAATTGTCAGTATTTTCAATATTTTTTTGACTGCTATAATTAATAAAAGCATCGTCTAATGCTCCAGTATGCTTAAAAGAACAAACCTTTAAAATCATAAGCAATACCAACATAAGTAATGCTATCTTAAACATTTTTTCTGTATTATCTTCCATAAATACCCCTCGCTTTAAATACTTTAAATCTATGTATGAATTATATCATTACATATAGGTTATTTCAACACAAATTTTCTATTATACAGAAATAAATTACACCATAACGGAAATACTTGTTAGTACACTATTTGTGAAAGTAGGTGGTACAGTTGGTGAATATGGGAGAAAAATTGTATTTCCTTAGAATTGAAAAGAAATTAACTCAAAAACAATTGGCAGCTAGAATAGGTTTAGCTATTAGTGCTGTATCTTCCTATGAGTCTGGTAGCCGTTATCCGTCTTTCGAAACATTGATTAAATTAGCTAGAATTTTTCATGTTTCTACAGACTACCTTTTAGGGCTAACAGAAAGGAGAAGTATTGATGTTACAGGACTTACTGATGAAGAAATTGAATTAATTTCACAGTTAGTAGATAAATTGAGGAAATAAAATATTTTATAAGTTAACAAATGGTCTAAGAAGATGACCGGTTATTTAGTCAATACATTAATAGGGTACTTAGAAAACATATCATATACAGAATAAAAACAACATAAATGATAAAAGTAATTAAGGCTGTCGAAAGGACAGCCTTTTTTAGTATCAACAGACTTTCATAATATCTATTAAATTTTCTACATATGATATATGGGTGATAATATGATTATTATTGGATTTATTGCAATAGCTATAATATTGATATTGAGCATAGTGATATTTGTAAAAGACCGTAAAAATGACAAATGCGAGTGCAAAGGCTGTAACCTCTGTACTCGCAAATGTCAACAAACAAAACACAAACAATAAAAAAAGAAGTCTTTATATTATATCCAAAAGAAATATAAAAAAAAGATGCCCAGAGACGGAATCGAACCGCCGACACGAGGATTTTCAGTCCTCTGCTCTACCGACTGAGCTATCTGGGCATATTGTCATAAGCAACAACAGTAGAAATTATACTGTAAAACTCATATATTGTCAAGAGTTTTTTAATAATTTTTTTAATTAAACCCCTTTTATTTGTGTCAATTTCAATGTATAATAGTTGAGAAAATATTGTTTTATATTACTTTATCAACTAGAACATTACCTAAAATAAACAGCGAAGCGAGAGGACAAAATTATGGCAGACAAAATAATGCTTGTAGACGGCAACAGTTTAATAAACAGAGGATTTTATGCTATGCCTCTTTTAACAAACAAAGACGGGGAATACACAAACGGTGTATTCGGATTTTTAAACATATTTTTCAGACTTTTTGACGAAATTCAGCCTGAATACTGTGCTGTATGCTTTGATGTACATCAGCCTACATTCAGACACAAAATGTTTGGCGAATACAAGGGTACTAGAAAAGGTATGCCAGAAGAATTAAGACCTCAAATGCCTTTACTCAAAAAAGTATTACAAGCTATGAACATTACTACCTGCGAATTAGGTGGTTACGAAGCTGACGACCTTTTAGGCACACTTGCTACAAGAGCCGATGCCATAGGACTTGCCCCTATTATTGTTAGTGGAGATAGAGATTTATTACAGATTGCATCTGATACAATTACTATTAAAATTCCTAAAACTAAGGGTGGTTCAACAACTATTGAAAGCTACAATACAGCTGATGTAGTATCAGCTTATGGTGTTACTCCAAAAGAATTTATTGAAGTAAAAGCACTTATGGGAGATACAAGCGACAATGTGCCTGGTGTACCATCTATAGGCGAAAAAACAGCCTCTAAAATTATACAACAGTACAAAACTGTTGAAAATGCCATTGAAAACGCCAGCGAAGTAAAGCCTAAAAGAGCTAGTGAAAACCTTGTAACATACAAGGAACAAGCATTATTGAGCAAAACTCTTGTCACTATTAAAACTGATGTACCTTACGAAGTTGCCATTGATGAATTAAAGGTACACGATATGTACAACGAGAATGCCTATGGCCTTTTTAAACAGTACGAATTTAAGACTATGTTAAAGAGATTTGATACTACAGCCGTTGCACAGCAAAATTCCGGAGATTTTAAACTTGTAACAACTGTACCAGAGGCAGAAGATGTTTTAACAAACCTTAATCCTTTTGAACCATGTGCATTTAAGCTGTTTATTGAAAACGGCAGTATAACAGCCTTTAGTGTAACAGACACACCTCAAAAAGCCTATGTTATTAAATTGCCTAACATTGAAGCAGTTATTAAGTCATTTTTAGAGTCTGACAGCCCTAAAATAACTCACGATGTTAAAGAAATAGTTGTATATCTTAAAAAATTCGGTATTGAAGTTAAGGGTATTACTTTTGATTCTATGCTTGCCGGCTATATATTAAACTCTAGCAGAGATAACTATGATTACTGTGAAATAGGCGAGGACTTTTTAGGAGAAAGCTATCCTACTGATGAAGAAATTTTAGGCAAAGGTAAAAGCCGAAAAGCTATTGCCGATTTAGACGCTGAACAGTTAACTCAATTCTGTGGTCAATACAGCGATATACTTTTAAGAGCATACAAGCCTATGTGCCAACAACTTGAAGAAAACGGACAAAAGGAATTGTACTACAACATTGAACTTCCTTTAGCCTATGTACTTGCCGATATGGAAGATGCAGGTATGGCTGTAAACAGAGAGGCTCTTACAGAATACAAAGAAAAACTTGAAAAGAAGTTAGATACTCTTACAAAGGATATTTACTGGCTTGCCGGAGAAGAATTTAATATAAATTCCCCAAAGCAGTTAAGTCACATTTTATTTGAAAAACTTGGCTTAAAGGGTGGTAAAAAAACTAAAACTGGTTGGTCTACTTCTGCCGATATTTTAGAAAAATTAAAAGACGAAGACGAAATAGTAAGAAAAGTTTTGGAATACAGAACATACAGCAAGTTAAAATCAACTTATGCTGACGGTCTTTTGGCTGTAATATCTGATGACGGAAAAATACATTCTACATTTAACCAAACAATTACTACAACAGGTAGAATAAGCTCAACTGAGCCTAATTTACAGAATATTCCTGTTAAAATTGAATTAGGTAGAGAGCTTAGAAAAGTATTTATACCTCAAAAAGATTGTGTATATGTTGATGCCGATTACTCACAGATTGAATTGAGAGTAATGGCAGCTATGTCAGGCGATGAAGTTCTTATAAATGCCTTTAAAGAAAACCAAGATATCCACAGACTTACAGCATCTCAAGTATTTGGTGTGCCATTTGATGATGTAACACCTTTACAGAGAAGTAATGCAAAGGCGGTAAACTTCGGTATTATATACGGTATCGGTTCTTACAGCCTTAGTCAGGACATAGGTATCACTAAAAAAGAGGCTGACAAATACATTGCTGGCTATTTTGCTAAATATCCAAAAGTAAAAGAATTTGTGGATAATTGTGTAGAAACCGCTAGAGAAACTGGCTATGCTACAACAATATTTAATAGAAGAAGATATATTCCAGAAATTACAGCAAACAACTTTATGCAACGCTCTTTTGGCGAAAGAGTTGCAATGAATATGCCTGTTCAAGGTTCTGCTGCCGACATCATTAAAATAGCTATGGTCAAGGTATGGGAAAGATTAAAAGCCTTAGGTCTTAAATCTCGTCTTGTACTTCAGGTACACGATGAACTTTTAATCGAAACATACAAAGACGAACAGGAACAGGTTGAACGACTTTTACAGGAAGAAATGGAAAATGCCGTTAAGTTAAGTGTTCCACTTATTGCTGAGGTGCATAGTGGCAACAACTGGTACGAGGTAAAGTAAAATGACAGTTATTGGATTGACAGGAAATAGTGGTACTGGCAAAAGTTCTGTAGCCAAAGTTATGGAAAAGTACGGTGCTTTAATACTGGATTGCGACAAAATTGCTCACGAAAATATGGCTGTAGGTGGTTGTGCCTATGATGAAATAGTTTCAGCCTTTGGAAAAGATATATTAAATAGTGATAAAACTATAAATCGCAAGGCTCTTGGCAATATAGTATTTAATGACAGTCAAAAGTTAAGTATTTTGAACCAGATTACTCACAGCAAAATTGCTCAAAGAGTAAAAGACGAAATTGCAAAGGCTAGTTGCAAATGTGTCGTAATTGATGCCCCACTTTTAATAGAAGCCGGTCTTGATGCTATTGCTGACAAAGTATGGGTTGTTACAGCCGATACAGAAGTCCGAATTGAAAGAATAATGAACAGAGATGGCATAAGCCGTCAAGAGGTATTAAGTCGCTTTAGCAAGCAAACTCCGGCGGAAGTATTGGAGAAAAAGGCTGATTTAATAATTGACCACAGCCAAAACGATTTTGAAAAATTAGAAAAGGAAATTTATAATTATATGAAAAAAGAGGGATTACTGAATGTTTAAATTTATACGCTGGTTAATAGGCTTTTGCATATTTATAGCAATTTGCCTTTTTGCACTTTATTGCACCATTTGTATTGTATTCCCCATTAAATATATTGACACTATAGAAAAGTACAGTCAAAAATATGATTTAGACCCGGCTTTTGTCTGTGCCATTATAAAAACTGAAAGCAACTTTAAACCAGAGGTTACTTCTCACAAAGGTGCTATGGGATTAATGCAACTTATGCCGGCAACTGTGGATTGGGCTGTTGAAAAAATACCTATTGAAGATTTCAGCTACGATACTATTCAAGAACCTGAAACAAATATTCAAATAGGTTGCTGGGTTCTCAATTTCTTAGGCAACCAATTCGGAGAAAATGACGAACTTATTGCTGCTGCCTATAATGCCGGAAGTGGCACAGTTTCTAAATGGTTGGGAGATACAAAGTATAGTCGTGACGGCGAATATCTCCACTATATTCCCTATGGAGAAACAGCGAATTATGTAAAAAAAGTGAAAGCCTATGAGAAAATCTATTCTTTTATGTTGGGGGTTGGTTGGTTTGCTTAAATGGATTAAAATTATTATGTGTGCTTTACTTATTCTTGCGTTGGCGGGTTGCCAGAGAACGCAAACTGATGAAGTGGTTACGGAAAACGACCAAGCCTTACAAGGCCCCACAGCAGTAACAACTAAAAGCGATACTTTAAGACTTTCAATGGGTAAGCCTGAAACTCTTAACCCTTTGGAAAATACAGATGTTTCTGTTGATAAAGTATTAAGACTTTTATTTGAACCATTATTTGTACAAAATCAAAATAACGAAATTCAGCCTAATTTAGCTGAAAGCTATAGTGTTGAAAACAATGGCAACACAGTAAATATAAAACTTCGTTCGGGTTTAAAATGGGACGACGGAAACCCTATTACCGCCGAAGATATTGTATATTCTGTAAAATTTTTGCAGAAAGCCGGAGATAATGTAATCTACAAAAATAGTGTTAAAAATGTAAAAAGCTGTTATGCTAAGGACAATCTTACAGCTACTATTACCTATTCACAGCCTGTAGGTGCTGTTGTTTACAGTCTTTGTTTTCCTATTGTTTCTGAGCATTACTATGGTTCAGGTACTGGAAGTAGTATGAAGCCTGTTGGAAACGGACTTTACAAGTTTAGCAATTATACCCTTGTAAAGGAAATGAACTTAGTTGCATCTAAAAACTTTAATACTTCTCCACTTATTCCAAAGGTAAATGTTATTATTTCCGATGATGAAGAAACATCATTAAAGGCTCTTGAGCATAATGTTATAGACGCTTTAACCGTAGATACTTCTAGTCTTGGCAAGTTATCTTCTGATATGGCAGCAAATGCAGCAGTTTATTCTACAAACAAGTTTGAATTTTTAGGTCTTAACTTAAAGAAAAACATATTTGCTGACATAAATGCTCGTCAGGCTTTAGCACACTTATTGCCTACAAGCGAAATAGTAAACAATGTATATATTAACAGAGCTGTAAAAAGCATTACTCCAATTAACCCATCTAACAGTTGCGTATCTGGTATAGGTGTAGACTCCTATGACTACAACGAAACTACTGCAAACACCTTAATTCTTGCCTGTGGGTTGACAAAGTCTGATTTTGCATTTACTATACTTGTAAACGACGATAATGTAGAAAGAAAGAAAACTGCCGATATTATAAGCAAAAAGTTAAATGCCAACGGTCTTAATACAAAAGTAGAGGTTGTACCTTTTGAAACCTATGCCCAAAGAATAGCCGACGGCGAATATGACGCATTTATTGGTGGTGTTGAGTTAAGTGGAAATATGGACTTAACTTCTCTTTTAATGAGCAGTTCAACACCTGAAAACAATGGTGCAAACTATTTTGGCTATGCTGATGCAAATATGGACAGGCTAATTGGTATTGCATCAAGTTCTGCTGATATTGACAGTTACAAAACAGCTATAAACGAATTAAATAAATATTGCTCATCACAGCTCCCTCTTTTAGGTATATGCTTTAGAAGTGAAGCCCTTGTAACAAACAATGTGACAGGGCTTAAAACTCCATCAGACGGAAATGTTTACGGCAATATGTACCAATGGACTATGAAATAATTTAAGAGGTGAAGAACCCTATGATGAAACGCTGCTTTCTGACAGGAGAATATGTATTTTACGCAACAGACAGAGCAAAACGCCCTCATAGCTTTAAAAAGCAAAGCGTTAAAACTGTTCCAGAGCAATACTGTCCTTTCTGTCTTAGAAATGAATATATGACACCAGGCGTAATATATGCCACAGAGGATAATTCCATAAGAATTGTACCAAACAAATATCCCTTTATAGATGCAGATAACGAATTTTTTGGCGTTCACGATGTTCTTATTGACACAGCAGACCACAATGAACCTATGTCCCATTTTAGTGACAATCATATGTTTAAACTTATGGAAACAATGCAGATGAGATACCGTCAATTAGAGGAAGACCCTAGAAGTAAATATGTTCAGATATTTAAAAATCAAGGGAAAGATGCTGGTGCAAGTCAATCTCATTCCCATTGGCAAATTACTTCTCTTTGCGTTGTTCCATTAAAAATGGAGCATATGTTGGGAGTTTTAAAGAACTACTACGAGTGCCAAAACAGAAAATGTTATTTTTGCAATTTGGATTTTGGCAATAGAATTGTTGAAGAAAATGACGATTTTATATGCTATATTCCAGCTGACGGCAAATTTGCATACGGAATGGATATATTACCTAAAAAACATATAAGCTCATTATCAGAATTTACTGAAAGTGAGCTTGCCAATTTTGGTATAATATTGAGAAACGCTGTTAAAAGGCTTGTAACCCTCCTAGAGGGCATAAGCTACAATGTCTGTCTTTACTCTGCACCGTCTAGTGGAGAACACAATAAATATTTCCACTTCTATGCCCAAATTATACCTAGAATAGGATATATGGCAGGCTTTGAATTTAGTACAGGTTGCTACATAAATAGCGTTTTACCTGAAGATAGTGCAGAGAAATTGAGAAACATCAATATAGGTTAATATTACAAAAAGGGGATATGAAAAATGGATAAGATAAAGTTAGGTGTATTAGTTGGTGGTACATCAATAGAAAGAGAAGTTTCCAAGAAATCTTGCGAAAACCTCTTAGCCAATTTAGATGAGAATAAGTACGATATTACTGTTTATCATTTACCAGCAGACGGTAATACTGAATGGGCGAAAAACATTATTTCTAATCCACCACAAATTGTACTTAGTGCCTTACATGGTGGAAACGGAGAAAACGGTTCTATACAGGGCTTCCTCCATTGTTTAAACATTCCTTACATAGGCAGTAAAGTCCTTTCAAGTGCCATTTGTATGAACAAGGCCATGGCAAAAACTGTTATGAAAGCAAATCATATTCAAGTTCCTGACCATGTTTTTGTTATGAGAGGAGTGGACTTTTCTCAGTATGAAGAAAGCATCAAATTAATGGGATTTCCTCTCATTGTAAAGCCTAACAGAGGTGGCTCAAGTATTGGTGTTATTGTTGCCAGAAATATGGAGGACATTCACTACGGCATTAAAAACATTATGGAAACCTATGACGATGATGTTTTAATAGAAAAATTTATTGACGGCAAGGAAATTAACTGCTGTGTACTTCAAGGAGAAAACGGTCCAGAGGCTATGGCTGTATTAGATGTTAAGAAAGCCGGCAGTGTATTTGTGTACGATGACAAATACCATATTGACGAATATTCTTCTGACATTACAAGTCTTCCAGACTTTATGCAGGATATGATTAAGTCTATTGCTGTCAAAACATTTAATGTTCTTCAATGCAAAGGTTATGCCTGTGTAGATATGATAGTTCAGGAAGAACAGATATATGTAATAGAAGTAAATACCCTCCCTGGTCTTACTTCTCACAGCCTTATTCCTAAGGCAACTAAAAACCTTGATTTTTCATTTGGGGAATTTTTAGACAAACTTATAAACTTTGAACTTAAAAAATAATTTGTGGTTTGCAAGCAAGCCATCGGATTTATCTTTAAAGCCTAGAAAATAGCAATATTTCTAGGCTTTATTTTAAAACTTAATTTTATTATATTCTATTAATAAAATGTTATGTCAATAGATAAATAATTCTTTTTTTGTTCACAATTTTTGTATATTATTTTCAAATTATCCTAATTGACTTTTTTATCGAATAATGTTAAATTAAATATGCAGAAAAAAGCAATAGGATGTTGGCAAACTTATCGAAAGGTAAGGACGCAAAGCTATGGGGTCTAAGGCTAATAGCTATGACAGTCCGGTTGCGATTATATGTTTATATTTTAATTTTTATATTTTAACTTTTATGATAATTACTATCTTCACATATATATTCGCGTCATATTGACTTTATTTTTTTGACGCTTTTTTTGTGCTATTAACACCACTAAGAATTCGTTTTTCGAATTTTTAGAATCCGTTTGAAAATCCCCTATGTTATAATGTTATCCCCCCCAATTTAATGTTATATAATTTTTCAAACGGTATAGAAAGTGCTATTTTTCCTAGATATGCACTTAATAATCTGTATTGATTCCCGCTTTACAGATTACAATTAGGTATACGGCCATTCAGAAAGTATACCTATTATCCCCCAAAACTCACAGATTCCCCCGAATTTTCTGTGAGTTTTATTTTTTTACAATTTTTTCCAAACATCAATTTTAATGATATTGTAATATAATATTTTCCTTTTTTTGATATAATGTAATGTGCTAATGTACATATAATTTAAACGATTAATATTCTATAAATTCCAATTATTCTTTAATTTCCAAGCCAAAGTATAGATATTAGACAAAATTTTCGATTATACTATATATAGGCTCATTTTTTGGAATATGGTTAATTTCACAAGGAGCAAAAATAATGTTAAAAAAAGTAAAAATTTGTTTAGCAGTATTGGCAATATCTACTCTTGCCTCTATTGCCGTAAATGCAGCAACGGTCAAAAATCCTGACCCTAAAAAAGTGACAAAAATCACTACAACAACTACTGAAGAAACTACTGAAACTACAACAGAAGAAACTACTGAAGAAGTTACAGACGAAGAAACTGAAACTACTACTAAGGAAAAATCAGAAGGCACTACTTCAAGCAATATTGAAGGCTCTGGTCAGCTTACTACAATAGCATTAGATGAGTTTTCAGAAAATCCTACAGATGCACAGGGTCAGCCTCTTACTGGCAAAGACCTTGCAGCTTACAAAGTAGTTGCAAAAACTTATAAGGACAAGTGGACAGCAAAAACAAGTCCTCTTATTAGCGAAACTACTCTCCACAGCGACGCTGATTATACAGAAAAAGCTAAAACTTTTACATTTGATAATGGGGACAAATTTACAATAAAGAGATTTAACTTTAGCACAAACAACAATGCTAGATTAGAAGATAGTATTACTATTGAGGGTAATACTATGCAGATTAGATATGTATCTCCAGAAACTAATGAATGGTATATGTCTGAAAACCTTGTAAATACAGCTAAGCAAACAATGTTTATAGACACAGACAAGGGTTCTTACATTTTCAGCGTACCAGCTGTTTACACAAATAGCTTTGAAAACAACACTTTGGAAATGCGTCCAGAGTTAGAACAGAAAATTGAAATTCAAAAAGGCGACGGAACTTACACTCTTAAATGGTCATTCCCTCGTAACACAGAAACAATAGGTGAAATTTGGATGCTTCAGTCAGCAAACAAGCTTGCAGATTGGTCAAACATTAACCATTTCAACACTTTAAAGCAGGATTTAGGTGTTAACAGACGATTCTCTTGGGACGGTTATTATTTCCCTACGCCTAGTAATTACACACCATATTCTCCTACAATGCTCTACAGACAGCCATCTGACTATAGTGGTGCATCATTTACAAAATATGGTTCTTTCCCTGCTCCTTTTGAGTTAGGCTATGTATTTACTTATACTTGTATGGAAAACCAAAATACTGACGGCTATTGGCCAACAGGTCCTAAGTCTGGTTGGTTAGCTACTGACTTTAATATTGCTGCCGGTTTCTACGACACAAGATTTAATACTGACTTTGGTTGCAACCTTATAGATGCTTACAAGAGATACAACAATACTCAGTTCTTAATGGCTGCCTGCAAGTATGCTGAATTTTTCCTTGAACACGCAGAAAAGAACAGCTATGTAACTACAAATGGTGGTCTTTTAGTTGAAGATTATGGTTACAAGTACGAACACACTAAAACTCATGTTTCACTTAATCATCAGCTTGCTGAAATGAACTACCTTTACAGACTTTACAACATAACAAAAGAAGACCGTTACAAAGAAATGGCTGACAGAATGTTAAAGGGTGTTGAAGACACTAAGGACCAATGGGTTCTTGCCAACAACAACCTTAACTATGCCCTTTATTACCTTGCAAACACAAACACAATGGTAGATTATCCTTACTTGACTTACAACGACTTAAAGGAAGCACAGGAACTTTATATGCAGTCCCATAACAAGGCTAAAAATGAAACTTTACAGTACCTTATGGATTGTAAAATGGAATGGATGCTTGCTAATGGCGTAACTGGTTACAATAAATAATATTTGCTTGTCAAGCCATCGGATTTATCTTTCCGATTCATTGGTCAGAACTTTCAACTTTGTTGAAAGCCACACTTCGTGTGTCCGATTTATCTTTCGGTTCATTCTAAAGAGATTGTACCAAATTGATGTTTATTACATTGATTTGTGTACAGTCTTTTTTATTTTTTTACCAATAATCTAAGAATATTGTTTAAATTATTCAAACATTATAGTATTATGTTTTATTAAGTAAAAAATTATTTACAAATTAATTTTCATTTTTGCTTATTTGACTATTGATATTTCACAAAATATATTGTATAATAATTTCAAGTTGGTACAAATACCCATATTATATATTATTTTTAATTTTAATTTGTGTATTTGCACAAGCACACTCTCCTTTTTAAAGAGTAAATTTTTATAACTAAAAAGGGTGGGTGTCATAAGCCATATAAAATGGCAAAACATTTTTCAAACGAAATAAAAGGAGGAAACAAAAATGAACAAAACCTTTAAAAGAGCAGTAAGCTCTGTTCTTGCAAGTGCAATGGCTTTTTCAAGTGTAACAGTTGCTACTGTATCAACTACGTTACCTTTTACAGCTGCACAGGCATTTGCTGCTGATGCTACAATTGTAGACTCATTCAATGTAAGTGATTTAACTGCAGGTGTGTTGACAAGTAACACTAAAGTTGGTAATTTTACTTTACTTGCAACTACAGATAAACCATTAACAATTGAATCAAACAAAAAGTCTGCTGACGGTTATTCTTTCACTCAAAGAATGAAGACAGGTGGTAAGGGTGAAGCTGGTAAATGCAGAGCAATTTCTTTTACTACAACAGGTGCAGGTAATGTTGTCTTTTACGCATTAAGTGGTAAATCTAGTCAAGATAGAACCATTGCATTAGTTGATGAAAGTGGTGCTACTGTAGCAAGTGTAGCTGTATCTGGTAGTGACTTTGTTAAAAGCACTTTAGCTATACCTAAAGCTGGTACATATAACTTAGTACCAACTGATAATTCTGTAAACTTCTATTTTGTAGGTACTGATGTTGCGTTAGCTGGCGGTGACGATACAACAACTACTACTGAAGCTACTACAGCTACTGATGCTTCAACTGAAACTACTACTGAAGCATCTACAGAAACTACTACAGTAACAACTACTACTGAAGGTTCTACAGAAACTACTACTGTTGCTGCTAACTGGCAGATAAAGGCTGATACAGCTCCTGCTGAAGGTTATGCTGACGGTGCTCTCGTTTTCGAAAACGAATACGCTGCTGTTTACGCTGCACAGAAGTTAAGTATTACTGGTAAGCCTCTTACAGTAAATGGTAGAACTTACGAAAAGGGTTTCAAGACTAACGGTGTAAATACAGTTATTGATGGTACTTCTTTCAGACTTGCTTTCAAGGTAGTTGTAAAGAAGAGCACAAGAGTTTCTGCTGATACATCAGGTGGTTCTAAGAACTCTATCTTCTCATATGATGAAACTGCTGGTACATATACAAACCTTACTGGTTTAGTTCCTCAGAGTCAGACAATGTATGCTGACCTTGAAGCTGGTACTGTAGCTTACATTGGTAACGGTGGTACAAACAACTCTATGCTTGCCGTTGACATCAAGAAAGGACCTACTCCTGTTACAGTAACTACTAAGCTTACACTTGGTAACGCTGCTACTACTATTCCAGCAAACGCTACTGTTACTATTGGTGGCCAGACTGTAACAGCTGATGAAAATGGTAATATTGAATTCAATGGTAAGACTTCTACAAGCTACAAGGTATCTTACGAAGCTAACGGTGTTCGTTATGAATCAACTTTATCTATTGGCGATGACGGTACTGTAACATCTACTCTTAACCTTCCACAGGTTTCTGGCGATGCTACTGTTACTGTAAAAACAGCTAACGGTACTGCTGTTGCTAGCAAGAAAGTTACTTTAACTTACTATGTTGGTGCAAAGCCTGTATTCTACACTGTAACTACTGATGAAAACGGTGTTGCTACATTCCCTAACTTAGGCTTTAATACATACAATGTAGCTATTGCAGGTTATACTTCTACAACAGAAACTTTCGCTCCTGTTGAAGGTAACATTGCTCTTACAATTAACGATGCAACAGCTAAGAATTATTCAACACTTCCTGCAAATGCATCAAACGATAACCTTTATGTTGGTTATACTCCAAATGCAACAGTAACTACTACTTATGACTCTGTTCAGGATGCTGTAGATAATGCTACTGCTGGTCAGACAATTTATGTTGCTGCTGGTACATACAAAGAATTAGTAACAATTACTAAGGATATTAAGATTGTTGGTGCTTCTGCTGACAATACAATTATTACATACAACGATAGCCAGAGTGGTAACGACGGTACAGCTCCTAACGGTGCTACTGATAAGACTAAGTTCCACGGCGATACAGTTGCAATTAACGGTTCTGTAAATGTTGAATTTGAAAACATTCAGATTAAGAACACAGCTGAAGCTGATTTAGGTGTTGCTCAGAATGCAACTGCTCTTTCTGCTTACGGCGACAACCTTGCTGCTACAGTTAAATTAACTAACTGTACAATTTGGGCAACTAGAGATACAATCTTTACTGGTAAAGTAAATGCTAACAACACTTGGACATTTGATAACTGTACTATTGCTGGTTTCCAGGATGTAGTTTGTGGTACTGGTGATGTTACTCTTAACGATTGTATTTGGGAATTAAGTTTAAGCAGCGATGCTAGATTCCTTGTTCCTAACTCTAGTTTAACAGTAACTACAAAGATGGTTGCAAACAACTTAACAATTAATGATACAACAGATACTGGCTTTACTGCTAAGACTTACTTAGGTAGAGGTTGGGGTACAAGTGGTTGTTCTCTTGCATCTACTCAGGTTATTGTAAACGGTTATACTGACAACAGTGGTACACTTGTTACTGACGGTGTTTACCATGGTTATGACACTTCTCTTGCAAACAACGATGGTACTACTCTTGCAGATGCTAATTGGTTAGTAAGAGCAAAGCAGAACGAAAACTACTACACTACTAACAGAGACCTTGATACTGTAGCAATTAACACTCTCCAGACTCCTGTAACAAAGGACGAAGATGGCGACTATTTATTCAAGGGTGTAGTTAATAACTCTTTATTAGCTAAGGCTGACTACATTGGTTTTGCAGTATTTAATGCTGACGGTACATTCGTAGGTAACACTAAGAATGACACAGTTTATCGTGTTACTGGTGAAGAAGGCGACAACCTTTACACAGTAAACTACTTCAAGAATATGCCTGCTGAAGGTTGTATCGTAAAGGGCTTCGTTCAGTATGATGGCGTAAACATTATGAATGAAGTTTCTAACCAGACTGTAACAGCTGAGTAATCTACTGATTAAAGGAGGACTATTAATATGAAGAAAATTTATGAAAAACCACAGGCAATAGTTACCACTTTTAATACAGTGGATGCTACAAATGCCAACATTAAGTCTGTAGCAACATTAACAAATATCAATAAGGATTCTGCTACATTTGACTTCAACAATGTTATTGATTTCTAATATAGCGTAAAGCATATTAAAAAGGACTGAACCTATTTAAGGTTCAGTCCTTTATGTTATAATTATAATAAAAGGAGAGTAGATTGTTACTCTCCTTTTATCTATTCCTTATGATTTATTACAAGCACATCATTTTCTCTAACGATTGTTTTACCTTGTGGTATAACCACTCTATCCCCTCGTCTTATCATAATAATCAAATCATCTTTATGTATCTCTGAAAGTGTTTTTCCGACATATTTATCACTGCCTGAAACCCTTTTTTCTGAAAGATGAACACCTTCAATATTTCCTGAAGATTTAGCACATAGAACAAGGGTATCACCCTTTTCTAACATTGTTTTTCCGTCTGGAACTATTTGATTTTCCCCTCTTATAATAAGCACCACTATTGTATCTGGTGGAAGAATAATATCTGTTAAATTCTTACCTACCCAGCCATGCTTTCCGTCTAATGTAAACTTTATAAACTGTATAGGCACTTCGTCTGAATAGTCTGTGAAGGTTTTCATAACATCTCCGGAATCATCAATCATATTTAGCTTTTTTGCCACAACGGGTAAAAGTGAGCCTTGTAAAAGTATTGAAAACAGAACTATAAAAAACACTATATGGAATATGTCATTTTCTGCCTTAACATTCATTATAGCCATAACAGAGAAAACTATAGATGCAGCACCTCTTAAACCTGACCAAGCAACCAATAACTGCTGTGATATTTTACTTTTGAAAGGTGTCATAATAGCAAATACAGCCAAAGGTCTGGCTACAAAAGTAAGGAAAATTGCTATTAAAATAGCTATGCCACATACATCTAACATTTTTGACGGATAACTAAGAAGACCTAACAAGAAGAAAATAAGCATTTGCATTAATCCGTTTATTCCGTCAAAGAATGGCACAAGAGTTTTCTTGTTTCTTATTTTAGAGTTACCAAATATAATACCCACAATATAAGCACTTAAATAGCCATTTCCTCCTACATATGTTGGCAAAGCATAGGAGAACACAGCTACAGCAACTACAAAAATTGTGTCAAAGCCTGATGTAGTAAACTTAAATCTTTTCAGTATTTGAGAAGCAACAAGAGCTATAACTACACCAATACCTATGCCATACACAATTTGGCTAAAAAGCATATAGGCTATTTGTCCACCACTTGCCTGACCCTTTATAAGTGTCATAACAATAACTGTAAGCATATAAGCCGCCGGGTCGTTACTACCACTTTCTATTTCCAAAATAGATGCTGTATTATACTTCAAATTCAATCGTTTTGAACGAAGTATAGAGAACACAGAGGCAGCATCTGTTGAGGCAAGAAGTGAGCCTATTAACATACTTTCCAAAAAACTGATTTTAAGCACATAGTGACAAAACAGACCTACAAAACCTGCCGTAAGTACAACGCCTAATGTAGACAAACCAACAGCCTTAACAGCTATAGGCTTTGCCTCATTCCAGTTAGTACCAAAACCACCATAAAACATTATAAATATAAGTGCTGTGGAGCAAATATGGTCAGCAAAAGCAAAATTGTCAAACTGTATCTTCAATATACCGTCAGAACCAAAAACCATACCCAATACTATAAAGCCTAAAAGCATTGGAATACCCAGTCTGTTGGATATTTTATTAAGAATAATACAAATAACAATTACTACTGCTGTTAAAATAAGCATTTCATTCATTCTATTCCCCCTGTCTTATATTAAAAACTGTAGTTAAATACACTTCCTTTGTTCTAAATTTATTTTTAATAAACTTGAGGGCGTGAAGTCCTTCCTTATATTCAGAGAAAAATCCAAAAACAGTTGGTCCACTACCACTCATCATAGAACCAATAGCCCCATTATCAATCATAGCTTTTTTAATCTGCTCAATTACAGGATATTTTTCGCAAGTTACCGTTTCAAGAACATTAACCATATTGTCAGAAACAGCCTGTAAATCCCCTTTTTCAATATAGTCTATAATAGCCTTTGTGTCTGGGTGCTTATTTACCTTTTTAAGGTCTAACGCTCCAAAAACTGATGCTGTAGAAACACTTATTGGAGGCTTAGCCAAAAGTACATAACAGTTAGGGAAATTAGGGAGAACTGTCAACTTTTCTCCTATACCCTCTGCAAGAGCTGTACCTCTTAAAATACAGTATGGCACATCTGCACCAAAACTCTTGCCTATTTTCATAAGCTCTTCTTGTGAAATATTAAGTCTGAAAAGGTTGTTAATACCTACAAGAGTTGCTGCACAGTCACTACTGCCACCAGCAAGCCCTGCTGCCACAGGTATATTCTTTACAAGCTCTATTTCTATACCCTCTTTAATATTATATGTTTCTCTCATATATTCAGCAGCTCTATAAACTAAATTTCTGCTGTCACAAGGCAACCAAACTAAATTGCTTTTTAACTCTACTTTGCCAGTATTCGTCTTTTTAATATGCAAATTGTCACAAAGATTTACAGTTTGCATTATCATTTCCAACTCGTGGTATCCATTTTCCATTTTTCTAATGGCATCAAGAGTAATATTTATTTTTGCTCTTGCTCTTAATTTAATATCATCCATACACTTATACCTCCCAAAAAACATTTACATAGATTATATCAATAATACTCTAGGTTTTCAACAAAATATTGTGAACAAGCTATTTGTATGCTATAATTCTAGCAAGGAGTGATTGTATGAAAATCGGTAAGTTACCTAACAGCCTTTTAAATAAAATTGTATTAGAACCTATAAATAAATATAGCATTGATAGAGAAGAAGTTTTAGTTAAGCCATCTATTGGTGAAGACTGTTCAGCCCTTACTATAGATGACAATATTTGTCTACTTTCTACAGACCCTATAACTGGTGCTGTAGCCGATATTGGCAAATTAGCCGTACATATTAATTCTAATGATATTGCTGCTGGTGGTGGCGAGCCTATTGGTATAATGGTCACAGCTCTTTTACCTCCAACGATTACGGAAGAAGAAATACAGAAAATAATCACAGATGTATATACTCAGGCAAAAGAGGTAAATATGTGCGTTTTAGGTGGTCATACAGAGATTACTGACGCCGTTATTAAGCCAGTTTTAAGCTGTACCGTAATTGGAAAATCCAAAAGACTTATTGCTTCATCAGGAGCAAAAGCAGGCGATGATTTAGTAATGACAAAATATGCCGGTCTTGAGGGAACATCTATTTTTGCAAGTGACAAAATTGAGAAATTAAAAAATGTAAGTGAAAATACATTAAGTGAAGCCAGAGAATTAAGCAAGTTACTCTCCGTTGTTAAAGAGGGAAAAATTGCCTCACAAATGGGTGCAAATGCTATGCACGATGTAACAGAGGGTGGTATATTAGGAGCTTGTTGGGAAGTTGCTACTTGTTCAGGCTTAGGCGTAGAAGTATATGCTGACAAAATACCAGTTTTAGATTGTACTAAACAGATTTGTAGTGAATTAGGTGTAAATCCTCTTAGACTTATTTCTAGTGGCTCAATGGTTATTGCCATTGAAAATGGCGAAGAATTAGTAGTAGAATTAGCCAAAAACGGCATTAATGCTACTGTCATTGGTAAATTTACTAATGAGGGTCTTTACATTGTAAATAAGGGTGAAAAACAGGTTTTAGAAGAACCTGATGTAGATGAATTATATAAAGTATAATAGTTTAGGGTATCTTTTCGGTTCACTGGTCAGAACATTTTGCTTTGCAAAATGTGGCTTGTAAACAAGCCATCGGGTCTATCTTCCCGATTCATATTGACTAAATTATAACTTTGTGATATTATAAAAATATAAGAGGGAGCAACCTAGGGGTTGCCACCCTGTTTAAGTTTTTGGTTTAGAAATAACCGTCTATCTTTCCAGGATGAGGGCGGTTATTTTAGTATGTAAAGAATTACTACTAAACCTAATATATTTTGAAATAATATCATTAGTATAACTATTTTCAGATAATCTTTCATTCATATTAGTCCCCCTTTCACATAATACCGCAAATATAATATTAATTAAAACATATATATCACCATATTACACAAAAACAGGGAGGTTCAACCGCCTTATATAATTTGTAAAAACAAGTTATATTTTGTTATTCCCTCTTACAAGCCATACGAAAAACTCATAGGCTGAAACGAATTATATCATAATTCTACATATTAAGCAAATTTTCATAGAAATCATTATTAAAATAATTTAAATATTCACATATACAAATTCTTTTGTATTTACAATCAAAAAATATATAATATTTTTTAAATACCTCTTGACAATATATATATATATATATAATTATATGTACAATTATAATATTTTTATTATATTAAGAGGAGGTAAAAATTATGAAGAAAAAAATTACTTTATTATTAAGCTGTGCCACCATAATGTTAAGCTCATTAAATGTATTTAGTGCTGTTGGTTTGATAATTGATAACAAAACCTATGTTCCCGTTAGAGGGGTCTTTGAAGAACTTGGATTTAATGTAACTTATGACAAAGAAAACGCTACAGCAATTATAAGTGATTCAAATTTTACTATAAAGATTCCTAAAGACAAAAATTATTTCCTTGTTAATAGTGATTCTATAAAGCCAGATTCCCCTCAAAAAATTGTAAATGGAAATATGTATTTACCATTACGAGCTATAGCCGATAGTATTGGTGCAGATACAAGTTGGAATTCTGAAACAAAAATAGCTCATGTATCATATAAAGGTAAGAATTCATATATTTCCACTAAAACTACTACATCTACAAAACCCACTACTAGTAGTCCTTCTATTATTAAACCTTTAACTACTAATAACGGTACAACTATGTATTCTCTAACAGCAAGTGAACAGAAAAAAATAATAGCTTTTGCAGAACAAAACATTAAAGATGGTAATCCTGGTTTAAGCATACTTGGTCAACGTTTAAAATATCCACATTCTGCAACATGTACAGATGGTAAAGTCAATTACGTATTTTCTTCAACTAAAGACTTCGGCTCTGAATACAATTGTAAATATTTTGCTAATGTTTATGGCTATGTTACAGCACAGTTACCTACAGGGTTAAGAAAGGAAACTAAATATACTGCTAGTGTTTACTTTAATATTACTAATAACAAAGTTACTGATTTAACCTTAAATTATGTTAGCTTTTCAGAATAAAACAACTATTTGAATACTGTAATATTTATAAGACAAACAAATAGAGGACTACCTTTGGGCAGTCCTCTATTTGTATTTGTGTAATATTATTACATCATCCAAAAAGTGCAGACAACCTAAGTCATCTGCACCATAAAATTCAATATTATGTACTATAAATTAGTGGCAAATATTCTGTTCTGTTTCCTTATCGAAGAAGTGCATTCTGTTAAGGTCAAATGCAAGCTTTAACTTATCGCCAATCTTAGCATTTGTTCTTGCATTAACTCTTGCTGTAACATTCTGTCCACCAACAAATGTGTAAAGGTTAAGTTCTGCACCAAGAAGTTCTGTAACTTCAACTTCTGCATCAACAATACTTTCTGGAGAAGTATTAAGGAAAATATCTTCATTGTGAATATCTTCTGGTCTAATACCGAGGATAACTGTTTTATCAACATAACCGCCCTCAGTAAGTGCCTTAGCCTTAGATTCTGGAAGTTTAAAGCTATATTCGCCGAAGTTTGTATATACACCCTTGTCATCTTTTGAAATAGTAGCATCAATAAAGTTCATCTGAGGTGAACCAATGAAACCAGCTACAAAGAGATTATCTGGTGCATTGTAAAGATTCTGAGGTGTATCAACCTGCTGAATAATTCCGTCTTTAAGAACAACAATTCTAGTACCTAAAGTCATAGCCTCTGTCTGGTCATGAGTAACATAGATAAATGTTGTCTGTAATTTATGATGAAGTTTAGAAATTTCAGAACGCATCTGAACTCTTAACTTAGCGTCCAAGTTAGAAAGAGGTTCGTCCATAAGGAAAACCTTTGGAGAACGCACAATGGCACGACCCATAGCAACTCTCTGACGCTGACCACCAGAAAGAGCCTTTGGCTTTCTGTCTAATAAATGTTCCAAATCAAGGATTTTGGCAGCTTCTCTTACCTTTTTGTCGATTTCGTCCTTTGGTACTTTTCTAAGTTTGAGGGCGAAAGCCATATTATCATATACTGTCATATGTGGGTAAAGAGCATAGTTCTGGAAAACCATTGCAATATCTCTATCCTTAGGTGAAACAGTATTACAAAGTTTATCATCAATGTAAAGTTCACCATTAGAAATATCCTCAAGACCTGCAATCATTCTAAGAGTTGTAGACTTACCACAACCTGAAGGACCTACGAAAATAATAAACTCTTTATCTTTAATTTCCAAATTGAAATTCTTTACTGCTACAAATCCATTAGGATATTTTTTAACTATATTTTTTAATTTTACATCTGCCATCTAAACAATTTCCTCCTTGACTGACCGAATTAGGGACAATACTTCCCCTTAAACAATTATATATATCATACCTCATTTTAGGTAAATCCTCTATGTAATTATTAAACAAATTCGGTATACATAATTTATGCAAATTGCCTTTTAAAGGAAATTTTGAAAAAATAGGAGGAAATTTTTACAAAGTTTGCACATAAAACATAGTTTTTTTGATGTGTAGTATAGGTAATTTTTATAGGCAAAAAAAAATTATGTCAACTTCCACAACTTTTACATTGTTTTTTGGTATATTTTTTTGGTATACACCTCTGTATGCCCTATAATTACAGTATTTTTGCCATATTACCCATACTTATTGAGTATGAAATATTTATTCTATTTTTTACAATTTAACAGTAATTTCTACGCTATTTTTGCTTTTTAGAGCTTAATTCTCTATATTTTTGCAATATATCATTGAGTAAACTCCTATGTATTCTCTGTATTTGTCTTGAGCTAATTTCACAGGGCCAAAAGGTGGCCATAGTATCCCAATCCTGTCTTTTTATGTATCGGGCAACAAGCAAATTTTTATCTAGTACATTTAGTCCGTCTATTATACTATCCATTGTCTCCTTAAATAGAGCTGTTTCTCTTATCATTATGTCTAGTTTTTTAATACGAATTTTGCAATATTCTAAGGCATTATAGGTAGTTTCCCTTATTTCTTCGTCAATATAACAGTCTACATCATCTTTATTTTTCTCCAAAGCCTTAGATAGTTTAATAGTTTCATCTATTTCGTATTTTTGCTGTCGTACATAGCTATTATAATTTGCCCAAGCAACCAGCATATCCTTAGTTTTTTCATATTCTTCTGTGGTCATTATTTTATACTCATCTCTCCTTTCTGTATAAAAATAAATATATATTATAACAATAAAAAATGTATTTTTATGACATATATATGTTATCATTCGAACATATGTTTGTCAAGTCTTTTTTATTATATAATAATTAGTATTATTTAGACAACAAAAAAAGGCGAAGAACTAAATCTTCGCCTTTTATAAAACTTATTAATATTCAAAAATCTTTGATACAGGTAAACCTTCGTGAATTCTGTAAATTGCATCAGCAAATACCTTTGCAACAGACTTCTGCTTAATCTTTGGAATAAGCTTTTCACCTGTAAGAGGTACAGTATCAAGAACTACAAGTTCTTCAATAACACTATTCTGGATTCTTTCAATAGCAGCACCTGAAAGTACACCATGAGTACAGCAAGCATAAACTTCCTTAGCACCCTTTTCTTTAAGTGCATTAGCAGCATTAGTAATAGTACCAGCTGTATCAATCATATCATCATAAAGGATAACTCTCTTGTCCTTAAAGTCACCAATAATGTTCATAATTTCAGAAACATTTGGTCTTGGACGACGCTTATCAACAATAGCGATAGGAATGTTAAGACCTTCTGCGAAAGCACGAGTTCTTGTAACACTACCAAGGTCTGGAGATACAGCAACAACATCTTCTGCACCAATACCAAACTTCTGTTCATAGTACTTTGAAAGAAGTGGCATACCTACAAGGTGGTCAACAGGAATATCAAAGAAGCCCTGAATCTGTGCACAATGAAGGTCCATTGTAATAACTCTGTCAGCACCAGCACTTGTAATAAGGTCAGCTACAAGCTTAGCACTAATTGGATCTCTTGCCTTTGCCTTTCTATCCTGTCTAGCATAGCCATAGTAAGGAATAACGGCATTAATTCTACCAGCAGAAGCTCTCTTAACTGCATCAATAGTAATAAGAAGCTCCATAAGATTGTCGTTTACAGGGTTGCTAGTAGGCTGAACGATAAATACATCAGCACCTCTTACTGTTTCGTTAATTCTTACGCTAATTTCACCATCGCTAAACTTACCAATTTCAGACTTGCCAAGTGCAAGACCAAGGTCGCTAGCAATGTGTTCAGCTAAAGACTTATTGCCGTTACAGCCAAAAATCTTAATACTGCCACCACTTATATCCATTTGTTCTCCTCCTAAAAATAAGTCATTAGTATTCATTAATATTTCTTTTTCAAATTTCATTTTGAAACTTCGTTTCTTTGCTTTGCAAATTTGTTTGCTTATCGCAAACTAAAATGAAATTTGTCCTCGGCTCTCGCCTCGGTAACTTATTTCGGAAAATCGTGAGCAAGCTCCCATTTTCCTTCAATCTAAATTTCATTTTGAAACTTCGTTTCTTTGCTTTGCAAATTTGTTTGCTTATCGCAAACTAAAATGAAATTTGTCCTCGGCTCTCGCCTCGGTAACTTATTTCGGAAAATCGTGAGCAAGCTCCCATTTTCCTTCAATAAGTTATATTATATCCCTTTAAACTTCCCTTGTCAAATAATACGACAACATTTTATTTTATATTTTTTCCACTTCAACTGTATAAGATTACTCTTGTAGGTTTATATTTTTTACTTTTTTTGACCAAAATTTACAAAAAAACAGGTTTTCTATTTAATCTTTGAAAGAATAAAAAATATTTTGTATATTTTCAATAAAATTTCTCAATTTTTACAAGAACTTTACAGTCAAAATTAAGACAAATTATCTGTAGTTTAAACTATTTCCCTCTGTTATTCTTTATTATACATTTATTTTTTGTTTCTATACACAAAAAAGTCCCCAAAGCATAACTTTGAGGACCTTATAATTACATATTTTCTTTAATTTTATCCTTAATAGCTGTCATTTCTTCATCACTTGGCTTAGGGAAAGAACCGAAAGTCATTGTTACATCATCGCCATTCTTTCTAGGAACAACATGAACATGATAGTGATGAACAGTCTGACCGGCAGCCTCTCCATTATTCTGGAGAATATTAAGTCCGTCACAGCCTGTAGCCTCTTTAACAGCCTTAGCCACTTTCTGAGCAAGGATATGAGCCTTACCTACTAATTCAGCCGGCATTTCATAAAGATTTGCACTATGATTTTTAGGTAAAATAAGGCAATGACCTAAGTTTGCAGGAGCAATATCAAGTATTACTCTAAAATCATTATCTTCATAAATTGTGTTCGATGGAATTTCTCCATTAGCTATTTTACAAAATATACAATCTGCCATAATTAGCAAGCCTCCTTTTCTTCATTACCGAAGAACTGATTATACCATACTAAGAACATATAAATTGTCCATACCTTACGGCTATTATCAGCCTTGCCATTCTTGTGGTCATCAAGGTACTTAACAATTTTATCTGTATTGAAATACTTTTGTGCAGCCTCACTCTGGAAAGCTGTTTTAACTATATTGTAATACTTTTCATCTTTAAGCCAAACTCTTGTAGGAACAGGGAAACCAAGTTTTTTCTTGCTTGCAACTTCTTCTGGTAAGTAGTCCTTAGCAGCCATTCTAAAGGCATACTTTGTAGCTTCTCTGTTTACTCTATAATCAGGCTGTACATGTCTGGCAACTTCAAATACTTCCTTATCAAGGAAAGGTACTCTAACTTCAAGAGAGTTTGCCATAGACATTTTATCTGCCTTTAAAAGAATATCCCCAACCATCCAAAGATTAAGGTCAATAAACTGCATTCTTGTTACATCGTCTTGACCCTTTGTAAAGTCATAATATGGCTTTGTAATTTCCTTATGGTTGTACTTACCTGTAGGGTTCTTTAAAATATGTTCTCTTTCCTTTTCTGAGAACATTTTAGCGTTACCAATAAATCTATCCTCTAAATCCATAGATGCTCTAATTAAGTAGTTTTTACCCTTAAATCTGAAAGGAAGTGCCTTCATTATAGCAGCAATGCCCTTTCTTAAAGGCTTTGGAATAAGTCTTGTAATCTGTAAATCCATAGGTTCTCTGTAAATGTTGTAGCCACCAAAGAACTCATCTGCACCCTCACCAGAAAGAGCAACCTTAACGTGCTTAGATGCTAACTTACTTACAAAGTAAAGGGCAACAGCTGAAGGGTCAGCTAAAGGCTCGTCCATATGGTACTGAATTTTACCTAAGCTATCCCAATATTCGTCAGTAGAAATAATCTTAGAATAGTTGTCAATACCAACCTTTTCAGAAAGCTTTTCAGCATAACCTATTTCATTGTACTTTTCATAATCAAAACCTACTGTAAATGTCTTATCTCCCTTAAATGTAGCAGCTACAAAACTTGAGTCTACACCACTTGAAAGGAAAGAACCAACCTCTACATCACTAATCTTGTGAGTTTTAACACTATCAAGCATTACATCTTCAATCTTCTTAATTGTATCCTGTAATCCTGCCTTTTCTGGTTCAAACTTAGGCTGGAAGTATCTCTTAATATCAATCTTGCCATCTTTATAAACTAAATAGTGACCTGGCTTCAACTTATAAACACCCTTGAAGAATGTTTCATCTAATACTGAATACTGGAAAGTTAAATAGTTTTCAAGGGCAACAGTATTTACTTCTTTCTTAAAATCAGGGAAAGCAAGGAAACTCTTAATTTCTGAGCCAAAAAGCATATGGTTGTTAAATACCCCATAGTAAAAAGGCTTAATACCAAAGAAATCTCTGGCAGCAAATAACTTCTTGTTCTTCATATCATAAATAGCAAAGGCAAACATACCTCTTAAATCATTAAGCATTTCTTCGCCTTTTTCCTCATATAAATGAATGAGAACTTCTGTATCAGCGTGACTTTTGAAAACATGACCCTTTTCAATAAGCATTTCTTTAATAGGCTGATAGTTGTAAATCTCGCCATTAAAACAAATAACAATAGAGCCGTCTTCGTTGTACATAGGCTGTGAACCGTCTTCAAGACCAATGATACTAAGTCTTCTAAAGCCCATTGTTACATCTTCATCACTATGAGTACCTGCACTATCAGGTCCTCTGTGTATGATTTTGTTCATCATACCTATAATGATGTTTTCTCTATCAGCTATATCTCCTGTGAAACCACAAAAACCACACATAAACTAAATTCCTCCGAACATACTATCAAACATAAAAATTATCATATTAGGCTAATTATACCCCAAAAGCCTACTTTTTTCAATATATATTTTAAGTTTAGGTTAAGCCTTTTTAAAGGCTTATGGGGTCAAGGGGCAACGCCCTTTGTAGGTGTGGACAAACCCCTATTTCAACAAAATTTATATATTCACAACAAAAAAGCCGAAAGCACTTCTATATACTTTCAGCTTAATGCTATTACTTATGATAAGGCTCATTTTTGATTATTCTATTTGCCCTATAAATTTGCTCCAAAAGTATTACCCTCATAAGCTGATGAGGGAAAGTCATAGCAGAAAAACTAAGTTTATAATCTGCTCTATTTAACACTTCATCACTAAGCCCAAGAGAACCGCCTATTACAAATGTAATATGGCTTACACCCTTTAAAGTAGTTTGGGTAATAAAATCAGCTAACCCCTCACTTGTAAGAGATTTTCCGTTTATAGCAAGTGCCACAACATAGCTATCTTTAAAGACTTTCATAAGCCTTTGACCCTCTATATTTTTAACCTGTTCCATTTGGGCAAGGCTCATATTTTCAGGAGCTTTTTCATCGGGAACTTCTGCAATATTGAGAGTTACATAACGGCTAAGGCGTTTTGAATATTCTTCAATAGCATTTACAAAATATTTTTCTTTTATTTTTCCAACACAAGCAATAGTAATCTTCATAAATTCAATCTTCCCAAAAATTTAATGCGAGAAACACTAGGATTTCTCGCATTTATATTATTTATACAAGTTCAATTTTTCTTTTTACTCCCTCCGGAGGAGCAACCCACATATTAAAATCTCCACCAATAACTGCCCCATTATCCGTAAGTATTTTACTGACTGTGTCATAGGCAAGACGAGGAGTATTATTTTCCTTGCTTAAATGTCCTAAAAACACATACTTTACTGAACTATCAATAACTGTATCTAAAAGTCTGCCGGCATTTACATTACTTAAATGCCCAAAGTCAGACAATATTCTACTTTTTAAACTCTGTGGGTAACCGCCATACTGGAGCATTTCTACATCGTGATTTGCCTCTAAAAGCACAAGGGAAGAACCCTTTACATTTTCCAAGACAGTATCCGAAATATGCCCAATATCTGTGGCAATAGTAATCTTAGTATTATTAACTCCGACAGTATAGCCTACTGGCTGTGCTGCATCGTGAGGTATTTCAAAAGGCTTTATTGTAAGGTCGTTAAATGCACAATATTCTTCGGCGTATATATCTTTCATAAGATTAGGTCTAATCTGTCCTATGGAAGACGGCATATTGCCCCAAGTACCCTCTGTGGCAAAAATAGGAATATTGTATCTACGAGAAAGAACTCCTATACCCTTAACATGGTCGCTATGTTCGTGGGTAACGAATATTCCATCAATATCGTTGCCTGTAAGACCAAGAGAAGAAAGACCCTCCTCTACTTTTTTACCACTTAAACCAGCATCAATAAGTATATTTGTATTTTCTGTACCAACATACACACAATTACCACTACTAGAACTGGCAATGGTGGCAAAGCGTAAACTCATTAGTCAACTACCCTTTCAATATCCGCACCTAATGCTCTAAGTTTATACTCAATCTGTTCGTAACCTCTGTCGATAAAACGGATATTGCCAATTCTTGTTTCGCCCTCAGCTGCAAGACCAGCAATAACCATTGCTGCACCAGCTCTAAGGTCAGTAGCAAGAACATCTGCACCCTTTAAAGTGTCAACTCCGTCAATAGTAGCAATTCTACCGTCAGCATTAATTTCCATACTACAGCCAAACTTTTTAAGCTGTTCTACATACTGGAATCTATTTTCCCAAACAGTTTCAACTAAAGTGCTTGTACCCTTTGCCTTGCAAAGTACAGCAGCCATCTGTGGCTGTAAATCAGTTGGGAAACCTGGGTAAACATTTGTCTTAACATTTGTAGCAACAAGATTACCTGAAGAAGTAACTTCAATGTAATCATCGCCTTCTTCAATCTGACAGCCCATTTCTTTAAGCTTAGCAGAAAGAGAGTCCATATGCTTAGGTATAATATTATCTACCTTAACCTTACCGCCAGCAATAGCAGCAGCAATCATATATGTACCAGCTTCAATCTGGTCCGGAATAATCATATATTCAGCACCATGAAGGTCTGGAGTACCTGTAATTCTGATTACATCAGTACCTGCACCCTTTACATTACAGCCAATCATATTAAGGAAGTTGGCAGTATCAACAATATGAGGTTCTTTAGCAGCATTCTCAATAGTTGTAACACCCTCTGCCTTAGTAGCAGCAATCATAATATTGATTGTTGCACCAACAGATGCTGTATCTAAGAATATGTTAGTACCTACAAGTTTATCTGCTTTAATACGAACAATACCATTTTCAAAATCTTCTTCAACTTCCGCACCTAAAGCTCTGAAGCCCTTTAAGTGAAGATTAATAGGTCTTGAGCCGAAGTTACAGCCACCTGGCAATGCAACATCTGCTCTTTTAAAACGGGCAAGTAAAGCACCCATTAAATAATAAGAGGCTCTGATTTTACGCACAGAATCAAAGGTAGCCTCATAGCTATTTACATTAGTGGAATCCACCATAAGAGTACCCTCGTCAATAAGCTCGCAAACTGCACCAAGCTTTGTAAGAGTATCCTCCAGTGCCCTTACATCCTCAATACGAGGAAGATTGTCTATAACACAAACGCCCTCGGCAAGAATAGCAGCCGGTATAATAGCAACTACAGCATTTTTTGCCCCACTTATAGTTACCGTACCGTTAAGCTGATGCCCGCCTCTGACAACTAAACGTTCCATTACTTTAGTACACACCTCTCTAGGTTAATTAAAAAACTCAAATTCATCAATGATATTATAACACTAAAAAATAATTTTTCAAACAAAATTAACACTTTAGAGTACAATATCCAAAAATTTACAACAACATCAGTAATTATAAATTTTTTTAACACCACTTTTGTCTACAAAAACAGCCTTATTTGCTGATATTAACACATACTTTAAATAGTATGTCAAATTTTAATACACAATAAGTTATGATACCATTTACAGCCTTTATTGTCAAGTACATAGGCTGATTTTCAGCATATATAACAAAACCACTACCTATATACAAAACCTTTTTTATTTTGCTGTTTATACCGTAATAGCTAACTGTATTTCAGGCTTTGTAAAATACAGTTAATCAACTCTGCCTGTACGAGCATTGACAAAATAAGTATTTCCGTCTGCTACAATTTTATAATAAGGCAATATAGAGTCATCATCAGTCAAAATATCCTTGTCATAATAGCCTAAAGATACATCTTGTATAATACTTTTGCTGGAATTTCTATTGTCCTTAATAGGATTTATAACAGCAAAAACCGCCTCATCTGACGCTAAAATATCCTTTTTACTGCCATTTTGCTTTACAACTGTTCTATAGCTGAAATCAACTTCCTGTGAACCGTCTTTATTAAAAATTACGGTAAAATAATTATTAAAAAAGCCACAGCCATTTACTTTTTCATAGTAGCAAATCTTTATACCCTCTTTAGTGACATAAGAACAAGCATAATCGTATTTACCAAAAAGAGAATTAATATTTGAAACATATTCATTGGCAATACCTTTTGCAGTATCAACATCTGTTACAGCTTTATCTAACTTTTTAATGTATTGTACATCAGACTTATCTATAGTCAAAACATCATTATTATAGGCAAATATTATTTTGTTTTTATCATCAGTTCTCATTACCTTTGAGCTATCGGCAAAGAATACATCTCTTAATTTAAGAGGGTCAAATGTAAAACTTTCAGCAGCTATATAAGCCATAGCCGGATACATTGTAGGCAAGCTACAACCCAAAGTAATATTGTCTTTCCCGAGGAGAGCCACTATATCATTTTGTCTGCCTTGCCCAACTGTAACATCGCTTTTTTTATACAAATTCAAGCCAAAAAGTACGGCATTTACAAAAAAGAGAAACACTATAGTATAATTAACAGCCTTTTTCCACTCCATTTTAACACCTACCTTGTGCTTGTAATATATTCTTCGCCATCTATGTCTATTATCCAGTTTAAATCTACAGTCTTTCCATTTGCCAAATAACAAAGTTCTACATCAGATACAGGCTTAGGAGTATTACTACCGTATAATTTGCTATAGAGTTTATCAATAGCTCCTATATAGTCTGTAGATGCTGTAGCAATAGAATTGCTTTTTTTGTAAGAAACAGCATATTTTTTATACTTTGATACTCTGCCTTTTACCGCTGTAATTTCTATAAAGCTATTCATACCTATTTCACTTGAAAGGCTTTCTGTAGGCTTTAATTTTAAATCCTCTGTTTTGTAATTAAAGTAGAAAGTATAATTGCCATTATTATCTACAGTATAACTATCCAAATAAAATTCATTATCCAAGTAAGCATCTTTTTTCAAAACAGACAATGCTGAAATATAGTTATTTGCAAATGTATTTTCTCTTTCAGTTTCTACTTTGTAGTTAGAGTATTCTAAAACACCTGAAGAATAATACTTTACAACTGTACTTTCATCGCCAAAGGTTTCTACACCCTTACTCTTTGTAACTGTTTTGCCAATAGGGTTGTCAAAAAATACATCTGCATTTTTCTCAACACCGTTACTTTCCTCCAAATAGTTATAAGGCTCAAGCTGATTATACTTTGCATCTGTATTTGCCCAAGTCGGAATAAATATGTTTTGGTCAAAAATAGTAAAGCCATTTAAAACTGTGGAAATATAGCTAAACTTCTGTTCCTCTTTGCCTAGCAATTCTGAATCTTCATAGCATTTTGAAATTACATCACTATTTTTCATATTGAATACTGAATTGGTCTTTTTTTCTGTATTATAGAATATAAGTTGCATTTCACTTCCGTCTGATGTAGGAAGAAGTATTATGGTATTGTAATCAGTTATTTTGTTTAATGTATCAACTTTTACAGTAGCCTTAAAAATATCGGCAGAATCTGTCCCCTTTAAATTAAAAGAATACTGATAAAAAACCGCTCTCTTTTTCAAAAGAGTGTTCCAATCCAACTCCTGCTGTCCCACAAAGTCCCCTCTGGACATAGCCTCTCCAACAGCAGTATCAAAATCCTTTTTATACTTTTTATTGTATATATCACTTTGTTTACACACAACTTTGCCATCGCCTAAATTGACAATAAGTCTATCTGTAATATACCCTACATCTTTAGCATCAAAGGAAGATGAAAAATTCCCGAACCAAAAAAAGTTATGGCTTGAAAAATCCTCAAACCATAACTCTCCTGCCTGATAAATAGCTAAACACATTAAAAAAACAACCATTAAAAATTTGCCTGTGTTTTTCATTTAATCACCTTTGTAAAACCCTGTTTTACCACTTGCTCTGACCAGGCACTGCTATACTCTGAGATAAAACAGATTTAAGCACCTTGTCTTTGCGATTAATTGTTGTTCTAATTTCTGAATACTTTCCGTCCTTACGAGCAGCAACAACCAAGTAATTTGCACCCTCTTTAAGGCTGATACTCTGGCTAAAAATACCTGTTGAACCTACAGTAATGTTGTAAGTTCTAATAAGTTTGTAGTAAGTCTTACCATTCACAGTATAAGGTTCATAAACAGTAATACCTATTTTAGCACCCTTTTCTGCTGTACCGGAAATAACTCTCGTAGCATCAAAAGTAATTTCAGAACTCTTTCTTGTATCTATACCGCTTGTAATCTTAAAATTATCAACACCTGTACCTGCCATAGCTGATACTGGAGCAACAACGCAACAAGCCATAACTAAAAGCATTAAACATGCAAATTTGCCAAACAACTGCTTCATTGCCGTATCCTCCTATCAAAATAAAGTAATATGTAAAGAATTATGGAGCTTAGCCCAGCCATAATCCACGCTTATCTATAATATTATTTTATCATATTAATGTTACAGTTATGTTACAGTCACATTAACATTGAGTAACATTAAATCAGACCTCATTACAAGGAATAGTATACCACAAAATTCATCAAAATAAAAGAGGTTTTAGCCCAAAAATTATTCAAAATATATTAACTTTATTAATTTGTGTCTTGACTAAAAAATGCTTAAACTTTCTTAGGAAAAACCTTCAAAAATTTAAGCATTCTTTTAACTATTTATTACTACATTTATCAAGGAATTGATATACTACTTTTTCATTTCCCTTAAAGTAAATATGAGGGAAACCACCGTAGAAAGTAGGTGTAGTATTTCCTGTAATCCAGTTACGACCGCCAACAGGCTTAACAGCCTTAAAGTCGTGACCGTCATTTGTACTATTATAATAATGGAATTCGTGAGCAGTAAACTGTTCTCCCTTTTTACAGAGAACATTATCTCTTGAGGCTGTCATTGTAATATAGCCAAAATGTTTATTAAGGCGTTTGCCCTTGCTACATTCTCCGTCAATAATACCGGCCATAGGATATATTCTGCCTGCCTCATCTTCAATAGTCTTATGTAAATACATAAATCCACCACATTCAGCAATAGTTGGCATACCATTTTGTATTTTTAATCTAATATCATCAATAAGCTCTGTATTTTCGCTTAATTTCTTTGCATAAAGCTCAGGATAACCACCAGAGAGAATAAGACCGTCTGCATCTTCCGGTATATGGCTATCTTCCAAAGGACTAAAGAATTTGACAGTACAGCCTAATTCTCTAAGCATATCTACATTATCATCATAGTTGAAACAAAAAGCCTCATCTTTGGCAATAGCTACTACACAATCGTACTTTTTCTCTACTTCAGGTTTTTCATAGACTAATTTATTTGGAGCACACTTTGCAACTTTTAAAAGTCTGTCTACATCAATGTACTGGCTCATATACATAGCAATAAGTTCAATCTTTTCATTAAACTCGTCTATATTTTCCGGTGTAACAAGACCTAAATATCTGCTATCAAAAAGACCCTCTTTAATATCCGGAATATAGCCTAAAGGTACTATACCCAATGAAAGTGCAACTTCCTTACAACCCTCAAAAAGATTAGGAGAAAGTCTGTTAAAAATAACACCTAAAATCTGGTTATCCTGTCTGTACTCAATAAAGCCTCTTAATGTTGCACCAATAGAGCTACTCATACCCTTGCAATTTATAACAAGAACTACCGGCGTATTTGTCAACTTTGATATATCGTAGCAACTACCTTTATCATCAAAACCAACACCGTCATAAAAGCCCATACCACCCTCAATTACATTAAGGTCTTTATCATTATCCAAAAGGGCACAAAGCTGGTCCTTATTACAGAAAAAGCTATCTAAGTTACTACTTTCAACACCGAGAACTTCCTTATGGAACATTCCGTCAATATAGTCAGGGCCACATTTATATGCCTTAACATTCATTCCTCTATCTTTTAAAATTTTAAGCAAACCGCAGACTATTGAGGTTTTTCCACAGTTTGTTCCTGTTGCACTTATCATTATCCTTGGCATAGTTTTATTCTCCAATTTCTGATTTTATATTTTGAGAAAGTTTTGAAATTTCATTTTTACAAGTAAAATCTGCTGTGTTATCAACAGTAGAAATATCATCCATATTCAAGAATATTTCAACATTTACTGACAAGTCCTCTTTTACATTTGCGTACAAATCCTTATTTTCCTGTGAAACCTTGTCAGAATTTGCTGTAATCAAGTTATTGATATTTGCCAATTCTGCACTAGAAGATATAAGGTCGTAACCTGTCTGTGTAAATTTAGAATCACTTGAAAGTTTACAAAGTGCCTGTGACTTAGCCTTTAAGCTAGAAACATTCTGAGATGTAGCTGAGGCATTTGCATATGAACGAACATCATTACTTACAGCCTTGTAAACATCTCCACTTACATTCTGTAAAGGAGAACCAGAGGCATTAGGCTTAAAATCGTCTTTAACAACCTGTTGCTTTTGAGTATTATTCTGATTGGCCTTACTAACTGTCTTATTTGTTTCAGGAGAAGACTGTACAGTAATATTTACCTCGTTTTCAACATTCTTTGCCTTTGTTTCTTCCTCAACTGTTGTTTCTTCTGTTTCTGTTGAAGTTTCGTCAGTTGTTTCCTCTGTTGAAGTTTCTATTGTTGTAGATTCATCAGCTGAATTTTTATCCTGTTTTTTGCCACAACCTGTTGTAAAGCATAAGGCAGTAGCAAGTGCTATAACTAATAATTTTTTCATAATACTTTTACTCCTTTAAAACGCAAACGGACATAGTCCACAAACCATTTTCCGTCTTCACAAAGCACAGTTTTTAAATTCTCCTGTGCCTCTTTCTTTATATCCTTGGCAATTTCTTCATCAACACCCTCAAAAGGTGCTTTATCAAACATATTTATCCAAGAAATTAAATCCCCTTTTAAATATGTTTTTCTATCAAAAAGGACAGCATAAGTGACCTTAAAACCATTTTTCTCCACCAATGGCATATATTCTCCTATAGTTGGAAAATAAAAGGTTCTTTTGTACTTTAAACCTCTTTTGGCAAAAAGCCTTTCCAATTCACTGTGAACAGTTTCAGCACAGCCTTTACCACCAAATTCGCATACAAGCTGCCCACCAGTCTTTAAAGCATTATTTATACCCTTTAAAAGCCCATTTTGGTCATCAATCCAATGGAAAACTGCATTTGAAAAAACTCCGTCAAACTGGTTACAAAAATCCAGTTTTGAGGCGTCCTTTTTTATAAATTCAACATCAGAATTATTTTTCCTTGCTATTTCAAGCATATTGTCAGAGGCATCTACCCCTGTAACTTCATATCCCTTATTGACAAGAGTTGGTATCAAAGCTCCAGTACCACAGCCTAAGTCCATAACCTTGCCACCTTTTTCTACAGTCAAAAGCTCTGTTACACTTTCTCCATAGTCTGGCACAAAGTTAAAATCATTTTTGTAATTTTCTGAATCCCATACAATATTCAATATTATTCCTCCCAATCCCCAGAAACAATGAAAATAGGGTTTTGAGCTGTCATCATTGTACTATTTCCTACAAAATTGCCTTTGCTTACAGAAACCTGTACAACTTCTGTATTTTTAAAGCCTTTTGTCTTCATAAACATAAGTGTGTTTGTAAGGGTTTCCAATGTAATAGCACTTACAACAAAGCGAATATCCACGCCTTTATTTATAATCTGTTCCATTATATCTTCAAGTTCGCCCTTTGAACCACCTATAAAAACTGAATTTGGCTTAGGTAAATCTGCTACAATGTCTTTACCCTGTCCCAAAAACTGTCTTACATTTTTAAGTTCAAAGTGTTCAACATTTTTAGCTGTCAACTCATAGGCATCTTCGTTACACTCTACAGAATAAACCATACCCTTTGGAGCAAGTCTGCCACACTCTACTGTTACCGAACCTGTTCCTGAGCCTATGTCATATACAATGTCAGAATTTCTAAGCTGTAACTTACTTAAAATAACAGACCTTACCTCGCTCTTTGTCATTGGTATTTCTCCTCTAAAGAACATATCGTCACTAAGGCCAAATTCCGTAGAAATACCATAGTTTTCATTACACATATAAAGAACTGTAATGGGGTCAAATTCTCTTGATACGAAATCTTTTACATAGCCGGCTGTAATCTTTTCTCTAGGATAAGACAACTTTTCTCCGGCACATATTTTGACTGTACCTAATCCATTTTCTGTAAGGGTTTGACATATTTGCTTTACATTACCTCCGGTAAGTACAAAAATCCCCTCATTTTCGGCAACTTCCCTTACTATATCTACATTTCTTCCATGAGCTGAAACTACTCTACAGCCCGCCCATGGCACACCTATTCTTGAGGCAAGGTAGGCTACAGAGGATATGCCCTGTATTACCTTTACTTTGTAGCCATCAAGCAAGTCCAAAAGCACTGTCGCACCACTGAAAAGACACACATCACCTGAAAAAATTATTCCATAGTGCTGATAGTCTGTTGTGTCGATAAATTCCTTTATCTTCTCTGCCTTATATTCATAATAAATATCTTTTCTACCTTTATTTACAGCATCTACAAGACGATTAGCACCTATAAGCACCTGACAATCTTCAACAGCCTCTACAGCCTCTACTGTCATATTTTTAGGATTTCCCATACCTACGCCTATAATATGTATTGTCTTTTTAGTGTACTCCTCTTTTACCATTTCCCAAACTTCAGAAGCACTATATCCATCTTCCTCCGGTCTAGGAATTACAATAAGTACACAGTTGGCATCTTTGCAGGCTCTCTGCTTTTCATCAAATCCACCAGCTTTGCCTGATTCCTTTGTTATAAGATATTTAATATTATATTTCTTTATTTCTTCTACATTTCTTTCGTATGAAAAAGGGCCTTCTTCGGCAATAATGTGGTCTTTTGCATAACCCATATTTATTGCCCAATTTATGTTGTTGGCATCAGGCAATATTCGAGCATACACTCTTTCCTTAAAGTTGTATATTCCCGTATATGCCGGCAAGTCCTTACTGCCTGTAGTCAAAAGCACATTACCTCGGCTACGATTTACAAGTTTAACAACTTTTAAAGGGTCTTCTGCTATAAAGCCCTTTTTAATATCTGCTTTTTCTCTAAGAAGTCTGATATATCTAGCATTAGACAAAGTACAAGCCTTTACAATATTTTCTGTAACCTCTGTTGCATAAGGGTGAGTGGCATCTACAACCATATCCGGAGAAAGTGTGCCTATAATATCTGCCATTTCCATACTTGTCAATCTACCGGTATGTACAACTAACTTACCGTCTTTAGGCAATACTTCCTTGCCTTGCTCTGTAGCAACAAAAACGTGTATAACAACATTATTCAGTTGTTCCAAACATTTTTGGCACAACTCTCTACCTTCCGTAGTGCCACCAAATACAATAAGTCTATCCATTTTTATAACCCCTTGGTGTTACCATTTTTCCATTTATGTTTTTAGTCTGAGAATTACCTATAAAGACTGTCGTAAACATATTTACAGATGTATTTCTAAGGTCTTTAAGAGTAGTTACAACTGCTCTTTCTCCCTCTCTGCCTATGTTTTCCACATAACCACAAACGGTATTTTCATTTTTATATTTAAGCATTATATCGCAAGCCTTTTGAAGATAATCAGCTCTTTTTTTACTAGAGGGATTATAGAGAACAACAACCATATCTCCCATTGATGCACCCTCTATTCGTCTTTCTATTAAATCAAAAGGTGTAAGCAAATCACTCATACTGATTACAGCAAAATCGTGGCTTAAAGGAGCACCTAAAACAGCTCCACCACTAAGGGCTGCCGTCACTCCACTTACTATTTTTATTTCTACATTTGCATTTTCACTAAGCTCATAAATAAGACTTGCCATTCCATAAACTCCGGCATCTCCACTGGAAATAACAGCTACTTCCTTACCACTTTCAGCTTGTTCAATGGCATACTTGCATCTGTCAATTTCCTGTTTCATAGGAGTTGTATAGTATTCCTTATGAGGGAAATGGTCCTTTATTAAGTCAACATAGACACCATATCCTACAATAAGGCTACAGCTTTCAAGAGTATCAAAAGCCTCTTTTGTCATATTTTCAATACTTCCTGAGCCCAAACCTACTACATATAGCATAATTTTTCTCCTAAAATTCACTAATTGTAATTACAACATTCTTTTCTACATCAATGGATAAAACCATTTTCTTATTTTTCTCTCCAGAGTAATAGAGTGATGAATTTTCCTTTAAATCATTAAATCCTCTTTGCTCCAAAGTCTTCACATAATTTTTAAGCATAGTATCTGTTACCTTGCTCTTGTCATAGGTATAATTTACTATTTTTGTATCACCTGAGTTTGTTATGTTGCCAGAACCACTTAAATGCTGTAAATTATACATTTTGCCAAAATCAGGTACAGGAGAAAAACCCTTATAGCTGTCGTCTGTTACCTTTATTGTCTTTGACCCAGAGTTCCAATCCACCTTTAAGCCCATATTTTCGCTAACAAACCTTAAAGGTATCATTGTTGCACCATTTATAATCTTTGGAGCAACTGTAAGGGGAACTATTTTGTTATCTACATAGGCTGTCTTTGAACCTATAACCATTTTTACTGTTGATGCACCAAGAGAGGCTACAACTGTTTCAGACTCTTTGTCCCAATCTACAGTAGCACCCAACTTTTCCAAAAGTCCTCTAACTGGTACAAGTGTTGCTCCATTTTCCACAACAGGTGGCTGTGAAAAATTAACTTTACTATTATTTACATAAACAGCTATTCCTGAAGCAAAAGTGTTTACGCACATTATTCCTGTAAGACATATAACGGATAATATTTTTTTCATAGCTAAAATACCTCCTATAAAAACTCACAATTTACGATAAATTTCATTATATCACTATTAATTTTCATTTTCAACACCCACAGCTATAGTGACACCATTACAGCTTTGCTTTTTCACTATTAGCTTTCCTCCACCAGCTACCACTGCTCTTTCGCAAACGCAGTCAGTACCTACTGTTCGGAAGACAAAATCCGAATGAGAAAATTCTCCCTTTTGACTATTTAGTGTTTTTTTGTCAAATATTTCTAGTTTCACATTGTATTTTTTTGATAACTCAACTATGGCTTTTTCATTCTTTTTAATATCAATAGTTCCTATCTTCAAAATAGCCTTTTCTGAAAGACTATTTTCCTCAAACACTGTTCTTAAAAAACTCTCTACATTTTCTACTGGAGTATCTTTCTTACAGCCTATGCCTACTACAAGAGATTTTTTATAAAGTTTTAGTGTATTTTCAAAGGGTTCTATTGTTTTATAGGTTACATATACACCTATTTTTTCAACTGTTTGAACAAAGTCCTTAGGTATTTCATTATTGAAATCACTTTTAAAGGCTACTTTTTCTCCATTTAAGAGCTGTGCCGAAACCTCTTTAGCCATTTTCATACTATCTATTTCAAGGCTATTTTCCTTAGCATAGTTATCAATAGCTATAATACTATTTACATCTGTAGCTGTAGTTATAACAGCCTGTCCACCCAGTATTTCTGCCACATTTTCGGCAAGCTCATTAGCTCCACCTAAGTGACCAGACAAAAGTGAAATAGCAAACTTACCATCTTCATCACACACTACAACTGCAAAATCTTCTTTTTTATTTTTCACAAAAGGAGCAATAGTTCTAACGGCAATACCACAGGCACAAATAAAAACCAACTTACTATATTGAACTATTTTCTCTCTTAATTCTGCTACGCTTTTAAAGGGAATATCCCCTTTTTCAGCATATTTATAGAACACAAGTCTGTCTACATTTTTCAGCTTTGTTCCAGTATTTCTAGCCTTTGCCGTAAAGACAATAACAGCCGTCATTATATCACTTCCTGTATTCTGTTTTGAAGTTTTTATCATAGAGTTTACTTAACTCGTAATCGCTACCAAGAACATCGCCTACAACAATAAGAGCAGTTTTTGTAATATTATTTTCCTTTGCCATATCAGAAAGGTTTAAAAGCTGACCTCTTACAACCTTTTCATCGCTCCAAGTAGCCTTATAAACTATGGCACAAGGTGTATTTTCACTATAGCCACCCTCTATTAAGTCACTTTGCACTTTTTCTGTAAGTGATGCACTTAAAAATATAACCATTGTAGCTTTATGAACAGCCAATTCTTTAAGACTTTGACCCTTAGGTACTGGAGTCCTGCCCTCACATCTAGTAATAATTACACTTTGGGAAACATTAGGAAGTGTATATTCTGTCTTTAATGCTGAAGCTGCACCACAAAAGCTACTTACACCGGCACAATAGTCGTACTGAATATTTAATTCATCAAGTATATCCATTTGCTCCCTTATTGCACCAAAAATGCAAGGGTCCCCTGTGTGAAGTCGAACAATATCCTTGTCCGGATTTTCCTTATACACCTGTGCTACCTGCTCTAAATCCATATAAGCTGAATTATATTTTTCAGCCTGTGGGCAATAATCCAAAAGTTCTGTATTTATAAGTGAACCTGTATATATAACTATATCTGCACTTTTCAAAAGTCTTGCACCCTTTACTGTAATAAGTTCTGGGTCTCCTGAACCTGCTCCTACAAAATGTACCATTACTTCAACTCCTTTAGTATTTCGTCTGCACCTGCTGTTTTACCTAGTATTCCGTATTTATTAGAAAAAACTATAGCCTCTGCCGGCATTTCGCCACTTCTTTTGTTAATATAAAAATATATTTTCTCCATAAGTAGCTCCATTGTTTTTTCCAAAAAGCCTCTTTCTTTCAATATATCAATAGCATCATCAGTTGTAACAGCTTTTGCTACTTCTTTCAGCGTTTCCAAATCTGCCCCAACCCTTAGCCCACAAGTTACAAGGGTTTCTATTCTACCATCGGCATTATGGGAATGGGTATTCATAATACCACAGCCTAATTTTGCAAATTTCCCTATATGACCAATAAGCAATATTTTTTTACACTTGTTTTCAACACAACAATCAATGGAAAAGCCTATAAAATTACTGGATTTGACCATATATTTTTCTTTCAGACCATAGTTTTTAAAGGCAAAAACCTCCCCATAATTTCCAGGGGTAAGTACAAGAACATCACTATTTTGCCTTTTCATTGATATTTCAAGTTTTATAGTTTCTTTTAAAGCATCATCACTCATAGGTCGAACTATTCCTGTAGTGCCTAGTATTGAAATACCACCTACAATACCCAGTTGGGGATTCATAGTTTTTTTTGCTATTTCCTCGCCCTCCGGTGCAAAAACAGTAGCTTTAAGTCCACCATAGTATTCGAAATTATCTGCTACTTCTCTTAAATTTTCTTCAATACTTTTTCTGGGAACAGAATTAATTGCTGCTGCTCCAACAGGCTGGTCCAATCCCTTTTGTGTAACTCTGCCTATACCTTTTCCTCCGTCTACAACAAAGCCCTTTGATATTTTTTCCACCTTAGTGTAAATAAGCATACCAGATGTTACATCAGGGTCATCGCCACTATATTTTTCAATAGCACAAAGGGCATAATTTTCTGTTATTTCCTGTTGTTTCAGTTGAAAAATCACTTTTTCTCCAGAGGGTGTAATATATTCAATTTCAGAAATTTTATTTTGTGACAACAACATATATGCTGATGCCTTTGCTCCGGCAGAAGCACAAGAGCCTGTTGTGTAGCCACATTTCAGCATTTTGTTATATGCGTATACAGTTTCTGCCAAATTTACACCTCCTAAAACATCTTATTTCATTTTAGTATAATAGCTATGTAAAGTCAAACAATATAGATGAATTTTTATTGCCAATTAATAAGCAATATGGTAGTATAAACATAAAATTTTACAGGTGATGAAAAATGTTTGAAAATATAGAAAATTTGAATAAAACAGCCTCTATAGCAGTAAGTGCTTTTGGAGTAGAGGGGAATGCTGTTTTTGTACAAATAAGTGAAAATGCTACCTACTTTATTTGCCAAAGCAACAAGCCTAAATATACCCTTAGAATATGCCGACCTAACTACCACACTTTTGAGGAGCTGGAAAGTGAAATACAATGGCTATTAAACATTGACGATGTAAATATATGTAAGCCCATTTCAGAAAATGGGGAATATGTCAAAAAAATAAATGGCTGTTATTGTACAATGTACAAATATATTGAGGGTATGGCTGATATAGAAATAGAGGGCAACGAAAACCTATATATAGAAATAGGGCGAATTGCCGGACTTTTACACAAAAATACTATTGAAAAACCTTTTAAGGCTGTGCGACCTAAGTGGTCAATGGAAAATCTTATAGGTAAAAACGGGCTTTGGGGAGATTGGCGAAAAACTACTGTTTTAAACAGTCAACAAAAAGACATTATTGAAAAGGCTTGCAACAAAATATATAAAAAAGTTGCAAATTACAAAACTGATAAATACGGACTTATACACATTGATTTAAGACTTACAAACATAATTGTGGGTAAAACTACTGGCGTAATAGATTTTGATGATTGTGGCTATGGATATTTTATGCAGGATTTGGCATCTAGTGTCAGTTTTCTTGAAAACAGCCCTCAGTTATCCACATTAATTGAAAATTGGTATAAGGGCTATGAAGAAGTTATGCCTTTAGACAGTAAAGATAAGGAAATGGCTAAAACTTTTATGTTGGCTCGACAAATTCAGTTACTTGCTTGGGTAACAAGTCACAGTAAAAGCACTTATGTTCAAGGTATTGATAAAGATTTTCCATTAAAATGTTTTATTAATGCTGAAAAATATTTAAAATACGGAGATTTTTAATAATAGGGTATGCAAAAAGCTGTCGTTTTCACGACAGCTTTTTTGACAAAGAAAAAAACAACCAGCGAACGGTTGTTTTTTTCTAAAGAGAAGGTATTTTTATGGGGTTTACAGTTTAATAACATATGAGGGATGTATAAACTGTAATGTGAAAATATTTAGGGGTTTTTCACAATGCTTATTATAACAAACAAGTCAAAAAAAGTGTTCACAAATATAAAAAAAATTATCATATTTTTTCTGTCTAATTTACACAAAATTCGTAAAAAAACAATGTTTTTACAGAAAAATTTGACATTTTTTAACATTTTTCTTTTAGCTCTCTAAGTCCTGTAAACAAAGGTATAAATGAGTATCTCCATCTATTTCCTTTCCACTAATTACAGATTTTCTTTCATCATCATTTAATGATGCCACAGGAGTAGAAGTTACTTCCTTTAAAACGCCACTATCTTTATAATAAACTGCAACATAGCCGTCTTTTTCTCCCAGTACATAATGCTGAGAACTTCTTCCTCTTTCTGACCTATTAAATACAACTCTTAATGGACTAAACTCGTCCATTTGCCAAGAGGGATAAGCCGATTCCATTCTATCTCTTTGCCAGCCATACATATAAACTGGGGCAATAACCTCTCTGGTATCACTAAATCCGTCTTCATAATTTGATACAAAGGTCAATACCGTATTTCTTCCCACACTATTTCCAGTATCTGATTTTACTTCCAAAGTTTCTCCTGTAAAAAGAGAATTATTATCCTTTGCTATTTCCAAATTATATACCCATATTCCGGCAGACACAGCCGAGCAAAGGGCAACAAGAACTATTAACCAAATAATAGTTTTCTTTTTCATAAAACCACCTCTAAAGAATTATTAACACTTTAGAGAAAAATATACAAAAATCCCCTAAAACATTTTACTGTTTCAGGGGACAAATTACCTATACATATTCCTGTCTTTTTCTGTACTGTAAAGGAGAAACTCCCTTTATTCTCTTAAATACATCGCCAAAGTAATTACTATCGTTAAAACCACTACTATAGGCAATTTCAGTAATAGAAAAACCTGTATTTAAAAGCATATCGCAGGCGTGCTTTATTCTCAAGGCAAGGAGATACTCCTTAAAGCCAAAGCCTGTTGTTTCCTTAAACTTCTTAGAAAAATATGTATCACTCATATTAACATAAGATGCCACATCTTTTAATGTAACATTTTCCTTATAATGTTCTACAATATAACTTGCTGCCTTTTGTATAACCTTATTTACACCCTTTAAATCCTGTGGAACAGCAAATGTAGCTGCTCTTTTAAGTCTGAGATAGCTTACTAATATAAGTCCTACAAAATTTCTAATCTGTATAGAATTAAATTCGTCATTGGTATTAAGACAATCCCCAATACCATTCATACAGACCTCTACATCTTTTCTTCTGTTAAGAGGTACATTAACTACACCTGTTTCCATCATCTGGTTAAACTTTTCTTCGCCAAATGTTTCTACAAAAGGTGCTATACATTCATCTGTAAAACGGATACAAATTCGTTCAAAATCCTTATCTGAGCCTTGTGTAACATGGTGCATTGCATTTTTAGGAATAAGCATTAAATCTCCCTTATTGAGATTATACAAATTACCGTCAGCAAAAATACGCCTACTGCCACTTAATAAATAATAAAATTCATATACGGAGTGATAATGTTCCTCACTACCATAAGATGCCTCTTGCTTTCTCCTTGAATAAACAACAGGGTCTGCACTACTAATATACATTTTTCTTCACCATCCAACAAAAAATCTGTACTTTTATTATATTACACTTTATATTTCTGTCAAGTACATATTTTTTGGTTATATTTTCAAATTTTACTTAAACTGGTTTGATTCCTCATCGTAAAAATAATTAATGCTTTCTAATTTTGTAAATACTTCTTCCTTTGTTATATTAAAAGCTGAACAGAAATCATCAATATTTGAATAATTATCTCTTAACTGTGTATTAACATAACTTAAAAACATAATTGGGTCTTTAGGTAACATATTATTCCTCTCTTTTTATTTCATTTTTCTAATATATTCAAAGGTTTCCTTTTCGCCTTTTTCTGAAAGCATAGTAAGTAAAAACTCTATTTTTTCAGCTGTTTTAGGGTGTATTCTTCTACAATCTTTTCTCTTGTTATAGTAATTCAAGGCATAGCTATCATTATAGTTTTTGCCACCATATATCTTAGATGCCGCCACTCTGTCACAAAACATTTCTTTTACATATTTAAGGGGCATTTCCACAGGCTCTAACTGGTGGGTTTCATTACTATAGTCTGTCCAATATTCAAAATGGTGTTTATTTCTGCCTTTATGGTGCATCCACGCCTTTGAATAGCCATATATTTCTCTGGCTCTTTCATTAGGACTTCTTGTACCTTGATAAAACTTCATACCCTCTACAAATTCAGTAGGAGAGTATTTTGACAAATCGTGAAAAAGACCTTGCCAAAGTATACCAGCCTTTGCACAATGATAAATTACCTTGTGTCTATGGCGTGTAATTGTTATAAAATGGCGTACTGTATTCTTTAATATACCCATGTAATCACCTCTTTGCTATACAGAGTTATTATAAACATTTTGACGAAAATTGTCTACAACAAAAATTCAAATAATATTTATTGTTTTGGAAATAGATATGTGCTATAATATACAAAAATCATAATTTTAAAGGAGTTTTTTTATGAAATTTAGAAATATTGCTGCAATTACTATTGGCACTATAGCTATGGCTACCACTACTTTTTGTGCTAGTAATATAAATGTTACATTAAACGGTCTTAATATTACTTTTGGAGATGCTAAGCCTGAAATTATAAATGGCAGAACTATGGTTCCTGTGAGAGGTTTATTTGAAAAAATGGGCTACAGCATTAAGTGGGATAGTGCTACAAGAACAGCAACTCTTACATCAAGTGACAATGTAATCACTTGCTCTGAAACTAAGCTTACTAAAACAGACAAAGAAACTGAACAGACTACAACTGTTCAAAGTGATGTACTTCCTCAAATTGTAAACAACAGATTTTATCTTCCTTTAAGAAGTGTTGCAAATGCTGCTGACTGTAATGTAGATTGGGACTCTTCATCTAAAACAGTTAAAATTTCTTATATCAGCGAGGCTATGAGCAACGGTAGCGGAAGCATAAGTTCTTCAACTTCTTCAAGCAAAGTAACTTCTTCAAACACAAAAAAAGAATTGACTGAAGAAGAAAAAATGGAAGCTCAAGCAACATTTATGAATCCAGAAGGGGATATTACTACATCAGCTGATACATACTTCAAGACTATGTTCCCATTACTTCAGCAGTTAAAAAATGATTGTTTAAGCAACAACAACCCTGTTTTCGAAGCTTTCTATGACCGTAATTCAGACAAGTCTATTACTGGCACAGAAAAGAACTTTGTTAAGGTTTATGCCGACATAGACAGAATAAATGCCGTTTCTGTTCCAGCTGGTCTTGGCAACATCAATACTGTAATTAAATCATATGTTAACTCAGTTCAGGATTGCTGTCAGCTTTCTATTGATTCTGCCAACGGCAAAATCACTCCAGAAGAAACTGCAACAAAGGTAAAGGCTTTAGCTGACCAGAGAAGAAACACTTCTTATGACTATGCCGACATGGTTTATAAGTATTTCCAGAGTGTAGATGTTCTTTGGGAGTCTGTTTATGGCGATTACATTTTAGACCTTTTAAGCTAATTTAACTAAAAAAGGGTACTAATTTATACAAACCAATTATCATTATAATAAGACCGGAAATAAGGGTAATACAATTTACCTTTGTTTTCAGTCTTATTTTTTTTGACATTATTATTCCACCATATAAGAAAATTATCTGAAAAACTGTAACTAAAACAGGCAACACAACTGAATTTTTACCGGCTGCTCCATAGCCTAAACACACACTAACACTATCTACACTTAAAGCAAAACCTGTTATAATGGCCTCCACAGGCTCTATTATTCGTGAATTATCTATATCTATTTTTTCTGGGTGATTTATAACTTCTTTTGCTCCGTCATCACTATCACAGATAAGCCACATTCCTAAACCAACCAGTATAAATGCTCCCAAACTTTCTCCAACTGGCAAAAGACTAAACATAATTTCTCCTAAAAGTAAACCACCACCTACTGTCAAAAAACCTACAGCTGTCATTAGGAAAAGGGAATACAGAGGAATTTTTATATCTTTTACACCAAAAGAAAGACCAAAAACTACAGCATCGGCAGAAAGGGCAACTGCAAGAAAAACTACCTCCACAAAAATCACCTCTCTATATTTTATGTAACAGTAATAAAAATGTTATTTACTGAATAGGCTTGTATTAAGGAGGTATGGGTTATGGATTTTCACAGCAAAACAGTAAAAGAAACAGCAAAAATTTTAGGTACAAGCCTTACAAAAGGTCTTGAGCCAACAGAAGTAGTAAATAGATTAAATGAATATGGCAAAAACAAGTTAAGTCAAGCCAAAAAAACTCCAATTATAATACAGTTTTTAAATCAGTTTAAAGACTTTATGGTAATTATACTTATTATATCTGCCATTGTAAGTGCCGTTGCTGAAAAGGTAAGTGGTGGCAACAACTATATTGACAGCATTATAATAATTGTAATTGTAGTATTTAACGGCATTATAGGTATGTTACAGGAAAGTAAGGCAAACCACGCCCTTGAAAAATTAAAGGAAATGTCGCAACCGGAAATTACTGTAATACGAAGTGGTACTCCTATTACATTACCTGTTGAAGATATTGTAAAAGGGGATTTAGTAGAGCTTGTACAGGGGGAATATGTGCCGGCTGATTGCAGAATTATTGAGGCAAATGCTTTACAGACAGACGAGTCTTCACTAACCGGTGAATCTACATCTTGTACCAAAACCACCGACATTTATCCTGAAAATACTCCCCTTGCTGACAGAGGAAATATGGCATATATGGGCACAATAGTTGTTCAAGGTCATGGAAAAGCCATTATTACAGCTACTGGAACTGATACACAGGTGGGGCATATTTCAAAAATGCTAGACACTACACCTGTACAGACAACCCCATTACAAAAAAAATTAGGGGAAACTGGTCGCATACTTGGTTTAGGTGCTTTGGGCATTTGTTTTCTTATTTTTATAATAGGTCTACTGCGACATATACCTGTCTTTACTATGTTTATGACTTCAATTAGTCTTGCTGTAGCTGCTATTCCCGAGGGTTTACCTGCTATAGTTACTGTAATACTTGCTATAGGTGTTCAGACAATGGCAAAAAACAATGCCATTGTAAAAACTCTTTCCTCTGTTGAGGCTTTAGGTAGTGCTACAGTAATATGCTCTGACAAAACAGGTACTTTAACAGAAAACAAAATGAAAGTAGTGGAAACAACAGGAGAGGAGAATGTAATAAAATTTGCCACTTTATGTTGTGATGCCACTACAGAAAATGGAGAGGCTACAGAAAAAGCTATTGTGCAAAAAGCTAAAGAAAAGGGCTACATAAAAGAAAATCTTGAAAAGGATATGCCCAGAGTTGGAGAAATTCCTTTTTCTTCTGAAAGAAAAATGATGACAACTATACACAAATACAAAGGGGAATACATTGAAATAACAAAGGGTGCTCCTGAATATGTACTTAAAAAATGTAGTTTTTACTATGACAGTACAAAAAAGGCTATGACACCACAAAAGGAAAAGGAGATTTTGACTAAAAGCAGTATATTTGCATCACAGGGATTAAGAGTTTTAGCCGTAAGCTCAAAGGAATGTTCATCAATACCTACGGAAGAAAGAGATTTGACTTTTATGGGACTTATTGCCCTAGAGGACAGTCCCAGAGAAGGTGCTGCCTATGCTGTAAAGGAATGTAAAAGAGCCGGAATAAGAACCATAATGATAACTGGGGACAACCCTTTAACTGCAAGAGCTATTGGAGAAAAAACAGGTATTGGCACAGAAACTGCCACAGGAGCAGAATTAGATGCTATGAGCAGTAGTGAATTTTCTTCAGCCGTTGAAAAATGCAATATTTTTGCAAGAGTAAATCCGGAACACAAATACAAAATAGTGGAAGAACTAAAAGCTAAGGGTGAAATTGTAGCTATGACAGGTGACGGTGTAAACGATGCACCTGCCTTAAAAACTGCCGACATTGGCTGTGCTATGGGGCTTGGTGGTACTGATGTTGCAAGAGCTGCCGGAGATATTATACTGGCTGACGACAACTTTGCCACCATCGTAAAAGCTGTGGCATCTGGTCGTGAAATGTATGAAAACATAAAGAAGTCAGTACACTTTCTACTATCTTCAAACATAGGGGAAATTATAACAATTTTTACAGCACTTTTAATGGGCTGTGCTACTCCTCTTTGTCCAATACAGCTTTTATGGGTAAACCTTGTTACTGACTCCTTGCCTGCTATTGCATTAGGTGTTGACCCTTGCGAAGAAAATTTAATGAACCGTAAGCCTAACAAAAGTTCAAGTATATTTTCTCGTCAGATGTGGAACAACATAATTGTTGAAGGTGTTATGATTGGGGCAATTTCTCTATTGGCATACACCATTGGAAAAGTAATATTTAAGGATACCTTAGCCGGCTCAGCTATGTGCTTTTCTACATTAAGCATTTGCCAGTTGGTTCACGCCTTTAATATGAGAAGTCACAAAAGCATTTTTAAAATACATATTTTAGGCAACAAATTCCTTGTAATTTCACTTATTTTAGGAACAGCCTTACAGATTATAGCCGTTCAGCTATTTCCTAAAATTTTCAAGTGTTCTACCCTAAATACAATGGAATGGTTAGTTGTAATAGCATTAAGTCTTATACCTATTGTTCTATGTGAAATTGAAAAAAGACTAAATTAATTCAGAACCCCCTATATTGGCACAACAGCCAATATAGGGGGTTTTTATATTATATAGCTGAATATTGCACAGTTTGAAAATATATGGTAATATTAAAGAAAAGGAGGTGTAATATGTATACTCCAAAGGATTTAAAAAATGAAGGGCAACATATATTTTTCAAACTTTTGAGTTTTGTAATATATACCAACTTACTTTATGTTGTATTGCTTTTTCTGACCGTAATGTTATATGCAAAAATAACTGGGGAATACAGTTCTGTAGAAAGCATAATAAATCAGCTGGATACCAGATTTTTTACTATATTAAATGAAATATCCGTAACCATTATAGGTATAGGACTTTTCTTCAGAAACAAGGAATTTTTGATACAAGAATTTAAAACTGTAAACAGACATTTTTCGACTATTAATTTTATTCTTTATCTTTTTCTATTAGTGTGTTTCAGTATTTTAGGCACAGGCATTTTACATTTTTCATCTATTAATTTAGAGGGCTATTTTAATACCATAAACGGCAAAAGCCCATTATCTCTTATTTTTATTATTGTAATTGCTCCTGTTATTGAAGAAATATTGTTCAGAGGTGTTGTGTTAAAACCTCTTGAAAAATACGGAAAGCTATTAGCTATAGTCATTTCTTCATTACTCTTTGCCATATACCATGGAAATATAATTCAGGGAATATATGCCTTTATATGTGGGTTATTATTAGGTTTTGTTGCCAGCGAATACTCTCTAAAGTATTCCGTAATACTTCATATTTTCAACAATTTAATAAGCACAATAATTGAAAACAAGCCATTTACAGAATTATACAAAAATCATTTTGCAAATACATCTGTAATGATAATTTCCGCATTTTTTGCAGTATGGTACATACTAGAAAAATATCCTGTTTTAAAGAATTATTCAAAAGTAAACAGACCTGTTTTTGAAGGAGAATACAGAATATGCCTTCTATCATTACCGGTTATACTATTTGCTGTAATATGTTTACTTCCAATATTCATTTAAACCAAAAAGGTTCTTTATCCTTACTTAGGGACAAAGAACCTTTTTATTATTTCTTATAAATTATTATTTTATTATTTTCATCAACAACCTTATAGCCTTTTTTACTATAATTTTTCATAAAGTCAGTGCTATTTGGGTCATTTGATGCTTTTTGTAATACATAGTAATCTGTATCAACTTTAGTGCCTAAATCATATAGTTCCTTCGCCTTATATAAATGAGGTACAAGATATGTATCAGCAGAAACTGAACTATCACTAGGAATATTATCCTCCAATATACTATCCATTTCTTGGTACACACTTTTATTTGCGTCATAGTAGGACTTATATGAGTTTATCTTGTTTGCTCCATTCTGTGCAGACAACACTAAAACTGCACATAGAGAAGTTATAACAATAAATGACTGCTTTCCAGAACGAAAATCTCTTACATTTAAAACAAATAACAAGAACATACAAGTCATTAATCCATAAGTATACTGGAAACCTATATCGTGCTGATAAGCATAATCTGTCATAAGTCCAAAAGCTACAAAAGGTATAATAAGAATAAGTCTTTTAAAGTCTTTATTCATCAATGGTACAAACAGCAATGAACCCATTGTATATATTACATACTTAAAGTTATCATCAGCAAAAACATTTTTAACAAAAAATTCTGGGGCATACCAAATATTTCTTATTATTGGTAACATTCCCTTTTCTCCACCTAAATAATATAGACCGTAATGACCCTCCATAAGACCCATACCGTGTACGCTTATAAATGTCATAGCTAAACTGAAATAAACTAAAGTAATACCTAACATTATTAAAGAATTTTTCAAATAGCCTTTTCTGAAAGCATAGAAAACACATATTGCTATCATATAAAGTGATGTATCTTCCTTTATCATAAGACAGAGGAACAGGAACAATACAGATAGCTTGAAATTCTTACTTTCAAGGAAATATACAAACCAAAGGACGAAAAATGGTATAAAAGCATTTTCGTGGAAATCATAAAGTAATGGCTGTACTATTGCCGGAGAATATATGTAAATAAAACATATTACAAGTGCTATTAATGGTTTAATACCATATTTTTTGCAAAGTAGTAACAATGGTATTACTGCTCCAAACACCATTATTGACTGTATTACAACCAGTGTAATAGGTGTTCTGAAAATCATATAAATTGGCAAGAACAAGTAATATATTGGCGAAAAATGAATATAAAAATGGGATAACAGCTGACCTCTTTCACAAGTTGTTAAAGGTAAGCCTGTTTTTGCCATATATTCATACATTTGAGCGAAAATACCAAAGTCAAATGTAGATGCACCATATATCTTATAGCGATAAACACCATCTAAAATCATTGAAATACAAGCAACAGCTGTAACACCTGTAACAATAGTGGAAATGGCTTTATAGTCCTTTATCCTATTGTTTAAACTTTCAAAGCCTAAATTATCATCTTTTAAAAGTAGATAGTTAAAGTAGCCTAATATCAATATAGCACCCATAGCAACATAAATACTATTGTAGGTTTTTACCATTAGAATGCCAAATGCCACAGAGCTTATAAAAGTAACAATATAGATTATCTTTTTACTAAAGATTACACCTACTGCAAATATTAAACTAAATAGGGCTACAAATAAAAACCAATACATATCTTTATCTATATTGCCTACAAATTTAATGTCATTACCCAATTTAAGAGTTTTCATAAAATATGCTGAAACTATTAAAAAAGTTGATACAAGCATAGCAAAATACTCTTTTCCTTTAAGCAAAGAAATATTTTCAAAAATTCCATTTTCAAGAGAAATCAATATTACAAAACAAAGTTGTATCGCTCCCACAAAAATAGCTAAAACAATATTTTTAGATAAGTAGCTTATACCAAACACATAAAAGAGTAACAAGTACAACTGTGTTAAATAGCCTCTTTTGCCATTTAATCTAAAAATACTACAACCTAAACACAATAAAAGGGCAATAATAGGAATGATGTAGTTTGAGCTTACGCCTGCTCCTTCGTATTCAAAAGAATCGAATTCAAGTTTACCACTACCGTCATAGTAAACTCTCAACTCCAAGCTCTTGTCATTGACATCTGTTGGCACATTAAAATTAAATTCTTCTGAGCTTCTGTTTGGTAACAAAGTACCTGTAGAAATTACATTTGCACCAAAACCCGATGTTAATTCATACTTAACTGAAACAGTAGAATTATAATTTATAGTACCTTTATATTTACCTGCTTTAATATTAGCATAAGGTCCATAAACAAATATACCTTTAAAACTACTATTCTCAATTATTTTTTCGCTATCCTTGGAAACAACATTGGAGTTGAAATCACTATAGCCAAATGAACCATTTCCACCTGTAATAGCTGACCCTGAGTTTTGTATAAATAAGCATATTCCAAACACTAAAACAACCAACATTATGGCTAATGACAGTATCTTATACTTCGAATACAGAAACTCCAATATTTCCTTTAGCATTATTTTGCCTTTTTCTATAAATTGCACTTTTATACCTCCTAATAATCAAATTTAAGTGGACTGCCTAAACAGACAGCCCACTCATAACAGAATTATTGTTTAATTCCATTAACATATATATCATACTTGTTATTTCCAAATTCATAATGGGTAAAATTACCTTCATAATTTACTCTTGTTCTATCATTACCGGTATTCCATAATCCCCAAATTATTGTTTCATTACCATTAATGGAAATAGTCTTTTTTTGATTAACTGTACTATTGTGGAACACTCTACAATTAATTATTCTTGTACCTTCTGTTGCTAAACTTATATAGTCTAAATCCGTTTTTGTTGCTTTAAGGATAAAAAATAATCCTTCAAAGACACAAGACCCAGCACTGTTCCTAGCTCTTATGACATACTGAGGTAAATCAACATCTACATCTACAACCATCATATCTTTCAATGTAACAAATCCAGCTGTAACATCAAAAATAATAGCTGACGTAGTATCATTTCCACTAGTCTTTAAACTTACCTGTTCAACAACAGTTTTATCTTTAATTCCTCTAATGGTTAAGCCTTCTTTATCAACATTTAATTTTTCATTAATATTAAACTTACCATCTAATAAAACTATTTCTTTACCTGTTCCTGCTGCTTGAATTGCTGCATTAATCTGCTTTGAATCATTTGTTCCGTCGCAAACATAATCTGCAATCTCTTTGTTTGTACTATTACTTGGAGCTACATAAATAACATTAGAATTATTACCTACACTTAATGTTTCGATTGCCATAAAAATTCCTCCTATCCTCTTCTTCTCTTGTAAATAAAAAATACTTACTTAAATTTTAACCCCTATTAGGTTTAATACTATATACATACTTTTAATCCTAAAAACATATACATAGCAAATTTAAACTATAAATAAAATAATCATTAATTGCTTTGTATTTAACAATTATTTTTATTTTACAATCTAATATTATCATACTATACATATTATTGCAATAGCACTATCTCTATATTGTTCGTAAATTTCCTTCACTCGTTAAATTCTATATGTGTCGACATTTTTCGACTTTTTTCGCAACACAAAAAGACCTCCGAAAAATCGGAGGTCTAAAAAATTTAATTATTCAAAGATTATTCTGAAATCTTAGCACCGTTTACTCTGATACTAGGACCCATAGTAGTTGTTAAAGCAACTGACTTTAAGTAAGTACCCTTAGCTGAAGCAGGCTTAGCCTTAATGATAGCGCTCATAAGAGTCTGAACGTTTTCAAGAAGCTTTTCAGAACCGAAAGAAACCTTACCAACTGGAACGTGGATAATGTTTGTCTTATCAAGACGGTATTCAATCTTACCAGCCTTAATATCTTCGATAGCCTTAGTAACGTCCATAGTAACTGTACCAGCCTTAGGGTTTGGCATTAAGCCCTTAGGACCGAGTACACGACCGATACGACCAACAAGACCCATCATATCTGGAGTAGCAACAACTACATCAAAATCGAACCAGTTTTCGTTCTGAATCTTTGCTACTAAATCTTCTGCACCTACATAATCTGCACCAGCTGCCTGAGCTTCGTCAGCCTTAGCACCCTTAGCGAATACGAGAACACGAATAGTCTTACCAGTACCGTGAGGGAGAACAACAGCACCTCTAACCTGCTGGTCAGCGTGACGGCTGTCAACACCTAAACGGATATGAGCTTCAACAGTTTCATCAAACTTAGCTGTGCTTACCTGTGGGATTAATGCACAAGCAGCATCTAAATCATATAAATTAGCCTTATCAACAAGCTTACTCTTTTCGAGATATTTCTTTCCTCTTTTCAAAATAGTTCCTCCTTATGTGGTAATATCGGGAGAATTCCCTCCCACTATACTATGCGTAAATACGCCTCAAAAAAATTAGTCTTCTACAACGATACCCATACTTCTTGCAGTACCTGCAATCATACTTATAGCGGCATCAATATTAGCAGCAGTTAAATCCTGCATCTTTAATTCAGCAATCTTTCTAACTTCATCCTTAGAAATCTTAGCAACCTTAGTCTTGTTAGGTACGCCTGAACCAGACTGAATGTTACAAGCCTTCTTTAAAAGAACTGCTGCAGGTGGAGTCTTTGTTACGAATGTAAAGCTCTTATCCTGGTAAACTGTAATAACTACAGGAATGATAAGACCTGCATCCTTAGAAGTTCTCTCGTTGAATTCCTTACAGAAACCCATAATGTTTACACCATGCTGACCAAGTGCTGGACCAACAGGTGGTGCTGGTGTTGCCTTACCAGCTGCGATTTGTAACTTAATGTAACCTTGTACTTTCTTTGCCATTTAAAAGGCACCTCCTATAATGTGGTAATTAGCGGGATTTTCCCTCCCACTTGAAAGCAATTCACTTTCAAATTCATCAGTTCATTGGCTGAACCTGTGTAAAGTCCAGCTCCATTGGTGTTTCACGACCAAACATAGAAATCATAACAGTAACAGTTTGCTTACCGTAGTTGATTTCCTTTACAAGACCTGTACTTTCAGCAAAAGGACCACTGATAACATAAACAGTATCGCCTTCTTCGAAGCCCAAGTCTTCTACATTGACGCTTTCAAGTCCCATCTGTAAAACCTCTGCATCTGTAAGAGCAACAGGCTTAGAGCCAGGACCTACGAAACTGGTAACGCCTCGTGTGTTTCTTACGACATACCATGTTTCGTCATTCATAATCATCTTTAACAACACATATCCAGGGAATTTCTTTCTCTGGACAATTTTCTTTTGACCATTTTCTTTAACTTCAACAACATCTTCTAAAGGTACTGAAACCTCTTTTACAAGGTCATTAAGACCTCTGTTGTCTACCATTTTTTCAATATCGGTCTTTACTTTGTTTTCATAGCCTGAATAGGTATGGATTACATACCATCTTAGGCCGTTGTTTATTTCCTGTTCAGACATACAATCAACCTCGTTTTTAGACTATGCAAATAAGTTTACCAATGCACTGTAGGCCTGTTCAAATCCTAAATCAATGAGGAGAATGACAATACCTACAATAAGTGATACTACGATAACAGTAGCAGTTTCCTTGGCTAATTCCTCTTTGCTAGGCCAAACAATTCTTTTAAACTCAGCAACGTGAGCCTCAATCCAATTCTTAAAGTTGAACTTTTCTTTCTGAGCAGACTGTGGAGCTTTCTTAGCGTTTTCTTCCATCTTGCCTTCCCCTTTCATTGAGGTCCCCGTTATTACTTGGTTTCTCTGTGTAAAGTATGCTTACCGCAGAACTTGCAGTACTTGCTAGTTTCCATTCTGTCTGGATGAGCTTTCTTGTCCTTCATAGTATCATAATTTCTCTGCTTACATTCAGTACAAGCTAAAGTAATTCTTGTTCTCAAGATATTCACCTCTCTCTTTGAATAATTAAATAATTAAATTTTCTTTTTCAGTTTTTACACACAAAAAAAAGACGAATCGCGTCTTTATCATAATAACATAAGCCACCCCCTTTGTCAACTAAAAATCGGGGTTATAAAATTTTCGGCATATTAGACAATAACAGGAATTAAAAGGGGTTAAGCTATAGTATTTTTTCAGAAAAACCATGGCATTATACACAAACATTTACTATAATATTGAAGTATAAGAAAAGGGCTGTCAAAAGACAACCCTTTTAGAAACAATGTTAAATTATTAAGCGTTTGAACGACCTAAGTATTCACCAGTTCTAGTATCAATCTTGATGATTTCACCCTGATTGATGAAAAGAGGTACATTAATCTGAGCACCTGTTTCAACAGTAGCTGGCTTAGTAGCACCTGTTGCAGTATCGCCCTTGAAACCTGGTTCAGTTTCAGTTACTTCAAGTTCAACGAATAAAGGTGGTTCAATACCGAAAATGTTACCGTTGTGGCTAAGAACCTTAACATTTTCATTTTCCTTAACGAACTTTAATGCATCGCCAACTTCAGATGCTGGAATAGCAATCTGGTCATAAGTTTCAGCATCCATAAAGTTGTATAAATCGCCATCGTTGTAAAGGTAAGTCATATCCTTACGCTCAATCATAGCCTTAGGCATCTTTTCAGTTGGTCTGAAAGTCTTTTCAACTACAGCACCAGTAACGAGGTTCTTGAGCTTAGTACGAACGAAAGCTGCACCCTTACCTGGCTTTACATGCTGGAATTCGATAACCTGATAAATGTTACCTTCGTATTCCATAGTTACACCGTTTCTAAATTCACCGGCAGAAATCATAAATTGTCCTCCTTAAAAATAACGAATAAAGTTCAGAAGTTAAACTTCCGATGTTGTTTATTGCGTCATATAATGCCTCAAAAATACAAGGGCATATTCACAATAAGTCATATATTCTTATGATAACTTATTTTCATTAAAATTTCAAGATATTTTTTACATTTTTTACTGTCTGACTAATTTTTCTCCTATTTTGTAAACATCGCCTGCACCCATAGTAATAAGCATATCTCCCTTGCGACAGTTATCTACAGCATACTTTTCAGCATCGTTAAATGTAGGGCAGTATGTTACAACGCCACCTAAAGCCTCAATTTTATCTCTTAAATCCTTACTGCTTACAAGACCTGTATCCTTTTCTCTTGAAGCATAAATATCTAAAAGAATAACATGGTCTGCCTCACTTAAAACCTTTGCAAAATCGTCTAAATGATTATAAGTTCTTGTATAAGTATGAGGCTGAAACATTATCCAAAGTTTATTAAGCTTTGTACCTCTGGCACTATTTATTGTAGCCTGAATTTCTGTAGGATGATGTGCATAGTCATCAATTACATTTACGCCATTAAACTGACCCTTAAACTGAAATCTTCTATCTGTACCAGTAAAGTTCTTTATACCTTTTACAATAGCATCTGTATCAACACCGTAGCAAGTAGCAAGTGCAAAAGCTGAAAGTGAATTATAAACATTGTGCATACCAGGAATTGAAAGTTCAACCTTGGCTACCTTTTCGCCCTTATGATTTACTGTATATGTTGCGTGACCTAAATCATTAAATGTAACATCTGTAGGGTACCAATCTGCTGTGTTATCCTTACCATAAGTAATAACCTTTGCCTTAACACCCTCTAATACTTCTGAAAGTCTAGGAATTTCATTATTAATAACAATGAAACCACCCTCTGGAAGTCTATTAGCGAACTTGTTAAAGCTATTATAAATATTATCTAAGTTCTTAAAATAGTCTAAGTGGTCTGCATCAATATTGAGAATTATTGCACCATGAGGATTAAACTTTAAAAAGCTATCACAGTATTCGCAAGTTTCAAGAATAAAGTAATCCTCTCCACCCACCTTATAATTTCCTTTTATACTTGGTAATATACCACCAATAGAAACTGTTGGATTAGCCTTTGCTTCAAGGAAAATTTCAGTAACAAGGCTTGATGTAGTAGTTTTGCCATGAGTACCAGCTACAGAAAGAGGGAACTTGTACTCAAGCATCATCATACCTACAAGGGCAGCTCTATCTACTGTTTCGATACCACTTGCTCTGGCAGCCATTAATTCTGGGTTGTCCTCTCTTACAGCAGCAGTATAAACAATAAGGTCTGTATCAGGTGTAATATTCTCGGCTTTCTGACCGATTGATACCTGAATACCTATGTTTTCAAGAGCTTTTGTTACATTAGATGCAACACCATCTGAACCTGTAATTGTCTTACCCTTACTCTTGAGAATTTCTGCAAGAGAAGACATACTTATTCCACCTATACCTATAAAATGAATTTTATTGTATTTTTCCATTGACATTTAAAATCTACTCCTTTTATTCTTCGTCAGTAGCTGAGCCTTCGTTCCAATACTTGCCTGCCATTTCAATAAATGACTCCTGTTCTAAAGATGGCATATTGACCGCCTCAAAGCAATAACCTACGCCATTATCATACCAGTAGAGGGCTTGTACTGTACCTATTTCGCAATCCTCTGTTTCATTACCTTTATCCATAATAATCTTGCCTTCATTAAGGGCTTTTTGCACCTGTTCTGTAGGCTTATAATTATCACTTACATAGTAATATGTGCCATTAAAATATTTAGCTGGCATACCATTAAGTCCTGAATCTGTAATATCTGATTTTGGAATTATATTTTTTTCAAAATTATCCTGAGTTGTAGAGTAAGTAATTACCTTAAACTTGTCGCCATAAGATGCCTCTCTTGTATAGTAGTTATATGTAATTGCCTTTTTCTGCAAGTCTATTTTGTAATCATGAAGCTGATGTTCTTTATCAATATGGTCTGAAACAACAGAATTATCAAGTCCTAAACCTGTAAGTTCACTATTTAAAGGCAATTCTACAGCACCAAAAGTTTGGTCTGTTCCCTTCATTGTTTGTCTTTTAGAACCTATAATGCCCGATATTGCTACATATATCAAAAAAGCTACTATTAAAAATACAATAAAGCCTATTAGGGCTTTACTACTTTTACTCAATTTTCCCATAAATTATCTCCTTACATTTGTATTTTGGTGGCATAATAACAAAGAAAAAACTTAGTTTCTTCATTATATATATTTTTCATATGTATTTTTATAAAACAGCATACCACTCTTTTTAGTATACCATATTTTTGAAAACAATACAACGAAAACAAAAGGGGAATTTTGAATGATAAAATACAAAAAAAATTCATAATTTGTGCTGAAGATTGAAAAATTAATTTTTTCTGACAATAGGTTATTTTTAATGATATAAAAATAACAGTTTTTCCATTTTTAGATAGAATATAAATAGTAATAATTAATAAAAAGTGAATTTTGGGGGTTAGGATATTGCATTTTTAAATAATTAGTGGTATCATATAACCATTATAGCTTCTTAACTATATAGTATTGTATATAAAACACGATAGTGATTTTTTATTAAGGAGGACATTTTCAAATGAGTAAAGATTACAAAGAGATTATCAAAAAAATGGTTCTTCCACCTCATGTGAAGGAGATTATCGAAGGTGGTGCGGAAATTATTATTCCTGACACAAAAGAACATCTTTTTGATTTAGCTCTCGGTGGCAAGGATAATATGACTTATGATGTTAACTTTGATGTTAACGGTAAAACTATTAGAGAAGCCTACATTACTAAGTGTAAGAACGGTCTTTCAGTAAACTTCGACGATACTTCAATGCGTAGAAGAGACCCTAATTCAATGGTTATCGCTGATGACCTTCCAACAGACAAGCCAACACATATGGAGAGATTTGGCAAGCCTTTTGAGCCTATTAGACAGGAAACTTTCAAATGGCTCAAGGAAAGAGACGGTCTTGTACTTGTTCCTTTCTATTCTGGTAACGAAGATATGAAGCTTGGTTATGCTTCTCTTGCAATCGTTCCAAAGAACGCAGCTTTCTTTGCAGCTATGATTGCTGAATTACAGGGCTTTATTCCTTGCGACAAAGTTCCTAACTTCTTCAAGCCAAAGGCTATCATCTATGTTGCTCCACCTTTCAGACATTTATACTATGAAGGTAAGCAGGTAGTTGTTCATAACAGACTTTACGATATGCAGGAAGTATTTAGCTACAACCTTTACCCAGGTCCATCAGCTAAAAAGGGTGTTTACAGTATCCTTCTTCACATCGGTGAACAGGAAGGTTGGGTAACTCTCCACGCTTCAACTGTTAAGATTGTAACTCCATACGAACTTGAACTTACAATCATGCACGAAGGTGCTTCTGGTGGTGGTAAGTCAGAAATGACTGAACCTTTCCACAGACAGGAAGACGGTAGATTATTACTTGCAACTGATATTGTATCAGGCGAAGAAATCAAGGTAAACATTGCTGATACTTCAACACTTCACCCTGTAACTGATGATATGGCTCTTGCTCATCCATCACTTCAGAACAAGTCAGGCAAGCTCGTTGTTGCTGATGCTGAATACGGTTGGTTCTTACGAGTTGACCACATTGTTCACTATGGTACAGACCCTGAAGTTGAAGAAGCTACTATCCATCCAAAGGAACCAATGATTTTCCTTAATGAAGATGCTGTTCCTGGTTCAACTTGTCTTATTTGGGACCATATTGAAGATGCTCCTGGCAAGCCTTGTCCTAACCCTAGAGTTATTATGCCTCGTAAGGTTAAGAAGAACATTGTCAACGGCGTTGGAGAAATTGATATCCGAAGCTTCGGTATCCGTACTCCTCCTACAACTAGCGACAAGCCTAACTATGGTATCATTGGTATGTTCCACATTCTTCCACCAGCACTTGCTTGGATTTGGAGATTAGTTGCACCAAGAGGTTACGCTAACCCATCTATTATTGATAACAGTAGCTCTGCTATGGCTATGAAGAGTGAAGGTGTAGGTTCTTACTGGCCTTTCGCTACTGGTAAAAAGGTTGACCAGGCTAACCTTCTTCTTGAACAGATTTTAAATACACCAGAAACTAGATATATCCTTATTCCTAACCAGTACATTGGTTGCTACAAGGTTGGTTTCGCTGGTGAATGGGCTACTAGAGAATACCTTTCTCGTAGAGGTGGCTTAAAGTACAAGAAGGAATCACTTGTACCTTCTCGTTGTTCTATTCTTGGTTACTCTCCAAAGTCTATTAAGATGGACGGCGAAGTAATCCCTACTGGTCTTTTACAGGTAGATAAGCAGCCTAGAGTTGGTCAGGCAGCTTATGACGAAGGTGCTAAGATGCTTACTGATTTCTTCAAGGAACAGTTAAAGCAGTTCGATACTCCTGATTTATTACCATTAGGTCACGATATTATTCAGGCTGTATTAAACGACGAAGACGTAGAAAAGTTCTACGATTTAATTCCAGTATTATAATTTTTAAAAGTATTATAGTATATATACAAAAGGGCAGTCCCGTTGGGGCTGCCTTTTGTTTGATATTGCATTATTATACACATATATGATAAAATGTAAATAAATCTTATTCTAGGGGGCATTGTGTTGGAAAATAAACCTAAAAGTATAAATGCACTTATGGCATATATGCGAAATGAAAAATGTATAGATATTAACGGTAGTGTTCAAAAGAGAAAATTAAGATATATCGGGTATTTTCATGGTTATAAAGGCTACAGATATTTTTATAATCCTAGTAGGAGAATTACCTATACAAAATTTAATGAAATACAAGCTGTCTACGATTTTGATATGAAATTAAAAACCATTTTATATCCTCAGGTTATGTTTTTGGAAACAGCTTTAAAAAATTATACATTAGAAACTATATTATCTAAAACTTCTAGTAATAGTTTCAATGATATATATGTCAAGCTTTTGAATGATTATAAAGACCATAGTCAAAATAACTTAAAAAAAGCATTAAATAAAAGACTAAAATTAAGAAATAGTATATATAATATTCTTTCATATAACTACGGAAAAAATAATATTGTTCATCATTATTATGAAAATGATAAATCTATACCTATTTGGGCTATTTTTGAAATGTTAACTCTAGGTACCTTTGGAGATTTTTTATCCTGCTTAAATAAAGACACTAGGTTGTCTATCTCCAAATTAATAGGCTTCAAAAGAAACTTTGACAGCGATGGTAGACTTACTGAAATAATAGTTTACACTATAAAAGATTTGAGAAATTCAATTGCCCATAACAATATCATTTTTGATACCAGATTTAGGAAAAACAACATTAATCTTTGTATTAATCGTTATATTACTGCCGAAACTAATATTAATAGTATAGATTTTAACTCTATACTTGATTATATAATTTTAATTGCATTTATAATGAAAACTTTAAAATGCAACAAAAAAGACATCCTATCATTTATTAACCAATTTGAAGATGCCTGTGAAAAATTTAGAAAATTAGTTCCTGCGAATATTTACAATCAAATTGTATATACTAATACAAGAAGTAAATTAAGAACTTTAAAAGAGTATTTATAAAGTTCTTGACTTCTTCTTTATTCTATGATATACTAAAGCATAGAATTGCGGCGATGTCTTCGGACTAAACCTAAGGGAGTTGGATGCGTCCGGCTTCCTTTTTAATTTATATCTTTATATTCGTTTTTTGGCTATTCTTTTGAATAGCCATTTTTTATCCCCATAATGGGGATTTTTTTATTTTCATAAAAATTTTTCCCCAAAATTCTACAAACTTTATAGACAGACAATAACTGTCTATTTATTTTACTAAAATTGTAATTGTAAAAACCACAAAAAAGCAATATTTATTTAGGGTTTGTGTAAATAGCAGGCTCATTTACGGGAAAAATGTCGTTTGTTTTACACCAAACACTATGCTAAACTAATCTGAAAGTGAGGTGGTATCTATTTGTGAGTATAATACACAACTTTTTCAAAAGATATATAAAGAATTAAATGACCAAATAGGTCTTGAGGCTACCCTCACAGTATATCGAATGTTTAGAGGCAGTCAAATTAATTTTCCTCAAAGGCTATTGGATACCAAAAGTGTCAGACAACTTATTATACGCCGATATAACGGCAGTAACACCAAGGCTTTAGCCAAAGAATATGGATATTCTGAAAAGACTATTCAAAGAATATTGAGAGATTACAAGAAAGAAAACAAAATAAAGGAGTGATAGTATGGGATTTTTAGATAGCATCGGAAATGGTATAGGAAAAATAAAAGAAGATATGGCAAACAAAGCTGCTATGAATGCTCAAAGAAAAGCAGAAGCAGCAGCCTTAGACGCACAGTACAGAGCTTATGCAAATTCTAAGGCTCAGGAAATTGCAAACAATATTCTTCAATATGGCGATGACAGCAAGGGCGGTTTTTACGGTGGCATAGGTGTAGACAAAATTATGTCCTTTACAAAAGAATTTTATGACAAGATTTTGTTACCTGCCAGTAGTGTTCAGAAGTCATATATTTCAATGTATCCTTACCTTGACAATAAGAAGTTGAAGTATTTTATAAGCCTATTTCCAAATTGTCAGGCAGAACAGAATTTATTTCACTTAATAGATAACAGAAAACAGGAATTTTTAGTTACTGACCAAAATTTCTACTTTAAAATTTGTCTTGACGAAAATCCTAACTACTTCGCTACAGGCTATGTGCCTTGTGCAAACATAAATATGTTTTATCTTGAAAAGTGCAACAACTTCTACATTTTCAAATGTGACCAAGTGGATTTAGCCAGAATTGATGTTGTAGACAACAGGGAAGAAGATTTTATAACATTAAACAACTACTTCCAATGTATTGAAAAGCAGGATTTTGAAATTACTGACCAAGAAGTTAATGACTTAATCAGAGAAAAAATTGGGGAAAATATCTACAGCCAAATCAAAAAATATATGGTATATGATGACGAGCTTATGTTGTATTTTGCATGGGGTTTAGACTCCCTTACTGCCAAGGATTACATAGTTTGTACTACAAAACAGGTCATCATAATGGACAGAGAATTATTTGGTGCTACAGCTAATGTAAAACAGCTTTACTACGAAGACATAACAGCTATGAACACAGACCAAAATTCTAAATCAAGTGACTTAACTGGTATGCTTTTAGATACTGCCATTACTTCTCTTACTAACACTTGTGACCTTGTTATTCACTTTGCCGGTGGTATGCACAAAATAAATACACTTATTAAGCCAGAGGCTGAAAGAGTAGTTGCTATCTATCATCAATGCAGAAAAGAGCAAAAACAGGCTGCAAGCCAACCTACTATTATACAGCAACAGCCTGATGTATTAGACCAAATACAGAAATTGGCTACATTAAAGGAAAATGGTATTCTCAGCGAAGAAGAATTTAATCAAAAGAAAACTGAATTGTTGAGTAAACTATAAAAATTCAAAATAAAGGAGAGATACTTATGGGAACTTTTTGTAGAAATTGTGGTAGAGCCTTAGCTGACGGCGAGGTTTGCCATTGTACAGACCCTGTTCAGACTGAAAATACAGCTACTGAACAAACAACTAACAATATTCCAACACCACCTAACACACAGCAGGCACAGGGCAATACACAAATGCCTAATATGGGTGGTCAATTTAATCAGCAACAGTTTAACCAGCAAATGCCTAATATGAACCAGTTCAATCCTCAGATGCAGAATGGTCAGTTTAATCATAATATACAGAACCAGTTTAACCCTAATATGCAAAATAACGGATTTAACCCTCAAATGCAAAATATGAACGGTCAATTTGGTCAGCAACAGTTTAACCAGCAAATGCCTAATATGAACAACCAATTCAATCCTAATATGCAGAATGGGCAGTTCAATCCTAATGGGCAGTTCAATCCTAATATGCAGAACCAGTTTAACCCTAATATGCAAAACCGCCAGTTTAATCCACATATGCCTAATATGAATGGAATGGGCAACTCTTTTAACAATGGCTTTAACTCTGTTAAGGAAAGTGGCAATTTAAAGGGTATGATAAGTGCTGGTTTAGTCATACTAGGTCTTATAATTCTTATAATTAAATCTGCTTCATTTGGAAATACTTTATATACTATAGCATTTATTATTTCAGCTGTACATATTTATAAAAATCATAAAATGTACGGCGGTCAAATTAGTATTGTTCAGTATTTTAAATCTATGCTTACTGACAAAAGTAACACTCCTTTCTTACAAAATAAAGTATTTGCCTTTATTATAGCTATTTTACCTATTATGATTATCTTAGGTTTATTATTTGCCTCAATGCAGGCAGACCAAGCTGTAAATGACAGTATTAATTACTGGACTGATTATCTTGACAGTCTTTACTAATACAGTTAGTTAGGTGGTAATATAAATGGACGAAAATAAGATTTTTTGCACTAACTGTGGTTGTCCTATAGAGGACCAAAGTACAGGAGTTTGCCCTAATTGTGGCACTCCTATACTTCCTCCTCAAGACAACAACGGAAATTTTGACAATACATACAATGGCTATGATAACCAAAATATGTATTACGATATGCCAACAAACAACCCACAACCTAAGAAATCAAATGCCTTAGCTATTATTATTGCTATTGTAGTTATATTATGTGGTGGTTGTTTTGGGGCTATGTACACAGGTGTTATTGACGGTGCTAAATTTGGTATTGTAAACCAACAAAAAGCCCTTGAAAAGATAGACAAGTATATTAAAAACTCTGAATATGAAAAGGCTTGCAACTATGCCTTAGTAGTACAAAGAGCAAAGCCTAAAAACAGAGAATTATTGGAAAAACTTGTTGTCACTATAAACCCTGTAAACTCATTTAAAGCCTACAAAATGGTAGAAAATTACGCCAACAAAGTAGGGGAGAAAAACCTTGACGATACTGTAAAGAAATGGATTGAAATAGGCAAAACACCTGTGGAAATTCCTTACATAGAGCCAAACGGTGGCACTTATGTATATCCTCCTAATGTTCAAATGGAATTTGACGCTACTATATTAGGTAGAGGTATCTTCTATACTACTGACGGTAGTGAACCAACAGAGGAATCCAATCTTTACTACAATGGTGTTAAGATTGAAAACGACTGTCAGCTTAAATACTTTGTTATAAACGGAGTAGGGGAAAAATCTGAAGTAAAAACCATTGATTATGAAATTGACGGGGAATTACAGAAAAAGGTTGAAGATACATTATCCCAAGCTGAAAACACTTTAAAAGATGCTGTTGTCGGTAATGAAGTAGGACAATGTTTACAGGTCAGCAAAGATACTTTAGAGCAGAAAATAGAATGGGCTAAAGAAAAGAAGTCTAAATCTTGTGCTGTATATGACGGAAATTTAATTTGTACAGAATTGCAAGGGGCTATTGACGGACTTAATGAAAGTAAGTTGTCTGACGCAGACAGAACATCACTAAAATCAGCTGTGGAAAAAGCAAATACAACATACAAATCTAACTCAAACAACAATGATGTTTATTCTGAATTAAGTACATTAAAAACCGTTATTGATGATGCCAGTACATTATTAGACAAGAGAAATGCTACTCAGGACGAATTAAATGCTAAAGCAAGAGCCGTTGGTTCTGCCGTAGATAAATTTAATTCTGCTGTTGAACTTATAAAACTTGATGCTAAATATCAGAAATTTGTCGGTTCTTATATTTGTAGCACAGGTAACGGTGGTACCCATGAGGAAAACAAGTACATTTACTTAACCATTGATAAAGTTTATAAAGGCAAAATTTATGGCGATTTCACTTTTGACCGTTCTACATACACAAGTGGTTATTATACTGACAGTTATGGTTCTCCTGTTATAACTGATGATGCTACATGGGAAGAAAGATGGTCTAATGAAAACTATTTTCGAGATGTTAGTATAAACAACGGAAAATTCACATTTGACATTTCCGGAACTTGTAGTTACAGTAGTGGCTATCAAGAAACATACACAAGTAATGTTACTGTTGATTTAACCGGTTCTAATCCTACCGTTACATTATCCAACATTGGTAATGGCGAATCATATAGTATACAGTTAGACCGAGATTATTAATAAAAATTTTATAATGTATGCCTCTAGGTACATTTTTACTCCTACCAATTTTGGTAGGAGTTTTTCTTTTAATAAATTTTAAAACATTTTCTAATTATTTCCTAATCCTATATTATTTTTAAATTAATGTTGTTAGGTTATTATATCCTTGTAAACAAAACAAAGCAATAATTTAAGGAGGTAATCCATTATGAAGAAAAATTTATTAATTGCAATTTCAGTTCTTACTTTAGTTTGTGGTGTATGCTCTGTAGGTGCAGCAACAACAAGTGACACAACAGCCTCTGGTTCTGCTGTTACAGTAGAAAACAAACACAAAGACGGCGAAAGACAAAAAGGAGATATGGCAAAGGTTACATCTGTAACATCTGATACTATTACAGTAACTAAGGCAGAAAAGCCTGAAAAACCTGATAATGCTACAGATGATACTAACAGACCTGAACCTCCAGCTAAGCCTGACGGAGATACTGCTACTCCTCCTGAAAAGCATAGTGCTAACGATGACGGTACTGACAGACCTGAACCTCCTACTAAGCCTGACGGGGACACTACTGCTCCTGAAAAGCATAGTGGCGAAAAGGGCGAAAAGCCTGAAATGAAGTTCTCATCAGAAACTACAACTATTGACCTTTCTTCTGTAAAGATTTATAAGATGAGCGAAAATCATCAGAAAACAGAATGTACTTATTCTGACATAAATGCTGATGATGTAGTAACTATCGTTTACGCCGACGACGGCACAACTGTAAGTGAAATAGTTATAAATAAAGCACCAAAGACTGAAAAGACTTCAACAACTGAAGCATAAAACACATTTGCAAAAGTATTAAAAGCATTAAGTAAAACCCAATAAAACTCCCTTTATATAGCCCCTGTATGACCGCCCTCATACAGGGGTGTTTTTATAGATTTAGCCCATAGTTTGATAATTTATACCTCTACAATTATAGGCTGATGTTTAGTATAGTCTAAAAATTTGCCTATAATATCCCTTGCTGTAGAAAAGTTTTTGGAATATTTAGAATATAGGTAAAAAATATTGACATATAGTGGATATTAATTTAAAATTATATATATATTATTTTTATTATATATGTAAGGGGGATTAATATGAAAAAATTTATAGCAATGTTAATGATATTTTCCAGCATATTTAGTATGCAAGTAAGTGCATCTACTCTTGCAACCAAATGGGATGATGGGGTTCATGGTACCGGAAAAGTATATGTAACAACAAATGACTATACTATTATAGACAATAGAGCCTATGTTGATGTAGGGGCTGTTAAAAACAGTTTATACAACCTTTTTGTTGGTACAGATGAAAATGACTATGCTGAAAATTATAGTTGGAATTTAAGTTTCAATCCTGACACAAAACAACTTACAATAGCCAACTATATGTTTATTAGTTCAAGTAGAATGTATACCGCTGTATTCCAAGCAAACAATCCATATTATGTTCTATCAGGAACTGGCGATGATACTGTCACAACATACAATGCCGGTCTTTCTCCAAAAATTATAGATAGTCATTTTTGTATACCAGCAAGTTCTTTGGCAAAGTTACCTAATGTTGAAAATATGAGATTTGATGCCAATTCAAAGACTGTAAATTTTACATTTAATTTAGATTGGTAAAACACAAATAGCCTCTAAACTGATAACAGTTTAGAGGCTATTTTTACATTTCAGGAACATCTTCTACAATAGGAATTTTATATACTTCAAAAGGGTCTATATCAAGACATTTATATTCATCTCTATTACCCTCTAAATCCCATGCAATAGTATTTCCTATTACCGTAAGAGTTTTATTAAATACTTCTTCATTCCTTAATGGCTCAAAAACTCCACCTTTATCTATAAAAGGTTTTGCATTAAATAATCTTACTGAACCATCATTCATATAAGCATATACCGTAAAATTTTTTCCGACAACTACTTGAAATACTTCAGGATAAAAAAATCTTGTATCTAAATTATTTTCCATGTACAAAACCTCCCTTGTTAAATCAAAGGATTAATTCTGTTTAATGGCTTGTTATCTTTGGAAAGCTCCCAATTCTGCATTAACTCATCATTATGTATTTCAGCCCATGCAAGCACGAGCTTTAATTGTCTTTTAGGAAGATAACCTGCACTTATTATTCCCTCTTGTATTAATACAGAAGCCTTGTAATTTCCATATTCTACATAGAAATGTGGTGGATTATGGTCGTTCCAATTCATAGTTACTCTAATTCCGTAAAATAATGATATTTCAGACATTACCTAATCACTTTCTTCTCCTTTTGAAAAGCCACTCTTTGGCTACCGTCAGCAATATATATTATTCCACATTTCTTAAAGCCTAATTTAAGAAGTAAATTCTGCATAGGCTTATTGTCGGCGTGGGTGTCTATTTTCATATTTCCACATTTTTCAAATGCCCAATTTATACAGAAACTACCAACACCTTTTGTCTTTCCATCGCCAGCTATTCTATGAATATATCCATAAGGCTTATTGTTAAGCCATTGACCCTCATATATTTTGTTGTATGTTTCATCAATGCCTATGTTATATACAAAAGTACCAACTATTTCTCCGTCTTTTTCACAGATATAGCTTTCATTATTTTCTATATCCTTTTCAAGGACTTCCTTTGACGGATAGCCATTTATCCATTGTTCCATATTGCCTGTAGAACGCATAAAAGCTCTGGCAGTTTCATAAATTTCAAGCATTTTGGGAATATCATTTTTTGAAGAATGTCGTATTATCATATTTTTAGTCCTTTATAAATTATTATAGTTTATCATTTACTACAACTTATATTGTCCTATCATTAATAATATATTCCCTTAATCTATTTTCTGTTTCATTATCGGCATAGAGTTCGAAATAGTAGCCCTCGTCTTTATTTTCAGATGCTGTAATTTCGCATTTACCATGAACTATACTTAAAAGCTGACCTTTATCATAAGGAATGAGGACTTTAATTGACTTTTTAAAGCTCTTTATAATATCCTCTACCTTTGCAATCATTTCTGGCAAACCAATGCCTGTACCAGCTGAAATAGCCAAAGTTTCCATAGCTCTATTATCCTTTGTAAGAGGCATTTCAATATCATCTTTATCTATTTTATTATAGACTGTAACAATAGGCTTTTTATCAGCTCCAAGCTCTGCTAAAGTTTTATAAACTGTATTCATCTGTTCACGCCTTTTTGGATTTGAGGCATCTACAACATGAACAAGCAGGTCGGCATACTTTGCCTCCTCTAAAGTTGCTCTAAAGGCTTTAATAAGTCCATGAGGAAGTTTCTGTATAAAACCTACTGTATCTGTAAAGAGATAGTTTGCACCACTTTGAGTTTCTACAGCTCTTGTAGTAGTATCAAGAGTTGCAAAAAGTTTATCCTCCGCCAAAACCCCTGCACCAGTAAGGGCATTAAGAAGTGTTGACTTGCCGGCATTTGTATAGCCTACAAGGGCAATTACTGGAGTTTGATTATTTCTGTTTTCTCTCAAAAGGCTTCTATGTCTTTCAATTTCCTTTAAATTCTTATTTAAGTCAGAAATTCTGTCGGCAATTCGTCTTCTATCTACTTCCAACTTCTTTTCACCAGGACCTCTTGTACCTATACCACCACCAAGACGGCTCATTTCCTTACCTCGTCCAGTAAGGTGTGAAAGGTTATATCTAAGCTGTGCAAGTTCAACCTGAACCTTACCTTCAGCTGACATAGCCCTTTTTGCGAAAATATCAAGTATTACAAGGGTTCTACTCATTACCTTTAAATTAAGAGCATTTTCCAAATTTCTAATCTGTACAGGACTTAATTCGTCATCACAAATAACACCTGTTGCATCTTTCATTTCTGCAAAGGCTTTAAGCTCATCAATTTTACCACTACCTAAATAAGTAGCTCTATTTATAGCTCCTAATTTCTGAATCATTCTGCCTACAACAACAGCATCGGCTGTATTTGCTAAGTCCTCTAATTCATCAAGACAGCTTTCAGCATCAAATTCATTTGTACCGTCATCAACGGCAACCAATATTACTCTTTCAACTTCTTTTTCTGTTTCAAACAAAGGGGTTTCCTCCTTTTAAATATCAATTAGTTTTCTTTATTCAAAATTTCAATATATCTGGCTAAGGCATCTTTCCAATCAGGAAGTGTCTTAAATCCGTTGTCGACAAGTTTACTCTTATCAAGTCTGCTATTTTTAGGGCGTTTTGCCTTTGAAAGACCATATTCTTCAGTAGTTACTGGCACTACATTAGTAGTATATCCAGCCTGTCTGTATATTTCACAAGTGAAATCGTACCAACTAATATATCCACCCTCATTAGTTCCATGATAGACACCATATTTGTCTGTTTCTATCATATCTACTAAAAGTCTGGCAAGGTCAAAAGTATATGTTGGAGTACCAATCTGGTCATTTACAACCCTAACTGTATCGTGGTTTTTGCCTACATTGAGCATAGTTTTGACAAAGTTTTTACCGTTTATACCAAATACCCAAGCTATTCTGACAATGTAAAAATCCTTTACATACTTTTGAACAGCCTGTTCACCTAAATATTTTGAATAGCCATATTCATTAAGAGGTATTGTTACTGTGTCATCAGGTTGCCATGGGCGTTCGCCCTCGCCATTAAATACATAATCTGTACTTATATACATTAATTTAGCATTTATTTCCTTGCAAACCTTTGCAATATTTTCTGTACCCTCGCCATTTATTTTGTCACAAAGCTCTTTATTATCCTCTGCTAAATCTACTGCTGTGTAGGCTGCACAATGAATAACAGCCTCCGGCATATTTGCCTTTATAACATTTTCAACCTGTTCTGAATTTGTTATATCCATAGTATCAACATCAACCCCAATAGCTGTGTGACCTCGTTTTTCTAATTCATTTACAACATCAAAGCCTAGTTGTCCCTTTACTCCTGTAACCAATACTTTCATATACGCCTCCTGTAAAGCTGTATTTGTATGTTTTATTTTACCACAACGGTATATAACAGTCAATTTTTACTAAGGTTTATGATGTTGAATTTAATAGATATGTAAGACTTTCTATGGTACTAATTAATTGACAAAATTATCAAAGTGTAGTAGAATGAAATAGCTTTCAGAATAAGGAAAGTTTTAATGTAAGAGGAGAATAATATGGCTGTTGATGTAAATAATAAAAGCGAAGAAATCGAAGAAATAGACAAGGTTTCTGGCGAAGTAATAGAGGAAAAAGAAGCCGAAGAAAAAGAGGCCGTTACTAAATCTCAGAGTGTTATGAAAGAAATTTGGGACTGGGTAAAAACTATTGTTGTTGCCATTGTATGTGCCGTTTTCATTACTCAATTTGTTATAGTAAATGCCAGAGTTCCTTCAGCATCTATGGAAACTACTATTATGACAGGGGACAGACTTATTGCTAACAGACTTAGCTACAAGTTTAGCGACCCTAAAAGATACGACATTGTTGTATTTAAATTCCCAGATGACGAAAGTGTTCTCTACATAAAGAGGATTATTGGTCTTCCTGGCGAAAAGGTTACAATAAGAGATAACCAAGTTTATATTAATGACAGTACAACACCTCTTGATACATCTTTCCTCCACGAACCTATGGTTACAGAGGATGCTACATACTATGTTCCTGATGACAGTTATTTTATGATGGGCGACAACAGAAACAATTCTGCTGACTCTCGTTTCTGGAATAACAAGTATGTAAAGAGAGATAAAATAGAGGGAAAAGCTGTATTTAGATACTTCCCATTTAATTCAATGGGTTTATTAACTAATAAATAATTTAAGGAGTGTGTGTTATGAAAGAAGTAACTAAGGATATGATTATTGGCGATATGCTTGCTCAGGATATGAGTATTGCTGCAATTCTTATGAACGCTGGTATGCACTGTATCGGTTGTCCATCTTCTCAGGGCGAATCTCTTGAAGAAGCTTGTTTAGTTCATGGTATGAATGTAGACGAAGTTGTTGCTGATATTAATACTTATCTTGCATCTAAGTAATTTAGGAATAAATAATTAGAACAAAGATAAAAAAGCGGTATATCAAACTGATATGCCACTTTTTTTATTGTATAAATAGATTTTTAAATATATTTTAATAGATATATTTTAACCAATAAGCATAATTGACTTTTATTCCTAAATATGGTATATTGAGCCTGTCAATTTGCAATTTTTAAAACTAAATATATATATTTTTTAATATACTTTTATGCAAAGTATTATTTTTTTAAAATCTAGTTAGCAAAGGCTAACCACTTATTTACAGCGATTTTTGACAATGTCGCTGTAATTTTTAAAAATTTAGTTAGCCTTAGCTAACTTAAATATATTTTAGTTTTGCATTTTAATTTAAACAATATAGATAAAGGAGGTTCAATATTTTCAATTTTTTTAACTCTAAATATTACAAAAAGAAAGGATATTAAAAAAATGAATTTTAAATTTAACTCAAGAAAAATTGTTTCATTCTTGTTAATTTTAACAATGATGATTAGCACACTTGCCTTTAATGTTATGGCAAGCACAACTTTTAAATTTGGTAGCAAAGAAACTGCATTATCGGCTGGAGAATATACTTTGCCAGTTAAGTTAATGAACGCAAGTAATATTGCCAACGCCTCTATGGCTGGTAGCTGTATTGCCGGTGGTAGCTTAAAGGTTGACGAAAAGGGCAATGCTACTGTTTATGTTGATTTACAGGCTGTTAGTGTTTTTGGTGTAACTGCTTTCGCCTCTGATTGGAAAATTTATCAGGAAGATAATGTTAGCAGTTCTACTGTTAATGCTACTGTTGAAAAAACTGACTCTGAGGGTAATGTTACACAGATTTCTTTTGCTGTTCCTAACAATACCTATGACGGTGTTTACTTAAATATGTCTGTTCAGGCTATGGGTATGTCACCTGATGCTTTCTTATCTATGGACTATGCTAACGCTACTAAAAATGTTAATCCTTTTGCCTTTGGTACTTCTGAAACAGTTTTACAGGCTGGAGAATATACTTTACCAGTTAAGTTAATGAATGCAAGCAATATTGCCAACGCCTCTATGGCTGGTAGCTGTATTGCCGGTGGTAGCTTAAAGGTTGATGAAAAGGGTAATGCTACTGTTTATGTTGACTTACAGGCTGTTAGTGTTTTTGGTATAACTGCTTTCGCCTCTGATTGGAAGATTTATCAGGAAGACAACACAAGCAGTTCTACTGTTAATGCTACTGTTGAAAAAACTGATTCTGAGGGTAATGTTACACAGATTTCTTTTGCTGTTCCTAACAATACCTATGACGGTGTTTACTTAAATATGTCTGTTCAGGCTATGGGTATGTCCCCTGATGCTTTCTTATCTATGGATTATGCTAACGCTACTGTAAAGGGCAACGAAGTAAGCGACCCTGTTGTTACAGTATCTGACTGTATTGTTTCTGAAAATGCTGACGGTGGCAAGTATGCTTACGGTTGGACAGCAGAGGTTCAGCCTAATGGTAATTCTCTTAGCCAGATTGTATGGAAAGTATTTTTCAAAGATAAAAACAGTACAAAGGAATTTACTGAAAATATAAATATTTCTGCTAGTGAAACTGAATCTTCTGTATTTGGTTTAATACTTTCAGCAAGTCAGGACAAGGCAAATAGCTATGATTTGCCAGACAATGTACAGGTAACAGCAGAAGTAAAATAATCGGAGGACATTATGAAAAAGATATATTACAAACCTAATTTAGATATTATTTCCTTTAATTCTCAAGATACTACATCAGTAACAAATATTAGTGCTGTAACAAACAGAATGACAAAAGCTAAAACAGTTACTGTTATAGATATGGACGAAATTACATTCTAAATACTATGAAATTCAGAACAAATAACTTCGTTATTTGTGACTTGCTTTGCAAGTCATCGGATTTATCTTTCCGATTCACTATAAAAAAAGAGATAGGTTTAAATTTTGCCTATCTCTTTTTTAGAAAGAAAGGACAAATATGAAATACAATAAATTAACAGCTTTTTTATTAACCTTTGCCATTTTAATAAGTGCATTTGCCTGTAATACAATGGCAAACAGCAATTTTGAATTTGGCTCAAATAAGGTAAATCTACAGCCTAGCACATATTCATTGCCTGTGAAAATGATGAAAGCTACGAACATAACTTCTCCGTCAATGGCAAGTTCTTGTATTAAAAATGCCACTATTGACATTGGAAATGACAGCAAGGCTACTGTAACTATAGACCTTCAAGCTGTATCAATAATGGGTATTAGTGACTGGGCTGAAAACTGGCAAATATACAAGGGCAATTCAGCTAATGGAGAAACCTTTAATGCCAACACCCATACAAACGAAGAAAACAAAATTGACCAAATTTCCTTTGAAATACCTGACAACACCTATGACGGTGTATATGTAAATCTTTTTGTTCCGGCTATAAGCCTTAATACCAATGCTTATTTAGCTTTTGACTACGACAATGCTGTAGATACAAATACCAGCAAATTTTATACAGGTACTGCCCATATTTCACAGTTTGGAGAATATGACATAAATGCTACAGTAGAAGTAAAAGACGGCAAAATCAAAGGTATTACAGTAACAGGAGATAACTTTAATGGTACATATGCTACAATAAATAAAAATATGCTACAAACAGCTTTTAACGGGCTGAAAGATGCTTTTACAGGAAAAGATGCTACTAATGCTGAAGAAGTACACAATATTGATGCTGTAACTGGTGCAACATATTCCAGTAATGGTATCAGAGATGCTGTAATGAATGCCTTAAATTTGGCTATTAAAGACGAAGTTATTAATTTGCCTACAGAACAGCTTAAAGCCGGCATTTACAGTGTGGATATAGCCTATTACAGTGACAATGTAGCCCACAGTCTAATTGAAAATGAAAAAGCTAAAGCTACTATTACAGTAGACAACAATGGCAATATGAATTTATCTACTGATATAATTAACGGCACAGTAAAAGAGCCTTTATATATTTTAGACTTTAACGGTTATTACAAAGATAATAATTTAAACAACAGCCTTACAATGGAAAATGCTATTGTAGAAAAAACTCCTACAACTTACACAGACGAAAACATTACTGCCGGCACAAATATTGTAACAAAAGTAACTTTTCCTTTAGAGGGAGAGTATTCTGTAATTTACAATACAAATGCTAGAATGTACGTTCCAGCTATGAAAGCTCTTAATGGAAATGTTTCAGGTGTTGAATTTGAAAATGGCAAGTTTAATAGCAACTGTTTTGTAAAGGTATACTGGGACAGTATTGAAAAAATAGGGGATTTTGTAAAATACGGCGATATAAACAATGACGGAAGTATAACTGCTGACGATGCCTCTTTGTTGCTTCAAAATGTTTTGAACAGTACAGATGTAGACAATGGTGATGTGGATTGTGACGGTATAATATCCTCTAGTGATGTAGCAAATATACTTCAAAAAGCCTTAGACTGTACATTTATTATGAAGTGTGAAATGTAATGATGTTACTTACAATCCTAAATAAGCCACAATTGCGTGGCTTATTTTTTTGTTTTTTGCAACGATTTAATATTTTTAACTGTATTATTAATAGATACAAATATATTACAAAATATGATTGATAATTCTGCTCATAACATATATAATTAAATTAAAGAGTTTATAATATTTTAACAAAGGGAGGGTGTTTTTATGAAAAGATTTATCTCATTACTTTTGGCAACATCTATGGCATTTGCTGTACCCGTATTTGCCGACACAGAAGGTCAGAGCTATGCTGAAGTGTATGCTGAAAAAGCTAAGGAGCTGTTTGGTATTACTGATACTAACTATGAGTACAACTTTAACAAATATGACGATTTGTATTCCTATACTTTGACTTGGGATAATTGCTCCATATCCTTTGACACAAAGGGAAATGTTAGTTCCTTTTCAAAATGGAAAACCGGCAATAGGGGTAGTACAAAAGACCAAATTACAAGGGAACAAGCTATAGAATTTGGCAACAAATATTTAAAGAAATTATTAGGTGAAAATGCCGATAAAATGAAACTTGAAAGCTGTGATTTAAAACCAAATCAATGTGAACTTTATTATTGCCAATACATTGGGGATTACAAGGCTAAATACAATACAGCTACTATTCAGGTTAACAATTTCGGAGATTTATTAGACTACTATTGCGACAATATGTTTGATGTTGATGTTGAAAAAGCTGACAACATTTTAGATTACGAAACTGCAAAAAAGAAATATATTGAAAACATTGGTTTTGGCAAGGCTATTGAAAGTTATTATGATTATAAGACTAGAACTCGTTGTCCATTTCCTTGCTTTACTAAAATAGGTTTTGATTATTCACACATAAATGCCAGTACTGGGGAAAAAATAGCTCCTTTCGTATCAACTCACTACAAAGTTGGTGCTGGTGGTGGCAGTAGTAATGAGGCATTTTCTGATAGTAAGCAATTAGAAAATCAATTAACTGACGCAGAAAAGGAAACAGTTGACAATATTAAGTCTGTACTTTCAATAGAAAAAGCCGTTGAAATAGTAAATAACAAATTTAATTGCAATATTCCAACTGAGGACTTAAAGGCTAGTTATTATAGCAGAGATGGCAAGTATTATACTTCTATTTATAACTCTAAAAATAATAAATATGTAACTAATGTCACATCAGATGGACAAATAATTTCATTCTCATATAAAGATGAAGAAAATGAGCAAGATAAAACTCTTTCCAGTTCTGAATTAGATGAAAAAGTTTTACAATGTGTAAATTCTTTAAATTACAATGATTATAAAATCAATTACCGTAAGGAATATAAAGACTATACTGCATATACTTTGTATAAATATGTCGATAATATTATAAACTTTAATGATTATATTCGTGTAAATATTGATACTAATGGAAGTATAACATATTTCTATTTTTCAAACAGTAATCTTGAAGTTCCTAAGTTTGAAAGTAGCTTATCAATTGAGGAAGCCTTTGATAAGTGTGCTGATGCCTTTGGATTTACTTTATCATACATTTTAACTGATGAAAATAAGGCTACTTTGGCTTATTCTTTTGATAATTTCCCTCATTTAAGCCCTGAAGGAAATCCTATAACTAGCACTAATGAAGAATATGTACCTAAATACAATAATGGATATACTGATATTGACGATAGTCCACAAAAAGAATACATTGAAAAACTGGCTGATTTAGGTTTAAAATTTAATTCTGCTAAATTTTCTCCTAATTCTACATTAACATATAAAGAATTAAAGGATTTTTGGAAAACTTATTACATAACTGTTAAATTTAATGATGACCATATATTGACTAAATACGATATGGCGAAGATATTCTGTAATGTTTTAAAATTAGATGACTTATGCCAAAGAAGTAAGGGATATGGCAGTAGCTATAGCGATGTATATGGCGAAAACTTGCCTTATGTAGCACTTTGCGAAAGCCTTGGTATATTTAGTGGTGGTACTGAATTTAATGGCAATTCTCCAATAACAAGAGGGGAATTTGCCCAGTTATTATATAACTTTATTGATATATACTACAATTATACTGGCAATTCTTTATTATAGAAAAGGTGGCGATATTATGAAGAAATTTATTAGTTTAATATTAACTGGAACTATGTTGTTATCTATACCTGTTATGGCAAATACGGACTACACAAGTGCTATAAAACAAGTAAAAAGTGCATTTACTGTGCCAGATTATAAAACTTTTGAAGTTTCAGATAACGATGACACACTATCTTTAAGTTGGAAAGATAGTAAAGATAAATATGTTTTTGCCAGAATAAAAAACGGCACTATAATAATATATTCTAACTACAATGAAGATAACAAAAACGCTACAAAGACTTTATCTAAAATTGAACTTAGAAAAATATGTGATAAGAATATATCCAAAATTTTAGGTCAGGATTCTGCAAATTGGAAATTAGAATATATCAATCAATACGATAAATATACAACAGAATTTACTTATAAAAGATATGTTGGAGGGTATCCTGTAGACGGGGATTTAATCACTATAAATTTAAACAATAATGACGGCTCTATATACAATTATACTAGAGAGTTAGATAAAATTCCTGATATTACTACACCAAAAAATATAATTTCCAAAACTGATGCTAAGGATACATATTTAAAGAATTCAAATTTTGGACTTTGGTACACAGATTTATCTAAAAAGCCTGTTTTTGCATATCTTACTACCAGTGTTGGTGACCCTAAATTAACTGACGGATATAACATTTCAGATGTTATTCCTTGTGTAGATGCCGAAACAGGAGAATTTTTCTATGGATTAGCTAATATTCATTCCTTGAAAGCTGAGCTTGGTGGCAGTGGTGGAGCTAGTAATTCAGGTAAATTTGAAAGTAGTAGTAAATCAAACGATGACGAATTTATAAGTGCCGAAGATGCAGTAAAAGTACTTAATAAAAAATTAGGCACTACATGTAAAAGTAAAGATTTTAAATTGGATCATTCATATGGCGATGAAAAATTAAAAACTGCCGTTTTTTCAAAGTCTGATGACAATAGCTACAGTTCATTTTCTATAGACAGCAATAATAATATACTTTATTACTTTGAAGATACTAAATACGGTAATTCAGCAGATGCAAACAAATTTGAAAATACCGCAAATGAAATAATAAAGAAAAATGGATATAATTTACCGGATTTCTATAGCTTCAATATTTCAAAAGACACTATACGCTATTACAAGAAGAAAAATGGTATTCCATGTGAACCCTTATATATTGATATTACTTTTAACAAGCATGGAAAAGTAATATCTTATGAAAATGGTTTAGACCTAAATTACACTTTCATAAATGCAACACCTACAATAGCAACAGATGATGCTTTTGATATTGCAAGCAGGACATTTGATTTTACTCCTGAATATATCAGAGATTCTAACAATCCTAGTAATTACCGTTTGGCTTATTATTTTAAATCTACTCCTTTTGTAGACTGTGACGGTAATGCTCTTGCAGGTACTGGAGAAAAATATTACAAAGAAAGTCAAATTTATGCTGATGTAACTGATAAAGAGGATAGGGCAGTTGTATTATTCCTTTCTAAAGCCGGTTACAATTTTGATGATTTAACTAAATTTGAACCAGACAAAGCCCTTACTTTAAGAAATTTATTAAAATATTTAAACGGTGGATGTTCATTGTTGTCTATTAACAAAAGCTTGCATACTGACTTTACTAAAAAGGATATTGATACTCCTTTAACTGTAAAGCAAGTTATTATAATACTTGAAAGTTTGAAATATAGAACTTATAACCTACCAATGTTAAGCTCTGCATTTAAAAATCAGGACAACGATGTATATACAAATATTGCATTAAATGTAGGAGCAATTAAAAATGCTGAGGGATTGGATAACAACGCCACAAGAATGGATTTAGCCAACTATGTTTACAAAATAATATACGGTCAAAATGAATAAAACACAAAAAGGATTGACTTTTTTAAAGTCAATCCTTTTTTTATTCTTCAATTACTTTTTCCTGTTGTTCTTTCTTTTCTAATCTCTTATTTGCCCATTGACAGAAAAGGGTATAGCAAACAGATGAAAGGGGTATAAACAAGAGTATACCTACAATACCCATTATATTTCCACCTACAGTAAGGGCTACAAGGACCCAAATTGACGGCAAACCTACAGAACCACCTACAACATGAGGATAAATCAAATTACCCTCTATTTGCTGTATTACAAGGAATAATATAGCAAAATAAACTACAGTTATAGGACTAACCATAAGTATGAGAAGGGCAGAAATAACAAAGCCTAAAAATGCACCTATAAAAGGTATAAGAGCAGTAAAACCTATTAAAACACCTACTAAAAGGGCATAAGGCATTCTGAATACAGACATTGAAACAACGAACAATGTACCAATTATTACAGCCTCAAGGCATTGTCCTGTAATAAAATTTGCAAATGTAGTATAGCTAAGCTCTGACACCTTTATAATATAGTCATAGATTTTTTTATTAAATATAGCCTTTAAAGACTTTGAAATCTGTCTTGAAAGTGTTTCCTTTGCCAAAAGTATATAAATGGCAAAAACAAAGCCAATAGCCACATTTACAACAGAATTTACAATACCTCTGACAACTCCCACTGTAGAGCCTAAAAAATTGGTTGTAACATCACTTCTGAAGAAGTCTATTAACATATTAAACAGTTTATTTGCATCAAAGTTAGAATACTGATTTAATATTTCGTTAATTTGGTCATCATTTACATACTGATTTACAAACACCTTTAATTTAGGTATTGACCTTTGAGCTGTGTATACAACCTGTGCCAATGTGTCGCTTAATTTAGGCACTACAATAACAACAACCCCTGTAACAACAGCCAAAATAACTACTATTGCGAGAATAAGGCTTAAAGGACGCTTCGCCTTTCTTGTAAATTTATTATCCTTTACAAAAAGCTTTCTCTCAAAAAAGTTCATTGGAATATTAAGCATAAAAGCCAAACAGCCACCCAGTATAAAAGGGCTTATCATTCCAAAGGCATATCGAAAGCAATTCCCTACAACATCAAGATTTTGAAAACATACCAAAACGCCTATTGTAAAAACAATAAGGAGCATTAGTATTTTTATATTCTTCTTAGTAAAGTTCAATTATTTACCTTTTTTATTCTTTGGCTCTACCTTTACCTTATTTCCGTCCTTATCCATAATGTAAAGATTATCCATAATGTTCTTTTTCATACCTCTTTTAAATTCGGCAATATATTCTTTTCTGAGAACATCTCTTTCTTTTAATTCTTCATCAGTAAGTCCCTGTGTTTTATTTTTATGGGCAAGCTCATTTATTCTCTTTACAAGTTTGTCCATTTTGTTTTCAACTTTTTCAATTACTTCAACAGTTTCTTCAAGAACTTTTTCTTCTACTTCCTTAGCTTCGCTTTCTATTTTGGCAGTTTCTTCGCCAACCTTTTCAGCTATTTCTACAGCCTTTTTTTCTAATTCCTTTTCAAAAGCCATTTTGTACAATCTCCTTTCTTATAAAGCATTTACTCCCTTTCCAAAAGTAGGGAAGGGAGTAAATCATTACTTACTATATTATATACGCAACAATGTTAAAAAAGTTTAATTACTTAATTACTTTGTGACCACCCATATATGGAAGGAGAACTTCTGGAATAGTTACAGTACCGTCTGCATTCTGGAAGTTTTCAAGAATAGCAGCAGTTGTTCTACCAACAGCAAGACCACTACCATTTAATGTGTGAACGAACTGAGCCTTGTCCTTAATGTTGTCCTTGAACTTAATGTTAGCTCTTCTTGCCTGATAAGATTCGAAGTCAGAACAACTTGAAATTTCTACATATCTACCGTAGCTTGGCATCCAAACTTCGATATCGTAAGTCATAGCAGAACTGAAACCTAAGTCACCACTACAAAGTCTAACAACTCTGTATGGAAGACCTAACATTTTAAGAATATCTTCTGCATCGTTAGTAAGCTTTTCAAGTTCTTCGTAGCTGTTTTCTGGTCTAGTAAACTTAACAAGTTCTACCTTATTGAACTGGTGCTGTCTAATTAAACCTCTTGTATCTCTACCTGCTGAACCAGCTTCTGCTCTAAAGCAAGCAGTGTATGCACAATACTTAATAGGAAGTTTTGCACCTTCGAGAATGTCATCTCTGTGAAGATTTGTTACAGGTACTTCTGCTGTAGGTACAAGGAACATATCATTGTTAGCTACTCTGAAAGCATCTTCTTCAAACTTAGGAAGCTGACCAGTACCAGTCATAGATGCTCTGTTTACCATAAATGGTGGGAAAATTTCAGTATAGCCATGCTTTTCAACATGAGTATCGAGCATAAACTGTGTAATAGCTCTTTCAAGTCTAGCACCAAGGCCCTTGTAAACTGTAAATCTAGTACCAGAAATTTTAGCTGCAACTTCTGCATCAAATAAATCTAAATCCTTACCAATATCCCAATGAGCCTTTGGTTCAAAATCAAACTTAGTAGGTTCGCCAACGCGTCTAATTTCTACATTTTCAGAATCATCAACACCGTCTGCTACAAGTGGGTTAGGTGTGTTAGGTACTGATAAAAGAAACTGTCTAATTTCTTCGTCAAGAGCCTTTAATTCTGGGTCTAAAGCCTTAATCTTTTCAGAAAGCTGTTTCATTTCTGCCATAAGAGGTGCAACATCTTTGCCTTCCTTTTTGAAAACAGGAATCTGCTTAGTTTCTGAATTCTGCTTTGCCTTTAATTCTTCAATTTCCTTAATTAAAGCTCTTCTTTTTTCATCAAGTTCTGTGAACTTTTCAAGATGATAATCCTTATGACGCTTTGCTAAAGCTGCCTTTACACCATCAAAATCTTCTCTAAATCTCTTTACATCTAACATTTCATTACCTCCAAAATTTTAAATAGCTGGCAAACAGATACTATCAAAACAATAAAAAAACTCGTCCCCAAAAAGGGACGAGTTGAACACCCGTGTTGCCACCCAAATTGCATTATAAAAATGCCACTCTGTTTTGCTGTAAGGGGCTACCCCTCGATTCATCACCGAAAGCTGGAAAGGTGGAACACCATTTCACACTACTGTCTTTCACCCACCGACAGCTCTCTGAAAGTGCTACATAGCTTAGTCTTTCTCATACGCTTAACTTATGGTATATAGTATATCACAAAAACCAAGAATTTCAAGGCTTTTTTGAAAATTTTACAGAATAATTTTCATATTTTACAAAAAAGAAAACTGTTAAAAAAGACCTGACATTTTAAATAAATTTTTGTATAACCTCTGCTACTGCATTATGGTTATTGTCATTTTCCGTAACATAGTTTGCCACACTTTTTATTTCATCAACACCATTTTTTACTGCCACTCCCATACCTACATTTTCAATCATAGGAATGTCATTAAAGTTATCTCCAATGGCTATAGCCTCACTAGGGTCAATATTTATCTTTTCCAATAAATCTTTTACTCCTGTGCCTTTATCTATATTATAAGGATTAAATTCCAATATATCTTCTCCAGAGAAAAATACACCAACTTTTTCTGTAAGCCCGCAGGAATTACAAGCCTGTTGTATTTGTGAAAGTTTTTCATTATCAGATATAGCTATGATTTTACTAAAATCCTGTGAAACCAATTCTCTTAAATCCTCTGTAACATAATAGGGGATAAAAGAATTTTTGGCATATCTTTTTATTCTATCCGTAGGCTTATCGCACCACAATTTTTCATTTTCATAGGCCAATACATTTACTGGATACTGTCTTAATATGTCCAAAACTTCACTACCATATTCGCCTTTTAGCAAATGATTTATCAGTTTCTTTTTAGATACATTTTCATATATTGTACTGCCGTTAAAGGCAACAGTATAGTTATTTTCCTTTACAAGTCCCAGTTGTTCATTTAAAACATCAAGGCTCATATTTGAACGACCACTACAGAGAACAAACTTTACGCCTTTGGAAAGAGCATAGGAAATTGCTTTTGCATTTTCTTCCGGTAGTGTTTTATCATCTTTTAAAAGTGTTCCGTCTAAGTCACAAAAAATAATTTTATACATAATTTCCTCCAATGTTTCACGTGAAACATTTACATATTTTTCTTCATTAAACCTACAATTCTGTCTAATTCATCTGGAGAATAGTATTCAATTTCAATTTTGCCTTTTTTCTTACCATTTTTAATAGTAACTTTAGTGCCAAAAATGGACTTTAAATCCTTTGCTATCTCTACACAAGCTCTGGCAAGCTCTGGGTTAGGAGCAATGGTCTTTTCTGTCTTTTTTTCTTCCTCTGGCTGAGGATTTTGTATTTCTTTTACTAATTCTTCAATTTGTCTTACAGAAAGACCTTCATCAATTATTCTTTCTGCCAATTCAAACTGCTGTTCTTTATCTAAAGGAATTAAAGCTCTACCATGACCATTTGATATTCTATTTTCCTTTATAAATGTCTGAACTCTTTCATCAAGGTTTAAAAGTCTAATAGCATTTGCTACAACTGTTCTACTTTTGCCTACTTTTTTAGCAATCTGTTCCTGACTAAGGCTATATTCCTCTGAAAGTCTTTTATATGTATAGGCTTCTTCCATAGGGTTTAAGTCTTCTCTCTGAACATTTTCAATAAGAGCAGCTTCAAGTATTTTTAATTCGTCTAAATCCTTTTCAATAGCTGGAATTTTCTCTAAACCTGCAATTCTAGCAGCTCTCCATCTTCTTTCGCCAGCAATTATAATGTAGAAATCCCCGTTCTTTTTAACAGTTATAGGCTGTAAAACGCCTACTTCCTTAATAGAATCAGCCAATTCCATAAGTGTAGCATCATCAAATTTATTTCTTGGCTGTTTTGGATTAGGTGTAATTTTATTTATGTCAACCTCTAACACTCCACCGCTATGTTTTTCCTCTATTTCATTAGAAGAAAAAAGGGAGCTCATACCTGAACCTAAACCTCCTCTTTTTTTCAAAGCCATTAATCTTCACTCCTTTCGATAATACCATCAGCAAGAAGTTCATAGGCTTCTGCACCCTTTGATTTAGGGTCATAAACATTAATAGGTTCGCCATAACTTGGAGCTTCACTAAGGCGTACATTTCTTGGAATAATGCACTTAAATAAGTCTGCACCTAAGAACTTTGTAACTTCCTCTACAACCTGCATAGAAAGGTTAGTTCTGGCGTCAAACATAGTAAATACTACACCTTCAAGCTCAATTTTGCTATTAAGTCTATCCTTAACTAGGTTATAAGTATGTAAGAACTGGCTTAAACCTTCAAGAGCAAGGAACTCACATTGAAGTGGAATAAGCACACTATCAGCTGCTGTAAGAGCATTTAATGTAAGTATATTGAGAGATGGTGGGCAGTCAATAATTGTAAAATCATACTGCTCTCTCACGCTACCTTTTTCTAGTATATCTCTTAAAATATATTCTCTATTATCAAAATTTATAAGCTCAATTTCTGCTCCAGATAGCTGAATATCTGTAGGAACTACCTGTAATGTATCAAACATTGTGCTTTCTTTTGAGTCATTTATGTCTGCTTCGCCAATAAGTACAGTATAAAATGTGTTTTTTACATCTCTTTTATCTATACCAAGTCCTGTAGTGGCATTTCCCTGAGGGTCAGAATCTATAACTAATACTTTTTTGCCTTTTTCAGCTAAATATGCAGCAAGATTAATGGCTGTAGTAGTTTTACCAACTCCACCTTTTTGATTAGCAATGGCTATAACTTTACCCATTATTTGTCCTCCTGTGTCTATAATTCATTTGTTTAGATAAGTATAACACAAATTCCTTTCACTAGAAACCTTAATATTATAAAGATTTTGACAAAATTATAGGTATATTTTTGTACATATTTATAATTTTTGATTTTTTGGTAATAAAAATGTTTCACGTGAAACATTTTTGTGCCTTTTTAGGGCTATTTTATGTTAAATATCTACTTTCTACTATATAAATAAGTGCATTTTAAAAATTTGGGAGGAGGGAAACTTCCAGAATGAACAAAGGTTCGAATAATATAATATTTTTTTAAATTTTTGCTATTTTTATATAAAATTAGGCATATTTTTTATTTTTTATATCTTAAAAGCATTATTATTACATTATTAGTCTAAAATTTGGGAGAAGGGAAAGTCCTTAGCATTTTCTAAAAGACATTTTTATTAAAATTAGCCCTTAATTCTTATACAATATATATTTAGCTTATTCATATTCATTATTTCCCTCCATAATTATAGATTTTTGCATATCCTCTAAATTTTGCAAGATATATCATTGTATAATTCATTTTTCAGTCATTTCTCCCTGGCAAAGGAAACATATACATTAAACAAAAAAACTGTATTATACAGCCTGTATAGGGCATATATACTGTTTCACGTGAAACATAGGCTATATACAGGGTTTCGTAGTGTATACCCAAATTTTCATTACGCCAAATTTAAAACTCCATTTTTTGAATTTTTTAATTATAAAAATTGCAAAACTCGATATTAAAAATACTATAAATTTTGTATTATTTTTTAACAAGTTTTTCCATTTATGCAATATTCAATATTTGTATATACATTTATATTTATGCAAAATAATGTATATTGATATATCTGTTCTGTTGATTTTTGTTTTTCTACCAAAGACAGATATATATAAGTAAAATATTATAACTATGTAAATAAGCCTGTTTCAGCTATGTTTTAGTTTTCCATATTGTAAAATACCTTTATTCATTTTTGCCTCCGTTTTTACCCTTAAAATCCATAATTGGAGTTTATGTGGATAAATAATTGTCTATATAGATTTATCCACAAAATAGGGCAAAAACAGGGCATTTAAGCAGTTTTAGTGGTTTTGTTTATACTGGTAACTCTAATGTTAGTGGAAATATAGGATTTTGAGATTTTAGACTTATGCCCCTATAATTTAGAAAAGTGGTGGATAAGTCTGATTTTTTAGTTTTTTGAAGTGCATTGTGGATAACTTTAGAAATATTTTTTATTTTGGATTTTTCCACTATTGATATTTAGATTTTATTATTTTGGGAGTTATGCACATTAAATTCCATATATAGAAATTTGGGATAGGGGAATTGATTTATTAACGATAAAATAACTTATATAGCTGTAGGATATTATACACTCACAAAACAATTTATTAAACCGATAATTTTTGATGTTTTTAAATCAACAGGTATATTTTAATGTTCTTTATGTAAAATAGCTAAAATAATGGCGTTATACCGCCAAATCTATCTTTATTATTGTAGCTTGGCATTAGAAGTCATAAAAACATAAAAAGGCGAGGGAAAATCCCTCGCCTTAGCTATTATATATTATTCTTCTGTACTATTGTTTTCTTCTGTTGTATCGTCATCTTCGATTACAGCATCTTTATCTACAATAGCCTCGCCCTTAGAGAGCTTTAAGTCAATATTTCTGTAAAGGTTCATACCTGTACCAGCTGGAATAAGTTTACCAATGATAACATTTTCCTTTAAGCCGATAAGTGGGTCAACCTTACCCTTAATAGCAGCTTCAGTTAATACTCTAGTTGTTTCCTGGAATGATGCAGCTGAAAGGAAGCTATCAGTAGCAAGAGAAGCCTTTGTGATACCCATAAGAGTTCTTGAGCCTTCTGCTGGTTCGCCACCGTTTTCAATAGCAGCCTTATTCTTGTCTTCAAAATCAAGCCAGTCTACAAGTGAGCCTGGAAGCATATCAGTATCGCCGTTATTTTCTACCTTAACTCTCTTGAGCATCTGACGAACAATAACTTCGATGTGCTTATCGTTGATATCAACACCCTGTAAACGGTATACTCTCTGAACTTCTTTAAGAACATAGTCCTGAACGCCTCTTACGCCCTGAATTCTAAGAATATCGTGAGGGTTGATTGAACCTTCTGTAATAGGGTCACCGGCAAGAATTTCATCGCCGTTCATAACCTTAATTCTTGAACCGTAAGGGATAAGATATTCCTTAGATTCGCCATTGAGAGCTGTAACTACTACTTCTCTCTTCTTCTTTGTATCTGTAACGCTTACTCTACCACCAAATTCTGCAATAATCGCAAGACCCTTTGGCTTTCTTGCCTCGAAAAGTTCTTCTACTCTAGGCAAACCTTGTGTAAGGTCATTACCAGATACACCACCGGTATGGAATGTTCTCATTGTAAGCTGTGTACCAGGTTCACCGATTGACTGAGCAGCGATAATACCTACTGCTTCACCAATTCTAACCTGTCTACCACTTGCCATGTTAGAACCGTAGCACTTAGAGCAAACACCGTTGTGGCTCTTACAAGTGATAATAGTTCTAATCTTAACCTTTGTGATACCAGCACCAACTACAGCATCAGCCATATCTGGAGTAATAAGTGTGTTAACAGGAACAATAACTTCGCCTGTTTCTGGGTTTACAATATCTTCAGCAGAGTATCTGCCTCTAATTCTATCTACTAATGGTTCGATAGTTTCCTGTCCGTCCATAAATGCCTCAACTTCCATATATGGAATTTCGCCATTATTATGTTCAGAACAGTCATATTCACGAACAATAATATCCTGTGATACATCTACAAGTCGTCTAGTTAAGTAACCTGAATCGGCTGTTCTGAGGGCTGTATCAGAAAGACCCTTTCTGGCACCATGGGCAGAAATGAAGTATTCCTGAACTGAAAGACCTTCACGGAAGTTAGCCTTGATTGGAAGTTCGATAGTTTCACCACTAGGAGATGCCATCAAACCACGCATACCACCAAGCTGTTTAATCTGTCTGTTAGAACCTCTGGCACCAGAGTGAGCCATCATGTAGATTTCGTTGTAAGTACCAAGACCTGCAAGAAGGGCATCAGTAATCTTACCATCGGCCTGTTCCCAAACAGAAATAACCTTGTTATGTCTTTCTTCGTCTGTCATAAGACCTCTACGGAACATCTTATTAATCTTAGCAACTTCTGCTTCAGCTTCTTCAATGTATGTTTCCTTTTCAGGTGGGATAACCATATCTGATACAGAAACTGTAAGAGCAGCGATTGTAGAATACTTGTAACCAAGAGATTTGATGTTATCTAATACAACACAAGTTTCTGTAGAAGGGTGCTTATGGATACACTTGTTAATAATCTTACCAAGTTCCTTCTTTGTTACAAGGAAGTCAATTTCATACTTAAATCTATTTTCTGGGTCTTTTCTATCTACAAAGCCTAAGTCCTGAGGAATAATCTCGTTAAAGATAATTCTACCAGCTGTTGTGTCAACAATCTGGCTTTCAGTAGTACCGTCAGCATTTGTAAGAGTCTTTCTGACCTTAATCTTTGAATGTAAAGTGATTACATGGTTATCGTAAGCAAGTCTTGCTTCGTTTTCGTCCATGAAAATCTTACCTTCACCTGGTTCGCCATCTTTTTCAAGTGTAAGATAGTAAATACCAAGAATCATATCCTGTGTAGGAACTGTTACAGGTTCACCATCAGAAGGCTTTAAAAGGTTGTTTGGAGCAAGGAGTAAGAATCTACATTCTGCCTGTGCTTCAACACTTAAAGGAACATGAACCGCCATCTGGTCACCATCGAAGTCGGCGTTGTAAGCTGTACAAACAAGTGGGTGAAGCTTAATAGCTCTACCTTCTACAAGTACAGGTTCGAATGCCTGAATACCAAGTCTATGAAGAGTAGGGGCTCTGTTAAGCATAACCGGATGCTCCTTAATAACATCTTCAAGGACATCCCAAACTTCTGGCTGTAATCTTTCTACCATTCTCTTAGCTGACTTAATGTTGTGAGCTAAACCGTCTTTTACAAGGTTCTTCATAACGAAAGGCTTGAAAAGTTCAATAGCCATTTCCTTAGGAAGACCACACTGGTAAATCTTGAGTGTAGGGCCTACTACGATAACAGAACGGCCTGAATAGTCAACACGCTTACCAAGGAGGTTCTGACGGAATCTACCTTGCTTACCCTTTAATAAGTCAGAAAGTGACTTGAGTGAACGGTTACCAGGACCAGTAACTGGTCTACCGCGTCTACCGTTATCAATAAGGGCATCAACAGCCTCCTGTAACATTCTCTTTTCATTTCTGATGATAATGTCTGGAGTACCCATTTCAAGAAGTTTGAAAAGTCTATTATTTCTGTTGATTACTCTTCTATAGAGGTCATTTAAGTCAGATGTAGCAAATCTACCACCGTCTAACTGAACCATTGGTCTTAATTCAGGTGGAAGTACAGGAAGTACATCTAAAATCATCCATTCAGGTCTGTTGCCACTATTTCTGAAAGCTTCAACAACTTCTAACTTCTTAATAGCCTTAACCTTTTTCTGACCAGCAGCAGTTAAAAGTTCTTTCTTTAAATCTTCTGCTTCTTTGTCAAGGTCAATAGCCTGTAAAAGTTCCTTAATAGCTTCAGCACCCATACCTACTCTAAAGTTGTTGCCGTAAGTATCGTAAGCTTCTCTGTATTCCTGTTCAGAAATAATCTGCTTATAAACAAGATTTGATTCACCACTATCAAGAACGATGTAATTTGCAAAGTAAAGAACCTTTTCAAGGGCCTTTGGACTAATACCAAGAATGATACCCATTCTACTTGGGATACCCTTGAAATACCATATATGGCTCACAGGAGCCGCGAGAGTAATGTGACCCATTCTCTCGCGTCTTACCTTGCTCTTAGTTACTTCAACGCCACAACGCTCACAAACAATGCCCTTGTGTCTAATTCTCTTATATTTACCACAATGACATTCCCAGTCCTTTGTTGGTCCGAAAATTCTTTCACAGAATAAACCATCTCTTTCAGGCTTTAAAGTTCTGTAGTTAATAGTTTCAGGCTTTTTTACTTCGCCATGAGACCACTGAAGAATTTTTTCAGGAGAAGCTAAACCGATTTTTATTGAATCAAAAACTATACCCTGTTCAGTATTATCACTCATTGGATATTTCTCCTTTCTTACTTATCACTATCATCAGCATCTAAAAATTTGTTTAAATCTTCAAATTCCTTGAGCATATCTGCTTCTTCAAGGACATCTTCATCGCTGATAACAAAATCATCATCACTATCTTCTTCGTCTACATCAATATCATCTAAATCAATGTCGCCGAGTACATTTTCAAGAGAAACCTTACCGTCATTCTTGTTTTCTTCTTCAACATCACTTTCAACACCTTCAATATTTACATTAATATTGAAATCGTCTACATCGTCAATGCTTTCCTGAATTTCAACTTCAGTATTATCTTCTCTTAAAATCTTAATATCAAGACCTAATGCCTGTAATTCCTTTAAGAGAACCTTGAAAGATTCTGGAACACCAGGTTCAGGTATATTTTCGTCTTTAACAATAGCTTCATATGTCTTAACACGACCTACAATATCATCAGACTTAACTGTTAATATTTCCTGTAATGTGTAAGATGCACCATATGCCTCTAATGCCCAAACTTCCATTTCACCAAATCTCTGACCACCGAACTGAGCTTTACCACCAAGTGGCTGCTGAGTTACAAGTGAGTAAGGACCAGTTGAACGAGCGTGAATCTTATCGTCTACAAGGTGGTGGAGCTTGAGGTAGTGCATGAAACCAATAGTTGTTGGGTTATCAAATTCTTCGCCTGTACGACCGTCACGAAGTTTAACTCTACCTGTATGGTCAATAGGAACGCCTCTCCATTCATCTCTGTGGTCAAGGTGGTTACCTAAGTATTCAAGAACTTCTGGCTTGAGTGTTTCAGCCCACTTGTCCTTAAATTCTTCCCAAGACTTGTTAGCATAATCGTTTGCCATATCAAGGGACTGCATAATATCTTCTTCGTTTGCACCTTCGAATACTGGAGTAGAAACCTTCCAGCCAAGGGCATTACTTGCAAGACCTAAGTGGATTTCAAGTACCTGACCAATGTTCATTCGAGAAGGTACACCCAATGGGTTAAGAACGATGTCAAGTGGACGACCATTTGGTAAGTATGGCATATCTTCAACAGGTAAAACTCTTGAAACTACACCCTTGTTACCATGACGACCGGCCATCTTATCGCCAACGGAAATCTTTCTCTTCTGAGCAATATATACTCTTACATTCTGATTTACGCCAGGAGCAAGTTCGTCACCATTTTCTCTAGTAAATACCTTAACATCAACAACGATACCACCAGCACCATGAGGTACTCTTAATGAAGTATCTCTAACTTCTCTTGCCTTTTCGCCGAAGATAGCTCTAAGAAGTCTTTCTTCTGCTGTTAATTCAGTTTCACCCTTTGGTGTAACCTTACCAACAAGAATATCGTTAGGTGAAACTTCTGCACCAATACGGATAATACCTGTTTCATCAAGGTCCTTAAGAGCGTCATCACCTACATTAGGGATGTCTCTTGTAATTTCTTCATCACCAAGCTTAGTATTTCTAGCTTCTGATTCATATTCTTCAATATGGATAGATGTATAAACATCGTCCATAACAAGTCTTTCACTTAAAAGTACGGCATCTTCGTAGTTGTAACCTTCCCAAGTCATGAAACCGATAAGTGGGTTCTTACCAAGGGCAAGTTCGCCGTTCTTAGTAGAAGGACCATCAGCAATAATCTGACCCTTCTTAATGCTATCGCCTTTGTTTACGATAGGTCTCTGGTTTACACAGTTAGACTGGTTAGAACGCTTAAATTTAAGAAGTTCGTATACCTGTCTTCTGTCATCACTATTTTTAACAACAATCTTAGCTGCATCTACGGCTTCAACAACACCGTCTTGTTCAGCAACAACAACATCGCCTGAGTCCTTAGCAGCCTTCATTTCCATACCTGTACCTACAACTGCTGAATCAGTAGTAAGAAGTGGAACAGCCTGACGCTGCATGTTGGAACCCATGAGGGCTCTTGTTACGTCATCGTTCTGTAAGAAAGGAATAAGGGCTGTGGCTACAGATACAAGCTGACGAGGAGATACATCCATCAAGTCAACATTTACTGGAGCAACCTGTACATTTTCTTCGCCATCTCGACAAGTAACCTTATCGTGAACGAAATGGTTATTTTCGTCTAATGGTTCGTTTGCCTGAGCAATAATGTATTTTTCTTCTTCATCAGCTGTTACATAAATAACATTTTCAGTAACAACAGGAACTTCACCAGATTTATCTACAATTCTGTATGGAGCTTCGATGAAACCATATTTATTAATCTTTGCATAACAAGCAAGAGAGTTAATAAGACCGATGTTAGGACCTTCAGGTGTTTCGATAGGACACATTCTACCATAGTGTGATGAATGTACATCTCTAACTTCGAAACCGGCTCTATCTCTTGATAAACCACCAGGACCTAAGGCAGAAAGTCTTCTCTTGTGAGTTAATTCACTAAGAGGGTTATTCTGGTCCATAAACTGTGATAACTGAGAACTACCAAAGAATTCCTTAATAGCTGCAGTAACTGGTTTAATATTAATAAGAGATTGTGGAACAATAGAATCGTGGTCCTGAGTTGTCATTCTTTCTCTTACAACTCTTTCCATTCTTGACATACCAATTCTGAACTGGTTCTGTAAAAGTTCGCCAACGGCTCTGATTCTTCTATTGCCAAGGTGGTCAATATCATCTCTTGTACCGATACCGTAGTCAAGGTGGATACAGTAGTTAATAGAAGCCATAATATCTTCCATAGTAATATGCTTTGGAACAAGTTCGTGCATATTTGCCTTAACTGCTGCCTTAAAGCTATCAGCATCATCATTTGCTTCAAGAATATTCATAAGCACAGGAAGGTAAACCTTTTCTTCAATGCCTAAATCTTCTTTAGTAAGACCAAACTGTTCGATGTAACCGTCAATATCAACTGCAAGGTTAGAAAGAACCTTAGTTGTTTTGCCTTCTTCGATTTCGTCAATTCTTACTGTAACAGATGGAGCACCTGCGTTCTGAATCTTATCACAAAGTTCATCAGTAAGCTTAGTACCTGCTTCACAAATAACTTCGCCAGTCATTGGGTCTGCTACATCTTCAGCAAGAATATAGCCAGAAACTCTGTTCTTTAAGAGAAGCTTTTTGTTGAACTTATAACGACCAACATGAGCAAGGTCATATCTCTTAGGGTCATAGAACATATTGTTTAAAAGCTGCTGACTTGAATCTACTGTAGGTGGTTCGCCTGGACGAATCTTCTTGTAGATTTCAATAAGACCTTCTTCATAGCTGTCAGTAGGGTCTTTTTCAAGAGTAGCCATAATCTTTGGTTCTTCACCAAATAAATCAATAATATCCTGCTTATTACCAATACCTAAAGCACGAATAAGAACTGTTACAGGAACTTTTCTTGTTCTATCTACTCTTACAGAGAATACATCGTTTGAATCTGTTTCGTATTCAAGCCAAGCACCTCTGTTAGGGATTACAGTTGAAGTAAGAAGATTCTTACCAACCTTATCCTTAGCTATATCATAGTAAATACCAGGAGAACGAACAAGCTGGCTGACAATAACTCTTTCGGCACCGTTAATAACGAATGTACCTGTATCTGTCATAATAGGGAAATCACCCATGAAGATTTCCTGTTCTCTGATTTCGTCAATTTCCTTATTACGAAGTCTTACCTTAACTCTGATAGGTGCTGAGTATGTTGCATCTCTGTCTTTACATTCAGAAATAGACCACTTAGCATTTTCCTTGTCAAAGGTAAAGTCCACAAACTCAAGAATTAAATTACCGCTATAGTCGGTAATAGGTGAAATATCGTCAAATACTTCATACAGGCCCTCTTCCAAAAACCATTTGTAGCTGTCAGTCTGTAACGCCAGTAAGTCAGGCATATCGAGTACTTCTTTTACTCTGGCATAACTCATACGCATTGCGTCGCCATAATAGACTGGGCGTATTCTGTTCTTTTCCATTGGCATTTTCACTCCTTATAAATTTTTATAGAAACTTTTCTATATGTTATCTTTCCTTAAAGGTAAATTGTAAACATCAATTCATTTTATTCACAAAATATTTACAAAAATCTATTGATTTTTTAAATCATTAATGCTATAATAATTTCAATCTGATATTTAGATTACCTTATTAGGTGCAATTCAATATTGTATCATTTTTAAAGCCCTTTGTCAAGGGAGTTGTAGGCAAAATCTGTGTGTTTTGTCTTATTTTTTTGTTCTATGTTTTTAGCCTTTTCACTTTTGCGAAAGGGCTTTTTTGTTTTTATGTAAATATTATTCTTTAAACTATAATTTTCTCTATATTTTTATTTTCTTTATTATAGAAGAAACTGTCTATTTTTTCAATTTTGTCACGAAATGTCACGGTGTTGGCATTATAATATACCCGTAAAATGTGTTAATTGTTTTACACTATCCAAAAAATGAATAATGAAAATGGTTTTCCTGCAAAATCAACAGTTTTAAATTTGTTAAATTTAGATATACCAATTTTGGTTTTATTGTGGTATAATAAACTGAATTTTAGTAAGCAAAAACAATTTATACACTTATCCACAGGTTGTGGATAACTTTGTGTACAACTGTTTATAAATATGTTAATTATATGTGAGTTATTCACAATGATATATTAAATTACTGGTCTTTCCAGACTTATCCACATAAGTTGATAACCTATGATAAAATATACTTGTTAATTATTGTCAACATATTTATTAACAAATTAGAGAAAGGACACATTATGAAATCCATACAGGAATATTGGGACCAAACTCTGCAATGTATGCAGCACGAATTGAATGTATCTGAAATAAAAATAAATGCTTTCTTCCGTTCAATAAAGCCAGTTGATGTAAAAGGTGATACCCTTATTCTCTCTGTTGATATAGGTTTTTACAAGGAAACTATAAAGAAAACTTTTGATTCTAGCCTTAAAGAGGCTTTGACTATTGTTTTTGGCAAGCCTATGAACTATAGAATTTTTACTGAGGCAGAGCTTGAAACTGCTAAGTTTGATGAAATAGAAGAAAAGCCAGTTAAAGAAGAAGTAGAGGATATGACTGGCAACAAAAGCTATGTGCGTGAAAATGGACTTAAAACAAACTATGAATTTGATAATTATATAGTAGGTTCTTCCAATAATTTCGCCTATGCTGCTGCTGTTGGTGTAGCTGAAAACCCAGGTACAGAATATAATCCTTTGTTTCTCTATGGTGGTGCAGGTCTTGGTAAAACCCATCTTATGCACGCCATTGGAAACTATTATTATAGAGAACAGCCTGAAGCTAAAATACTCTATGTTTCTTGTGAAGCCTTTACAAACGAGCTTATAAAGGCTATTCAGGAAAAAAAGACTATTGAATTTAAGGAAAAATATAGAAGACTTGATATGCTTTTAATTGATGATGTTCAGTTTTTAGCAGGTAAAGAAAGTGTTCAGGAAGAATTTTTCCATACTTTCAATGACCTTGTAAATGCAAATAAGCAAATTGTAATTTGCTCTGATAGAAAGCCTAATGAAATCGCTACTCTTACAGACAGACTTGTATCCCGTATGCAGTCTGGTATTATAGCAGATATTACTTTCCCTAGTTATGAAACTAGAGCCGCTATTTTGCAGAAAAAGGCTGAACAAATGGGTGTGTTTATACCTGATGATGTTATTGCTCTTATTGCTAATAGCTCTCAATCTAATATTAGAGAAATGGAAGGTCTTTTAAAGAAGGTTGAGGCATATTCTAAGTTTACTAATAAGGAAATAAACCTTGAACTTGCTGAGGAGGCTTTAAAAGATGTTTTAGAGTCTAATAAGCCTAATATTACTGTTGAGTATATACAGGAAATTGTAGCTGATTATTACAAAACTTCAACTTCTGAACTTTGCTCAAAGAGAAGAACTCAGCCTTTAGCTACTTATAGACAGCTTGCTATGTACCTTTGCCGTAAGTATTTAGAGGACTCTCTTGCTGTTATTGGTGGTAAGTTTGGTGGTCGTGACCATACTACTGTTATGCACAGCTGTGATAAGATTACTGCTATGCTTGAATCTGATGATAAATTAAATCAGGATTTATTTGTAATTGATAAGCGTATTAAAGGCTAATTTTTTAATATAAAACCATAAAGTAAAATTCCATATTTTTGATGAAGGAATTTTAGTATTATATTTCATTTTTGTTTTTGGATAGCTTTTTACACATTTTTTAAAGGTTGAAAAAAATTTTTATAGGAAATGTGTAATTAAAGTTGTCCATATATTTTCACATTTCGATGTGGAAAAGTGGCTAACTTCTTGTGGATTGTTGTGTGTAAAAATTTGACATTTTTTTGCCTTGTTAAAAAGTTAATAACAGGGTAAAAAATTGAGGAGTTATACACATAGATATACACAGGAAAAATCTAGGTAAAAACTGGGGTTGATGGGGTTTTCAATGTTATCCACCGCCCCTACTACTACTTCTACTACTTTTTTATATATTTATTGTTTATATATCCATTCATTAGGTTGGGTGGGTGTGTATATTTGTGTAGCTTTTCGCTATTTTTTAATTTTGTTGTTATTTTCTTTTATTTTTTTATTACTTATTAACAGGAGATGTATTTATGAAATTAGAATGTTCTAAAAAATCTTTGCTTAATGCTATTAATATAGTTAGTAAAGCTGTATCTACTAGAAGTACATTGCCTATACTTAACTGTATTCTCCTTACAGGAGATAGAGAAGGCTTTAGACTTTTGGCTAGTGATAGAGAATTAAGTATTGAAACTGATAATATTGAATCTGATTTGTATGAAAAGGGTTCAGTAGCTATTGATGCTAAAATGTTTGCTGATATTATAAAAGCTTTACCTACTGAAATGGTTACTTTAACTGTTGATGAAAAAAATGTTTGTCATATTAAATCTGGTAAGTCTGAATTTACTATTAATGGTCAGCCTGCTGAACAGTTCCCTGAAGTTCCAGTTGTAAATAAGAGAGAAAATATCGTTTTAAAGTCTGCTGATATTAAAAATATGATTAAACAGACTATTTTTTCTGTTGCAACTGATGAAAGTAAGCCTATTTTAACTGGTGAACTTTTTAAGTTTGATGAAAATTGCTTTAATGCTGTAGCTATTGACGGCTTTAGAGTAAGCTGGAGAAAAACTGTTTGCGAATATGACGGCTATACTGAAATGGTTGTTCCATCTAAGACACTTAACGAGCTTGCTAGACTTTTATCTGATGATGAAAATGAAAAAGCTACTATTTATTATTCTTCTAGCTATATTCTTTTTGAAATTAAGGGCTGTACTATTGTTTCAAGACTTTTAGACGGCGAATTTTTAAATTATGAAAACTTATTTGTAGAAAATAGCCCAGTAAAATTGACTGCAAACACTCACGAACTTTTAAGTGCCTTTGAAAGAGCTACTATTGTTTCTGAGGATAATAAGAAAACTCCTGTTATATTGACTATAAAGGAAAATAATTTAAATATCAGAACTACTACTGACAGAGGTTTGGTGAATGAAGATGTGCCTATTACTCTTGATGGGGAAGAACTTGTAATTACATTTAATGCTAGATACATTATTGATATTCTCAAAGTTGTTGAGGAAGAATATGTAACAATGAACTTTAATACTAACAAGAGTCCTTGTATTGTAACAGGTGTTACTAATCACGATTATAAGTACCTTGTATTACCTATTAATCCTAGATAGTTTTTAGAATAAATGTTTGAAAATAGTTGTTTTTGAATAGCAAAAAATCTGTACTAATTGAAACATAGTTTCGGTTTTGGGCTCTTTTATGTAAGGAGATTAATTATGAATGTATATATTAAAGATAATTTTATAAAATTACAGCAGGCACTTAAATTGGCTGGTTTTGTTGACCAAGGTTCTGATGCTAAAATGCTTATACAAGACGGTAATGTAAAGGTAAATGGTGCTGTATGCACTATGAGAGGAAAAAAACTTGTAGCTGGAGATAAGGTAGAGATGGACGGCGAAAGTTTTATTATTGCTGAAAAATAATATTTTTAAGTGTATATTGTTTATTAGAAAAGTCTGTTTTGTAACAGGCTTTTTTAAGCTGATTTTTTAGGAGATTTTTTATGAAGGTAGACAGATTGTGTTTGAAAAATTATAGAAATATTGATTTAGTAGATATTGAATTTTCTCCTTATGTAAATATACTTTACGGAGATAACGCACAGGGAAAAACCAATATTTTAGAGTCCCTTTTTATGTGTGCTACTGGTAGAAGTCAGAGAACAAGAAATGACAAAGAATTAATACAGTTTAACAATCAATCTGCCCATATTAGCTGTTATGTAAGTAAAGAAAATTATCAAGATAAAATTGATATACATTTAAAAAATGGAGAGAAAAAGGGTATTGCTGTAAACAGTATTCCTATTAGAAGATTAGGGGATTTATTTGGCACAATAAATATTGTGCTTTTTTCTCCTGAGGACTTAATGCTTGTAAAAGAAGGACCAGCTCTTAGAAGAAGATATATGGATATAGAGCTTTGTCAGTTAAGCAAGGTCTATTATTTTAATTTACAAAAATACTATAAGATACTAAAAGAACGAAATACGCTTTTAAAGAAAATGGCAAAAAATGGCTCATTATTAGAAGATACTCTAGATGTGTGGGACAAGCAACTTTGTGCTTATGGCACAAAGTTAGCGGAAGAACGAAAAAGTTTTATTGAAAATTTGAACTTGAAAGCTGAAAAGATACATGGAGATATTTCAGCAAATAAAGAAAGTTTGAAAATAGAATATAAAGAATCTGTAGACTATAGTAACTTTTATGAAAAAATGGTCAAAAACAGAGATAAGGATATTTTTTATGGAAATACCTGTGTTGGTATACATAAAGATGATATGGTTTTTTATATAAACGGCAATAATGCCAGAGATTATGCCTCACAGGGACAGCAGAGAACAATATGCCTTAGCCTAAAAATGGCGGAAGTAGAACTTATAAATGAAAAGACAGGAGCATATCCTGTACTTTTACTTGATGATGTATTATCTGAACTGGATAAAAACAGACAGGATTATATACTGAAAAGCATAAATAATATACAGACTATTATTACCTGTACAGGTCTTGATGAAATCACCAGAAATATAGGCGATAAAATAAAAATATTTAGGGTTAAAGAGGGAAAAATCCTTTAAATTTTGGCTGAATTGTGGTATAATAGAGGGGTATAGATAAAGGTAAGTTAATGAAATTTAAACTAAAAAACTATATTTTAGAGAATATTTAGTTTTTCTACTGTTAAATTTGGAGTATTTTCAATGACTAAGTGTCTTGATATACATTTTAAATTTCTGCTTGCCCAGTTGGAGGAATAAAAATGGCACAACAGGATTACAATGAAAATCAAATACAGATACTTGAGGGTCTTGAGGCTGTAAGAGTTCGCCCTGGTATGTATATTGGTTCTACCTCTATCAGAGGTCTTCATCATTGTGTTTATGAAATCGTGGACAATGCTGTAGATGAGGCACTTGCAGGCTATTGTACAGACATTGAAATAACAATAAACCCTGATGATACTGTAACTGTATTTGATAATGGTCGAGGAATACCAGTAGGTATTCATCCACAAAAGGGAATACCTGCCGTAGAGGTAGTATTCACAATTCTTCATGCCGGTGGTAAGTTCGGTGGTGGAGGATACAAGGTTTCTGGTGGTCTTCACGGTGTAGGTGCATCTGTTGTAAATGCTTTAAGTGAATGGCTTGTAGTTGATATTTATCACGATGGCAATATTTACAGACAGCATTATGCAAGAGGTAAGGTGCAGGATAAATTGACTATTGTTGGTCAATGTCCAAAGGAACAGACTGGTACTAAAATTACATTTAAGCCAGATGCTGAAATATTTGAAGAAACACATTTTGATTATGCTACTTTAAGAGAACATTTTCAGGAAACAGCTTTCCTTACTAAGGGTGTAAAGATTATTTTCAAAGACGAAAGAGAAGGTCAGCAGGCTGAAAATGTGTTCCACTATGAAGGTGGTATTCGTGAGTTTGTAGAGCATATAAACAAAACTAGAGAGACTTCATACGATGAAATATTCTACTGCGAGGGTATGAAAGATGATATTTCTGTTGAAGTTGCTTTCCAGCATTATGACGGATATAACGAAGTTAATTTTTCTTATGTAAATAATATCAATACTGTAGACGGTGGTACTCATGTAATGGGCTTTAGAAGTGCTCTTACAAAGACTATTAATGACTATGGCCGTAAATTTGGTCTTTTAAAGGCTAGTGACAAAAATCTTACTGGTGAAGATATAAGAGAAGGTCTTACTTCTGTTATTAGTGTTAAAATTCCAGACCCACAGTTTGAAGGTCAGACAAAGGGTAAACTTGGTACAAGTGAGGCAACAAGTGCTGTTGCAACTGTATTAAGCGAAAAGTTGGAATACTTCCTTGAGGAAAATCCTACAATAGCAAAGGCTATTTTTGAAAAGTCTATGGTTGCATCAAGAGCCAGAGAGGCAGCTAGAAAGGCTAGAGAACTTGTAAGAAGAAAATCTCCTCTTGAATCAGGTAGACTCCCTGGTAAATTAACAGATTGTTCATCTAATGACCCATCTGAAAGCGAAATTTACATCGTAGAAGGTAATTCTGCCGGCGGTTCTGCCGTTGGTGCAAGAAACCCTAGAGTACAGGCTGTATTGCCTTTAAGAGGTAAAATATTAAATGTAGAAAAGGCAAGACTTGACAGAATACTTGGTAATGAAGAAATTAGAGCTATGATAACAGCCTTTGGTACTGGTATTCACGAAGATTTTGATATATCTAAACTTAGATACCACAAAATTATTCTTATGACCGATGCCGATGTTGATGGTGCTCATATTGCAACATTACTTTTGACATTTATATTTAGATTTATGCCTGACCTTATTAAAGAGGGTTATGTGTACTTAGCACAACCACCACTTTATAAGTTAGAGAAAAACAGAAAAGCCTACTATGCTTATTCAGATGAAGAAAGAGATAGTATTATTTCTGAAATTGGTTCTGACGGTATGAGTCCTATTCAGAGATATAAGGGTCTTGGTGAAATGGACCCTGAACAGCTTTGGGACACTACTATGAACCCAGAAAATCGTATTCTTGTAAAGGTTACTATTGACGATGCCAGAGTGGCAGATGCAATTTTTGACCAGCTTATGGGCGATAATGTTGAGCCTAGACGCGAATTTATACAGGAAAACGCAAAATATGTTACTAATCTTGATGTTTAGTATACAGTAAAGGATTGAAATTATGGATGAAAACAATTTAACCTATGATAAAATTGTAGATGTTGAAATATCTGACAAAATGAAAAGTGCATACATAGACTATGCAATGAGTGTTATTGTATCAAGAGCTTTACCAGATGTCAGAGATGGTTTAAAGCCTGTTCATAGACGAATTTTGTTTGATATGAATGAACTCCACCTTGACCCATCAAAGGGCTACAAGAAGTCTGCTCGTATTGTCGGTGATACAATGGGTAAATATCACCCTCATGGTGATTCATCAATATACGATGCTTTAGTTCGTCTTGCTCAGGATTTCTCTATGAGATACCCTCTTGTTGATGGTCATGGTAACTTTGGTTCAATTGATGGTTTTCAGGCTGCGGCTTCAAGATATACAGAAGCTAAAATGGCTAAAATCACAGTTGAAATGCTTAGAGATATTGATAAAAATACTGTTGATTTTATGGATAACTATGACGGTGAGTACAAAGAACCTACTGTACTTCCATCAAGATTTCCAAATCTTCTTGTAAATGGTTCAAATGGTATTGCCGTAGGTATGGCAACTAATATACCACCACATAACCTTACAGAAGTAATCAATGCTGCTGTCAAAATGATTGACAACAAAATTGAAGAAAACAGAGATACAGAAATTGATGAAATAATGGACATTATAAAAGGTCCGGACTTCCCAACAGGTGCTAATATCTTAGGTAGAGCAGGTATTGAATCTGCTTACAGAACAGGTAGAGGCAGAATTAGAATGAGAGCTCAATGCGAAATTAGACCTCTTTCTAATGGCAAGGAAGAAATTGTTGTAACTGAAATTCCTTATCAGGTAAACAAGTCCAGAATGATAAGCGGTATTGCTGACCTTGTAAAGGATAAGAAAATTGAAGGTATTGCCGATATTAAGGACCATTCAGACAGAAATGGTATTAATATTACTATTGAGTGTAAAAAGGACTACAGTGCCCAGATTATACTTAATCAGCTTTACAAATACTCACAGTTGCAGGAAACTTATAGCGTAAACTTCCTTACAATAGTTGACGGTGTTCCTAGAACACTTAACTTAAAGGAAATGCTTTCTTATTACCTTGAATTCCAGGAAGAAGTTGTTACAAGAAGAACTCAATTTGACTTGGACAAGGCTCTTGCAAGAATGCACATTGTAGAAGGTCTTTTAAAGGCTCTTGACAATATTGACGAGGTAATTAATATTCTCAGAAGTTCTAAAACTAGAGATGAGGCTAAGACTAGATTAATGGATAGATTTGAATTTACTGAAATTCAGGTTAATGCCATTTGTGATATGCGTCTTATCCGTTTAATTGGTTTGGAAAGAGAAAAACTTGAAACTGAAAAGAATGACTTGACTGCATTTATTGCCGAAATGAGAGCAATTCTTGCTGATAAGAATAAACTTATTACAGTTATTAAAAACGAACTTATTGAAATCAGAGATAAGTATGGTGATGCAAGAAGAACTCGTTTCGTAGCTGATATGGGCGAGATAAATTACGAAGACTTAATTGCCGATGACATGAGTGTTATTACAATGACACAGATGAATTATGTAAAGAGAATTGGTCTTGATACTTACAGAATTCAGAACAGAGGCGGTAAGGGTATAAAGGGTATGCAGACTAGAGAAGAAGATGTTGTAACTAAGTTATTCCTCAGTTCTAACCATAGCTATCTCCTTTACTTTACTGATATGGGTAGAGTTTATAGAACAAAGACATACAACATACCAGAGGCAGGCAGAACTGCTAAGGGTACTCCTGTTGTAAATATTATTGAAAAATCTCCAGAAGAAAAGATTAGCGAGATTATACCAGTTAAGGAATTTTCAGATAATGAATACCTTGTTATGGTAACAAAGAATGGTGTTATAAAGAAAACTCCGGCTAGTGAGTACGAAAGTATTAGAAAGAGTGGTAAGATTGCTATTACTCTTAAAGAGGGCGATGAACTTATTTCTATATTCAAGACTACTGGTAACGACAACATTTTCCTTGCTACAAGAAATGGTATGGCAATTTGCTTCAATGAAAATGATGCAAGAGCTGTTGGTCGTACAGCCTCTGGTGTAAAGGCTATTGACCTTGCTGATGGCGATTATGTTGTAGGTGCTGAACCAGTTAGAGAAGATAGCAAGGTTCTTCTTGTAACTGACGGTGGTTACGGTAAGTGTACTGACCTTACAAGTTTCCGTATACAGCACAGAGGTGGTAAGGGCTTAAAGGCTTACAAGATTACAGAAAAGACTGGTAATATTATAGGTATTTCAATGGTTAATGACAGCGAAGAACTTATAATGGTTACAAGTGAAGGTGTTGTAATCAGAATTAGAATTAAGGATATTGCAACTACTACTGGTAGAATTACACAGGGTGTAAGATTAATAAATCTTAATGACGGCGTAACAGTTGTTAGTATGGATAAAATTTCATCTGAAGATACAGTTGAAGAAGAATCAGAAGAAAACAACACAGAAGTTACTGCTGAAACAACTGAAGAATAAAATCAAAAGTCCTAAGGATATAATCCTTAGGGCTTTTTACTATAGTGGCAATATTATGCTGATGGAATTTTCTAAAGGCTGAAAATATAAAAGCCCCAACTATTTTCAGTTGGGGTAATAGTATATAGACAATAACTGTCTTTAATATTCAATACCTTTTCTAGCCTTAATACCTCTTTTATAGGGGTGTTTTACAGGATTTATTTCACTTACATAGTCAGCTAGGTCTATTAAGTAATCTGGGGCATTTCTGCCAGTCATAACTACTTCTGTGTTGTTATGATTTTTTAAATAGTCTAAGAGAATATCTTTATCCAAATAACCATAGTTTACAGCACCTATTACTTCATCAAGTATAAGCATATCTGGCTGAGTTTCTATAGCAGATAAAAGCATTTCGTTATGGGTTTCCTTTAAAAGGGGAATATTGTCATAGTCAAAAGAAGTTGCTCTATTACATCTTATAATTTCTACATTTTCCAATTTTTCAAGAGTTTTTACTTCTCCAGTAGGTGTTCCTTTTAAAAACTGAACAAATGTCACTTTAAGTCCGTTTCCTAAGGCTCTGACAGCCATTCCTGTTGCAGAAGTTGTTTTTCCTTTTCCATTGCCTGTTAAAATATGAATTAAACCTGTCATATATCCTCCAAAAAAAGAAAAGGGCTGAAGTTAATCAGCCCTTTAATTATTATTATCTTTCAGTTATTGTAACAGTAAAGTCATAAGAGTCCTCTTCTTTGCTATTATCGCCCTGTGCAATAACAGTAAATGTCTTACGACCTGTCTTAGTAGGGTTAAAGTCGATGTTCCAAGTATATTCGTCATCGTCTTCATCATCAGGTGACTTATAAACCTTAGAAATTCTATCGCCAGCACTATCTTCAACCCAAACCTTTTGAGCACTATTTGAAGTAATAACTTCAACTTCAATGCTATCGTCAAGTGAGAATGAAGTACCGTCAACATTTACCTTAGAAATCTTAATAGGGTCTGAATTGTCGCCGTTAATTGTAAGGGCGTATTCATTACCAGCACCACCGTCAGAGCTGTATGCGTGAACATAGTAAGTATCTCTAATTTCTTCTACCTTAAAGCTAAGGTCGAAAGATTTAGTATCGCCACCAGAGTTCTTAGAACCACTTGAGTTCTTATCAAGGGCAGAAGAACTACTACCTCTTGTTATTGTTACATAGCTTGTACCATAAGAAGCAGTAACTCTAAACTTAGCAGTATCACCTGTTTCAATATTTGATGACCTCTGTTCTACATTAAGAATAAGAGGAGAGCCTTTGCTCCAGTTCTTAGCATTAAATGAGAAGTCGTAAGTTTCTGAATTGTCATCGCTGTCATAAGCATATACAGTATAGTTATGCTTACCACTAGACTTAACTGTCATATTTACATTCCAAGTAATTTTGTTACTTGTTTTAGAAGTATAGAAGCCAGAAGATGCAACAACTCTATCATCATCATCTCTAATTTCTACTTTCTTAGCACCAGTACCTGTGTAGATTGTAACTGTTGATTCTACATCAGTATAGATGTAGTTACTAGGAGTTACAACATCACTAATATCAAGGCTACGGCTACTACTAGAGCTTGAAGAAGAATCTACATCAATAGTAACAGTTTCGTAAGAGTCTTCATAACCCTGACCCTTTACATAAAGGTAAACATAGAGCTTAGAAGTACCCTTTGAACTCATTTTTACTTTGCCAGTAAATACTCTGTTGCTACCGTCTTCATCATAGTCTGAAACAACAACATCTTCATCATTAAAGTTATTAGTAATCTTAACCTTAGAAATATCAGATTTAGTTGTAATAGTAAGTTTAGCATAGTCATTCTTGCTTAATGATGTACTAGCTGTCTTTAACTTAACCATATAGTCAGACTTGTAAGATGAGCTACTAGAGCTTGAACTATTTGAGTTTGAGTTATCACTACTTGAGCTACTAGCAGTCTTAACAATAATAGATGCTGCTTTTGTAGAATTAGCATTATTAGAGAAGGCTGTTCCGTTACCAGGCTGTGCCTTTACTGTAGCTACAGTTTCTGATGAACCTGTATTAGTGAATGTATGACGGCATTGGAAAGTTCTTGTACCGTCTGAATTAGCTGTATATTCGCTTACATCTTCGTAAACATTGCCAGTTGAGGCATCAGAAAATCTAACAACTGATGTATTAGAATCTGCAACAGCTGTAAATGTAACAGCATTACCAGAGTTAACAACACTTGTGTTTACAGCGATTGAAGATACTGTAAGGTTGTCTGCTGAGGTTGTTGTGTTAGTGTTTGTGTTTGTATTAGTGCTTGAGTTATTGTTTGTGTTGCTTGAGTTATTGTCAGTTGTAGTGTTTGTTGTGATATGAACACTTCTTGTGTCATTATCCCAAGTTACAGTAGCACCAATAGATTCAGCAAGCATACGAATAGGCATTAATGTTCTGTTGTTTTTATTAATAGAAGCAGTATCGAAAGTCTGCTTAACGCCATTAATATAAACTATCTTAGAACGCATTGTATGAGCAATAGTAACGCCCTCTCTTGTGAATGTAAGTGTTTCAGTTTTTGAGTTCCAATCAATAGTAAGCCCTAAAGCATCACAAGTTGTACGAATAGGCACATAAGTTCTATTCTGGAAAATTTGAGGCTGGGCATCATTGGCAGCGAAAGTAATAGCCTTGTTATTAAGGTAAACAGGGACTACTTCAGTTGCTCCGAATGATATTGATGGGAAGCAAAGTGTAGTTACCATCATTAAAAACGAAAGTAACAACCCAGTTAATCTTTTCATAAAAATTCCTCCCTGAAAAAAGATTATTGAATAATTTCAATCTCTACCATTATACCATAAATTTAGGTGCTTTTCCAATGGTGTATTATGTTTTAATAAAATTGTAATACTGAAAAAATTTGGTACTTTATGTAATATTTTGTGAACTTTATTACCAATATGTAAAATAATAAAAGTCCCAGAGATATTACCTCTAGGACTTTTGGATTTCTTAGATAATTATGTTTAATATTATCGTCTATTTTGCCTAGAGCAAGTGTAATAATAATTGCAATATGCAAATCAAAAATTATGTATTAGATACCGTAAGTTTCTCTGTACTTCTTCATAGCTTCAAGGTGTTCCTTGCCGTCAATAGTACCGTCTTCAATGGCTTCAATAATATCAACTACTGTAACGATAGGGTATACTCTGATACCAAATTCATCATAAACTTCTTGTACTGCTGACTTTTCGCCTTTGCCTTTTTCCATTCTATCAACAGAAATAATAACAGCATTTACATTTACATCAGCTGTAGCTTTAAGAAGTGGGAGAGTTTCTCTGATTGCTGTACCGGCAGTAATAACATCTTCAATAATAGTTACATTATCGCCGTCTTTCATCTTGTAGCCTACCATTACGCCACCTTCGCCATGGTCCTTAGCTTCTTTTCTGTTGAAGCAATAGTTCATAGAACGACCAGTTTCGTTGTAAACAGCAATAGCAACACTAACAGCAAGAGGAATACCCTTGTATGCTGGACCATAAAGTACATCAGAGTCAATACCGTTTTCAGCAAGACATTGAGCATAGAATTCGCCTAACTTAGCAATATGTTCGCCAGTCTTGTAGTTACCAGTGTTAATGAAGTAAGGAGCTTTTCTGCCACTTTTAAGAGTAAATTCACCAAAAGTAAGAACTCCTGCATCACACATAAACTTAATAAAATCTTTCTTGTAACTCATTTTTTTACCTCCGAAAAAAATATATATTTTGATATTTTGAATATACCATATTTTTAAGGCTATTTCAAGGAAATAGGGCAATTATTAATTGTAAAAAATATTTAATAATTATTGGTGAGGAGAATTATTGTTTGATTTATTTGTATGTGGTAAAATATAAGTACGAATTAAAAAGTGAATAAGGAGGTAATTCATATGAAGAAAATTGCGTTATTTCTCTGTTTTGTAATGCTTTTTACAACAAGTACATTTGCAGCATCTACAAACAGCGTTTCAAGAGATGGAGGGGCTTACAAGGAGTATACACCTTTAGGATTTATTACATTTAATATTCATCCTTTAGATGAAGTTACAACAGGTTCTTCTATTATTCTTACTTTTGAAACAGCGAAGGTTTTTGACCAGTCAGTTATTGACGGTACTTCAACTGATACAAATGCTCTTGGTTACAATTCAACAGGCTATCAGTACAGTTACTATGATTGGAACAGTACACAGGGCTTTTACGATGTAATGCCACAGGTAAGCACTAATCAGTTGCCTTACAAGATTAGAAAGATAAACGATAATCAGATTGAAGTAAAACTTATTAATGTGCCTAGCAATTACGCCGGAGGTAATCTTTTAGAGATTAATGGTGTAAATAATGAGCCTTACTATAGTATTCCTTGCGTTGTATATACATATGGTACAGGAGATGTAAAGGTTACTATTGATTCTAATTCAAGTACAATTTCTGGTGGTACTATATTAAGTGGTAGCACAAATTCTGGTAAGAAGGATACTACAACTACAGTAGCTACTAAGGAAACAACTACTGAAACAACAACAGAGGCTGTTTCTGAAACTACTACAGAAAGTAATGTAACTAAATTTACAAATACTGTAAAGGCTACAGTGGGTAGTAATGTTTTAGTAGTAAATAACTCTAACTATACTATTGATACAGCACCTTTTATACAAAAGAGTAGTAGTTCTACACTTATTCCTTTAAGAGCGGTAACTACATCTTTAACAGGTAAGAGTGAAAATAGTGACATTGTAACTTGGGATGCAGAAACAAAAACTGCTACTATAAATTATGGTGGAAATAAAATTCAGTTTACTGCCGGCTCTGAATATGTAACAATAAATGGAAAATCTCAGAAAATGGCTTACGGCGTTTATGCTGAAATAAAGGATAGTCGTATGTTTGTACCATTCAGAACTCTTGGAGAGGCTGTTGGTGCTAAGGTGGATTGGGACGCAGAAACAAAAACTGCTATATTTAATTAATGTATAAATATAACTCCTGTCATAAAAAGTGACAGGAGTTTTTTATGTGATAACGATAAATCCCATGGCTTGATTGCAAGCCACGAATTAAGGTCATTAATTTATATAATAAGTACAAAATATTAAATTATAGGATATTTTGTTAAAAAACAGTATCTTTTTATAAAATATAGTTTTATTGTTGATTTTTAACTATGTTTGTATTATTATATAAGCATAAAAAAGGTTATAAAACTAGATAACAAGGGCTTTAGGGACACTTGTGACGAAAAAAACGACATTTTGTCGATAAAAGGCGAAAGAAAATCCTTTACAAATGCAAAAAAATAATATATACTAATAACTGAGTTAGATATACTGAATATATACAGAACGCAGTATTATATGAAGTATTAATCTACTCCGAGCAAATGGCAACCAGTTCTTTTGCCGATTTGCGTGTTTGGGAATATTTACCTTTTTGGACTATTTCATCCTAAAATGGTATACAGAAATAGCAGTCTTCGGGCTGCTATTTTTGTTTTTACTATAAATTTAAAAATAAATATTTATTAAAATATGTTTATTCCTATAATAAAAAAACGCAACTTTCAAAAAAATAAATAATTTATTTGAAAATGGGTAATATAATAAAAGTACAGGAAATAAAGGTGTTTCAAGGCTTTTTTGTTTTTGTGCCATAACATTTTTATAAAAAAATATAAAAAAATTAAAAAAAAGTGTTGACAAGGTGGTGGAACTATGGTATAGTATCACTTGTCGCTAGGAAATATATGGCCTGGTAGCTCAGCTGGTTAGAGCGCTGGCCTGTCACGCCAGAGGTCGAGGGTTCGAGCCCCTTCCAGGTCGCCATATATGGGAGCATAGCTCAGCTGGGAGAGCATCTGCCTTACAAGCAGGGGGTCACAGGTTCGAGCCCTGTTGTTCCCATTTTATCTGTCTTTATGACAGGTATGCCCGAGTGGCGGAACTGGCAGACGCACAGGACTTAAAATCCTGCGGGAGTTAAATCCCGTACCGGTTCGATTCCGGTCTCGGGCATTTGAAAAAGGGCTTCGGTAGACTATCGGGGTTCTTTTTTTTGCCTAATGTGTCGAAAGGTTTTTGATATGAAAATGTTAAAAATTTCTTGACATTATCAATAAGCTGTGGTAAAATTATCATTGCTTGATAATCCTCGATAGCTCAGCGGTAGAGCATCCGGCTGTTAACCGGAGGGTCGTAGGTTCGAATCCTACTCGGGGAGCTCCGGCCCGTTGGTCAAGCGGCTAAGACGCGGCCCTCTCACGGCTGAAACAGGAGTTCGATTCTCCTACGGGTCATCATCTCTGTTTCAAAAGGGAGAAAATTTAATATGGCGACATAGCCAAGTGGCTAAGGCAGAGGACTGCAACTCCTTGATCTCCAGTTCAAATCTGGATGTCGCCTTAAAGAGAAGAGAGTGGAAGTATAAATGCTTTCACTCTTTTTCGTTGTATATAAAAATAATTATCAACAAATGCCTTTTCAGTTGACAGCTTTTACAGGGATTATATATAATAAATACAACAACAAAACTAGGAGGACAGAGTAATGAACATAAATCCAGAGTCATGGAAACAGGATTTACCAGCTTTTAAAGAAAAAACAGATGCTTTTTACAGAGGAGAAGTTCCTAAAAATCAGTACAAAGGATTTTCAGGTTTTTATGGTAGTTATGCTCAAAAGGGTGGCAAAGCCAGTATGCTCCGTCTTCGTATGACAGCAGGTCGAGTAACAAAAGAAAAAATGGCTTTTGTTACAGATTCCATAAGAAAACACAATATTAATCATTTACATTTTACTACTTGTCAGACAATACAGCTACACGATTTACAGCCGGAAGTTCTCTATCCTGTTATGGAAAATGCACTTTCACATAATATTGTAACTATGGGTGGTGGTGGAGATTTTCCTCGTAATATAATGTGCCCACCTCTTTCTGGTGTTGAACAAGGGGAATATTTTAATGTATTGCCTTACGCAGAAATTGCAGGAGAATACCTTATGAATTTTATAAAGGCTGAAAAAATGCCTAGAAAATTAAAGGTTTGTTTTTCTAATTCTCCAAAGAATTTTACTCACGCAACATTCAGAGATTTAGGTTTTGTAGCCAATGAAAATGGAAAATTTGATGTATATAGTGCCGGTGGTCTTGGCAACAACTATAAAATGGGCGTTAAAGTAGCTGAAAATGTAGAGCCTAATAAAATATTGTTCTATATTAAAGCTATGTGGTTGACTTTCCGTACCTATGGAAATTATGAAAACAGAGGTAAGGCAAGAACTCGTTATATGCAAGAGGCTTTAGGTGGTGCTGAAAACTATGCAAAAGCCTATAATGAAAAACTTCAAGAAGTTTTTGCATCTGGAGAAGATTTAAACATTAAGCCACAGTCTTTGGAATTTAGTAAAAAGGGTAATGGCACTACAGCAGAGGGTTTTGGAGTAATTCCTCAAAAACAAGAGGGACTTTATACAGTTATGTGGCACCCAATAGGTGGTCAGCCTAATGCAGAAGTATTTTGCAAGTTAAATGACTATATACAGAGTGTTGAAGGTGCTGAACTGAGATTATCTCCTGATGAAAGTGCTTATATTATAAACCTTACTGGTAATGAGGCAAAGGAAGTTTTAGCTATTACTGATGAAAATACTGCCAAAAATGTATTTGAAACATCTGTAAGCTGTATTGGTGCAAGCATTTGTCAGGTAGGTCTTAGAGATTCTCAAAGTCTTTTAAGAGCTTGTGTTGATGCTGTTAAAAAGGCAAACATAAAGGAAAATGCACTTCCACAAATTCATATTTCCGGTTGCCCATCTTCTTGTGGTACACATCAAATTGGTGCTTTAGGTTTCAGAGGTGCTGTAAAGTCTGTAGACGGTAAGCCACAGCCAGCTTTTATACTCTATGTAAATGGTTGTGATATACAGGGAAAAGAGATTTTTGGCCACGAAGTTGGTACTATTTTAGCATCTGATATTCCTGAATTTATTGTAGAGTTAGGTCATACTGTTGAAAATAGTGGCAAGGACTTTAATTCTTGGAATGATGAAGAAAATAAAATTGATAAAATAGCAGAAAAGTTTGTTAAATAAAATATTTCTTAAAAGCTGATGTTATTTCTACATAGGGATAACATCAGCTTTTTTTATAAATTAACGAAGATAATTAATTAATCAAATAGAGCTTAGAAACATTGATTTTTTGGCTGTTTTATAGTATTATTATGTGGTAAAAACAGGAGGGTGTTATGGCTGAGAATAAAAACACAACTGAAAATAATAAAAATTCTGGTATAGCAGAAAATAACGAACAGCTTTGGGAAAGAATTATGGAGAAAACCCAAGACGAGTTCTTAGATGATAGTGAAGAAAATTCAGAAAAAATAGAAGAAATAGAAGATTTAAAAAATGACATAGAGGAAACAGAAGAACAGGGGGGAAAGGCTGAAAGTACCGAAGATACTGAGGATACAGAAGAAGGAAAAGAGCCAGAGGAAATGAAAGAAAAATCTGCAAAGAAGAAAAAGAGAAGTATATACAGTAGTACATTAAACTATATTTCTGGTTTTACAGGAAGTTTAAAGGCTGTTGTCATAGCTGTGGCTGTTCTTGCTATTGTAGCAGTTGGTATATTTGTTGCTGTAAATAGTGGCAATATCAAAATAGGCGAGTCACAGGCATCTTTTTCACAGGAATATAGTATGAGTTCACAGGCTCAATTCTATAGCTGTAACAACAGTATTTTCTTTAGTTCTAAAGACGGTATGTCTTTACTTGACAAAAAAGGCAATACTGTATGGACAGATACATTCTCTATGACAACACCTGTTATGTTAAGTGATGGCGAATATACAGCTGTTGCTGATAAAGGTGCTAAAACTATGAATGTATACAACCTTAAAGGCAAGGCTTATACAGTAAATACAGAGGGTGTTATAACTACTTTTGCTATTAATCCTTTAGGCTATAGTGTTGTTATGTGCCAAAGTTCAGGGGAAAGTGATTATACAGCATTTTGTTATTCTCCAGACGGAAAGGTTGCATTTAAGGGTAGTTATGTAGCAAAAGACGGACTTCCAGCAGCTATTGATATTTCTGATGACGGTAGAATAATTGGTATTAGCTTTATAAATATTTCAAGAATAAAGATTAAGTCAAAGGTAAACTTCTACTTTGTAAATACAGAAGATGCTAAGACTACAGATAATTCTGATGCTATTTTCTCTGGCGTTGAAATGGATAGCGAAGTGGCTGCCATTGTTCACTTTATGCCAGACAACAGCTGTATTGTGTCAACAGATTCTAAACTTTACAGCATTGGTGGTAGAATTACAAACAAGGAAAATTACAAAGAAAATTGGAAGATTGAATATCCAAACTATGTTTCAGCTTTCAACATAGTAGACAATAAATATATTGCAGTTGCCTACGGCAGTACAAAGACAATTACTGACAATAGTGATAATGTAAATACTGTACATTGGTACAATATGAGAGGCAACGAAATAGGTTCTGCTAAATTTGATGAAACTATTACAGCTATGTATTCTAATATGGAAAGTACAATAGTTGCTATGGGTAAAGTATTTGATGCTATGGATGTAAGGGGCAAGCACCTTTGGGAATACAGAGCATTACAGACTGTAAACAGCATGCAGTTATTTGATTCAACAGACAGAGTTATACTTGCTACAGCTAACAAAATGCAACTTTTCAGCGTTAAAAAGGGTGCTAATATGGTAGAGGATAACGAGGCTTTAGACCCTAACGGTGAAGATACATCAGTAGAAACTACTACAGCATCTACTACAACTGCTCAGACTACATCAGCAAGTTAGGAGAGAGATAATTGAGTGATTATATAATGGGATTAATACAAAATCCTGTAGACCTTATTATTTTACTTATAATTATATACTTTATGGCTCATGGGGCAAAGAAAGGTTTTATAATCTTTGCCCTCAGAGGCTGTTATAAATTGATTTCAATAGGTGGTTCTTATATTATTTATCCGTTTATTACAACTCTTATGAGAACTACACCTATTTTTGATATGGTAAGTAATGTGGTTAAGAAAAGTCTTAATCTTCAAAATGTGGCATCATCTACACAACAACAGCAGATAGATGCTATCAACAGCCTTTCTGTGCCACAACCTATTAAGACTATGCTTTTAGACAACAACAATTCTGTTGTACATGGCTTATTAAATGTTCAAAATGGTGTTGCTGACTATATTTCAAGATATATTGCAAACATTATTTTAAATATTTGCGTTGGTATTATAGTTTATTTTATATTTTCTTTTGTTCTCAGAACTATTATGAAGTTAGGTAGGTTTATATCAAAGCTCCCAATTATAAGCACTTTTAATGCCATTGCCGGTGGTGCTTTAGGTATTGTAGGTGGTGTAGTTTTTGTATGGGTAATATTTACAGTAATGAACATATTTATTACTAACGACTTTTTCAGCGTTTTAAATGACAAAATAGCTACATCATACCTAGGTAAATACCTTTATGACAACAACTTAATTTGGAATATTATTAAAAACAACTTATTTATGAGATAGAATTTTAGGAGAAAGTATGCTTGAAAAATATGTAACAATAAAAGGCACAGGTCAGGCTGAAGTAGTAGAAAAAAAGTCCAGATTTATTGCCAATGTAGTTCCTGTTCATTCAGAGGAGGAGGCTATGGCAGAAATCGAAAAGTTCAGAAAAAAATACTATGATGCCAGACACAATGTATTTGCTTTTCAGGTAGGTAATGAAAAGCAGTTACAGAGATACAGCGATGACGGAGAACCTAGTGGTACAGCAGGTATGCCTGTTTTAGATGTTATAAGAGGCAGAGATATTCACGATGTTCTCATTGTCGTAACCCGTTATTTTGGTGGCACATTACTTGGCACAGGTGGTCTTGTAAGGGCTTATGGTCAAAGTGCCAAAGAGGGTTTAGCTGCTGCTGGACTTATAGAAAGAACATTGTACAAGGCTGTTCATGTTAAAACTGACTACAATATGTCAGGCAAGGTACAGTACGAGGCTTTAAATACTGGAAATATTATAAAGGATACAATTTACACAGACAATGTGGAATTTATAATTCTAGTAGAAAGCAACGATGTAGAGGGTTTTGTAAAGAGTATTGTCAATCTCACATCAGACAAGGCTGAAATTGTTGTGGGAGAAGAAGAATATTTGGATAAAGTAATTGAATAGGTAAAACATTTTAAGGCTCATTCCTAAGGGAATGGGTCTTTTTTTGTGCGAAAAAATTTAGGTGTTGGGTGGGGTGTGGATTTAGGATTTAGGGTGTCGATGATGTTTAGGAGTTTGTGGGAGTACGGATTAAGTCACATATTAGCCTTGCTAATATGTTCTGACCCTAGGGTAAGGGTTAAGGGTGTCGATGATGTTCAGGTATTCGAGAAAGTACGGGTCAAGTCATACATTAGCGAGGCTAATGTATTCTGACCCTTAGTTTTTTTCTTTTTTTTATGTGGACTTTGTCCACACAATGGGCGTTGCCCCTTGACCCCATAAGCCTTTAAAAAGGCTTAACCTAAACTTTTCTATTTTATTTTTATTCTTTTTATGTTTTTTCAAATTTTTTTATAAAATTTGAAAAATATGTCACGAAATGTCATGGTAGTTGATTTATTATCCAAGATGTAGCAAGGAGATGTTACAGAAAGGAGGAAGCAACATGTTTAATTTTCAATTTCCCTTTTTTCAGACAGAGCGAATTAACAAAGGAATAGAAAATGGTTTTATGACAAGTGAAGAATACATTTTAGAGCAGATAAAGGAATTTGAAAGTTCCATAAAAAGGCGAAATATGATAAAGGGTTACGAATATTTTACTGGCAGGCATGATGTACTTTTAAAGAAAAGGACAGCCATTGGCATAGGTGGAGAGCCTACAGAAATACACAATGTACCCAACAACAGAATTGTTGACAACCAATACAGAAAGCTAGTTATTCAAAAGGTTAATTATTTATTAGGCAAGCCTATAACATTAAACAGCAGTAATTCCAAGTTAAACAAGGTCTTAAAGGAAATATTTAATGCTGACTTTGATATGACATTAAAGGCTATTTGTGAGGACAGTTTAAACTGTGGTTTAGGTTGGTTATTTACTGGATATGACAGCAATGGAAATTTTGCTTTCAAGCGAATAAATCCATGGGAATTAGTTCCTATTTGGGAAGACAGTGAACACAAGGCTTTATCATACGCAATAAGGTTTTATGATGTAGTCAATTACGAGAACAAGAAAAGGATTACAAGGCGAAAAATTGAGGTTTATGACAGAAAAGGTATAAGCAGATTTTACATAGACAGAGGAAAAATGGTACATGACGGCAAGGAGTGGTTTACGCCATATTTTTGTACAAGCAAACAAGGTTACGGTTGGGAGAAAATACCCCTTATTGCCTTTAAGTACAACCATTGTGAAGAACCTCTCATATTAAGGGTAAAGTGTTTACAAGACGGACTTAACATTTTAGAGAGCAATTTCCTCAATTCTATGGAAGAAGACCCTAGAAACACCATTTTAGTTCTAAAGAATTATGATGGCGAAAATCTAGGAGAATTTAGACAGAATTTGTCTACTTATGGTGCTGTCAAAGTAAGAACCATTGACGGTGCTATGGGTGGAGTTGAAACACTATCCATACAGGTAAATGCTGAAAATTACAAGGCTATAATTGATATTTTTAGAAAGGCTGTTATTGAAAATGGTATGGGTTATGATGCCAAAGATGACAAGTTAAGTGGCAATCCTAATCAGCTTAACATAAAGAGTATGTATTCAGACATTGACATTGACGCCAACAATATGGAAATGGAATATCAAAGTTCCTTAATGAAAGTTATATGGTTTGTTAAACAACACCTTGCCAATACTGGCAGTGGAAGTTTTGGAGATATTGAAACCAAGCCTATTTTTAACAGAGATATGCTTATAAATGAAAGTGAAGCAATAGACAACTGTATCAAGTCTTTAAACATTATAAGCAAGGAAACAGCTATTTCAAAGCATCCATGGGTAGAGAATTTGGAAAAAGAACTAAAGAGAGTAGAAAAGGCAAAGGAGGAGAAGATTGGAGAACAAAATTTATATAAACCACAGGGGAACAATATTCAATCCTGAGCCTATTGAAGAAATACAATGGTCTACAAGGTTATATGGTGCTGGGGAGCTTAAATTCAAAGTATTAAAGGACAATGTAATGGATTTTAAGGAGGGGGACCAAGTTACCTTTTACAGGAACAATGTTCCTATATTTAAGGGTTATGTTTTTTCTAAGGAAAGGCATAAAAATTCTCCCATTACTGTACTTTGCTATGACCAGTTAAGGTATTTTAAGAACAAAGACACATACACTTACAGCAACATTACAGCTAGTGGTTTACTAAAAATGATTGCCAGCGACTACAATCTGACAACGGGAGATATAGCAAATACAGCCTATGTACTACCACCTAGAATTGAAGACAATTCTACACTTTTTGACATAATGTACAATGCTTTGGAAAGTACGGAGAAATACAACAGGCAAAAGTATGTTTTATATGATGATTTTGGAGCTATTGTCTTAAAAAATTCCCTTTATATGGGTTCTAGTTTTTTAGCTGACAGTAGTGACATTATTGAGTATAAATACACAAGCTCCATTGACTCCAATGTATACAACAGCGTAAAGCTAAAGTATGAAAAAACTACAAAATATACTCATATCAGTAATGTATACACAGCCAAGGATACTGAAAAAATAAAGGAATGGGGACTTTTGCAACTTTATGAGCATATTGGAGAGAATATAGATGGTAATGCCTATGCAAATATGCTTTTAAACAAATACAAAACAAAGTCCAGAACTTTGAAAATATGTACCTTTGGAGATATTTCAATGAGGGCAGGAACTATTATAAATGTCAATTTAGATATTGGGGATTTTGTTCTTAACAACAGATTTACTGTCAGAGAGTGTGAACATACCTACAAAGATAATGAGGAGTATATGTGGCTTACTGTTGACGGAGGTGTTTTAAATGAGTGATTTATGTAATGCTGTAAAAATATTGGCACAGGAGGCTATTAATTCTCAAAAGCCTTTGGAGGCTGTTTTTGGAAAGGTTATAAATGAAAGTCCATTAAAAATAGAAACAGAGCAAAGGCTTATTCTTACAAAGGATTTTATTACTGTAGCTGAACATTTGAGAGAAAGGACAATAAATGTTCATATAGATGACAGAACTGTAGCTATGAAAATAGATAACAGCCTCAAAAAAGAAGACACCGTAATTATGCTAAGGCAACAAGGTGGTCAGAGATACATTGTACTAGACAGGGAGGGATAAGTGTGACACCGGAAGTAATAAAAGCAGAAGAAATTACACAAAGCCCTAGTTATACCTACAGGCTTAAAAGTACAGAAGTAAAGGGTTATTGTGACAGTCTTGAGGCTTTAAGGCAGAGTATATATTGTATTCTCTCTACTGACAGATATGACTACATTATATACTCCAGAAATTATGGTATTGAAATAAAGGACCTTATAGGAAAGCCTATTTCCTATGTTTGTGCTGTTATAAAAGGCAGAATTGAAGAAGCACTATTAATTGATGACAGAATAGAAAGTGTGACAGACTTTGTCATTACAAAGGGAAAGGGGTCTGTACTTGTAGCATTTACAGTTGTTTCGTCTATGGGTGATGTGAAAATAGAAAAGGAATTTGAATTTTAGGGGGAATTAAATGTACGAAAATTTAACTTATGAAAGAATAATGAGCAGAGTTCTTGCCAATGTTCCTAGTAATGTAGATAAAAGGCAAGGCTCTGTAATATATGATGCTGTTGCCCCTGTATGTAGTGAAATAGCTCAGATTTATGTTGCTTTAGACAACTGCCTTAATGAGTCCTTTGCTGATACAGCACAGAGAGATTATTTAGTTTTAAGGGCAAAGGAAATAGGTCTTGAACCTAAGAAAGCTACAAATGCCATTCTCAAGGGAGAGTTTCAGGGGAACATTGATATTGGAGATAAATTTGCTCTTGATGATTTGAGATATACTGTCACAGAGAAAATAAGTGAGGGTGTTTACAAACTAAAATGTGACACAGCAGGAAGTGTAGGAAATACCAAGTTTGGAACTCTTATTCCTATAGAATACAATCCATATCTTGTGTCAGCTGTACTTACTTCTGTTATTACAGAGGGAGAAGATGAGGAGGACACAGAAAGCTTCAGAGCCAGATATTTTGAAAATATAGGAAGTAAGGGCTATGGTGGAAATAAGGCTGATTACATAAACTGGGCAAAGGCTATAAGTGGTGTAGGACAGGCAAGAGCAATCAGAGCATATGACGGAGGTGGAACTGTAAAGGTAATTATACTTGACAGCAGTAATGGTGTTCCGTCTAGTGAACTTTGTAATTCCGTAAAGGAAAAACTGGACCCAGCAGACAGCACAGGTTGTGGCAAAGGTGTAGCACCTATTGGTCACAGAGTAAATGTAGTAGGTGCTAAGGCTAGAAAGCTAACCATAAATATTAGTGTAAGTTTAGGCTCGGGGTATTCAAAGGACAATGTTAAGGAAAGTATAAAGCAGGCTGTAACCCAGTATTTTAATGAACTTAATTCTAAGTTCAGCAGTACAGATAACATTACTGTAAGCAGTTTGCAGATTATTTCAAGAGTATGCAATATTGAGGGCATAACTACTATTGCACAGATGAATATTGAGGGTCAACACAACATTGTATTATCCGATGACGAAATATGTGGCATACCCGTTATAGATATGGAGGTGTAGTATATGGCTTTAAATGACTATTTGCCTTTATTTCTTAGAAATGTAAAGGAATTTGGCATTATAAATTCGGCTTTTGATATAGAGAACGAAGAAATACAAAAGGCTATTGCTGATTTTATGAAAGAAAATTTTGTGACTACAGCTGAAAATCAAGGTTTAAGTCGTATGGAAAAAATACTTGGCATTAATGGAGAGGAAAATTCTGTAGCTTTAAGGCGATACAATATTTTAGCTGAAATGAGAAAGGGAAAACAGGACTTGATTTCACTTTTGACAAAATTTTCTTCTGGCGTGGAGTATGAATTTACTGATGAATACAATTTAAAAATAAAGGTAGCATCAGAGGGGCGAGAGTATTTGCCGGCTATAAAACAGCTACTTGAAAAATATGTGCCTTGCAACATAGCACTAGATATTAATCAAATGTATGCCACTCACCTGATGACAGCAGAGTGTACACATTTACAGTTAAATAGTTATAGTCACAAGGAAATAAGAGAAAGGGGATAGACTATGGGAGAAATGGAGTTATTCTTTAAATGCAATAAAGAGAATAGGGAAAACAGGGAAATGCCTGTATGCAGTACCTTAAAAGATGAAAATGGTAATGTGGTTATGTGGCAGATTAGACATATTACTACAGAGGAAAATGAGGATATAAGACAGGAGTGTATGGAGGAAAAGGGTGGCAAATACAGACTTAATGTAAACAAGTATTTAAGTAAAATTACAGCTATGTCTGTAGTTTACCCTAATTTATATGATGCCGATTTGCAGGACAGCTATGGCAAAAAAACTCCGGAATCACTTTTAAAGGCTATTGTAGATTGCCCAGGAGAATACGATTCTCTTGTATCCTTTGTTCAGGATATAAACGGTTTTACAAGTCTTAGAGAGGATATTGAAAAGGCAAAAAAATAATAAGAGAGGGAGATTTTCAAGCCAACTATGCTTATTATTGCTTGCACAGGCTTGGAATATTGCCCTCTCAGTTTATGACAATGAGCCAAAAAGAAAAGGCTTTTGTTATAGGAGCAATAGATTTGAAACTTGAAAAGGAGGGCAGATAATGTATCAATTTTGGCTAGGAGATATACTGTTGCCTATTACACCGGAAAAAGTAACTATTGCCTGTGGCACTAAAAACACACTTTTTGACTGCGTAAATGGTAATGAAGTAGTTTTTCCTAAAACGGGAAAATTAAAGACTATAAAATTTCAGGCTATTTTGCCTAATACAGAGTATCCTTTTTCCAGATATGTTTATGGATTTAAAAATGCAGATTATTTTAAAACGGCTATTGAAAAGTTAAAAAGTGACCTAAAGCCTTTCCATTTTGTAATCACTAGGGAAGTTAATATTACTAAGGTTTTAAATTATACAGATATTGAGGCTGTTATAGAGGATTACAGCTTTACAGAGTCTGCTGACAATGGTTATGACATTGTTATGGATATTACTTTAAGAGAGTACAGAGCTTTTGGTGCTGTATATGTTGAGGAAAGTGGAAGAAGTAGTTCATCAGTAGAAAGAACAGATACGGAAAAGAAAGTAAATACATATACCGTTGTTTCAGGAGATAGTCTTTGGAAAATAGCAAAGCGTATTTATGGAGATGGAAGCAGGTGGAGAGAGATTTTTAATGCCAACAAAGATAAAATAACAAATTCCAATTTTATAAAAGTTGGTATGGTACTTAACATACCGTAGTAAAGAGGGTGGTAAAAATAGATATTTTAGACATTATAGAGGGACTTTATAATGTGGAAAACTCAAATATTTTTATAGAAAATTACTTGAAAAATGAAACTATGTTCGGTGAAGAAAATCCAGTAAATAAGAGGATTAGAGCTATAAAAAATACTTTTTCACAATACGGAGAAAATTATCCACAAAATAATTGTGGAAATGTGGAAAACTTATTTTTTGAAAAATTATACAAGGATAGCTATGGAAATAATATGACAAATGTTGAAAAAGGTGCTGTTTTACAGGGGTTAGGTGGAAATATAGGTGCTATAGAAGATTTAAGTAACAACAGTAAAAATATAGTCGAAAAATATATAAAAAGCTGTGAAACAGTAGTAAATACTGGGGCTACAGGTGGGTATGTGCATAACACAGTTGATAAATTGTTTACAAATGTTAAAAACCAAGGTGTTATTAACAATTTTGACCCTATTGAAGAAAATATTAATAAAATTCAAAAAGTATGTTCGACTGAAAAAGACTTTATACCACAAATTGTGAAAAATAGTGAGGTTACAAGTCCCATTTTTCAATCTATGGAGAAAAGCTCTATAGTCGATGATAGAAGTTATATTCCACAAGCTATGGAAAGAAATTATACAAGCTCAGACAACAGTTCTTCTATAAATATAAATATGGGTGGTATTACGCAAAATATAACAGGACAAAATGGGGAAGATATATTGGACAATCTTGTAGAGAAACTTGTGAAAGGCATTAATACAGGAGGAGAAAGTCCAAGATAAAGGAGGAAGTATGAATACAAATTATGGATTAACATATCCAAAGGAAACGGATTTTTATGACATAAATATATTTAACAGAAATTTTAGTACTTTAGCTGACGGTATTGACAAGGCAAAAAACAATAATACGGTAAAGAGTAACTACGAAATTGTAATTGCGTCAGAAAATAGTAGTGAAAGAGTTAAGAAAACTGCTGATTTTATATGTTCGGCAGAGGACTCGTCTATTGTTTTCCAAAATGCAATAAATTCAGCAGAAGACGGCTGTTCTATATTTGTGGCAAGTGGATATTATAAGTTTAAGTCTACTGTCAATATAAACAAAACACTTTACATACATGGTTGTAACAACACTACCAATTTATATCAGGTTGGTGGCAATAGTGTAAAGGCTATTTTTAATATTACTGGGAAAGATGTAGAGCTTAAAAATTTAAAATTTGGCGATAGCAAGGGTAATGAAAGTGAGCCTTTACTATATGTAAGAGCTGAAAACATAGTAATAGATACTTGCTGGTTCGCACAGTATCAGAACACACAATTAAATGTAAATTCAATATGTTTTAAAAACTGTTCAGCGTTTATGAGAATAGTAAATTGTTGCTTTGCAAGAATGGAAAATGACACAGCAACAATTATAAATTGTAATAGTGTGCCTTCAGCAGGCATTATAAGTGGAAATTACTGTCTATCTAACAACTATATGGGCAATATGCCAGTAAAAATAAGTGTTATGGACAGCTCATCAAAATCAAAATTAATAATAGGAAATCAAAATACAGAATTTGTTTGATAATTAAGGAGGAAAAAATTTATGGCAAAATTTAATAGTAAAACATTCAATCCGGAGGCTTTTGGTGCATACATTGAAAGGATTCCGAAATTAAATAAAAACGAACTTATCAGAAGTAGGGCTTTAAGAGGAAACAGCGAAATCAGAAATGCTTTTAGCAATCAGACAGGTACAGCCTATGCAATATTACCTATGTACGGTTTACTTGACGGAGAACCTCTCAACTATGATGGCGAAACAGATATTATGGCTGATACAACAACTTCATATGAAAGAGGTGTAGTTGTTGTAGGTAGAGCAAAGGCGTGGGTAGAAAGCGACTTTGCAGAGGATATTACTGCCGGTGGAGGCTTTATGGATTCAGTAGCACAGCAGGTGTCAGAATATTTTGACGATGTGGACCAAGACACATTACTTGCTATTTTAACAGGTATTTACAATATGACAGGAGAAGAAAATCTCAAGTTTGTAAATGAGCATACTTACGATATTACATCAGAAAATGACGGAATGGTAGAGCCAGCTACATTGAACAAGGCTATTCAGAAAGCAGGTGGGGATAATAAGAACTCCTTTACTATTGCTATTATGCACTCAGAAGTAGCAACAAACCTTGAAAATCTCAATCTTCTTGCTTACTTAAAGCAGACTGACAGAAATGGTATTCAGAGGGATTTAACTCTTGCTACATGGAATGGCAGAGCTGTTTTAATAGATGATTCTATGCCGGTTAGTGAGGGTAAAGACGGCAAAAGTGTCTACACTACATATATTTTAGGTGAAGGTGCTTTTGACTACGAGGATATTGGTGCTAAAGTACCTTATGAAATGGACAGAAACCCAATGGTAAAAGGTGGTCAGGATACTTTATATGTCAGACAGAGAAAGTGCTTTGCACCTTTTGGCATCAGTTATACAAAGAAAAATCAGAAAACATTGTCACCAACTAATAAGGAGCTTGCAGACGGTCAGAACTGGGAGCTTGTCAATGACGGTTCAGAAGAACCAAAATATATTAACCACAAGGCTATTCCTATTGCCAGAATTATTTCAAAGGGTAGAGCGTAAATGTTAAATTACGATGATGTTGTTTTAAGACTTTTATCACTAGGATATGAACTTCAGGAAGATGATGAATTTACATTGGAACAGGCTATGATTGAAACTGAACAGTACATTATGAATTACTGTAATTTAGAGTCTGTACCGGAGGGGTTAAAATATGTTGCCACAGACATATGCTGTGGCAGTTTCCTCCAGACTAAGGCTTCTATGGGAGAGTTAGATGGTTTTGATGTGGAAAGTGCTGTTTCAAATATTCAGGAGGGCGATGTAAGTATTTCATTTAATGAGGGAATTAATCAAACTCAGCTTTTTGACAACCTTATAAATACACTTACTAAAAAGGAAAGTGAATTAGTATGCTACCGAAAAATGCGTTGGTAAAGGCTAAAAAGGTTGTTGAGGGTCTTATGAATTTGAAATGTGATATTTACGAATATAGTGAAATTACAGAGGATAGTATTACAAGGCACGAAAGACAGATAGTACATAGTAATGTGCCTTGTAGAATATCCTATGCTACAGGACTTTTTAATGGCAAGTTAAAGTCAGGACAGGAGAAAAATTCAGACGGTGTTTCCTTACAGGGAACAACTGTGAAAATATTTTTTCCTAAGGATATAACCATAAAAGAGGGTAGTTACATAGTAGTGAAAAGTGAAAATAAAACAACGGAACTTAAAAATACTGGAGCTACAGCAGAGTTTCAAACTCATTGTGAGGTTGTAGCTGAATATGTTAAGGAGTGGGCATAGTGGTTAATGAAATTATAAAGACAATGGGTAAGCAGTTGGGAAAGAAATTTCCTGACTGCAAGATTTTTGCTGATGAAGTACCACAGGGGTTTAAAGAACCTTGTTTTCAGTTGGAGTGTACAGAAATAAAGAATAGCCTCTATCTGGGAAAAAGGTATAAATCTGAAAATACATTTGAAGTAAGGTACTATGGAAATGGTGGAAGAATGGATAGCAACGATGTTGTTATGGCATTGTTTCAACTGTTTTCTACACTTGAAATGGAAGATGGACCTATTATGGGTACTAATATGACAATGGAGAAAAATGATGACAATATTTGCTTTACAGTAAGTTATAACTGTTTCTTCATATATGATGAAGAAAAGCCAATTATGAATAAATACGATTTTACAATAGAGGAGGAAGTAATTTGAAAAACAGACTTTTAGAAATGGGTATTGATGAAGAAAACTGCAATAAAATTTTGGAAATGTTTAATAAAAGTATTGAAGAAAAGGACAGGGAAATTGCAGACATTAAATTAAATTATGAAATTGAAAATGTGCTTAATTCCTATAGTGTTAAAACAAATAAGGCTGTTAAGGCCCTACTAAATATGGAAGAAATTAAATTTGATGAAAATGGCAAATTAACTGGCATTAAGGAACAGCTTGACAATTTAAAGGGCAATAAGGATACAGAGTATCTTTTTAATAAGCAGGAGTTTAAGGGAACTGTACCAGCTGACAGTTACGAAAATATTCCCAATGTAGAGGATATGAACTATACACAGCTTTGTGCCTATATGGAGAAAAACGGTAGTTTATAGGAGGTATTTATATGGAAGAAAAATTTGCAGTAGAAGAAATTAAAAAGTCAAAGAAGTATTGCAAATACATTGATATTTTGGGTGTTGTGCTTGATGAAAACGAGGAATACACCCTTGAAGAAGTAGATAAGGCAATAAATGACTTTTTGGAAAGTGAGGTGTAGTCTATGGCACTAGGTGGGGGAACATTTGTAACACAGAATAAGACAATTCCTGGGGCTTATATTAACTTTGTAACAACAGCTACAGGGGCAACAGTTTTTGGAGAAAGAGGTGTAGTAGCCTTAGGGGATAGTTTTAACTGGGGTTCTAATAATATTTTTGAAGTAACGGCTGAGGATTTTTATAAAAACAGTATGGCGTTGTTTGGCTATGATGCTTTAGATGGAAAAATGATTGGCATTAGAGATGTGTTCAAAAATGCTAAAAAAATATATGTTGGAAGAATAAATGGAAATAATGCAAAAAAGGCAAGCTGTACTTTTGGGGAGGCCAAATATACAGGTACAAGAGGTAATGACATTAAAATTGCTGTTTATTCAGACCCTGATGATAGCAGTTACAAAAATGTATATACATATGTAGGAACAACTGTTGTAGATACTCAGAGGGTAAAGACTATGGCAGAATTAAAAGATAATAACTTTGTTGTATGGAAAAGAAATGCAACACTTACAAATACAGCAAGTACGCCAATGACAGGTGGCAATAACGGTTCTACAACTGGGCAGACAGTAGAAAAGTTTTTGGAAAGTATTGAAAATTACAGTTTTAATGCTCTTACTGTAATTTCGGATAATGAAAGCATTAGTCAACTTGTGGCAGAGTACACAAAGAGAATGAGAGATACTGTAGGCAAGAAGTTTCAGGCAGTAATACATAACTACTTTGCTGATTATGAGGGTGTAATAAATATTGACCCTTACGCAGTGTCTGACGAAGATTATTTTCTGGCTTATTGGGTAGCTGGTGCAGTTGCAGGTTGTGAAATAAATGAAAGTCTTACTAACAAGGTATATGACGGAGAAATTGAAATAGACAGCCTTTATACTCAAAGCCAGCTTGAAAACAAGATTAAGTCGGGAGAATTTGTATTTCACAGAGTGGGGGACAAAATTAGGGTTTTAAAGGACATTAACTCTTTTGTAAGTGTGACTACAGAAAAGGGCAAAATGTTTCAGAATAATCAGACAGTAAGAATATGTGACCAAATAGCTAGTGATGTAGCTGTACTTTTTGAAGAATACTATATGGGCAAAGTGCCTAATGATACTTCCGGCAGAAATTCCCTTTGGTCTGACTTAGTAAAGTACCACGAAAAACTTGTAAATATAAGGGCATTAGATGAATTTGACGAGGAGGCTATTTCTGTAGAAATGGGCGAAAGCAAAAACAGCGTTGTTATTTATGAAAAGATATGCCCAGTAAACTCAATGGAACAGCTTTATATGAAAGTTACATTGGAATAAAGGAGGCTAAGGTATGAGTGTAATTATGAATGTAAGGGACACATTAAGTGCCAAAATGGCAGAATGTTATGTTACAATAGAAAACAATAGATATAACTTTATGCAGGCAATAAACTTAACAGCTAAAGTGGAGAAAACAAAAATTCAAGTACCTATATTGGGCAAAACAGGCAGAGGAAATAGGTCTACAGGCTGGATAGGAAAGGGAAGTGCAAAGTTTCACTACAACACAAGTATTTTTCGTAGACTGTTAAAGGAATACAAAAACACAGGTCAGGATATATATTTTGATATTCAGGTGGTAAACGAGGACCCGTCAAGTGATGTAGGCAGACAGTCAGTAATACTTATTGACTGTAACATTGACGGAGGAGTGCTTGCAAAGTTTGATGCTGAGGGAGAATATTTAGAGGAAGATATGGAATTTACATTTGAAGATTTCAAAATTGTAGAAGAATTTAATAAAATTGACGGAATGTAAACCAAATAAAAAGTCGATGTACTATAGAGTATGTCGGCTTTTTTAATGCTGACAGGTATTTACAAGATAGTTAAAATTCTAATTAATGTTGTAAGTTTTTGATAAAAAGGAAATTTGTGCATTTTGTACAAAAGGCTATTAATATAAACATTGATATTAAGGATAAAAATTATCAAATTAATATAAAATTTAGAAGATTTAGGCTTAAATAGTGGGGTCACACCTATATTTAGTTATAAAAAGGAAATATGGTAAATATGTATCAAAAAGTTTCTATAAATAAATATTAGAATTGTAAAAACTGGTGCTTTTTAGTGGGTTTGAATATTGCTTTTTAGGCGAAATTTAGATATAATGATATTGACTACGAGTATGTATGTTCGAAAAAGGTGCTTTTGACTGGATAGACTGAGGTGCAACGGTTTGTTTAAGTGAGGAGGGCTGTTTTTTTGTCTTGTATTCGTAGGGACACTCGAGTCCAAGGTGTCAACTTTATATAAAGGAGGAATTTTTTTGAAAAAGCGATTATTAGCTATGGCATTAGCTACAACGATGCTTGTTACATCATTTAATGTAGTTTATGCTCAAGACGCAGAAGCAACAACAGAAACACCAGTTGTTGAAACTCAAGAAACTGCACCAGCTGATACTGTTGCTACTGGTGGTGCTGCAAGCGGCGATGACGCGGAAACACCATCTAATAAATATGGTATCGTTGATGGCGAAACTTGGCCAACAACTTCTCCATGGAAAGCTACAGTTTTCGGTAGTGTAGGTTCACAGGAAAGAATTGATAACTACGGTAATACTGAAAGTCCATTATACAAAAACGGTGTTATGCCTTACGATGTTAAGGAAAATGGTGACAGCGTTCAGGTAAGAATGGGTATACCAGATTACAATGACCCATCAAAGGCTGTTGATAGTCAGGGTAAGATTAGTTCTGACCAGGATGGTATTGTAATGTACTATCAGCAGTTAAAAGCAGATGACGATTTTACAATTTCTGCTACTGCACATGTAAATGGTATTAACAATGCAAACAATCAGGTTTCTTTCGGTGCTACAGTAAGAGATAAGGTATTTGTAAACGACGGTAACACTACAGATTCTATTACTCTTGGTGATTATGTTACAGCAGGTCCTATTGAAATGCTTAAAACAGTAAAGGGCGATGCTCTTCCAGGTGATATGAGTTTTGCATACACAAGAAAAGCTGGTGCACTTTCTGACAAGCAGACTACTACACTTACATCTGTACCACAGCCAGGCGATGATATTCCTGTAAGTATCAAGAAGTCTGGTACTAACTATACAGTTACATTTGGTACAGAATCAGCAGTAATTGATGGTTCTGGACTTTCAATGACTGATGATATTTATGTTGGTTTCTTTGCATCAAGATGTGCTGATATTACATATAACAATGTAAAGGTTAGTAAAGTTGGCGAAGCTGTTGAAGCTGGTGAAATGACTATCGGCGGTAACGGTTTCAACGGTAACGATGACCCATCATCAGCTAACTATGCAAGCAACTACAACAAACTTGAAAAGACTAGCGATTCAGCTTTCAAGGTATCTGTAGATGCAGCTTCAGCTGGTAAGGCTATTGGTAAGTTATCTAACTCTGAAGATTCTTACACTTACTATGCGTCTGAAATTTCAAAGGATGACGACTTTGTAATGACAGGTAAGATGAAGCTTGGTATGGGTACTACTGTTAACCCTAAGGAACAGGGCGGTTCTGGTCTTATTGTATTTGATAGCAAGTACAGAAAAGACGCTTCAGGTGTCGCAACTGATGTAGCTAATGGTGTAGCTGATGGTAATTCAGTTATGGCTGGTGCTATGGTTCCTGTTAAGCCAGCAAATGGCGAAAAGGGTGCAGCTTACCTTTGTGCAAGAGTTTCTAACGACAAGGGTAACAAGATTAAGTTTAGTGAAGAGTCTATTGGTACTAACCAGCAGGATTATGCAGATGAATTCACTTATACTTTAAGAAAGAGCGGTACAAGCCTTTCAATCACTATTAATGGTAGCAAGCAGGTTATTGATGTTTCTGACCTCTTTGCTAAGTCTGAAAAGCTTTATGTAGGTTACTTCGCAGCAAGAGATGCTTATGTTGATGTAACTGACCATAAGTTATCAGTTGGTAGCTCAAAGGTTGCAAGTATTGAATTAAATTCTTTACCAAACAAGACTGACTACTATGTAGGTGAAACATTTGACTCTACAGGTTTAGCTTTAAAGGTTGTTTACGAAAACGGTACTACTGATATTATCGATAGCTTAGATGATATTACATTAACTGGTTTCGAAGATACAACAGGTGGTAAGAATACATTTACATCTGTTGGTGAAAAGGAAATTAAGGCTTCTATAGGTTCTGCTTCTGTTACATTTAATGTAAATGTAAGAGGTAAGAAGGTAACAGACCTTAAATTAGACTATCTTCCAGTAAGAACTGACTTCCTTGTAGATACTGCATTTGACTCTAACGGTCTTACTCCAGTTGCTACATTCGAAGACGGTACTACAAAGACTTTAACAACTAAGAACTATAAGCTCTATGTAAATGGTAAGGAATTACCAGAAGGCACAGAACTCAAGTCTGATTTAGTTGGTAAGCAGACTGTTACAGTAATGTACACAGATGCTGATACAACTATTGACCCTAACAATGTTGGTGCAACTTACGACATCAATGTAAAGAATGCTAAGTTAGAAAGCATCAGAGTTGGTGTTGTTCCTGATAAGGTAAACTTCGTTCAGGGCGAAAGCTTTGATGATTCAGGTCTTATAATTGAAGGTAAGTATGTTCTTGAAGATGGTACTACAGTATACCGTACTCTTGACAAGAGCCTTTACACTTACTCAGGTTATGACCTTACTCAGGTAGGTAACCAGAAGGTTACTGTTACTTATAAGAATGACCCAAGCGTTACTGTAAGCTATGACATTCTTGTAACAACTGTTAAGATTGTTTACCCACAGATTGAATCATATCCATTACTTACTTATATGGTAGGCGATAGCTTTGACCCAACTGGATTAAAGGTAACACTTCTTTACAACGATGGTAGAACTCAGAATATCGATGCAGATAAGGACGGCAAGACTGTTTACTACTTATTCGATGGTTCTAACTACTATGATTCAGAAGGCAACGCTGTAGAAGAAGCAGAGGCTAAGGCTGCAAAGTATTATCTTGATTTAAGCCAGTTTAGCACAGCTTCTGAAGGTACAGGTAAGGTTTACGTTAATGTAAATACTTTAGGTGTTAGCTCATCTATCGAACTTGTAACTACTACAACTGCTAAGAAGGATTACGTTTGGAAGGGTATGTTATTCGGTGCATCTTCTATGGGTGTATCTGGTAACGCAGAAAGTAAATCTTCTCAGGTTATCTTAACAGATAATGAAGGTAACCAGTATGTAAACGATTCTAAGAATAAAGAATTCGGTTCAATCAACATGACAGGTGGTAAGCTTGACAATGTAAGTTCTGTAAGATTAAATTCTTGGACACAGTCTGGTAAGCAGTCTGGTGACCAGGATGGTAAGGCTTACTTCTATACATTAGTAGATGCTAAGAAGAACTTCAAGTTATCTGCTGATGTAACAGTAAACAGATATATTGCTGACCCTGATGACCCATCTGATTTAGCTAGAATTGAAGCTAAGATGGCTTCAGCAGGTGTTGATAAGATAACAGCTCTTGATATGCTTCGTACAGGTCAGGAAATGTTCGGTCTTGAAGCAAGAGATGTTATCCCATTTGCTGGTGGTATTGATGCAGATGGTAACTACACAGGTGGTCTTGGTAACCACATGACTACTGACCCAACAAAGGCTATGAAGGATGACGACGGTACTCCTGTTGATATCTATGAAGCTTATATTGAAAATAAGACTGTAACTGATAAGAACAAGGATACATATGCTGTTTCTTACACAGATGTTGAAAATACTTTCGCATCTAACATCGTAGTTGCAGGTGCTACAACAGACTCTACATATCCAACAGATACAAAGAGTTCTACATACTACACTAAGAGTCAGATGAACAGAATTAACATCCTTATCAGAAGTGGCGTAGTTGCTACTGATGGTGGTGGTGAAAGAATTGGTATCAAGGATACTACTGATAGTGTTCCTGTAAAGGGTGATAAGTACAACATCACATTACAGAAGATTAATGAAGGTTATATGATTACTACATATGATTATCAGACTGGTCAGACTCAGACTGAATATGATTCACTTAGTAATCTTAACTTAAATTCATTATTAGATACTCAGAACGATACTTATATGACAGTAGGTTTATCTGCTTGTCGTTGGGCTGATGCTACATTCGAAAATATCGAACTTCACGAAATCGACCCTAACACAGATAAGGTAACTATTCCTGCTGATGAAAAGGAATATTCACCAAAGCTTACTATGATTTCTAGTAACTACTCTACTACTGTTGACTATATGTTAAGCTTCAAGGCTAACAACCCTCACGGTGGTCAGATTGATGTATCTCAGAATGGTAACATTATCATTCAGGACGGTGCTGTATCTAAGAAGACTTCTATTTACAACACTACACTTGTACCTGATTCTGTAAATGAATTTACTATCGTTTACAAGCCAAGTACAGCTGATAACTGTGTATCTTTTGAACCAGTTGTAACAAGATTTAATGTAACTCAGAAGAGCAATATTAAGGACTTTAACACATTATATGTAGCTCCAGACGGTGCTGTAGATGGTGACGGTACTAGAGAAAATCCTCTTGACCTTGAATCAGCTATTGGTATGTCTAAGTTTGGTACTACTATTGTAATGCTTGATGGTACATACAACATCAAGAATACAGAAGCTGCTAAGATTGAAATTGGCGAATCACTTTCTGGTAAGGCTGACGGTAGAAAGACTATCAAGGCTGACGAAGGTGCTCACCCAGTTCTTGACCTTGAAGGCAAGTACGAAGGTTTCTCTGTATCAGGTAGCTACTGGACATTTGATGGTATTGAAGTAAAGAATGCTATGGGTAACGGTAAGGCATTCTACCTCGGTGGTCACTACGATGAAGTTAAGAACTGTACTTTCCATGATAATGGTGAATTAGGTTTCCAGATTTCTCGTTTAATTGCTACAGAAGTATCTGTAAGCGAATGGCCAAGCAACAACCTTGTATTAAACTGTGAATCTTACAACAACAACGACCCATCTAAGAACAATGCCGATGGTTTCGCTTGTAAGTTAACAGCAGGTTACAACAATGTATTCTCTGGTTGTTCATCTCACCACAACCTTGATGATGGTTGGGATTGTTATACTAAGCTTGCAACAGGTGCTATCGGTCCTGTTCAGGTTGAAAATTGTGTAGCTTATAGAAATGGTTACCAGTTAAATGACGATGCTTCAGAAACTGACTGGGGCAACGGTGCTGGTTGTAACGGTTTCAAGATGGGTGGCGAAAACATCCATGTTGCTCACTACTTAAAGGATTGTATCTCTTGGGGTAACAAGAGAAGTGGTGTAGACTCTAACTACAACCCAGGTTTCAAGATGAGAAATGTTATTTCTTACAACAACGAAGGTCCTAACATTAAGCTTTACTCTGGTACTGGTAACATTATGAAGGATGAAAACGGTAGCCAGACAGATGCTAACAAGAAGCCTTATAAGTTCGACTACGATATGAAGGGCGTTGTTTCTTGTGCAGACCCAGCTAAGGGTGCTATTAACTTCGACCAGATTGGTAGTGTTTGGACTGACCAGGGCGAACCTGATACTACATACGGTAACCTCAGCAAGACTCCTATCGTAAGTGAAAACAACTACATCACTTACTACAACGGCGAACAGGGTAAGAACTCTAATGATGAATATGTAAATCCAGAAAACTTCTTCGAAAGTATTGACCCATATTCTTCTATTGATGAAAATATGCACTATACTAGAAGAGCTGACGGTTCATTCAACTGGGGTCCATTCCTTGCAAGAAAGGTTGCTTACGTTCATGACGCAGGCGACGAAGTTGTTTACCCAGATGTAGCAGAAAAGACAACAGCTACAACTGTTACTACTACAACTGAAACAACTACAGAAGCTACAACTTCTAAGACAGAAACTACTACTAAGAGAACTTCAAGTGGTGGTGGTTCAGGTGCTGTAATCAATAGTAGTGCTAAGGCTACTACTGAAGCTACAACAGTTGACGAAACTGCTACAGAAGTAACTACTGGTGAAGCTACAGAAGCTACAACTTCTAATGCTGCATTCGCTGTTAACCCACCTAAGGCTGACGGTGCTGATGTAACATTCAAGGATGTTCCTGCAACTCACTGGGCAAATGATGCAGTTTCTACACTTGCTAAGGCAGGCGTTGTTAATGGTTTAAGTGCTGATACATTCGGTACTGCTACTAACAGCAAGAGAGGCGACTTTGTAGTAATGCTCGTTAGAGCTCTTGGTATTGACTCTACTTCAACAGCTAACTTCAGCGATGTAGATTCTAGCAAGTACTACGCAAAGGCTATTGCTACAGCTAAGGCTTACGGTATTGTAAACGGCTACAATGACAACACATTCAAGCCAGAAAATTACATTACAAGACAGGATATGATGGTTATGGTTGCTAACGCTCTTAATGCTATGGGCGTTGAACTTGATACTGATGTAGCTTGCCTTGATAACTTCAGCGATACAGTAGGTATTGCAAACTATGCAAGAACTTCTGTTGCTGCACTTGTAAATGCTGGTATTGTTAAGGGTTCTGACAACAAGATTGAACCTGTTAAGAACATTACAAGAGCTGAAATGGCTCAGCTTGTTAAGGGCGTTTATGATAAGGCTTTAACTATTGCAGAATAATCTGTTATTACAATTCGTATATCGGATTTGATAAAGAGGGTGCTGACTTATGTCAGCACTCTTTTTTTTAGTGAATCGGAAAGATAAATCCGATGGCTTGTTTACAAGCCATAAGTTAACGAAGTTAACTTGTTCTGACCAATAGATAAATTTAAGGGGCTTTAACTATAGAAACATATATAATAGGAAGAAACTCGTTTTTGTGAATAAAATTTATACATTTTTAACATAGAGTTAATATATATTTTTGGAGTTAAATTTAAGTACGGTTTATTACACTTTATTTTTTGTGTATTTTTACAAGTAAACAGGGTTTTTCAGGAGATTATAGAATATGGAATGTTACATTTATATTACACAAATTCAGTAAATAAACTAGATACGGGGTATGTGGTGCTAAATATAGAAAATATCTCATTAAACTGGATATTTTGTGGAAAATATATAAAAATGTTAAAAGAATAGCCTTATTATACAAGTTTTGTTGTGGAAAATGAATAAAAATATACAAAATAATTATGTAGCAAAACAAGTTTCCTAAAAAAATTTACATTTTTTGTGCAAAAAGAATGAAAGAATTTTTAAAATAAAATTGACTTTTATATTAAAAGCAAGTATAATTCTACTTGAATAGATACTTTATAGGAGAAGATATGCACATTCTCTACATGGGGTATTTTCAAAATTTATAAAGGAGGAATAAAAATTGAAAAAATCTTTCAAGAAAATTGTAAGTGCTGTACTTGCAGCGAGTATGACTCTTACAAGCGTAATGGTTGTCAATGTTGCACCTGTTACGGCAGCTGAGGCTTTTTCAGGTAAGGCTACTATCAATGCTGAAACAGTTAAAACGCTTTTCGCATCAGGCTTAACTGATGGTAATGAACTTGGTTCAGGCGTTTCTATTGTTAATGGAGGTTCAGCTTTCACTTACAAGGCTAACAACTTAAAGTTTACTGATGGTTCAGCTTACTCAACTGAATTCCAGATTGGTAACGGTAACGAAAAGTTAAGCCAGACACTTAAAGCTGGCGATGACCTTGGTGGTGCTGTTGAAAAGGGTCTCAAGATTGAAGCTGCTAAGGCAGGTACAATTAAAATTTATGCAGGTTTAGGTTCTTCTGGCGTTATGGAAGCTCCTCTTTGCCTCGTTGATGCAACAACAAACAAGGTTGTTGATGCACAGTCACTTATTAATACAGGTGATGCTAAGTCAAAGGTTTATAACACTCCTACATTTACAGTTCCTGCAGCAGGTACTTACTACCTTGTTCAGAACGGTAAGGTTTCAAGTGTAAATCTTGCAGTAATCGAGCTTGACTTAAACGGTGGTTCTGCTCCAACAACAGAAACTACTACAGTAGCTCCAACTACTACAACAGTAACAACTACTGAAACAACTACAGAAACTACAACTGTAGCTCCAACTACTACAACAGAAACTACTACTGAAGTTTCTACAGAAGCTGTAACAGCTAAGGTTGTTGTAGATAAGGCAACAGTTAAGGTTGGCGAAACAGTAAATGCTAATGTTGCTCTTGTTGGTAACAAGGGTTTCAATAACTATACAGCTTTCGTAGAATTTGACCCAACAATTGTTGAACCGGTTGATGCAATTAACGGTACAATTACTAAGGAAGTTGCAGGCGTTACATATACAGCATCTGATGCAGCTGCTCTCAAGGATCAGTTTGCAAATGTTCCAGCTGTAGGTAACACAGACTTTACTGGTGCTGACGGTGCTAAGACACAGGCTCAGTTAGGTAAGGTTAAGTATGCTTATGTTGTTCCACAGCAGATGGTTAACGGCACAGCATTACAGGAATTTAACACAGACGGTAACCTCTTTGGTATTTCATTCAAGGCTATCAAGGCTGGCGATGCTAACATCAAGGTTACATTCGTAGGTAACCAGCTCTCAACAGTATCTAGTGATGCAACTATTGCAAAGACAGCTACTGTAGAAACAGTTGACGCTGCAGTTAAGGTTGAAGAAGGTTCAACTCCAGCTCCAGTTGACGGTTTCAAGGGTCAGGCTACTATTGATTCTAATGCTATTAACGCTTCTGGCGTAACATCTCTCAAGGGTGGAGATTCACTTCTTGATGATGGTGGTAAGAACTATGTTCAGATTAAGTTAGCAGCAGGTGCTTCTGCATTCACATTCAAGTCAAATATTACTAACTTTACAGATGGTAAGTCATTTGACGCAGAATTTAAGAAGTTCCAGGTTGGTAAGGGTAACGAACTTATCCCTGCAGACCTTACAGTTGGTTCTGATGTAACAGCTGACGTAGAAAAGGGTATCTCTATGAAGTTAGGTGGCAGTGGTACAGTTACAATTCACGCTGGTTTAGGTTCTTCAGATGCAATGTCAGTTCCTGTTTACCTCATCAACACAACTACTAACAAGGTTGTTTCTATCTCTAACATTGATAGAGATGCAGCAACAGCAAACTTATTCTCAGTTTGTACACTTAGCGTTCCTGAAGCTGGCGAATATGTTGTAGTTCAGCCAGGTAAGGGTTCTAGCTTAAATATTTGTACTATCGACCTTAACATCGCAGGAGGTTCAGGTTCTGATGATACAACAACTACTACAGAAGTAACAACTACTACTGAAACTACTACAGAAACAACAACAACAACTGAAACTACTGAAACAACTACTTTAGGTGCTGATGGTGGTCTTGGTTTCCTTGCTGATAAGACAGTTAAGACTGGTGACACAGAAGTTACTCTTGACTTTGGTGCTAAGAGCATCAACACAGCTATGAGTGCTTTCACTGGTTTCATCGTTTACGATGCAAGCAAGGTAGAAATGGTTTCTGCTGAAGGTAATAATACTGGTATCGTTAATATGATTAACGAACAGATTGCTTATGCTCCAAGTGCTTCTAACCCAGATTATCCTGGTGCTAACGGCACATTAACTACAGCTCAGCTTGGTAAGATGAAGGTTGCTTACATCTACAGCGATGGTTCTGCAATTTCTTCAATCGGTACTCCTGATGCTACACTTGCAAGCGTTAAGTTCACTCTTAAGAATGTAAACGCTGGCGATGTAATTCCTGTTCAGTTCGTTTCAACTGAATCAGATGGTAGCGTTGCTTACACAGTTGATGGTAAGCTTGCTACAGTTGGCTTAAATGCTAACATTATTGTAGCTGGTGGTTCTACAGAATCTACAACAGAAACTACAACAGTTTCTACATCTGAATCTACTTCAGAAACAACTACAATTTCTACATCTGAATCTACTTCAGAAACAACAACAGTTTCTACAACAGAAACTACTACAGCAGCTCCAGTAGTTCCTACTACAGAAACTACAACTGCTCCAACAACTACTACTACAACTGAAGCTAGCTCTGAAACTACTACTAAGAGAACATCTTCTGGTGGTGGCGGCGGCGGTGGTGGCGGCGCTTCTGTAAAGAAGACAACTGCAGCTACTACTGAAGTAACAGAAGAAACAACTTCTAAGGTTGTTGAAGGTAGCACAGAAGCTACTACTAACCAGATTGTTATTAGTGACAACGGTGAAGTTAAGATTGTAACTCCAGACGGTACAGAAGTTAAGGTTAACGTACCTAAGGATGTTGTAAATAGTGATGTAAACTTCTCTGACTTAGGTAACTATGGTTGGGCTAAGGATTACATCAACAAGTTAGCTGAACTTGGTATTGTAACTGGTACTGAAGACGGTATCTACTCTCCAGAACTTGGTTGCAAGAGAGGCGACTTCGCTATCCTCATTAACAGAACTCTTGGTTTACAGGTAACTCCAACTAAGAACTTCAGCGATAACGAAGAAGGTAAGTACTACTATAACGATGTAAGAATGGGCTACACAGCTGGTATTTTAAGTGGTTATGGTGACAATACTTACAAGCCTGAAAAGTATTGTAACAGAGATGAAATGTTCGTTCTCGTAGCTAAGACTCTTGAATACTTAGGCGTAGATGTAACAAGCACTCCAACTTCTGTAAACAACAAGTACAATGATGTTGCAGATGTAGCTTGGTGGTCAGCTCCTTACCTTGCATTCCTTACTCAGGAAGGTATCGTAACTGGTAGCTCAAACGGTAATGTTGAACCTAAGAAGAACATTAATAGAGCTGAAATGGCTGTTATGATGTACAAGGATTACGAATTCGTTAAGGATTATGTTGATGGCCTTGTAAAGGATGCAGCTACTACAACTACTGAAGAAACAACTGAAGAAACTACAGTAGATGAATCAGCTTCTACAACTGAAACAACAACTGCAGAAACTACTGCTGAAACTACTACAGTTGCAGAGTAATTGATGTATATACAAAAAAGGCGTTGACTTTTGTCAGCGTCTTTTTTTGTGCCTATAACAGGAAAAAATTGTTTGGTACATAAAATGGTATAAATAACAAAAAATCTGAGGTTTACACATAATTTGCAAAGATAATAATTATTAATTAAATAAGAAAAATTTAGAATTACTTATAATCTTTCACAAAAAAGAACTTAATAATTTGTTAAGAAATTGGAAAGGTTGTATAAATTTTTTGAATTGTTTAAAATCTACAATAAATTATTGATTTTAAAATTGGTTATGGTATAATATTACTAGATAGTGTAATTTAGGTGAGGAAAGACTATTTATAATTACACAATTCTGTGCTGAAAAGCACAAATAAAAAGGAGGTTTTCCAATGAAAAAACACACGAAAGTTGTTTTGAGCAGAATTGTTGCCTCAGCTTTAGTAGTTGGTGCAATGTTTTCTAATGTAATTGCTGACCCAGCATTAGATACTGCTCCTGCAGCAGTTGAAGAAGTTGCTGACTCCGTTGTTACTCCAGGTGGTGTATCTGTTGGTAATGGCGACGAAGCTACAGAAGAAACTACTGTAGTGGAAGATGTAACAGAGGAAACTACTGCTAATACAGCAGTAAATGCTCCAGAAACTGCTGAAGTCGGTGTGGATTACACATTTGACTTTAGAGATGGTAGTATTGTTCCTGCTGACACATCTTACAATGGTAATGCAGAGATAAAGTATGGTATCTTGGACATTCAGCCAGGTACTCAGAATGGCTTTGGATACAATGGTGCAGACCATGGTTCAATTTTCAAGGCAGGCAACACAATAGCTATTGAAGTTGCAGGTCCTGTTACATTGTCTATTGGTGGTTGCCAGTATTCAAAGGGTGATATTACAGTTACAAACAGTGACGGTACATACAGCGAAACAAGAGCTGCTGCTACTGCTAACTGTTTAGGACATGGTGATGATAGCACAATTGATTTTGCATATACAGGTGGTGCATCTGTACTTACAATCAATTTCTCAGCTACTACTTATGTTCCTGTAATCAATATTTTTGCTTCTCAGGACGGGTCAGAAGTTTCAACTCCTGAAGTAAACAGAATTTATAACTTTGATTTTACAAAGGACACAATGACAGCAGCTGGTACATACGGCTTTATGACTATTAATGAAGATTCACTTGCTGCTAACTTTAATGGTGCACAGCATGGTGTTGAATTTAAAGACGGTAATACTTTCACTTTCCCTGTAAGTGGTAATACAATCTTTAAGTTCGGTGGTTGCCAGTATTCAGCTGGTTCATTTACAGCAACAGCATCTGATGCAAATGGCAAGTTTGTTGAAAACCCAGTTAAGGGTCAGACTTCAGCTTGTTATCATCAGGACGGCACAACAGCTGACATTACATATGTTGGTGGTGCTGGTACAGTAACTATTGCAGTTACTGGTGGCAAGATGTATGTTCCTAATATTACAGTTGTTCCTGCTCGTTACGACATTGATGTTGTTCCTTACGAACAGAAGACAGCAACAGTAAATGTAAACGGAACTACTCTTACAGTTGTTACAGGTGCTACAATTACAGACAACGCTACAGTTACAGTAAGTAAGGGCGAAGTTGTAAATGCTGGTGCTGAAAGTGCAAAGGTAAAGATTTCTTTAGGTAAGCAGACACTTAGTGATGCTATGCTTACAGAGGCAACTGGTTGTTCAGCAAAGGTTGTTGACGGTAGCGTTGTTCTTACATTTGATAAGCCAGAGGCTAAGCCTTACACTTATACAATCAATGTAGCTGATACAGATGCAACAGTTGACCCACAGCCAGGTGATATGTTCAATTATCAGTTTACTGATAAGAATGTACTTCCTCAGGATACATCAGTTAAGTATTCTACATTCTCAACTGATGACGGTATTGTAACATTTACTTCTCCTAAAGAAACATTTGCTTTCCACGATGGTTCTCATGGTGCTAATCTTGGTGTAGGCGATAGTATTTCATTTAAGGTAGCAGGTAATGCAATTATTACTTTCGCTACTTGCCAGTATTCACAGGCAGATGCAGTAATGAACTTTACTGATGCAGAAGGCAACAGCTTAGGTTCTTGCTCATTTACAAACAATGGTGCCGGTGCTTGTGGTTCACAGACATTCTCTTACAAGGGTGCTGCCGGTGTGATTACAGCTACACTTGCTGGTACAGAAGGTTTAAGCTACTTACACGGCTTAACAATTCAGAATGAAAAGCAGTCTGAAGATTCAAACGGTAAGATTGATGTTTGGGATTTCGGTGGTGCTGAACTTGATTCAAATGTTTATAACAACAGATTAACAGCTGATGTTATTAATGGTTTCTATGATTCTTCTATTGCTGCTGGTTCAGGTGGTAATGTTGCTCCATCTAGCTTTAGTGCAGGTAACTTGAGCTGGGTTGGTGGTATCAACGATAGAATCAGAACTTCTAACGAAGCTATTACAAGATATGATACTCAGGTAGGTAATTCTACATTAGAGGGTGCAACTGGTAGATTATATGTCAACAAGGCAGACGATTCTTCAAGATGCTTCTCTATTGCTTTAAAGGCAGACGATATTGTAACAGTATATGCAAACTCTCAGGCAGGTGGCTCACTTACTTTTGAAAGAGCTGATGACCCAACTGCTCAGTCTGTAACAGTTGATAACCCATCTACTGGTGTTACTGCTACTTTCGTTGCAGAACAGGACGGTACATACAAGATTTATGGCAAGACTGGTAAGCCAAGTTATTACAGAATTGTAAGACAGGATGCTAAGTATTGTGACACAACAATTAATGTAGCAACTCCAGCTGGTTTCCCAACTGATGCTTCTCTTGTATTAACTAATACAACAACAGGTAAGAATTTTGATGTAGCTGTAACAGGTGCTACTGTATCAGCTAAACTTCCTACAGGTTATACTTATTCATTAAGCCTCAAGGGTGCAGATGAATATGTTGTAGCAACTCCAGCTACTATTACAGTTGCTGACGGCGAAGAAACTAAGACTGAAAATGTAACAATCAATGCTGTTGACCTTATAACAGTAACAGGTTCTATTACAGGTCTTGATGCAGCTAACCTTGCAAAACTTGCAATCGTTGCAACAGTTCCAGAAGGTAAGATTTATCAGCCTAAGTTTGCTATCAACGCAGAAGCTGGTACTTACACAGTTAAACTTGAAAAGGGCGTAAGCTATGCTTTAACAGCTAACGGTGTAAACGATTACTCAATCGGTATTAACACAATTTCAGCAGATGCTGATTCTACAAAGGATGTAGCATTTGCTCAGAAGACTCTTAACCCAGTAAAGATTAATCTTGTTGGTGAAGGTGCTTCTATTTCTAATATTGATGAATTAAAGGCAAACACTAAGGTTACATTTACTAACCTTAATGAAGAAGGCTATGTATATACATTTGGCTTAAATGATGAAATGTCATTAAGAGCTGGTACATATACTGTAGCATTATCAGGCTATAACAAATATCCAGTTGCTCCTGGTCTTATCTCTAACTTAACAGTTACTGATGGTGCAGAGGCTACAAAGGATATTACTCTTAACAATGCAACTAAGTGGAGCTTCGGTTCTGCTTCAAACGATACTCTTACAAATGAATCAGCTTACAACGGTCTTGTATTTACAGGTGCTGTTAAGACTGAATCTGGTAAGGCTCATCTTGTTGCTCCAGCAGGAACAACAATCGAAGTACCTGTTAAAGCAGGTCAGAATGTAAATGTAGGTTACTACTATCAGGCAGACTTTACTGTAAATGGTCAGACAGTTACTTCTAACTCTGGTTCAACAAGCAAGTTTGAATCTAGCGACTTTACAGCTAATGCTGACGGTACATTAACTATTACAGTTAATACTTTAACTTACTTTACTGGTATTACAGTAGGTACAAAGGTTCCTTATGCTGAAAACATTTATGTTGGTGCTGATAAGGAATACAAGACAATTAATGATGCTCTTGCAGCTGTTCGTTTAATGGATAGACCAAATAGCGAAAGAGTAACAATCAATGTTGACCCTGGCGATTATCAGGAAATGCTTGTAATTGATGTTGATAATGTAACATTAAAGAATACAGCAGCTAACCCTGATACTGCTCTTATTAACAAGGGTGTAAACATTACTGAAAACGGTGTAAGAGTAACATCTTACTATATCCATGGTTACAACTACTTCTCAATGACTGACGATTGTAAGTATGATGAAGAAGTATTAAAGACAAACAAAGAAAATGGTTATCTTTCATTTGAAAACCCAGGTTCTGGTACTACAAAGAACTCTTACTGGAATGCAACAGTTACTGTAAGAGGTACAGGTTTCGAGGCTGATGGTATTATCTTCGAAAATTCTGCTAACCAGTACATTTCAACTAAGGAAGCTAACGATGTTGTTCAGGAATGGACAGTTGGTGGTAAGGGTACTAGACCTACAACTGCTGGCGATACTTCTGTTCAGAACAAGTCATTTGTTGAAAGAGCTGCTGCTATTGCTATTCTTGGCGATAAGGCATACTTCAACAACTGTAAGTTCGTAGGTAGACAGGATACACTTTACGGTGCATCTAATATTAGAGCTGCATTTAACAAGTGTACTGCTATGGGTGGTACTGACTTTATCTTCGGTGGTATGGTTGCAACATTCTACAAATCTGACATTATGATGAACACTTCTGAAGATAACAATGATGTAGCTTATCTTACTGCTGCTCAGCAGGCATCTGGTAGAGGTTACTTAATGTATGATTGTAACGTAGTTTCTACTACTCCTGGTGTTGATACAGCATCTGAATATGTAAGTAAGCCTGGTTACTTCGGTAGACCATGGCAGGCAACTACTTCTGAAGTTGCATTTGTAAATACTACAGTAGGCGTAGCTAGTGATGGCACATCTCTTGTTACTCCAGCTGGTTGGTCAGCTTCTTTAGGTGGCGAGGCTAACTGCTATGAATACAATACTAAGGAATTAGCAGGCGTTGATAACTCTGCAAACAGAGTTGCTTGGTCAACTGTATTAACAGAACCTAAGCTTGCTGACGGTACTGAACTTGTACCATATACTTATACTCAGGGTACTGACGGTTGGAACCCAATTAAGATTGATGCTGGTAAGGTTTGGGGCGATGTTGACGGCAACGGCGTAGTTGAAGCTAACGATGCTGCTTTAACTTTACAGTACACTTTAAGACCTGAACAGGTTACAGGTTTTGATTCAACAGTAGCTAATGTAAGTGACGGTACAGTAGACGGCGTAATTAATGCTTACGATGCAGCATTAATTCTCCAGAAATCTCTTGACAATAGCTTTAAGTTCCCATTTGAAAAGGGTGGTAGTGAGGATACAACAGAAACTACTACTGAAACAGCAACAGAAGTTACAACTGATGGTACAACAGAAACTACTACTAATGCTGAACCATCTGGTAATGAACCTAAGGTTTATGTAGTAGGTGACTCAACAGCTTGCCACTATGGCGATACTGATGATGTAAACTTCTACTATAAGAGAGTAGGTTTTGGCGATAAGCTCCAGAACTACTTAACAGGTGCTAATGTTGTAAACCTTGCTCTTTCAGGCAGAAGTTCAAAGAGTTTTGCAACAGGTATTAACGAAAACGGTGCTGTTGATGATTCAGCAGTAGCAAACTATACTCAGCTTAAAGAAAATATTAAGGCTGGGGACACACTTATTATTGCTTGGGGTCATAATGACGAAAAGACTGACTCTTACAGATTTACAGACCCTAACGGCGATAAGGATACAGCAGGTTCTTTCAAGAACTCACTTTACGAAAATTACATCAAGATTGCTCAGGATGCAGGTGCTACACCAGTTCTTTGTACTCCAATCGTAAGAAGAACAGCATCAGGCACTTGGGGTAATAATGACCTTCATGTTGCTAATGGTGGTGACTATGCTCAGGCTGTTAGAGATTTAGGCTCAGAGCTTGGTATTACAGTTATTGATTCACTTAACAACACTAAGAGTCTTTATGATACAGTAGGTGTAGGTACAGCTCCTAAGGATGCTGAAAACGGTGATAGCGAAACAGTAGCACCAACAGGTTCAGCAGCATTCCATGCAACTGACCAGGGTCTTGTTGTAGATAACACTCATCTTAATGAATACGGTGCATCAATGGTAGCTTATATGATGGCTAAGGACATCAAGGCATCTAATATTTCTCTTGCATCAAATGTAGGAAATATTACAGAACCTAGTGCATCTATGCTTACAAGAAATGCAGGTTGGGCTAAGTTCAACGAAGGTGTTTGGAACAGACCAGAACCAGCAATTTGGAAACTTTCTTCTCCATGGGAAGCTATGGCATTTGGTTCAGGCGTAAGTGGTATTACAGAAGACAGTCATCCAAACCACGATGCAGTTCAGAAGGATGCAAATACATTTGAAATCGTTGTTAGAAATAACAAGGGTAAGATTGCAGGTAGCGAAGACGGTATGATGATGGCATTCCAGGAAATTGGTGCAAATGATGATTTTACATTAACAGCTACTGCAACAGTAAACGAAGGCTTTAATGCAACAAACCAGATTGGCTTCGGTCTTATCTGTAGAGATAATATGTTTATTGCAGATAACTACAAGACAAAGGCTGACTATGTAACAGCAGGTTACACTCAGCAGTCTGTAGGCGGTAACTCAACTCCAATTGCTCCATTTGCAAGATTAAATGGTGCTCTTGATAAGGCAAATGTTCTCGAATCTGCTCCAGCAGCAGGCGATAGCATTGAACTTAAACTTACAAGAAAAGACGGTGTTTATACAGCACAGTATGGTAACAACACTCCTGTAACATACTCTGATGTAAACCTTGCAGCATTAAATGCTGACCACGACTATGTAGGTATGTTTGTTTCAAGAAATGCTGATATTACTTTCAGCAATGTTTCATTAACAGTTGGTAGCCAGACTACTGACGAAAAGACAGTTTATGTAGTAGGTGACTCAACAGCTTGCCACTATGGCGATACTGATGATGTAAACTTCTACTATAAGAGAGTAGGTTTTGGCGATAAGCTCCAGAACTACTTAACAGGTGCTAATGTTGTAAACCTTGCTCTTTCAGGCAGAAGTTCAAAGAGTTTTGCAACAGGTATTAACGAAAACGGTGCTGTTGATGATTCAGCAGTAGCAAACTATACTCAGCTTAAAGAAAATATTAAGGCTGGGGATACACTTATTATTGCTTGGGGTCATAATGACGAAAAGACAGATTCTTACAGATTTACAGACCCTAACGGCGATAAAGATACAGCAGGTTCTTTCAAGAACTCACTTTACGAAAACTATATTAAGCTTGCTCAGGATAAGGGTGCAACTCCTATCCTTTGCACTCCAATCGTAAGAAGAACTACAAACTACAACGCAACTACAGGCGTTACAACTTGGGCTAACAATGATGTTCATGTTGCTAACAATGGCGATTATGCTCAGGCTGTTAGAGATTTAGGTTCAGAACTTGGTATTACAGTTATTGACTCACTTTCTAACACAAAGGCATTATACGAATCATTAACTCCAGGTGCAGCTCCTAAGGACGCTGACAATGGTGATAGCGAAACAGTAGCACCAACAGGTTCAGCAGCATTACATGCAACTGACCAGGGACTTGTTGTAGATAATACTCATCTTAATGATTTTGGTGCAACTATGGTAGCTTATATGATGGCTAAGGATATTCAGGCATCTAACACTTCTCTTGCATCTAATGTTACAAATCTTACTGAACCAACAGTAGATATGCTTACAAGAAATGCAGGTTGGGTTAAGTTTAATGAAGGTGTTTGGAATAAACCAGAACCAGCAATTTGGAAACTTTCTTCTCCATGGGAAGCTATGGCATTTGGTTCAGGCGTAAGTGGTATTACAGAAGACAGTCATCCAAATCACGATGCAATTCAGAAAGATGCAACTACATTTGAAATCGTTGTTAGAAATAACAAGGGTAAGATTGCAGGTAGTGAAGATGGTATGATGATGGCATTCCAGGAAATTGGTCCAAATGATGACTTCACATTAACAGCTACTGCAACAGTAGGCGAAGGCTTCAAGGTAGGAAACCAGATTGGTTTCGGTCTTATCTGTAGAGATAATATGTTTATTGCAGACAACTACAAGACAAAGGCTGACTATGTAACAGCAGGTTACACTCAGCAGTCTGTAGGCGGTAACTCAACTCCAATTGCTCCATTTGCAAGATTAAATGGTGCTCTTGATAAGGCAAATGTTCTCGAATCTGCTCCAGCAGCAGGCGATAGCATTGAACTTAAACTTACAAGAAAAGACGGTGTTTATACAGCACAGTATGGTAACAACACTCCTGTAACATACTCTGATGTAAACCTTGCAGCATTAAATGCTGGCCACGACTATGTAGGTATGTTTGTTTCAAGAAATGCTGATATTACATTTAGCAATGTTTCATTAACAGTTGATGCTAAGTAATTGACATATTAAATATGTGGAAAAGTGGTCAAATGAAAGTTTGACCACTTTTTTGTGTTTAAAAATTTTGTGAAATAAAAAAATCTCTTTATTTATAGAAGAAACGCATTTTATTTACAGAGTGTGTAGAAAGAATATTAAAATGTAGGGGAGGGTGTTGGGTGTGTACAAATGTTAGTTTGTGTATATTAAAAAATGTATTTGTGCATAAGTCAGAAAAATAGCTTTTGTGGATAAGTTCAAATATTTTCTTATGTGTATAAATAGAGAAATGTTACAATACCAAAAACAGTTTTGTAACATTTACTGTAAAAATAATGGCAATAAAAAGGGAAAAAACAATTAAAAAATACAAAACTGTCCGTAATGTTACGCCAATGTGGTTCTAAGATTACGATTGTGACACTAATGTTACAGCTATTTTACACTTACCCAAAACCCCTTGATTTTTGATTTTTATGGTGTTATATTATGTTCAAGCAAAACGACAGCAGTAACTACAAGGTATGTTACAGTAATATTACAAATTACCTTTTTAGTTGACTAGTTGTAGGTGTAATGCTATAATACTTTTGTAAAAGAGGTAAATATGCTAGCCTCTACACATTTATTTTCATAAGGAGGAAACAAAGAAATGAAAAAGAAAATTGCTCTTTTATTAGCAGCTGCTATGACTGTTAGCATGCTTCCAATGTCAGCAATGGCTGGTTCTACTAACACAATTAGCGTTACAGCTAATGTTAAGACAAATGAAGCAGTTAAGGTTAACGGTGCGTTTACTCAGTTACAGATTAAGCCACTCGATACAATCGCTTCTAACTCATCTATCGTTCTCGACCTCGAAAACGGTGAATACAACGAAGATTACTTCAAAGAATGTGCATACAAGGCTCACGATGGTGAATCTTATGACACAGTTTACAACTACAATGTTAACGACCCAGAAGCTGGTCTTAAGGCTTATGTAGGTGCAAAGAACGAAAGAGAATTACCATACAAGCTTAAGTACATCAACAAGACTTCTATGGAAGTTCAGTTATACCCAATCGACGCTAAGTGGGTTAACCAGAACAACTCTGGTGGTGCTAACGAAGCTACAAAGGGTACTCCTGTATACCAGATTTCATTACCAGTTGACGCAACTGATGATGAAGGTGATGTAAAGGTTACTGTAGACGCTAACTCAACTACAGTTACTGGTGGTGGTTCTTACACTATCGCTAAGGTTACTTCTGGTTCAGGTTCTACAACTTCTTCTGTAGTATCTACAGATGTTAAGACTCACAGTGGTAACATCAGCGTTCCACAGATTACAGTTAAGGAAGATGTTTCTGGCACTTTCACAACTGAAGGCGGTACTGTTAAGGTTAAGGCTAACGGCCCTTACAAGTTCAAGGCTGGTACAGTTACATTAAAGAGTGGTGTTAACGCTGCTATCGGTGGTTCTATTGCATTAAGCCAGACTATCGCTGACGGTGCTAACGAAGTAGTATTCACACTTTCTAAGGAAGATATCGCTAAGATCGACAAGGATAAGTTATCTTCATTAACTATCGACGGTCTTGTAATGGTTCCTAACAACGACGAAAAGAACTACGGTGATGTATATGTAACAGTTTCTGGTACAGATATCACTAGCCAGCAGTTAAAGGTTGGTACAAGAGCTGACTACGGTTTCAACTTAACAGCTATGACTGAAGCTCCTACAATCTTCGCTGGTAGATCTCCATTAAGAGATGACGATCTTGATGATGACGATTTCAAGACAGCTAAGTTCAGATTTGAAGAAACTACTCCAGGTGCTTGGTTAACTTCAAGAAAGCTTGAATTCACTGTTCCTGATGGCGTTAAGATTATCGGTATGGACGTTGATAAGGTTGACAAGTTAAACCAGTCTAACTTCGAAAATGGCGCTTGCCTTTCTAACGATGGTCAGACTTTAAGAATCGAAAAGGATTCTGATGTATTCAACGGTTTCTCAAGAAACGATGCTGCATACGTAGATATGTACCTTTACCTTTCTACAGATGCTGCTTTCACTGGTGATGTAACAGTTGCTGTTTCTGGTGCTGGTGTTGAAGCTGACACTATCACTCCTGTAACAGTTGCTAAGGTTGTAACTCCAATCACTGTTGAAGCTACTGAAACTAAGGCTGCTATGGGTTACCAGAACATTGATACTTCTGATATCACTATTACTGAAAATGCTGCAGGTGCATTACTTGATGGCAACACAGTTAAGTTAGCTATTGATTCATTATACGGTTCTAAGGAATTAGGTTTCGCTGATGCTGATAACCTTACTTTAACTACTGATGGTAACTTAGAAGCAAAGAACTTCAAGGTATCTGATGGCGAAATGAGCTTCAAGGTAGATACTGCTTCTTACAGCACTCCATCTACAGTTAAGATTACAGGTGTTCAGGTTGGTACAACTCGTTCAGTACCTTACGGTGCATACGACTTAAAGGTATACGGCGACGCTGTAGTTAACAACTACGATGATGATGTTGATACTTACTCTAGCACAATCTGCTCAGGTAGCGTAAGTGACCCTGATACAACAGCTGCTGCTCTTAACAAGGATATCGACGATTCTTCAACTCACAAGCTTGATATGTTCGATGTAAACGAAGGCTTCAAGTTTGCTGGTTACTTAAATGTTGACGGTTCTGCTTCTGGCGAACCTGTATTAACTAAGAAGGTTGAAGTTACTATTGGCGAAAAGAATGTAGTAATGGATGGCGAAAAGGTTGATACTGATGTAGCTGCTTACATCCAGGCTTCTAGCAACTCTACAATGGTTCCATTAAGAGTTGTAGCTCTTGCTCTTGGTGTTGACTCAGCTAACGCTGCTAACCCAGATGAAACTAACGCTGTAAACTGGGATGCAAATTCTAAGACAGCTACTATCGTTTACGGTCAGGGTTCTACTAAGACTGTAATCCAGTTCCAGGCTGGTTCTAACAACATGAATGTTAACGGTTCTACTATCGCTATGGCTAACGGCGTAACTGCTGAAATCACTGACGGTAGAATGTTCGTTCCTTTCAGAGCTTTAGGTCAGGCATTCGGCGTATCTGTATCTTGGGATGCTGATACAAAGACAGCTATCTACAACGCTTAATTTATAAAATATAATTTCGATTATATATAAATTTCAAATTGGAGAATCCTTCGGGGTTCTCCTTTTTGGTAATACTAAAGACTGACATAGTTCGACAAGAAGTGTGCATAATTCTTGTTAGGACAAATGTCGGTCTTTTTGTATTTATGGCTTTCCCAGTTATTGGTTAGACTTTTACACATAAAAACAGCAAAATTAAACATAATATTACTATGTTAAGAAGATATTTTATTTATGGTAATTTAGGAATATTTATGGAAGTTTTTTGGACAGGTATGCAGTCTTTTATAAAAAGGGGGGATATTTGTTTAACGGGTACAACATCTGTTATTATGTTCTTTATTTATGGTCTTGTGGTGTTTATGGAGCCTTTGTTTAAACAGTTAAAGGGGCAAAGTGCCATTGTAAGAGGTATGACATATGGTCTGCTTATTTTTGCTATAGAATTTTTTAGTGGCACAGGTTTAAAGGCTGTAAATGCTTGTCCTTGGGATTATTCTTCAGCGGTTTATAATATAAATGGTCTTGTAAGACTGGACTATTATCCAGTATGGATATTCGTGGGCTTGGTTTATGAAAGAATATATAGTTTTTTGAAGTATAATAAAAGGCGATTGAAAAATCGCCCATAAATTGACTTGAAACAGCATATTTTATTATTGTAGGGCTATCCCCATAAGGCTTTACAGATTAATAAACTGGCTATAACACCTACAAAGTTGGCAACAAGAGCACCGGCAAGAGTATATCGTGTCTGTTTCACCTTTATTGACATAAAATACAGGCTCATTGTGTAAACTATAGTTTCAGTACAGCTCATCATTACAGAAACAAATCTACCAATAAAACTGTCTGGTCCGTAATTTTTGAACACATCTAAAAGTATGCCCGTACTGGCAGAGGAAGAAACAAGTCGCATAAATGTTATAGGAAGTGCCTCTTTTGGAAATCCTATGGCATCAGCAATAGGGGATAAAAAATTACAGAGAATATCTAAAGCACCACTGGAGCGAAGAATACCTACGGCAACCATAAGCCCTATAAGTGTAGGAAGTATTTCATAGGTTATTTTAAAACCCTCTTTTGCACCTTCTACAAAGGCATCGTAAACATTGACTTTGTTTGCAAAGCCATAGTAAAGGAAGTACACAAATATTATGGGAATTATTAAGTCGGAAATTATAATTAGGAAATTCATTTATTATACTTCTCCATTATTTTTAAAAATATAATTGCAGTAATAGTTGATACAAGGGTTGTAGCTATTCCAGGACCGATAATTTCTGAGGGTGCTTGGGAATTATACTGTGTTCTGTAGGCAATAAGATTGACAGATACCAACTGGAGTGAGGACATATTGAAAATCATAAAGCCACACATAGCCGTTGTTGCTCTTTCTTTGTGTGGGTTGTATTTTTGAAGTTCTTCCATAGCCTTTAAGCCGGCCGGTGTAGATGCCCAGCCTAAGCCTAAAAAATTGGCTATTACATTAATGCCTATATACTCCATAGCTTTGCTTTCTTTAGGTACAGAGGGAAAAAGACGGCTCAAGAAAGGCGTAATTTTACGGCACATAGATGAAACTATACCGGCTTTTTCGCCTATTTTCATAAGACCTGTCCAAAGTGAAATGACCCCTAGCATTGTTAAAGCTGTAGATACAGCCTCCCTTGCCGAAGATATAGCACCGTTTGTTACATCTGCCATATGACCTGTAAAGGCTGCTGACAATATTCCAATAAGTATCATACCTGCCCATATATAGTCTAGCATTGTTATCACTCCTTTTTATTTAATGGTATGTCCGACTTTTTTTACTTATGACAAAAATCGCCTGAAAGCTATGGATATTAAAGGAAAAATTCATTTATTTGTAATAGAAAAAAATAGTGATGTATGTTATACTTAAATTGGTTAATGAGAAAATAAGAATATTAAAAAGAAGGTGATGTTGTGAATGCTGAAACTATGAATCCTATGGATAATTTAATAAGAAAAATGAATTTGTCTACATTGAGCATTCCATCTGTACATATTACCGATATTATAGATATTATTATTGTTGCCATTGTTATTTATACAGTAATTCATTGGATAAAGGAAACTCGTGCGTGGTCACTTTTTAGAGGGCTTATGGTAATTGCCTTATTCTCTCTTTTAAGCTATAACCTCCACTTTTATACTATTACTTGGATAATAGAAAGAACTTTTTCAGTAGGCGTAATTGCCGTAATTATAATCTTTCAGCCGGAACTTAGAAAGGCTTTGGAGCAGATTGGTGCAAGTGGTTTTTCTAGCGTTACAGGGCTTTTGCAGACCAAATCATCTGACGATAGGCTTTCTCCTCAAGATGCTAACGAAATTGCAGAGGCCTGCGTCAAAATGGCAGAGGTTAAAACTGGTGCATTAATTGTAATAGAAAGAAATGTATCAATGGGCGATATTGTAAGTGCATCTGGCGTTGCAGTAGATGCTGTAATTTCCAGCCAGTTGCTTATAAATATATTTGAAGATAAAACACCTCTCCATGACGGTGCTGTTATTATAAGAGATAACAGAGTTGCTGCTGCATCTTGTATTTTGCCTGTTACACAAAGTGAAATAGGTCAGGAATTAGGTACAAGACATAGAGCTGCCGTTGGTGCAAGTGAAGTTTCTGATGCTTTTATTATTGTTGTAAGTGAAGAAACTGGCAAAATTTCTATTGCCAGAGATGGCAAGTTGGAAAAGGCTGTTAGTGAGGCAGTTTTCCGTCAGGAACTTTTGAACCTTTGCGAAAAAACAGCTCCAGCTGGAGCAAAAGCAATAAACAAAATATGGAGGGGGATGAGCAGACATGACAAATAAAACTGATGTATCCTCTAAATTTAAGAAGTTTATGTCAGACGATATTATGTTAAAGATAGTATCTCTGATTATTGCTGTTTTCCTTTGGTTTATTGTTATGAACACAATAAATCCAACAGAGGTAAGAAACTATCCTGCCTCTATTGTCTTTGAAAATGCCTCTGTATTAAAAGAGCAAGGTCTTACAATGGTAAATGAGGGAGATTTTGAAGATACAAAAATTAACCTTAGAGTTGAGGCAACAAGACCAGCTTTGGACGAGCTTAGTAAAAATAATTACAAAAATAATATTACAGCTCAAGTGGATTTATCTAAGATTGAACTTGACGATGACCAGACTTATCCCGTAAAAGTGCAAGTACCAGTTAAGCCGTCATTGCCGTCAACTTTATATACTTATACCTATGATGTGTCTAGCTATTATCCAACATATGTTGAAGTTGAAATTGATAGAATTGACAGTATAAAGAGAACTTTAAGGGTTTCTACAACAGGTAGTTTGGCAAATGGCTATACAGCAGATAACCCTGTATGTGATGTAACAAGTGTTACTGTTACAGGACCGGCTAGTCAAATAAGTAATGTAGCTGTTGTAAGAGCAGAGGTTGACTTAAATGATAGTGTAGGTACTATAGTTCGTGATGTTGTTGTAAAGGCTTATGATGCTAGTGGTAATGAACTTACTAATTTCACAAGTGACCCGGCAACGGTAACAGTAACTGTACCAGTATCTAAACAGGGTACAATAACTATTAATCAACCAAAGACAACAGGAACTTTGCCTAGTCATTTGGAAATAAGTTCTATTGATTGGGAACCTAAATCTGTAAGTGTTGCTGGTACTTCAGAAGAAGTAAACAGTGTCAGCTCTATTGATTTGCCTACTATTGATTTAAGTAAGATTACAGGAAATACTACTTTGACATTTGATATTTCCAAGAATATTTCCGATGCTGGTCTTCAGCTTAAAAACAGCAGTTCTTCTACAGTTACTGTAAATATTAAAACTGGGGTAACTCAGGCTAAGAAGATACAGATTAAAAATACTGACATTAATATTATAGGATTAAAAGAGGATTGTGTTGTAAAATTGCCAGACAGTGTAACCGCTGAAATTGGTGGACCAGATAACATTACAGCACAAAGCCTTAAACCGTCATTGGATTTAACAGGCTTAGATGTAGGTACTCATAAGGTTGAATTAAAATTGAATTTGCCTAACTATGCTACACTTAAAGCTCCTGTTACTGTAGATGTTACTATTTACGAAAGAGGACAGGGAACAACGGTTGCTCCGTCAGATGAGAGTGGCGAACAGGCGACTAATGAAAATGACGATAGTAGCGATGAAAAGTCAGAGGAAGATACTTGAAAACTTTGACGAAAAATAATTTATAAAAAATGCTTGACAAATCAGTCATTATAAAGTATAATAACTTTGTTGTGACTGATATTTGCCCAGATAGCTCAGTCGGTAGAGCAGAGGACTGAAAATCCTCGTGTCGGCGGTTCGATTCCGTCTCTGGGCACTCTTTTTACAACATTGGTTATGCGGGTGTGGTACAATGGTAGAACATCAGCCTTCCAAGCTGAGGACGTGGGTTCGATTCCCATCACCCGCTCTCATTTAGCTTTATCCCGTAAAATTTAATATGCGCGAGTGGCTCAGTGGTAGAGCATCGCCTTGCCAAGGCGAGGGCCGCGGGTTCGAATCCCGTCTCGCGCTCTCTCAAGACTTGAACATGGTTCAAGTCTTTTTTTGTGTTTATTTTTAAATCTACATAATTATCACATAACTTTTTGGTATACTCCAAACATAAATTTGTCAGAAAGGGCGAAGTTATGTGGAAAATAAAATAATTAAAATAGGTGGTATGACCTGTATTAATTGTAAAAAAGCTATAGAAAATGGATTGGGAAATATAACTGGTGTTGAAAGTGTTTCCGTCAACTATAAAACAGGTAAATGCGAAATAACGATTGATACAGGGTTAGTTGGGTGGAAAGATATTTTTAATGCTATTGAAGATTTAGGCTATACCATTGGAAATAATAAAAAGACCGATTTAATAAATATAGTTTCCATTGTGGTTATAATTGTATCTCTGTACTATTTCCTTGAACAAACTGGGCTTTTGAATTTGCTGAATTTTGAAAAGGTAGCAGACAGTACAATGGGTTTTGGTATGCTTTTTGTAATAGGGCTTATGACCTCTGTACATTGTATTGCAATGTGTGGAGGCATTAATGTTTCCCAATGCTTGTCTGAAAACAAAAAATTTAGTGGACTATCTCCGGTAATGTATAACTTAGGGCGAGTGGTTTCCTATACGGTTATTGGTTTTGTACTAGGTTTTGCAGGTATGCTTTTTGGCACAGGGGAAAATCTAGGAGTATCATCAATAATTCAGGGACTTATAAAGTCTTTTGCCGGTATTTATATGGTTATTATGGGCGTAAATATGCTGGGCTTCGTGCCACAAATAAAAAGGCTTACTTTTCATTTGCCAAATTTTATAGGAAAGTTTAGAGTTAAAAATTCACAGCCTTTTGTTGTAGGCTTGCTAAATGGATTTATGCCTTGTGGTCCGTTACAATCTATACAGCTAGTGGCTTTAGCAACAGGAAATCCTTTTACTGGTGGACTTTCAATGTTTGCCTTTAGTTTAGGAACAGTTCCCCTTATGCTTGGGCTGGGGAGTCTAGTTTCGGTTTTAGGTAAAAGGTTTACTGACAGAATGATGACGGTGGGAGCTGTTTTGGTTACTGTAATGGGTCTTGCTATGGTTTCTCAAGGTGCAAGTCTTACAGGAATGATTAAATCAGAAAATTTAATGGTGATTGTTGTTATGCTTGCTTTTATGTGCATAGTGGAAAATATTAATTTTAATAAAAGGCAAGTAAAAACTGTGTCATTAATGATTATTTTGTTTATAGGAATTTTTACATCAAGGTTTACGGCTATTAATTATGTTTCAGAAAATGATGAAAGCAGTTATCATATGGAAAATGGTGTTCAGGTGGTGGAAAGTCAATTAGCCTCTGGAAAATATCCTAGTATAAAGGTTAAAAAAGATGTTCCTGTAAGGTGGATTATAAATGCCCCTGATGGCAGTATAAACGGCTGTAATTACAAAATTTATATAAATAGTTATGGCATTGAACATACATTTCAAAAGGGAGAGAATATAATTGAGTTTACCCCAACAAAGTCGGAAAGTATAGGTTATTCCTGTTGGATGGGTATGATAAAAGGAAATATAAATGTAGTTGAATAAAGGAGTTATAAAAATGAAGAAAAAATCAAGTAGTTTAGTAATTGTTGTTGTAGCTGTAATTGTGGCAGTATTAGCTTTTACATTACCAAAATTAATGTCACAAAATGAGGAAGCTGTTTCGGCTGAAGCTGGTGAAAAAGATGTTCAAAATCTTTCTGAGAGTGAAGATTTAGTTATACCTTTAGACAAGGTGACTAATAATGTAACATTTTACGCAGTAGATGTAGATGGTACAGAAATAGAGGTTATGGCTGTTCGTGATAGTTCTGGAAATATAAGAACAGCTTTTAATACTTGTCAGGTTTGTTACAGCTCAGGCAGAGGTTATTATCAGCAAGAGGGTAACGACTTAGTATGCCAAAATTGTGGAAATAGCTTTACAACTGACCAGGTAGGTTTGGAATCTGGTGGTTGTAATCCAGTTCCTATTATGGATAATGACAGAAAAATAACTGACACTTCTATTACGATAAGCTATGATTTTCTTAAAAATTATAAGGAAATATTTGCACAATGGAAAACTGGATTTTAAGCAGGTTGCAATTAGTTTCGGTAGGTTTTATAATTAAATAAAGTTGATTAGAGGTGAGAGGTATGGAGGAAAAGTTCAATATTCTTGTTGTAGATGATGAGGAAATGATTTGTCAGGCTGTTATTGCCTATTTTACAGCAAAAGGCTACACAGTTTTTACAGCCAATAATGGAAAAAAGGCTGTTGATGTATTTAACACCGAAAAAATAGATTTTGTTATTTTAGACTTAATGTTGCCGGAAATGACAGGAGAAGAGGTGTGCCAATATTTAAGAACCATATCCTCTGTACCTATTCTTATGCTTACAGCCAAAACAGGCGATGATGATATAGTAAATGGACTTAATATAGGTGCTGATGATTATATGACAAAGCCATTTAGTATGAAACAGCTTTTGGCAAGAGTTGAGGCTATAAGCAGACGATTTTCAAATAGTAATAAACCTTTGGCAAAGGTTTTTAAATATGAGGATTTAGTGGTGGATTGTTCAAAAATGGAAGTGTTTTTAAATGGAAAATTTATTTCTGTTACGCCTATAGAATGGAGAATTTTATCCTCTATGATACAAAATCAGCGAAAGGTGTATACTAGAGATGAACTTTTGACAATAGCCTTTGGTACAGATTATGATGGCTTTGACCGTTCTGTAGATACTCATATTAAAAATTTGCGTAAAAAATTAGGCGATGACCCTAGAAATTCCACCTATATTCATACTGTTCACGGCATTGGCTACAGATTTGGTGGTGAAGTATGAAAACAAAACTTAGTACAAGGCTGACATTTGGTTTTTCACTTATTGTTTTTATTACAGTTGTTTTAATTTATGTAACAGCAAATATTGGAATTGGCAGACAATATGAGGAGCATTTAAAACTACAGCAAAAGAAAACGGCAGATACTATTGCTACAGGATTGTCACAGCAATACAATTTTAGTACAGGCAAGTGGAATATAGACTATATTCATGGCTATGGTATGTATGCTTTAAATGAGGGATATATAGTTAAAGTTTATGACAATAGTGGAAATGTGGTTTGGGACGCAGAAAATCACGATATGACACTTTGCCACAAAATAATGGATAATATAATCACTAAAATGAAAGAAAAACGACCAGAAATAAAGGGTAGTTTTTATAAATATGATTATGATTTGGTTAATAACGATACAAAGGTTGGAGTAGCTAAAATAAGCTATTACAGTCCTTACTCTATGAATGAAATAGATTTTAAATTTTTAGATGCACTAAACAAACTTTTACTTGTGTTGGGCGTTGGAGCAGTTGTAGTTGCAGGAATTTCAGGATATTTTCTTGCAAAATATATTTTAAACCCTATTGAAAAGGTTACAGATACAACCAGAAAAATTTCAGAGGGAAACTACAACATAGAAATGAAAAACAACATAAAAACAAAGGAATTGTTGGAGTTGAAAAATGCTGTAAATCAAATGGCTTATAACTTGAAAAATCAAGAAATGCTTAGAAAAAGGTTGGTTACAGATGTTGCTCACGAACTGAGGACACCTCTTACTAATGTAATGTCCCACATTGAGTTAATGGCTGACGGAATATGGGAGGCAAGTCCAGAAAGATTGGAAATATGTAGTAGTGAACTTGGTCGCATTTCAGAGATAATAAAAAATTTAGAAAAATTACAGCAAATAGAAAATGAAAATATGGATTTGTGCTGTGAAAATGTGTATTTAATAGATTTAATAGAACAATGCAATAAGGCTTTTGAAAGTAAGATGAAAGAAAAAGATATTAGCTGTACAGTAGAGGGAGAAAGTACCATAGCTTGTGTGGATATTTCAAAATTTACACAGGTACTTCACAATTTGCTTTCAAATAGCATAAAGTACACAGAAAATGGTGGCAAAATAATATGGGAAGTGTACGAAAAGGGAAATAATAAGGTCATAACCATTACTGATACTGGTATTGGCATTGATGAGAACGATATTCCTTTTATATTTGAACGATTTTACAGAACTGACATATCAAGACAGAGGAAAACCGGTGGTTCAGGTATAGGGCTTACCATTGTCAAGTCTATTGTGAAAGCTCACAATGGAAAAATTGAAGTTGAAAGTAAAAAAGGTAAAGGCAGTAAATTTACAATAACTTTATAGGAAGACACCTGTTTTGTTAAGACAATAAAACAGGTGTTTTTGCGTAAATAGGCTCTCTTAATAATTATTTCATAGCTTTTTAATTTTGTATGTGTTATAATTAAAGTGATAATTAATGGTTTTTTAGTATAGGAGATATATATGGCAACGAAAATTAGTTTTGTGTCACTTGGCTGTGACAAAAATCTTATTGATAGTGAAATAATGCTTGGCTTAATTGATGAAAAGGGTTATATAATTACACCTAATGATTCAGAGGCTGATGTTATTATTATTAATAGCTGTGGCTTTATATTAGACGCCAATCAGGAGACTATTGACAAGGTTCTTGAAATGGCAGACTATAAGGCAAATGGCAACTGCAAGGCACTTATTGTAACAGGCTGTATGGCACAGAGATATAAAGATGAAATTTTTGAATCTCTCCCAGAAGTTGATGCCGTAGTTGGTACTGGGGACTTTGAAAACATTGGTGCTGTAATTGACAGACTTTTAAATGGCGAAAAGAAGGTTCAGTTGGTTACTGATATTAACCACCTTTTAAATGAAAACAACAGCTACAAGAGAATGGTTACTACAACTGGTGGCTTTAGCTATTTAAAGATTGCAGAGGGTTGCGACAATAGATGTACTTACTGTACAATACCTTCTCTTAGAGGTAAGTACCGTTCAAGAAATATTGAAAGTCTTGTAAAAGAGGCTGAAATATTAGCAGATAAGGGCGTCAGAGAGCTTATACTTATTGCTCAGGATACTTCTCTTTATGGCAAGGATTTATACGGCGAACAGAAGTTACATGTTTTATTGCAGGAAATAAGCAAAATTGAAGACATAAAGTGGATTAGAATTTTATACTGTTATCCTGAAAATGTATATGATGAACTTATTGATGAAATGGCATCAAATCCTAAGGTACTTCACTATTTAGATATGCCTGTTCAGCACACTAATGACAGAATATTAAAGTTAATGGGCAGAAGAAGTACAGGAGATAAAATTAAGGATACTGTAAACAGACTTAGAGCAAAAATGCCAGATATGTGTATCAGAACTACACTTATTACAGGTTTCCCAACTGAAACACAGGAAGAATTTGAAAGTGTTATTGACTTTATGAAAGAAGTTAAGTTCGATAGACTTGGTGTTTTCACCTATTCTCCAGAAGAAGGTACTCCAGCCTGTAGAATGGACGGTCAGATAGACGAAGAAATAAAGGCTCAGAGAAAAGAGTCTATTATGGAGGCTCAAATGGAAATTTCTGCCGAATTAGGACAGAAGTTTGTGGGCAAAACTCTTGAAGTTATCGTTGAGGGTAAAATTGAAGATGAAGACGATTTATACTGTGGTAGAAGTTTCAGAGATTGCTATGAAATAGACGGCTTTGTTTTCTTTAAGAGCAGTGAAGAACTTATTGCAGGAGATTTCTATAACATCAAGATTACTTCTGCAGGAGATTATGACTTAATTGGTGAGAGGGTGGAATAAATGAATTTACCTAATAAGTTGACTATGGCAAGAATTATAATGATACCTATTTTCCTTGTGCTTTTGCTTTGCCCATTAGGCTTAGACAAGCAGGTTGCAAGATATATTGCTACAGGTATATTCTGTATTGCCTCTATTACAGATTGTTTAGACGGCTATATTGCTAGAAAATACAATCTTGTAACAAATTTTGGAAAGTTTATGGACCCATTGGCTGACAAGCTTTTGGTTTCATCAGCTATGATTGCCCTTATTGGTATGAACGATGCAGTTGTACCTTTAAGTAGCGTTGTTGTTATTATAATTATTGCAAGAGAATTTATGATAACAGGTTTTAGAACTCTTGCAGTAGAACAGAACATTGTAATTGCTGCTGGTTTTTGGGGAAAGTTAAAGACTATATGTCAAATGTTTATGATTATATTCTTGCTTTTAAACTTTAATAACAGCGTTACTATTGTGATTTCACATATTCTTATTTGGGCAAGTCTTATATTAGCTATTGTTTCAGCTGTTGATTATATTGTAAATAACAAGCAGGTTTTGAAGTAAAATAGATTTAATTAAGGGTACAGGGCAAATGCTTAAAAAGTGCAGGTGATATATATGAGGGGTAAGGTCATTACATCGGCATTACTTACAGTTGTGTTAAGCTGTAGTAGTGTGTATGGTTCCGAAGCCTTTGATAATATGAGTACAAGCGAGCAGGCTCAAACTGCTGGTGCTTATATAGAGGAAATTATAAAGGATATACAAAACAACTACTACGGTGGAAATGTTACAACAGACCAGTTGGTTCAGGCTGCTATAAAGGGTATGACAGGTCAGCTTGATGAGTATAGTCAGTATATTGACATTGATGAATATAATGCCATAAAAGCTGATTCAGCATCTACACACTATGCTCCTGATTTTAAATGTGAGTTTAACGACAATGGCTATCCTATTATAAAGGAAATAAGTAGAAACTCAGTTGCCTATAAACAGGGATTAAGAGAGGGCGATGAAATAAGGGAAATAAGCAACATTAGTGCTTATGGTATTGGCGTAGACGAATACCAGACTCTTGTTACAAAGACCTCCAGTTCTACAGTTTCTATGAAGATTGCTAGTACAGGTGCTATTAAGAAAATGGACATAAAACTTACTAGGGTTGATAATAGTTCTGTAGAGGTTGTAGCCATGTCAAAGCTAAGTGGTAAAAATCAGAACTATGATGACAGGACTATAGGCTATGTAAAGGTAAAGGAATTTACTGAAAATGTAGGAAGTGAATTTCAACAGGCTGTTGTTAAGTTGCAGGCATCAGGTGCAAAAAAACTTATTATTGATTTAAGAGGAAATACTGGTGGCTATGTAGATGCAGCTATTGCTATGGCGAAGCAAATTGTGCCAGAGGGTGTTATTATTTCTACTAAGGATAAACAGGGCAAAGAAACTGTTTACAAATCTGATTTAAAGGTAAGACCTTTTGAAAAGTATGTTATTTTGGTAGATAATAACACAGCATCAGCAGCAGAAATTGTGGCATCGGCTATGCAGGATAGCGGTGTTGCTAAAATTGTAGGCGAAAAGACATTTGGTAAAGGTATTATGCAAAGTGTTACTGCCTATGAGGGTCTTGGTGTTCTGAAAATGACTACACAGGAATATACTACAAGATTAGGTCGAATAATAAATGGCATAGGTATTACGCCAGATATATCTATTGACAGACTAAAGTTTGTGTCAGAAACAGATACATTGGATAGTAAAAATGTAGAGTCAGCTGTAAAGTTTTTAGGCTATAAAATAGATAAAGAAAATACAGTTGCAAAGGACTTAGGTATGTATCAGCTGGAAATGGGATTGCCAGTAACCTATGTTTTGGATAAAGCTACAGTAAGTGCAATTAATTTGGAAATATATAACGATATGATAAATAATGACAGAGCACTTACTGCTGGATATTTGAGTTTATTGTCATAACCATATTGACAATGAACGCACAAGTGAGATATAATAAAACTTAATGTAGGAAAAGAGAATATTAATTGGGTTTTAGTCAAATGATGTAGAAACAGTATATTTTTGCTCTATGATTTTGTCAGACAAAGTGCCTAGACAATGAAGTACATTATTTAAACTTGATTTTCCTTTTTCTAAAAAGAAACAGATATAAAGATAGAGCTTAATAATAACATTATGAGGTGCGTAAAATGAAGTACATTTTTGTTACAGGTGGCGTGTGTTCCGGTCTTGGAAAGGGTATTACAGCTGCCTCTTTAGGTCGTTTATTAAAAGCAAGAGGGTATAAGGTAACAATTCAGAAGTTTGACCCTTATATCAATATTGACCCAGGTACAATGAGTCCTTACCAGCACGGTGAAGTTTTCGTTACTGATGATGGTGCAGAAACTGACTTAGACTTAGGTCATTATGAAAGATTTATTGATGAAAGTCTTACAGTAAATAATAACATTACAACAGGTAAGATTTACTGGTCTGTATTAAATAAGGAACGTAAGGGCGAATATCTCGGTGGTACAGTACAGACTATTCCTCACATTACAAACGCTATTATTGACAAGGTATACGCAGCAGGTAAGGCTACAGATGCAGACTTTGTTATTACTGAAATTGGTGGTACTGTAGGCGATATTGAAAGTGAACCATTTATCGAAGCTATCCGTCAGGTAGGTAGAGATAAGGGTAAGGAAAATGTACTTTTCATTCATGTTGCACTTATTGTATACCTTGCTATGAGTAAGGAATTAAAGACTAAGCCAGCACAGCACAGCGTTAAGCAGCTTTTAAGTCAGGGTATTCAGCCAGATATTCTTGTATGCAGAACAGAATATCCTCTTGGCGAATCAGAAAAGGCTAAGCTTGCTCGTTTCTGTGGTGTTGATGATGAATGTATCATCGAAAACGCTGACTGTTCATCACTTTACGAAGTACCTCTTATGCTTGAAGAACAGAATATTGCAGATGTTGTTTGCAAGAAACTTGGTATGCCTTGTGGCAAGCCGGACTTAACTGATTGGATTGATGTTGTAAACAGAGAAAGAGCATTATCTAAGAAGGTTGAAATCGCTATTGTTGGTAAGTATGTAGAACTTCACGATGCGTACCTTTCTATAGTAGAAAGTCTTCATCACGCAGGTATCCACAGCGGTGCTAATGTAAGTATCCGTTGGGTAAATTCTGAAGATGTTGAAGAAACTGGTGTTGAAAAGGCATTAGCAGGTATTGACGGTATTATTGTTCCTGGTGGTTTCGGTACTAGAGGTGTTGAAGGTAAGATAATGGCTGTTCAGTATGCTAGAGAAAACAAAATTCCTTTCCTTGGCATTTGCTTAGGTATGCACTGTACAGTAATTGAATTTGCTAGAAATGTACTTGGTCTTAAAGATGCAAATACATCAGAAATCAATGAAAATACTCCAGACCCAGTAATTGATATTATGCCAGACCAGAAGAACATTGATAACCTTGGTGGTACAATGCGTCTTGGGGCTTATCCTTGTAAGTTGGCTGAAAATACTTGGTCAAGAGAACTCTATGGTGATGCTGAAATAAGTGAAAGACATCGTCATAGATATGAATTTAACAACAGCTACAGAGAGGCTATGACAAAGGCAGGTCTTGTATTTGCCGGTACATCTCCTGATGACAGACTTGTTGAAATCGTTGAACTTCCAAAGGATGTACACCCTTACTTTGTAAGTGTTCAGTTCCACCCAGAGTTCAAGAGCAGACCTAACAGACCTCATCCATTATTCAAGGGTCTTGTAACTGCTGCAGCAAAGAATAAATAATAAAATAATTGATATATTTGACTCCCTCAAGTGAAAACTTGGGGGAGTTTTTTCTATATATATGATAAATGTATATATATGTTCTATTTCGTTACCTCGTATATTGTTTTCGCTAATCTGTCAATAGAGTTATTTATTTCTTCCACAGTATTTGTTTGTGCCCCTAATTCAATAAGCATACTTTTATCTTTCATATGGAGGGAATATCTATAGGCATTTAAATATATTTTTCTGGTTAAATTGGGATAGAGTTCATTCATTTTTTGTTGCATACGAAAACTTAGGGCAAGGTTTGTTTTTATGTATGGGTTTGAAAGCCCTGGTATGTTTTGTAGTTTGCCATTGGTTTGTTTTTTACAAAGACCATTAAAAAACATTACCTTTGCACATTGTTGACCATTGTCAGTTGTCACTAAATGGAGATTTGGATTTACACCATCTCTATGTAGGTCTATTACTAATTCTATAGAGGGATTTTCAGCAAGAACTTTTTTAATAACTGGTTCAGCTCTTTCATACGCTCCGTCACGCTGTACTTTACCATTTACAGTGTCAAAGCTGTCTGTAATGTGCAGGCATTTAATACCGTACTTTTCCTCAAGGTCTTTAGCCAATCTATTGCCAGCACCTATTATACCATCAGACATATCTTTGCTGTCGGCAAACATTTCGTGGGCATGGGTATGAAAAATAAGAATAGTTGGCTTTTTTCCGGCATGTATTTTTAAATCAGTAGATAAAAAGGAATTTACATCAAATAAATCTGAAGTCATACCAGTCTTTTTATCTACGGCATAATAGTTCTGTCTTAATGTAGATAAATTTTGTAAAGCAGATACATTTGTAATAGGGGAGGGTGTTTCCTGTAGAGTTTCTTCAGTAACTAATGATGAATCTCCTATTTCAAGAAAAGAAACATCGTGGGCAACAGTTACATTATACTTTTTATGACCAGTAAGAAATATGGCACAGGTCAAAAATATAAGAATGAAAAGCTTTTTCTTCATATTATTGAAACCTCTTTTTCATTAAAATATGAATATTTTGTAAACAAAACAAGAATGGATTACATATTTAAGAATTTAAGCTATAAAAAATCCGTATTTCACTACATTATATATAGTAGATACTCTCTATTATATTAGTGTAAAGATGGCAATATGCCTATAATACAAATTGGCAAAAAAATCTAGTAAATGGCAATAATACATAAAATTTGATAATGGGTAAAAAAAGGTACAATACTGTTGTTAAAGTGAACAAAGACAATACTTAAGAATTGTTTAAAATATGGAAAAATTTTTATTAACAATTAATTCATTGACACTTTTATTGCAAAGTGGTAAATTAATTAGTATCAGCGTGAGTACCTATATGTATCTTGTATGTTGATAATCGCTGTGATTTGTAACGGGGGCTTTCAAGGTATAATATATGTATAGTATTTATGCAAAATATAAACTTTATGTGTTTAAAGGGAGGAAAAAGTTTATGAAAAAAGGTTTGTCCAAATTCATAAGCACAGTGTTAGCTGCTTGTATGATTACAACAGGCGTTGCTGTAGTACCTTTTGCTACTACTCCAGCTACTGTATATGCAGCAAGCGGAATTTCAGTCACAGAAAGTAAAGGCTGGCTTGAAAGTGCTTACATTGAATGGTCTGTTAGTGATTCATCTTACACAGGCTATAATGCTTATGTTAAGAAGTCAAGCGATTCTAGCTGGACACAGCTTGACGACCCACTTATCAGAAGATATTCTGATTGTTGGAGAGCAGACGCTGTAGGTCTTGCTGCTGGTACATACGATATGAAGGTTGTACCAATGAAGAATGGCAGTGAAGTAACAGCTGATGCTATTACTGCAACTGGTTTAACCGTTCAGGCTCACGATAGAGCCGGTGCTGCATTCTCACCAAAGTCTACTTACAAGGGTGCTGGTGCTTACAATGCAGACGGTACATTAAAGGCTGGTGCTAAGGTTATTTATGTTACACCTGCTACTGCTAAAACTGTAAAGGCTACTGTAGGTGGTGCAGAACACACTGGTTTACAGGATATCATTTATGGTTTACAGAAGGGTACAGAAACTTCTCCTATTGATATTCGTATTGTAGGTATGATTAATGCAGACGATATGGATTCATTTGGCTCTAGTGCAGAAGGTATTCAGATTAAGGGTAAGAATGCTTATTCAAACCTTAACTGTACTATTGAAGGTATTGGTGAAGACTCAGGTATCCATGGTTTCGGTATGCTTATCAGAAATGCTGGTAACCTTGAATTAAGAAATTTTGCAGTTATGGCTTGTTTAGATGACTCAGTTTCTCTTGACACAGGCAACTGTAATGTATGGGTTCATAACCTTGATTTATTCTATGGTCAGACTGGTGGCGACGCTGACCAGGCAAAGGGTGATGGTACTGTAGATGTTAAGGGTAAGTCAACTTATGTAACAATTTCTTACAACCATTTCTTTGATAATGGTAAGTCATCACTTTGTGGTATGAAGAGTGAAGTAACTTCTTCATTAATTACATATCACCACAACTGGTTCGACCACTCTGATTCAAGACATCCAAGAATCAGAACAATGTCTGTACATATTTACAACAACTACTTTGATGGTAATGCAAAGTATGGTGTTGGTGTAACAATGGGTGCTTCTGCTTTCGTTGAAGCAAACTACTTCAGAAATGTTTCTAAGCCAATGATGAGTTCTGGTCAGGGTTCTGATGCTTTAGGTCAGGGTACATTCTCTGGTGAAAACGGTGGTATCATTAAGGCATACAACAACAAAATGGTAAATGAAAACAGAGTATTCAGCTACTATACTCAGAATAGCCCAGCTTCAACAGGCTATGATGCTTATGAAGTAACTAGCAGAACTGCACAGGTTCCTTCAAGCGAAACAACTGAAAAGGGTGGCACTACTTACAACAACTTCGATACAGATGCTAACTTTGGTATCAATGTATCAGATGCACAGGTTGATGACCCAGCTGATGTACCTGCAAAGGTTACAACTTATGCTGGTCGTGTAAACGGTGGTGACTTCAAGTGGACATTTGATAATTCTACTGAAGATGAAAACTACTCTGTAATTACAGCTCTTAAAACTGCTGTTGTAAACTACAAGACTACTATTCAGTCTATTGGTGGTAACGGTACAGGTGCTACTGACCCAACTACAAGTGCTACAACAGAAACAACTACAAACAAAGATGGTTCAACTGAAACTACAACTAACAGTCAGGAATCTTCAACAGAAGGTACAACTACTGCTCCAGTTGAAGGTGCTCAGGTTCATAACTTTACATTAAACGGTACTAGCAGTTCTTTCTATACTATTACTGGTACATTAACATCTAGCTATGGTTCTGTAAACTACAATGGCTTAACACTTACTAAGGCATTAAAGATGGAATCTAAGACAGCTGTTAACTTCGACCCAGATGGTGTTGCTGGTACATTAACAATTGTTACTAACCCTCAGTATAGTGGTACTATTGAATTAAACGATAAGGCAATTACAATAGGTTCTGATGGTGTTGCAACAATTAGCTTAGACGGTTCTCAGTCTTACTCAATCACTAAGGGTAGTGGTTCAAACTACATCTTCTACATTGCATACACTCCAAACGGTAGTACACCTACAGTAATCAAGGGTGATGCTGATGATAGCGGTAAAGTTGACGCAGCTGATGTTACAATGATTATGGATTTTGCAGTTGGCAAGATTTCAGCTGTAACAAATGCTACAAACGCCGATGTAACAGGTGACAAGACTGTTGATGTTGACGATGCTTACAAGATTAGCCAGTTCTTAAATGGCTTAATCAAGTCTTTATAATTCGACATAAGTCGTGAAACTTTTTCCTCTCCTGCCTATGGCAGGGGAGATACTTCTAAATTTAAAAGGAGGAAATAAAAACATGATAAAATGTTTTAAGAAAGCTATCAGTAGCGTACTTGCAGCAGCTATGCTTGCAACAAGCTTTACTGCTATGCCTATAAACACTTTTGCAGCTACATCTTTTAGTACTGCAGGTGGTTGGTTTGAAACACTTTATGCTGAATGGTCTGGTAATAAGAGTGATGTTACAGGCGTTAGCTATAGTGGTACAGCAAGTGGTTCACTTACTGGCGATGATTTAACTTACCTTGTAAGACAGGACGGTTCTAATGTAAGATTAGATATTCCTGGTTTAAAGGCAGGTACATATAACTTAACTGTTACAACAAATAGTGGTACAATCACTAAGGAAAACATTAAGGTATATGAATATGATAGAAGTGGTTACGCTCACTATGATGCTCATAAGGAAGGCGTAACTGGTATTGGTGCATACAATGATGACGGTACATTAAAGTCTAATGCTGTTGTTGTTTATGTAACAGAAGAAAACAAGAATACAGTACAGCTTCCTGGTTACACTGGTAGCCAGTATCCAGCTGGTATTGGTAATATCCTTAACTACAAGTCAGAAGATGCCAACGGTGTAACTGGTGGTGGCAAGATTGATATTGTTCAGCAGCTAAGAGCAGAAGGTATCCCTCTTGATGTAAGATTTGTTGGTACAGTTAGAGGTGGTGACTCTAACACAAGCAATAACCCACCAGCAGAAAATATCAAGGGTCTTACTGGCTACAATACTACTACAAACGGTGGTACTAAGGGCGATAACGGTATGATGATTAGAGTATACAAGTCATCAAATGTAACAATTGAAGGTATTGGTGATGACGCAACTCTTGATGGTTGGGGTATTCAGATTATCAGCCAGACAGGTTATACAAGTCAGAGCTTTGAATTCAGAAACCTTAACTTCACAAATACTCCTGAAGATGCTATCGGTCTTGAAGGTACTTGTGCTATTTCTTCATCTCCACAGACTAAGGAATGGTTCGAAAGCAACGGTTATGCACCAATTAAGTTTAGTTGGGTACATAACAATACATTCCATCAAGGTTTCTGTAAGAACCCTGCCGAATCAGATAAGGCAGAAGGTGATGGTTCTTGTGACTGGAAGCGTGGCTATGGTTACACAATGGCTTATAACCATTATATAAACAACCATAAGACAAACCTTATTGGTTCTTCAAGTTCTAGTATTCAGTATGATGCTTCACTTCATCACAACTGGTACGAAAAGGTTGAATCAAGACAGCCATTATCAAGACAGGCTAACATCCACATTTACAATACATACTTTGACGGTGCTACTTCTTATGCTATTTCTCCAAGAGCTCATGCTTACATTTTCTCTGAAGGTAACTACTTCGGTGCTTGTAAGAACCCTGTAGACTCAGCAAAAGAAGGTTCTGCAACTGTTAAGTCTTATAATGATAGCTTTGCAGGTTGTAACGGTGCAAATGCTGCACAGCAGGTTAAAAACAAGACTGATAAGGTAAGCGACAGCAGTGGCAACCCTTATGCAGGTTTTGAAACTGGTAGCGATATGTATGAATATACAGCTACTTCACCTATTCAGGCAAAGGCAGACTGTCTTAACCTTGCAGGTGTTATGAAGACTGCATCTGAAATCAATATGGAACCTACTCCAGAGCCTATTGTATCTGAAAATCCAGATGCTTTAACTCTTCCATATGAAGTTAACTTTACTACTCCAAGTAATGCAAATTACTGGACAACAAAGACTAGTGAAACTAATTTAGCAGCTAATTCACAGTATAATATAAGCAATGCTTTAGTTACTCCTGCTGCTAAAATTACTAATACTGCAACAACTATGAAGATTAGAGATAACGGTGTTATCTTTAAGGTAAATAAAGCTGCTGATGTTACATTTACAGCAGGCTCATCAAGTGCTTACGGTATCGAACTTTACGATGCTTATGGCGAACTTAAACTCTATGTTGCTGGTGGTAAGACAGCTACTGTTTCTAACATTCCAGCAGGTGTTTATGTAATTAAGTCTGGTAACACTCAGAAGGATGGTTACCTTGAAAACTTAAAGATTGTTGCTAATGACCCTAATGCTCCAACAGTAACAGAAACTACAACAGAAGCTACAACAAAGGCTAATACTGGTGATGATGGTACTACAGAAACTACTACATCAGCACCTGTTGTTGATGACGGTTATGTATGGCATGATGATGGTGTAGATGCAAGTGGTAACGATGTTGCTGCTGCAAATTCTAACATCTTCAATATTAGTGGTAATGATACAACAAATAAGTATACTTATAACGGTGTAACTTATAATGGTGGTATTAAGATGGAATCATCTACTAACATTACAGTTAATGCCCCAGCAGATGGTGCATTAAAGTTAGTATTAAGTGCAGCTGGTTCAAGAACTATCAAGATTGATGGCGAAGAACAAGATGTAGTTGATGGTCTTAATGTATTTGATTTAACAGCTGGTACTCATACAATTACTAAGGGTACAACTAATGTTTATGTTTATGTAATGAGCTATGCAGTTGATGGTGGCGACACAACAGTTACTACAACAACTGAAACAACTACAGAAGCTACAACTAAGGAAACAACTACAAAGGATACAGAAGCTACAACTAAGGAAACAACAGAAGCTACAACAGCTGCTCCAGTTGATGGTGTAAATGTTGTTGTTGGCAATGCAATGGTTAAGAATGGTTCTGCTGTTACAGTTCCTGTTAAGTTGACAGGTATGACTGATTTAGCAGACTTCAACATTACATTAACTTATGATGCAGCTGCTCTTACAGCTACTAAGGTTGAAAACGGCGACATAATCAATGACAGTATGGCTACAATTAACAGCAACATTACTGACGGTTCAGTAAGAATTGCTGGTATCAACCCTGCTGATAAAATTAACGCAGACGGTACAGTTCTTGTAAAAGTAACATTTACAGCAAACAAGGAAGGTGCAACTCCTGTTGCAATTACTGTAAATACATTAAAGGGTGCTAACCTTGCAGTTGCAAACTACACTACTTCTAATGGTACAGTAACAGTTACAGCAAACGGTGGTTCAGTTGAAACTTCAACAGAAACAACTACTACTGAAACAGATTCTACTACAGAAGCAACTACTGTTGATTACTCTGCTAAGGGTGATGTAAACAAAGACGGTAAGATTAATGAAAAGGATGCAGCCCTTATCTTGAAGTTTATTCAGGGTATCAAGGACGAAACATTCTATGATGAAGCTGCAGCAGATGCAAATGGCGACGGTGTAATCAATGCACTTGATGCTACTTGGGTATTAAACCACAAGGGTAACACTTCTAAGCCATCTACACCTGAAACTAAGACTTATACATTGACAGGTACTGATATTAATGCTACTTCTGGCACTGCTCTTACAGCAGACACAAATGTTGGTACAGAAAATATGTTCCTTGCAAAGACTGGCGTTAAGAATGCAAGTGGTTCAGTTCAGATTAGTGGTTCTAAGACAGTTCAGTTCAAACTTACTTCTGATGGTACAGTTGCATTAACAAATGCTATTTCTTCAGGTGCATATGCTAGACAGGTAGCGATTGTTAACTCAAATGGAGCTACAGTTGCAACTTTAAATGTTGAAAATAAGAATGGTGCTAAGAACAATTTAAGTGCTACTTCACTTGTAGCAGGTACTTACACAATTAAGGGTGTAAATGTTGATTCAAGTGATAAATCTACAAGCGGTAGTCTTAATTCTTCTGTAAACATTGGTACAATTACAGTAACAGGTACTCTTGAACAGGTTTCTGCAGAAGCAACAACAAAGGCTACTACAACAACAGAAACTACTACAGAAACAACAACAAAGGCTACTACAACAACAGAAGCTACAACAACTACTACTGAAGCTACTACAGAAACAACAACAGTAACTCCAGCAGGCGACATCGTAGCAACAATCAATGCAAGTGATTTAACAGCTGGCGATATTACAGCTAACACAGTAAGTGGTCAGTTCAAGCTTATTGCAGATGCAACAAACAAGTTAACAATTGAAGCAAACAGCAAGAGCTTAGATGGTTATGAATTTACTCAGAGATTAAAGACAAACGGTACTGGTGCAGTTGATAAGAGAGCAATCTCATTCACAACAACTGGTGCAGGTAATGTAATCTTCTATGCAATGAGTGGTAGTAACAAGGAAGACAGACCAGTAAACTTACTTAATGCAGAAGGTGCAACAGTAGGTACAGTAACAGTATCAGGTACAACATTTGCTAAGTACACAATTGCAATTCCAAGTGCAGGTACATACTACTTAGTATCAGGTAAGAGTGGTATTAACTTCTACTTAATTGGTACTGATGTAGCATTAGCAGACCAGAAAGCAGATGCAACAACTGTTACAACTACAACAACTGAAACTTCAACAGAGGCTACAACAGTTACAACAACTACAAAGGCTGACGATACAACAGAAACTACTACTACAGCACCAGCTGACAAGGCATTTGCTGTAAGTGGTGACAGCTGGTCAGCTGAAAACGATAGCGTACCAACTTGGTTAAATGGTGGTAAGCTTACAACTGCAACAAACAGCAGTAGTTACACAGCTTTCGCAGCAGAAAGTGCTAATGGTACTGTATTTACAAAGACTGTAAATGTAGCAGCTGATAGTTCAATTACTATTGATGTTGCTGATGCTTTAACAGCAAGCGTATTCATCGCTGGTAACAACAACGCAGCAAACAAGGGTGTAATTAAGGCTACATTTACTGACGAAAGTGGTACTGTAACAGATATTACTCCAGCAGATGCTAACCTTGGTGGCAGAAAGACTGCAACAACAGCTTTCGAACTTGTTGCAACTGGCAAGGGTACAATTACAGTAACTCCAGATTATAACTCATTATTATACAAGGTTACTGTTAAGTAATAAGATTTTATAGCAAAATTAGTTGATTTGGGCGAGGGTTTATAGCAAGAATAAATGAATACACAAAATATTCACAAAAAAATTGTATAAACCCTTGCAATTTTAATAAGAAAAGGGTATACTTTTATAAAGGAAATTTTTTCTAAAGGTGAGGAAAATGTTTCTATTATAAAAGAAGGAGGTTAATTATGAAATTCAGAAGTTTATTATGCTCTGTATTAGCTTCTACTATGGTTATTGGCTCTTGTGTTTGTGCTAATGCCGCTACATTTACAGCAGGTAGTGAAAATGCTACAGCAGGTAATGTAGTATCAGTACCTATTACTGTTGCTCCAAGTGCTGGAGAAACATCTACAGATGTGAACGCCTATGCTATAGCTATTAGCTATGATTCATCTGTGCTCACACCAGTGGTAAAGGGAACTGACGAAGTAGGCGACAACACTTATGCAACTGTTGGTGACAGCTTTAATAGTGGCGTGCTTACAGCTGATTTAAAAGATAATGAAACAGGCAATGATGAAGTTCTTATAGGTTGGGCTGCAGCTTCACCTGTTAATGTAACTGAAGCAAGTACTCTTGCAACTGTAGATTTTACAGTTAATGCAAATGCTACTGGTTCTACTGATGTAAAAGTTGCTGTTGCTCAGGTAGCTAATTCTGATTCAGCTTTAGCTGATAAAAGTACAATCGAAGCTGCTGCTGGTACTGTAACTGTTGATACAGCTACAAAGGTTGTTTATGGTGATGTAGATGCTAATGGTGCAATTGAAGCAAAGGATGTAACTTTAGTTTCTAAGTATGTAGCCGGTTTAACTACTTTTACAGACACTCAGATAAAGGCAGCTGATGTAGATGGCAATAGTAGTATAGAGGCAAAGGATGCAACTTTAATTGCTAAGTATGTAGCCGGTCTTATTTCTACATTCCCAGTAGAAGAGTAATAATTGTTTATTTGTAGAGGAGATATAGAAGTATGAAATTAAAGAGAGTTTTAAGTGTGTGCTTGGCAGCTGCTACAGTAGCAACTTGCTCATCTGTTGTTTCAGCAGCAGATAATGGCTTTGCAGTTCGCACACCTATTAATTTAGCAACAGGCGAAGAAGTTACAGATACTTTAACAGCTGGTGATGTTCTCGCTATTCCTGTAGATGTATTTTCATCAACAGGTGGTATTGATTCACTTACATTTGATGTAAACTTTACAGATGTTTTAAGTATCGGTTATGCTGATACTGACCTTTCAGATGACCAGTATGCTAATCTTGAAAGTTTAGGTGAAATCATTACTGAAGATGACGGTACAGATGTTGTTGTAAAGAATATTTACAAGGCTGGTCGTAAGAAGACATATCCAGGTTCTTGGACAATTAATCCTAACTATGTTAAGGATGGCGTTAGATGTGTAAGAGCCGTTTGGGCTAATGCATTAACTATTAGCACTACTGACGATCCAGAAGCATATATCGTTTGTTCAGTAACAAAGGACGTTACTGCTGATGAATTAAATACAGCACTTACTGGTTCATCTAGTGAAGTTATTTCTTTCAGTGATATTGATGGTAACATGGAAGACCATGCTCTTAAGGCTGCCCCAGCAAAGATTAACGCTACTCAGGGTGCTTTCAAGGTTGTTCTTGATGCTGATGCACTTCCAGCAGGTAACTGGGTACAGGGCTTATATGCTCAGGTAGGTTCTACTAAGCAGGAAATTACAGCTTGTGTACATGCTGATGGTACTACAACTTATGAATTCCCAGTAAGAGTTAACTCTGCAACTGGTGCAACTAATGCTATTGATGTTGATATTTATGCAACTACTACTGCTGATGAAGCTGGTGCAACTACTTCTACTGACAAGAAGATTGGTTCAATCAACCTTACTATGGACGGTACAGTAACTAGCTACACTACAGTTGATGGTACAATAGCTAAATAATATAAGGAGGTAGATTGATAATGAAAAAGTACGAAAAACCAGAAATTAAAATCGCTTCCTTTGATAGCGAAAATGTAGTTTCTACAAGTGCAGGTGTAAACCTTACTAAGTTCAACACTACAAACAAGTATACATCTATCGAATTCTAATAAATTGAATTTTGATGAAACTTTAATAAAGAGCCTAATTTATTTAGGCTCTTTTCTTATATTAATATTGAATCGGAAAGATAAATTAGGAGGTATAATATGAAAAAGTTATTGGCTGTTTTTATGGCTGTTATGGCTCTTAGTGTAAATGCTTTTGCAGCAACAGAGGTAAATGTTGTTGTGGATAAAACCCCAGTAGAACAAAAGGGCGTTATTGTAGATAATAGAACTCTTGTGCCTGTTCGTGGCGTGTTTGAAAAAATGGGATATACTGCTGAATATGATGCTGAAACAAAGACTGCTACTCTCAAAAAGGGTAGTGATGTTTTAAAGTTTACAGCAGGAGAAAACTATTTTACATACAATGATAAGAAAATAGAAACAGAAGTACCTCAGCAGATTATTGAGGGCAGATTTATGTTGCCTTTAAGAGCTATCGAAAGTGTAGAATTTGTTGGTATTAAGTGGGACGGCGAAACAAAGACTGCAAGTATTACACACCCATTCTCTGTTGTGCCAATTACAGTAGAGGAAGCTGACAAAATGCTTAGTGGCGATGCTACAGATATAAATTTAGACTAATTTAGAGAGCCTATCATTTGATAGGTTCTTTTTTGTTGAGAAAAAGGTAAAAGTATGATATAATTCCCAAAGCAAGAGGGACTTCAGCAGTTATACCCCAGTCTTTTATATGTTTAAAAGGTGTGATGCTTATGAAATAAGTGTTATGAATTTAAAATGTATGAAAGGGGGAGTATGTATGCAGGACTTAGAAATAGTTTTATTACTGATACTATTGATAGTTTATTACATAAAAAAATAACTGCCCCGACCGGAAATCTGTGGCAGTTATTTTGCAACAATTTTTGAGTAAGGGGTAACAACTGAGGTTGCTCCCTCTTGTGTTTTAATAATAACACTTTGGAGTATATAAGTCAAGAGCTGGAAAAGGCTCTTTTTTAGTATAAAAATAACTGCCACAGTACTGCAAACCTTGGCAGTTATTTTAATAACGAAATGTTAAGGGGTAACAACAGATGTTGCTCCCTCCTGTGACTTGATAATAACACTTTATAAAATACAAGTCAACATAAAATCGTTTTTATGAGAGCCTATCATTTGATAGGTTCTTTTTTTATTGTATTTGTCATAATATTAAGGGATAAATATTATTTAAGGAAGTGACAATATGTATCCCGAAATATATTCTGCTGTCTATGATTTTGGAATATGCCCTAAGAATATAGTGCGTTGCAAATATTTTTATATTGTTCATACTGACAAGGGCACTTACAGCATTTGCAAGGCAAGGGTCAATACCAACAGAATAATGGAAATTTACAGATTAAAGGAACAATTATGGACAAAAGGTTTTAGGGCTTTTGACAGATATTTACCGGCAAAAAGTGGATTACCTTATGTAGAGAGAGATAGTGATGTGTATATCCTTTCGCCTTTTAAGGGAGCCAACGAACTGGACTTCCTTAATAATGCTCAAGTTGTAAAAGCTATTGAAACCATAGGTAGTATGCAGTATGCCTTGAGCCGAATAGACAGCCAACCAATGGTAAGAGCCGCATCTATTTTAAAGCCTCATCCCTTAGATGAAATGGAAAAGGGGCTTACTACTATGGCAAAGTGTAGAAAAGCAATATCCAATACAAAGACTTTAAAAGATTGGGATATGACTGTACTGAAAGTCTATGACAAGTATTATAGCAAGGCTGAAAAGGCTGTTGAAAGATTACAAAAAAGTACCCTTGAAAAATCCTTTATACACAATAGATTAAAAGAGGGTAATATTCTATTTAACTATGGCAGAATTTCTATTATTGATTGGGATTATATGACAGTTGGCTCGCCTCTTTGGGATTTGGCATTTTTTATAAACAGGTATAAACGCAAAAATGCTTTTTATGCCCATAATAAAGGACTTAACTACCTAAATATGGAGGATATTTTGGGGGCATATAGCAAAAACAACTATTTGACAGATAATCAAATAGAGGACCTTCAAGCTGTCATTGACTATCCTAGACAGTTTATTTCTGTTATTGCAGAAATTTATAGAAAAAGTAGAAAATTTATACCTGTTGGGCTAAAAATGAAATTAAATGAAATGGCTGAACAAGTGGATTTTGAATTATAAAGATATACAAATAATGTATAATGTTTTTTTAAAATATATTTGAATTTCGTATTGATTTGTGGTAGAATGGAGGTTATAAAGGAATAGAGTGTAAATTTTATATATAGCTTTTAATAGTGAATCGGAAAGATAAATCCGATGCCTTGATTTATCAAGGCACAAATTAACGAAGTTAATTTGTTCTGAATAGTGAATCGGAAAGATAAATCCGATGGCTTGTTTTTCAAGCCACAAATTAACAAAGTTAATTTGTTCTTAGTATATACACAAATTTATAACATAAATTGTAGGAGGTACAACAATGGCTGAACAGAAAAATAAAAGTGCCGAACAGCTGTTGTCTGACTTACACCAGAAGCGTCTTGAACAGGCGTTAAACGAATTTAACGCAGATAAAACAAGAATGGCAGTAGGCAGATTATTAGAAGAATATGTTGATGATGGCGGTCAAAGTTATTTTGACGGAGCTCAAAAAGATGCTACACTGTATTTTGTAGACGATGATTATATGGATAAGGTATCTGATGTAGAACCTAAAGACGAAGATAAGCCTAAAAAAGAGAAAAAAGGCGGATTTTTTGCTGGGGCACTCAGTAAGTTAGCTGAAAAAATGAAAACTGAAGAACCTGAAGACTACGAAGACGAATTTCCTGAGGAAGTAGAAGAATATAAGGACGATAAAGATGACGATGTAAACCTTATTGACGGCACAAATAAGGGTTTCGATATGCCAGCACCGGAAGAACTAGAGTCAGTTGCACCTATTGAAGAGGAGGAGGCTGTTCCTCCAGTAAAGCCTAGTATTTTTGATACGGCTAAACTTTCTTCTATGGATTTGAATGATATTGAGGAACGACTTGAAAAGGTTCATTTGAAACCAGCAACTATGAAATTTGCTGACCCAGACGAGGTAATAAAGGAAATATTAGGAGAAACTGAAAAAGAAGAAACACCAGAAAAAACAGAAGAACCTAAGGAAGATATTAAACCTGCTAAGAAAGAAAACAGAAAGATACACAAGAAGAAAGATTCTCTTGATGATATTTCTGTAGACGATATAGGTCTTGGCAATATTGTAAATAAAATTGCCGAAGAAGAAGAATTAAAGAATAAAGAAGAAAAGCCAGAGGAAACTTCAAATATAGAAGAAGTTGAAACTGAGGATAATACAGAGGTATCTGCTGACACAAGTACAGAAGAAAAGACAGAAGATGTACAGGAGATTGAAGAACCTGAAACAGTAAATGAAACTGTTGAAGAAGAACCGGTTCAGGAAGCTACTACTGATGAAGTTGAAGAAACTCCAGAGGTTGAAGATGTTGCAAGTGAGGATACAGAACCTGTAGGAGAAAGCACAATAACTGTTACTTCTGTTCCAGAAGAAAGCATTAACAATGTTGCTGATGAAATGGAAGAACAGGAAAATCATACTCAGGAAGATTATCCAACTAAGTTCAAGGAAAAGAATGATAACAAAAATACTTATGTAGCAGAAAAGACAGTAATATTAGATAAGCCTTTAATAGGTGCTAGTGAGGTTATTTCAGACGATAACCTTACAGCTACTGAAGATAATGAGGCAGAGGAAACTCAGCCTGTATCACAGGAGGATAATGATATGACTAAGGAAGAAGAAGTTCTCAATGCTATTACAACTGAAACAGAGGCAGAGGTAGAAGAAGATGTTATACCTAGTCGCCGCAGACGATTCATTGAGGAAAAGAAGAAAGGCAAGAAAAAGCCAGAAGAACCTGTAGAAGAAGAAATCGATGACGAAGACTTGGAAGAAGACGATTTTGATGATACGGAAGATAAGCCAAAGAAAGGTCTTTTCGGTCTTTTTAAGAAGAAAAAGAAAGAAGACGAAGAAGACGATGACGATTTCGAAGATGATGACGAAGAAATCGAAGATGATGACGAAGAAATCGAAGAAAATGATGAAGAAGCTGAAGACAAGTCTGAACATAATGACAAAACAGAAGATTATGATAAAGACGAGGATTTAGACGAAGAAGACGATGATGAAGATTATGATGACTTTGACGATGAGTACAGAAAAGGCTCAGGTTTAAAGAAGTTCTTCATTGGGGCATTGTTTGTTATTCTTGTAGTTGCAGTAACAGCTCTTGCTGCTATGTGCTATAGCTATAAGTTACAGCTTGATTCTACAAGAGAACAGCTTAATAAAATGGCTGGCAACAATACAGAGGAAACAACAGCTATTGTTGAGGATATAACTAGCGAAATTACAACACAGGCAACTACAGTAGCTACAACAGAGGCAGTAACTGAAAGTGCTACAACAGCTGTTGTAAGTTCTGGAAATAATAATACTCAGGCTGTTCAAATAGTAAATAGTGATGGTACATCATCAAACTTAACAGGAGCAACTGCTTCTGGTACTACATATACAGTTAAGAGTGGAGATACAGGCGAAAAAATTTGTAAGAGTGTTTACGGGGAATATACAAAGGAAAACTGGAGCAAAATTCTTAAAGCAAACAATATGAATGAATCCAGTACCTATCATCCTGGTCAGGAATTGATTATTCCTTAATTTTGGAGGAAATATGGATTATAAAGAAATGACTCTTGTAGAACTTAGAGAACTTGCAAGAGAAAAGGGCATTGGAAGTATTACAAGATATAAAAAGGCAGAACTTATTGATGTACTTGAAAAAGTAGCACCTACTTCTTTGCCTAAAGAAGAAAATAATAATAAAAACAGCGATTATTTAAAGGAATTAGATAGTGGTGTTGTTGGAGAGGGTATCCTTGAGGTACTTACAGAGGGTTACGGCTTTATGAGAGTTGAAAATTACCTCCCTGGTACAAAGGATATTTATGTATCTCCATCTCAGATTAGACGATTTAACCTCAGAACAGGCGATAAGCTTGTAGGTAGACTCAGAAAGCCAAAGGAGAATGAAAAATTCCCTGCTATGCTTTTCCTTACTCATGTAAATGGTGAGCCTACACAGAGCGTAGCAAAGCGTCCTAATTTTGAAGATTTAACACCTATTTTTCCTACAGAAAGACTTAAACTTGAAACAAGTAAAAACGAACTTTCTACAAGAATTATAGATATTATGGCTCCTATTGGTAAGGGTCAGAGAGGTATGATAGTTGCTCCACCTAAGGCTGGTAAAACTGTACTTCTTAAAAAGGTAGCAAATGCTATTACTCAAAATCATCCTGATGTATTTGTAATTGTTCTTCTTATTGACGAAAGACCAGAAGAAGTAACTGATATGCAGAGAAGTATTCAGGGTAATGTTGATGTTATCTATTCTACATTTGATGAACAGCCAGAACACCATAAGAGAGTGGCTGAAATGGTTCTTGAAAGAGCTAAGAGATTGGTTGAACAGAAGAAAGATGTTGTTGTGCTTTTAGACAGTATTACTCGTCTTTCAAGAGCTTACAACCTTACTGTACCATCTAGTGGTCGTACACTTTCTGGTGGTCTTGACCCAGCAGCCCTTTATATGCCAAAGAGATTTTTCGGTGCTGCTCGTAATATTGAAGAAGGCGGTAGCCTTACTGTACTTGCAACTGCCCTTGTGGAAACAGGTTCTAAAATGGACGATGTTATCTTTGAAGAATTTAAGGGTACAGGCAATATGGAACTTGTGTTAGACAGAAAGATGTCTGAAAAACGCATTTTCCCTGCTGTTAATATGGCTAAGTCTGGTACAAGACGCGAGGAATTACTCCTTTCAAAAGACGAATTAGATGCTGTATACTTCCTCAGAAAGTCATTTAGCGGTTCTATGACTAATCAGGAAGTTACTGAACAGGTAATGGACTTATTAGTTAAAACTGACAATAATGAGGATTTTGTGAAAGCTATTCTCAAACTTAGTAACAATAAATAAAAAATACTTGCATTGAGACAAGCGGTGTGATATAATTACTTCGTTATAATGTCGAGGGGATGCCAAAATGTATCCCAATTTTTATGGAGGTGTAAGACATGCAGGAAGCAATTCAGCCAAAGTATTATCAGGCTAAGGTTAAGTGTAACTGTGGTAACGAATTTACAATCGGTTCTACTCAGGAAGAAATCAGAGTTGAAGTTTGTTCTAAGTGCCACCCATTCTATACAGGTAATCAGAAGAACCTTAACGATGCTGGCGGTCGTGTTGAAAAGTTCAACAAGAAGTACGGCAGAAAGTAATTTTCATAAATCAAGACCTATGGTTTGCCATAGGTCTTTTTTTGTGTCAATTCTCAATTTGAAAATATGGAGTTATACACATTTTAGAATAAGTGGAATTGTAAATGTGGATAAATTAAAAATTTTTGATTTTATATAAAAAATGGACTTATACACAATGGAGAATAAAGTTCTCAAGAATTGTGCATAAGTCCACTTTGTTTATATGCTATTTTTTAGTTTTTGTGGAAAGCTGACTCACCTAATTTTAAGCTAGGGTAAGCATTTATATCCATTGTAGCTGTATTGCCTTTCATAAATTCATAGTAACCGGCACTACCAATCATAGCAGCATTATCTGTACACAATATTGGCTTAGGAACATTAAATTCTATGTTATGTTCTTTACAAGCCTGTTCCATAGCTGCTCTTAAATGTTTATTAGCTGATACACCACCAGCAAGGGCAAGTTTATTAAGTCCTAATTCTTTGCAACCTCTCATAGCACGCTCTACAAGAATATCTACAACAGACTGCTGGAAACTGGCTGCAACATCAGCTCGGTTTATATCGTGATTCATCATTTTTTCTTTGTTTAAGTAGTTTAAAACAGCAGATTTTAAGCCACTAAAACTAAAGTCATAGGCATTGTCCTCAAGTTTTGCTCTTGGGAATTTAATTGCATTTGGGTCGCCTTCGCAAGAAAGTTTGTCAATGCCAGGACCACCTGGATAAGGTATACCTAATACTCTGGCAACCTTGTCAAAGGCTTCGCCGGCTGCATCATCACGAGTTTTGCCTAAAATATCGAAGTCATCATAATCCTTAATATGTACTAAGTGAGTATGGCCACCACTTACTATAAGACACATAAAAGGTGGTTCCCAATTAATGTTTTCAATATAGTTAGCCGCAATATGACCTTCAATATGATGTACTGGGACAAGTGGTTTATTAAGAGCAAATGCTAAAGCCTTTGCCTCTGAAAGACCAACAAGTAAAGCACCTACAAGACCTGGACCATAGGTAACAGCAATAGCGTCAACATCTTCTTTTTTAGTATCAGCCTCTAAAAGAGCCTGCTCAATAACATAGTCTATTGCCTCAATATGCTGACGAGATGCTATTTCTGGAACAACACCTCCGTATAATGTATGTGTAGCAATTTGAGAGGCTATAACATTGGATAAAACCTTTCTACCATTTACAACAACGGCAGCAGAAGTTTCGTCACAAGAGCTTTCAATAGCCAGTATTTTAATTTCCTTTTCCAATTATAATCTCTCCTTTAATGACAAATTGTAAAGCATAAATATAAGGAACACTACAAATGCACCAAAAAATAAAAAGTCCGGTACAGTTGTTGTTATGCTATAGGATAAGTGTTCCCATAAGTAAATAAATTGGTTTACTAAAAAGTTTAATTTATCCACAAGCTGTAACAGCATATGTGGATAATGTTCAGTTTTAAGTATATGCACAAGTTCAAAGTAGTTAGTTGTAATTGTGGCTATTATGCCAACAAATGCGGAACAAAGTGCAAAAATCGCAAAACCATAAAATTTTGGTTTATTGTGTATTTTAGTCATAACTGAAACTTCAAAATTTTCTGGAAGCTGGGGAATTTTGTTTATTTTAAGAGAATTATAAAATTCGGTTTGAATTTTGCATACTTTACATTGTTCAGTATGTTCTCTGAAAATTTCTTGTTCCTCTTTTGTCATTTCGTTGTTTAAAAATCTGTCTAAATCAGAACAATCCACTTTTCTTTCCCTCCTTTTCCAATATTTCTTTTAATAACTTACGGCCTCTATAAATTCTGTTCTTTACCATAGAAAGAGGCAAGTCTAAAGCCTCGCTTATTTCTGTATACTTCATACCTTCGTTATGATACATAACAATAGGGGTTAAGTATTTATCAGGCAGAGATAAAAGGGCTTTGTTTATGGCAGAACTACGCTCTTTATCAAGGTAAGTGCTTTCTGCCGATGGTGTTTGGGATAGGTAATACTCGCTGTTTTCAATAGGTACTGTATCTACTTTTCGCTTTCGGCAAAAGTCTATTGTACGGTTTGTAGCAATAGTTATGACCCAAGTTGAAAACTTATGTTTGGGAGAATACCTCCACAAATTATTATATATTTTTACAAATATTTCTTGTGATAAGTCCAGACTTTCTTCGTAATCGCCTAATATCTTATAGACGGTGGCAAAAACCAAGTTTTTATATCGTCTGACAAGCTCTGAAAAACTGTCTTCATCGCCTTTCAAACTTTTCTGAACAAGAGCGTAATCGCTAATATTTTCCATAATACCTCAAGCATTTATTGCTGTTTAATCTTCCTCAAAAAGGAGAGTAACATTCTTTCTGTCTTTTCCAATATGGGTATTTTCAAATATTTCCTTAGCTGATGGTAAAAATTCTTCAGGGAAAGGCATAGCAGGGCTAAAGTGAGTAAGCCACATTTCGTTTACATTAGCTTTTTTAGCAATTTCAGCAGCTTCTGTAAACATCATATGCTTATATTCCTTAGCTTTTTGAATTTTATCCTTTTCGCCGTACATACCCTCGCAAATTAAAAGGTCTGAATTTTCAACAAAGGCTGGAAGTTCCTTTGTAGGTCTAGTGTCTGTACAATATGAAACTTTTATACCTTTTCGTGGAGAGCCAAGAACCATATCAGAAGTGTAAGTTTTGCCTTCAAATTCTACACTTTGCTGTTTCTGGAGAATGCTCCAAAGTTTTTTAGGAATATTGAGAGCATTTGCTTTTTGTACATCAAATCTGCCAACTCGCTTAACCTGAACATTGTAGGCATAGCAAGTAATTTTGTGATTTACTTTAAGGCAGTTTATGTGGAATACACCTATATCTATTGTATCCTGTGGTTCGAGTTCTATAAGTTTTACCTCAAAAGGAAGTTCTGGGCAAATACAACTAAGACCGGCATAAACCTTTTTAAGTCCCTTTGGACCAACAAGGGTAAGGGGTTCTGTACGAGCTGAATTTCCAATAGTCAAAAGAAGTCCTGGCAAACCTGAAATATGGTCTGCGTGGTAGTGAGTAAAGCATATAACATCAATATTCTTAAAGCCCCAGCCCAACAACTTCATTGTAACCTGAGTACATTCGCCACAATCAATGAGCATCATTCTGCCCTCAAGGCGAAGCATAAGGCTTGTTAAATATCTGCCAGGTAAAGGCATCATTCCGCCTGTACCTAAAAGTGCAACATCAAGCATTTATTAACCTCCGTAGGCACAATTAAGTGCCTGTATCAATAGTAAATTTATCTGTAAGAAAAGTGACAATGTAATTTCTTTTTGGTGTAAATATACCCTATGGCAAAACCATAGGGTGCATTAAAAATTATTTTTCAGTCTTAGCTGTAGCGTTCTTATTTCCAATAATTTCGCTCTTATTTACTGGTATTCTAACACCACGATTTGTACCAAATTCAACAACAGCAACATCTTCGCCTTCAAGTTCAACAACCTTACCGTAGAAACCTGAAGAAGTCATTACTTCGTCGCCAACCTTAATACCCTGCTGAATTTCCTTTAACTGAGCAGCTCTCTTTTTCTGTGGTCTAACAGCAAAGAAATAGAAAACAAGGGCAAGAGCAGCAATATAAAGAATTAAAATAGCTGTGCTTCCGCCTTTGCCCATCTGCATACCAAAGATTGATGCAGCAGAAGTAGCTTCAGTAGCAACTTCTGAAACAGCATTAGCTGCCTGTGTAGCAACTTCGTTTGTGCCACCTGGCATAGTTACACTTGCAGTTAAAAGATTAATAAAGTTTAACATTGTCACATCTCCATTTCGTTAGTATATCTTTTTACATTTTATTACTTATTAGTCAAAAATCTCAAGAAGATATAAGCAACAAACAAAAGGCTGTAAAAAGAAATTTTAAATAACCTTAGTAAATTACATTATATTAAATTAAAGACCCATAGTCAAGCTATTTACTGTACTTTAATATAAGTTTTAGGAATTTCGCCATTAAATACTGTGTTTACAAGGGTTAGTTTTCTGGTTATCTCCAAATCCTTTGACCAAAGGGGATTTACTATGGAAACTGTTGTATGTACATTTATCCAAACTTGAAAATTAACTTGATTTACTCCTGCCTGTGTCATAGATGTTTCATAGTCGGCAGTAGCATCTCCTATAGGTTGCAAGCGTATTGTGGTGCTTGGTCCAAAGTGAGAGAGAATGGGAAGTCCTGTAAACACACCTAAAGGTAGTCGTATTTTAGAGGTAGTAAGGTTATTAAGATTTTGGGAAACCGTTGAGGCTGTTTCAGCACATATGTTGTTTACAATTATAGAATTTACACTTAAATATTCCAGACGGCCGTTGTTATCAGAACGAAGAATAAAGTCTTCGCTTTTAATATTTTTAGATGCTGAATACATTGAATTTTGTATAATATTATTAATAGAAGTAATGGCGTATTTCTGACAAATTTTTACTGAAATAGGCATAACAAAACGAATATAGGCTATAGATATTACAAAAAAAATAATAAGTAACAAAAATGTAATATTTCTGGCTGTTTTAAAAAATCCACTATTCCTCAATGTTACAGCCTCCTTTTGCGTTATTGAGAAAGCCTTCAGTAAAATTTTCCTTTATAAATAGGCACAATTCTGTTATAATTATATGACAAAGGAGGGGATAAAATGAATCAGCCTGACGGAAGTAGAAGGAGTGGTTCAGAGGGCGAACACAGAAGAAATAGTTCAATCTCCAGAGCCAAAAGTGGTTCATATAAGACCAACATAAAAGAAAGAAATTTGAAGAAGAAGAAAAATAAAAATCAACATTCTAAACCATTTACTGTGTTTATGTCTATATTGCTTATGATTGCTATAATGGTAGGCTTTGCAGCAGCAGGCGGTTTAATAGGTGGCTATGTAGCACTTATCAGAAGTATACCGGATTTAGGACTTTCTGGTATTCAGCCTAGAACATATACTACAGTAGTTTATAACAACGAAAAGAAAGAGCTTTCTAAACTTCATGGCGAGGAAAATCGAGAGTACATAACTATTGATAAAATTCCTGAAAATATGCAGAATGCTATTATGGCTATTGAAGATGAAAGATTTTACGAACACGATGGTGTCGATGTCAGAGGTCTTTTAAGAGCTGCTTATTCAACTCTTACAGGAGGACAGGTACAGGGTGGTTCTACCCTTACACAGCAGTTAATAAAAAATAACATTACTAATGTTACTAGAAATACTCCTAAGACAAAGCTCAAGGAACAGTATTTAGCTCTTAAATACGAAAAGGAATTAAAGGCACAGCTTGGTTCTAAGCAAGAGGCCAAAAAGTACATTATGGAATTGTACCTTAACACTATTAGTTTTGGTCATGGATATAGTGGTGTACAGACAGCTGCTCAGGGTTATTTTGGTAAAGACGCATCAGAGTTGGATTTAGCAGAATGTGCTTGTCTTGCCGGTATTACAAATAATCCATCTATGTATTCTCCGAGAACTGAACCAGAGAATAACAAGTCAAGACAGACAGTTATACTTAACTATATGTTAAAGCAGGGTCTTATTACTCAGGAAGAATATGACGGTGCTATTAATGAGGATATTTACTCAAGAGTATTAAAGTCTAAACTTCTTGCTACTAATGATACTAAGAATGACGGTGTTACAATACATTCTTACTATGAAGATGCACTTATTGACCAGATTTCTGAAGATTTACAGACTAAGTACAATATGAGTGCTAAACAGGCAAACAATGTTATTTACAATGGTGGTTTACAGATTTATTCTAACTACGATTCAAGAATACAGGGCATTGTAGATAATGTAATGCTTGATGATTCTAATTTCCCTAAGCCAAATTACAGCTTAGATATTAACTACATTGTTTCTACTGAGGATACAGCAACAGGGGAAACAACAAATAAGGAATATAAGCAGTTTGCTCGTTCTAAGGCTGGTGCTGAGGCTTGGGTAGCAGACAAGAGAGCAGAAATAGAGGCAAGTCTTTCTCCTACACAGAAGATACTTGCAGACAGAGCCGATATTAGCGTTCAGCCACAGTGTTCAATGGCTATTATTGATTACCATACTGGCGAAATAAAGGCTATTGCCGGTGGTAGAGGCGAAAAGACAGTAAACAGAGGTTTCAACAGAGCTACAGATTCAGCTAGACAGCCGGGTTCTGTATTTAAGGTATTGGCTGCCTATGCTCCAGCTATTGATTTAGGTAAAATAACAGCAGCTACTACTATTGTGGATGAACCTTATACAACAGCTGACGGTTATACTCCTAAGAACTGGTGGGGTAACAGCTACAGAGGTGCTGTAACTCCTAGAACAGGTATCAGAGATTCTATGAATGTCGTAGCAGTAAAAGTAATGGTTGAAACAGGTATTGACCTTTGTTACGATTATTTGTTAAACTTTGGTTTCACAACTCTTGAAAATGATAACCACGCAGCTACAGCCCTTGGTGGTCTTACAAAGGGTGTTACACAGATTGAATTGGCAGCAGCTTATGGTACATTAGCAAATCAGGGTCAGTACATTAGACCTATGTTCTACGACAAGGTTCTTGACCACGATGGTAATGTTCTTCTTGAAAACACTAAGGAAACAAGACAGGTTGTTAAGCCATCAACTGGATATATTGTTACACAGCTTATGACAAGTGTTGTTAAGGAAGGTACTGGTACAGCAGCTAACTTTAAGCAGTCTAATATGCCTCTTGCAGGTAAGACTGGTACAACAACAGATTCTAAGGACTTAACATTTGTTGGTTATACTCCTTACTATGTAGCAAGTATTTGGTATGGTTATGATAGATATGACAAGAAAGTTCCTAATATGAACGGCTTTAACCAGACTACTCACTTAAAGGTATGGAATAAGATTATGGAACAGGTTAACGAGGGTATGGAAGTCAAGGACTTTGATATGCCTAACGATGTTGTTAAAGCTACAGTTTGTAAAATATCTGGTAAGTTGGCAAGCAGTTATTGTCCAGCTATAACAGATTACTTTGAAAAGGGTACAGCAGTTTCTACATACTGTTCTGGTAACCACAGAGGCTATTCTTCTTATGGTAGATCTAGTAACTCAAGTAGTTCTAATTATACTAAGAAGAAGAAAAAGTCATCTTATTCTTCAAGTGGCAATAGCTACAGTAGTTCAGGTAGTAGCTCAAGTAGTTCATCTTCTACAGGAGGAAGTTCTTCATCTTCTGATAGCAGTTCTTCATCAAGTGGAAGTAGTTCAGGACAATCTTCAGCTAGTTCAAGTGGACAGTCTTCATCTTCAAGTGGTTCTTCATCAAGTTCAGGTGAAGCATCACAGGGTAGTGGAAGTGGAGATTCACAACAGTAATAATGCAGAATTAAAGCCGAGGAGGGCATTACTTCCTCGGCTTTTTATGAATCGGAAAGATAAATCTGATGGCTTGTTTACAAGCCACATTTTGCAAAGCAAAATGTTCTGACCAATGAATCGGAAAGATAAATCCGATGGCTTGCTAGCAAGCCACAAATTAACAAAGTTAATTTGTTCTGACCAATTCAAAAGAAATTATGAATTTTTATGAAAATAGCTCTTTTATTATGTTTTTTCTATTGCAAAAAATAATTTTTGTGTTATAATTACACTACCGAATGGATAGGGGGAATATATATGTTAAATGCCATTAACTTTTCCTTAACCGGTAAAGAAATTCTATATGCTGCAATCTTGGCTTTTTGTTTAACTTGGTTTATAAATAATGCGTTAAAAATTCGTTCAGTTGTTAAAGCTGCAACGACTTTCGCTAATTCACACAAGGACATTACAGCCGTTATGGATAGATGTTATACTCTTTTCCCTTTAGACAAAATTAATTTTAAGGGTCAGACTTTTACAAGAGGTATGAAGATAAGAGTTACAACTACTACTAATACAGATTTCGAGGGAGAACTTATTGGTGGTAACAACAAAAATATGGTCTGTATAAAGACGAGCAAGTATATTATTGCTCACGAAATACAGAACATACAAAGCATAGTTCCTTTATAAAACCTTATAGATAAATGTGCATACTAGTGAAGACCACAGCTTTGGCTGTGGTCTTTTAGTATTCTTTTTTTTACAGTTGAATAGCTTAGTTAAAATCTTGAAGTGAATATAGAGTTGTGGTAATATATAGGTAGTTTAGTAAATCGGAGTTTGGCGGTTTGATGAGTGATTTCCAGATTATAGCCTAGAAGATGCTGTTTTTAAAGAGTTAGGAGTGGAATAGTATGAAAAATGAAATAACTATAGTTGAACAGGGAATAGTTTCTCAAGTAACACAGTTTGAAAAATTATTAGATACACTTGGATTACCTTCACAAAATGTAATTGCTTCAATGGATGAACGACAAAACATAATGAATATGTTGCCAAATATGATAATAAATATGCCAGAAGAACAAAAACGTGACGCAAGGTATTTATCAAAATTTGTAGCAGGTGCGGCAATTGGTTTATTTGATGCGTCATTAAATTTTGTATGGGATGAAGTTATAGTTAGTTTAAGAAAGAAAATCGTATTTTATGGTTTAGATACTTTTTTTGATAGTGCAGTATATGACAAGATTCGGGATCAGTATAATGATGAAGAAGATTTACTAGGAATTAAAGATAAAGTGCTGCTTGATACATTAAAGAAATTAGAGTGGATATCAGACATTGTGTATAGAAAATTATGTCATATTCTTGATATGAGAAATCAAATAGGAGCATCACACCCAAATACATATGATATCAATTCTTATGAGTTACTTGGTTGGCTACAAACATGTGTAAAAGAAGTAATTGCAGATAAACCTTCTAGCAATGCTATACATGTAAAAGATATAATGGAAAACTTAAGAAATAATAAGCAGGAAATCGATGAAATAACACTTAGTACAATAGAAAAAGCGGTATCTGAATTCTCTACTGGAATGGCGGGTAATTTGTTAAGATCTCTTTTTGGTCTTTATATAGCAGATAATACATTACCGGAGGTTAGAAAAAACATATTAAAATTATCTGCTGTTGTATGGAAATATTGCATGGATGATATTAAATATGATTTAGGGGAAAAGAAGTTATTATATAAAAATAATTTGCAAAAAGAAAAAGAAGATTTGGCATATACTTTTTTTGAAAAATGTAAGGGGTTATCGTATTTAACATTAACAGAGAGAAGCCTAGCGTTGAGCAGTTTATGTGATGAATTAAAATATGCACATGATGGATGGGATAATTATTACTGTGAACCTCAATATGCAAGAGAGATAATGAAATATATTAGAACATCATCAGACATACCTGAAGATAGATTTCAGAAAATAGTAAATACATTTTTAACTTGTAGAATTGGGAGAGAAGTTTCATATTGCAAAGGGGTATCTCAGGGGGCATTACAATATTATGATAGATTTTTTGAAATACTTACTGAAGAGCAAGTAAAAGCAACAATTATAGAATTAAAGTATCACTTAGAGTCCATATATGATGGCAATGGTATCAGAGCAAAAAATGCTGGTAAAGTTGTGAAGAAGCTGAAAAGAACAGAATTTAGTGATCGATTAAATGAAATAATTGATTACCTTATTGATTTTTCTGATAGAGGGTTGTTGAATAAAGTGTTCAATGAAAAAGGCTTTAAAGATATTTCTTCAGGTATTTTAAATTTTAATTAATCAGAGGAGAAATTAATATGAAAGTTTTATTGTTTTGTAATAAAGGCTTTGAAACAATGGAGTTTGCTCCCTTTGTAGATGTTTTTGGTTGGGCAAACAATTCTTTTAATTATGATGTTGAAATAGTTACTTGTGGATTTACAAAAGAGGTTATTTCCACATTTAACATACCTATTATTGTTGATAAAACTATTGATGAAATAGATATAAGTGAATATTCGGCAATAGCAATACCAGGGGGCTTTAAAGAATACGGATTTTATGAAGATGCCTATAATGAGAGGTTTTTAAATCTGATTAATGATTTTAATAAACAAGGAAAGTATATAGCTAGTATTTGTGTAGGGGCATTACCTATTGGAAAGAGTGGTGTTCTGAAAGGGAGAAATGCAACTACATACCAGTTTGATAATAGAATATATCAAAAGCAGTTAGCTCAATTTGGCGTTAATGTTATTCCTGATGAAAGAATTGTGATTGATAAAAATGTAATAACAAGTTTTTGTCCTGAAACAGCCGTAGATGTGGCATTTACCTTGCTTTCATTATTAGTTGGAGATGAAAAAGCTAGTGTTGTATCAAAAGCTATGGGATATTAATTGAAATTTGATTTGTGTATGAGAAAGTAATAATTTAATGTAAACAAAAGGCAGTAGAAACTATTTTCTGTGGTTTCTACTGCCTTTATATATTCTATAAATATATTACTTATCTTCCTTTTGTGTATTCCACATAAGGTTATTGATAAATTGTTTTGCTGTTCTACCAGACATACCTTTCTGTCTGATTTCCCATTGCATAGCCTGTTGCTGAAGTGTATTTTCGTCAAGTTCAATATTGCGTTCAGCAGCAAGACCCTTAACGATGTTAATATATTCTTTAGGTGTAGGCTTAGGGAATGTAATAGTAATACCGAAACGGTCAGCAAGTGAAAGCTTTTCGTTAAGTGTATCAGTTGTATGGATTTCAGCATCTTCAGAAGTACCAGTACCTCTATCGCTCCATTTTTCCTGAATAATATGACGGCGATTACTTGTAGCATAGAAAAGAACATTGTCTGGCTTGCCTTCTGAACCACCTTCCAAAAGTGATTTCATATACTTGTAACCCATTTCACCCTCATCAAATGAAAGGTCATCAATGAATATAATAAACTTTCTTCCTCTTGGTCTTAAAAGCTTTAAAATATCTGGTAACTTTTCAATCTGTTCCTTAGTAATTTCAAGTAAGCGAAGTCCCTGTTCGTGATATTCATTTACAAGGGCTTTTACTGATGAAGATTTACCAGTACCTCTTGAACCAACAAGAAGTACATTGTTTGCATTATATCCATTAAGGAATGCAAGAGTGTTGTCAATAAGCTGGTCAAACTGTGCCTTGTAACCAATAAGCTGGCTGAAACGGATAGGGTCAGGGTGAGCAACACCAACCAATTTTTTCTTTTCGTCGTTGTAACGGAAAGAACGGAATACAGAAATATCGCCACAACCATGCTTTTTATGGAATTCGATTACATCATCAATAGTAAAGTCATCAGGAATTGTTGCTAATTCGCTGTCAGCATCTTTAACTGGCTTATAGTCCATAACCTGAGTAATAGCTGGAAGTAAAAATTCAGCATCAGGTAACTTTGTTAAATCCATAGATGCAATAGTCTTTATAGCCTCTACATCTCTTTTAGCCAATTCATATATAGAAGAATTTTTTACATCAAGATTGTTTTCGCAAAAAAGTGTAAAGTTATTCTGGTTTCTTAACATAAGATGAATAATGTAGCTCTTGAAAAGGTTGCCCTTAAATGAGCTTTTTTCTGCCATTTCAGTAAGAGTGGCTACAAGTTCAGCCATATATGGCAAATTGTCTTCCTCTGTTAATATATGTCTGAGAATGTCAATAATCTTATTATTCTTGATTTCTCTGTAGACAGTAAGAGAATTAATACTGTCAATAATTTTGTTAAAGTCTGTTTCGTTCATTGGTACATTACGCCTCCATAGCGATTTTTATTTTTTCATTATCAGCACCTAGTATTGTAACATCGTGCTGTAAAAGACGATTTATTGCGTCAATGTGTTCCTGCTTTATTATCTGACCCATTGCAACAATAGGAATATCCGGAGGAAAGGCTGTTACGCTTTCGGCAGCTATTTTTCCTACTGCTTCCTCAAAAGAAACATCTTTAGTTGCACCGTAGAAAATTTCACGAGGTGTAAGAGAGGCTGTTTCAACAGAGTTTGAAATCATAGGTATTTTTTCTATGAACTTTCTTGGATACTGTTTGTCAATATCCTTAATAGCTTTCATAAATTTTTTAAATGCCTTTTCATCGTCACAAGGACTTGTCATTGCAATAATGTGGTGCAGACCAGCATACTCCACTTGTATATTGTACTTCTCTAAGAGGATTTTTGCAACATCAAATCCTGTTAAATCACATCTGACCATAATTGTAAGTTTACCAATATCAATATCGGCTACAGATGCTTCGCCTTTTATAGAGTCGCTAACCAGCTTTAAGCTATGACAATGAGCAAGCTCGTGGCGAAGTTTAATAAGGTTTTCTATATAGGTTTTCATTATATTTTTATCTCTTGAGAAATGGTCCCTTGTCCAATCCATAGATGCAAGTATTGGATAAGATGGGCTTGTAGTCTGTACCATTGATACTGTACGGGCAACTCTCTCAATAGAAACTCTTTTACTTCTTACATTTATGATTGCTGCTTGATTAAAAGCAGGTAGTGTTTTGTGCCAGCTATTTATAGAAATATCGGCGTGTTGCTGTAAGGCTGTTTTTGGAAATACATCTGAAAAACAGAAATGAGCACCATGACATTCATCAACTATAAGTATAGCATTTTGCTTGTGTACTATGTCCGCAATAACATTTACATCGCAGGTAAAGCCCTCGTAGGTTGGGCTTGTAATAATAACTGCTTTAATATCGTGATTATTAAAAGCTCTAAAAATATCAGAAATATTTATGCCACCGGCTAAACCCTCGGCATTGGTTTGAGGAGAAATATATATTGGCTTTGCTCCTGAAAGTATAAGGGCATTGTACACACTCTTGTGACAGTTAGTTGCCACAAGTATTTCGTCACCCTCTTTTACAGTAGCTAAAATTGCAGCAAGTATACCACTACTGCCACCGTTTACAAGCATAAAAGAGGCATCAGCACCTGTAAGCTGTGCCATTTGCTCCTGTGCTGTTTTTATAATTCCGTCTGGATGATGAAGGTTGTCCAGTCCCTCAATTTCTGTGTAATCAAATTCACGAGAATCAAATGGAATAAAATCTACAACTCTTTTGTGACCTGGCATATGCATAGGATAAGCATTTCTTTCTTGCAATTCCCTTAATTTATTTAATATTTCGGCTGCCATATTCATCATCCCTTTTTATAATATTTTAATGCCATTATATAAGATATAGTTGGGATTGTCAAACAAATAGTAATATTAAAAGCTACATTTAAAGGGAAAATAACCTAGTTTTTACTACCTTTTTACAGTAGGGGATAATCGTCTTTACAAAAAACAAAAATTATTGTAAAATTGTTTTATTATTTTTAGTGCATTATAAGGAAAGGCAGTACACATATGTTAAAATTTTTATATCCTAAGGAATATTTGCCATCGGTTTTCCAATTAACAGGGGAAAAATTAAAGGCTTTAGGCAAAGATACTCTTATTTTTGATATTGATAATACTCTTGTGCCTTACTGGATAAAAACTCCTACTGATGAGTTAAAGGCTTATTTTAATTCATTGAGAGAAAGTGGTATTAAAATTGCTGTACTTTCTAACAGTAAGGAAATAAGAAGTAAGACTTTTTGCGAAGAAATGGAAATTCCATATTATTACAGAGCTAAAAAACCAGGTACTGAGGGTATGAAAAAGCTATTGGAAAAAATAAATTCTAAGGCTGAAAATTCTGTTATTGTAGGCGACCAGATTTTTACAGATGTGTGGTGTGGCAACAAGTGTGGAGTATATTCTGTACTTGTGAAACAGGTAAGTCCAAAAGACGAACTTATAACTGCACCTAAAAGACCTTTTGAAAAAATAGTGTTGTACTTTTATTTGAGAAGAAAGAGAAAAGAGGAGAACAATGGTTGATAATTCAGTAAAGGGAAAGACAGCCGTTTATGGTGTTATAGGCTGTCCTATAGAGCATACATTTAGTCCAGCTATTCACAATACAATGGCAAAGACTTTAAATAAAGATATGATTTATGAGGCTTTCAGAGTAGAAAAGGATAATCTTGAAAGTGCTATAAAAGGTGCTTACAGCTTAGGCATAAAGGGACTTAATGTAACTGTACCTCACAAAGTAGAAGTTATGAAATGTCTTTGTGACATTGACAAGAGAGCTAAGGTTATTGGTGCTGTAAATACTCTTAAATATACAGAAAATGGCTATGTAGGTTACAATACAGATATTATTGGTGTGTACTATGCTATAAAAAACAAGGGCTTTGATGTAAAGGGTAAGACAGTTCTTCTTCTTGGTGCTGGTGGTGCAGGTAATGCCTGCGGTGTTATGGCTGCTGACAAGGGTGCTAAAATGCTCTATATTGCAAACCGTACTGTATCAAAGGCTGACAAATTGGCAGAAAGCATAAGAGCTGAATATCCAGATACAGAAATTAAGACTTTATCTATTGATGATATTTATGATATTCCTAATGTAGATATAGTTTTAAATGCTACAGTAATTGGCTTTGGAGAAAACAAGGGATTAAGCCCTATAAAGGATACAGGTTTTTACAAGGCTAAGGGTGTAGAAATGGTATTTGATGCTATATATTCTCCATGGGAAACTCAGCTTTTAAAGGACTGTAGAAAAGAGGGTATTACTGGTATAAACGGTTTTGATATGCTTGTGTATCAGGCTGTTGCAGCAGAAGAAATTTGGTTTGATGAAGAAATTGACCCTCAGCTTACAGAAAAGGCAAGAAAAGAGTTAAGTGATTTTTACAGGGAGAATAACTGATGAAGATTAACAACAAGGATAAAAATATTGTTCTCATAGGTTTTATGGGAAGTGGCAAAACAAGTGTGGGCAAAAGACTTTCCCTTGTGCTTAAAAGAGAATTTATAGACACAGATGATTTCATTGAAAAAAGAGAAGGAATGACTATCAATGAAATTTTTAAGAAAAAAGGGGAAGAAGAATTTAGAAAAATAGAAAGAGAATTATACAAAAGATTTTCGACACCTAAGAAAAAGATTATTGCAACAGGTGGTGGAGTAATTAAAAATTCGGCTAATATTGCAAATCTTAAAAAGGGTGGAGTAATAGTATATCTTAAATCTTCTCCAGAAAAAATTGCTCAAAATCTTAAATTTGACAACACAAGACCTATACTTCAAGTAGATGACAAAGAGGCTAAAATCAGAGAACTTTTAGCACAGAGAGAGCCATTCTACAACAAGTATGCTGAAATTACTATTGATGTAAGTAATTATGACATTGACCATACAGTTGATAAAATAATTGAGCTTGCAAAAGTTTGATAAATTTAGAAAGTAAAAAGGGATACAGTCACAAAAACTGTATCCCTTATTTTTATTCGCCTAAAACAGAATTAACAACTTTCATAATACCGTCTTGAGCAGTAGCAATTTTCTTTTCTGCATTTTCAACAGTATCTGCCTTAGTACCGAAGTAAATTTTAATTTTTGGTTCAGTACCACTTGGTCTTACACAGAACCATGTATCGTCAGCAAGTGTAAAGTAAAGTACATTACTCTTTGGAAGATTAGTAGGGCTTACTTTACCAGTAGCTACATCAACAATCTTATCTTCAAGGTAATCTCTTGTTTCAGTTACCTTAACACCGGCAATTTCAGATGGAGCATCTTTTCTTAAAGTGTCCATTATCTTCTTCATATTTTCAATACCCTCAATACCCTTTAATGTAATTGAGTGAATGATTTCCTTGTATACGCCATATGTATCATAAAGTTCCATAAGTCCGTCATAAAGGCTCATACCTCTTGACTTATAGTATGCTGCCATTTCGCAAATAAGAAGTGAGGCAACAACTGCGTCCTTATCTCTTGCGTATGTACCAGAAAGGCAACCATAACTTTCTTCAAAACCGAATACATACTGGTATTCTCCAGTCTGTTCAAATTCCTTAATCTTTTCGCCAATGTACTTAAAGCCTGTTAATACATCAAAGTATGCAAGGTTGTACTTCTTTGCAATAGCCTTTGTCATTTCAGAAGAAACAATAGTTGAAACTAAAGCACCGTTCTTTGGAAGTGTACCTAACTTAGCTTTCTGAGAACAGATGTAGTTACAAATAAGAGTACCTGTCATATTACCAGTAAGTACAGTATAGCTACCGTCTTTAGTCTTAACAACAGCACCAACTCTATCACAGTCTGGGTCAGTACCGAGGATAATATCTGCGTCAATCTTTTCTGCTAACTTAATAGCAAGTTCAAATACAGCAGGATTTTCTGGATTTGGATAGCCTACAGTTGTAAATTCGCTATCTGGAAGTTCCTGTTCTGGTACAACTGTTACATTTTCAAAACCAGCCTTTTTAAGAACTCGTCTTACTGGCTTGTTACCTGAACCATGAATAGGAGTGTAAACAATCTTTAAATCGTGCTGTTCCTTAATGATTTCAGGATTTACAATCTGTGCTAATACATTCTTGTCAAATGCTTCGTCTACTTCTTCGCCAATAACATTGAAAAGACCAGCCTTAACAGCCTCATCTTTATTAGCTGTCTTAATTGTGTGGAAATCAGTAACAGCATTTACTTCTTCAATAATAGCCTCATCTCTTGGGTAAGGAACCTGACCACCGTCTGCCCAATATACTTTATAGCCATTGTATTCTGGTGGATTGTGGCTTGCTGTAATAACAACACCACCTGTACAGTTAAGTTCTCTAACAGCAAAGCTAAGCATTGGAGTAGGTCTTAAAGATGGATAAATATAAGTCTTGATACCATTACCGTTTAATACTAAAGCTGTAATTTCAGCGAATTCCGGACTCATTCTTCTACTGTCAAAGGCAATAGCAACACCTTTCTTAACAGCCTCTTCGCCCTGCTTAATAATGTAGTTAGCAAAACCCTGTGTAGCCTTGCTTACTGTGTAAATGTTAAGTCTGTTAGTACCAGCACCGATAATACCTCTTAAACCACCAGTACCAAATTCCAAATCTTTGTAAAATCTTTCCTGAATTTCTTTGTCATTACCTTCAATAGCCTTTAATTCGGCTCTTGTAGCTTCATCAAAATAAGTGTCTTCACACCATTTTTTGTAGTTTTCCATATAACCCATAATAAAAACTTCCTTTCCCATTGTACATTAATGTACTTTATTTGATTTAATTATAAAATATTATGGGAATAAATACAAGCGAATTTATTTAAAATATTTCTCTAATTTTGTATAATTTCTTCCAAAGTTACAAATTTTATGCCCTCATTTTCAAGCTGTTTATAGAGATTATTAAGGGCTGTGGCTGTAACAATGCCACCCTCTGCACCAACATGACCAATGGCAACGGCTGTTCCTTTTTGCTTTGCTATTTCAGCTGCTCTCAAAATATTTTTTTCTACTGTTTTAATATCCTGTGTACTATCTAAGAATACATCTCTCTTTATATAAGGTACGCCTACTTCCTTTGCAACATCTTCCCCAACGGATTTAGCTGTTGTCAGGCTGTCCAAAAAGTACATATTTCTTTCCTTTGCCTCTTTTAAAAGTGCTGTCATTTTGTCCTTATCTTCCGTTATTTTTGAACCCATATGGTTATTAAAGCCTTTTGCCTTGTCTACACTATCCAAATTACTTTTAAATGTGTCTACTGCCTCCTCTGTAGACATATTGCTGAGGATAGGAGTTTTGCCTAGCCAACTTCTCTGACCTGTGTGTGCCTCCATAGGCTGATGAAGTATAACAGCTTTACCATTATCCAGCAGTTTATCTTGGTCAGCTTTAGTGTAGGGCATTTGTGGCATTACCGCTCCTGTAAAAGGTATAGGAAGTGCCAACATTTCTTCTGTGCCGGCAGAGTTATTGCCAAAGTCATCAATAACTATCGCTAATTTGGGCTGGGTGTTGGGAGATATAGTTTGTACTGTTCTATGTATGGAAATTCTAAGAAGTAGAAGTACCAAAAAAACAGCCAACACCATTTCTGCATACATACAAATTTTTTCGCTTTTCATCTTGCCTCCTGTATTTATAATTGATATAATTAAGCTATTAATGTATATGATTGTATGGAGGGTTTTAGAATGAAATTAATGTTTGCATCTGATATACATGGTTCACTTTTTTATGCTGAAAAGGTAGCAGAGGCCTATAAAAATGAAAAGGCTGAAAAACTTATTCTTTTAGGTGACTTACTTTATCATGGACCTAGAAATGACTTGCCAAAGGACTACAATCCAAAGGGGGTTATTGCACTTTTAAACTCTATGAAGCAGGAAATACTTGCTGTAAGAGGTAACTGTGAGGCAGAAGTTGACCAAATGGTACTTGAATTTCCAGTTATGGCTGAATATATGATAATGTATTTAGAAAACAGAATGGTATTTGTAACTCATGGTCACAAGTTTAATACATCAAATCCTCCAATGTTAAAGGATAATGATATTCTTATTCATGGACACACTCATGTTCAGGCTATGGAAAAGGTAGATAACTACTATTATATTAACCCAGGTTCAACTTCTATTCCTAAAAACGGAAACAAGAACAGCTATATGACATACGAAGACGGTGTTTTTGAAATAAAGGATTTTGACGGAAATGTAATTTCTAAATTGGATATTAAATAGTAAAGTAGCGAGGACAAGAAATCCTCGCTATTATGCTATTTATTTGTGTTTATACCAATTACTCCACCTAAAGCACCACAGCAAAGGGCTAGACCTATACTAATTAGCATTTTAGGAGAAAATGAAAAACTGCCTACAGTAGAAATACTTATTAAAAGCATTATGGATATGTAGATAAATCCACTTAAAGTTCCCCATAGTATGCCTTTACTGGAGGCTTTTCTGCCAGTTATAAAACCACAGAGAATACAGCTAATGGCAGTAGATACAAGCATAACTACATTTACATTGTTTTCTTGAAGTGAAGTATAGGTTAAAAGTATGGCATATACTGTAAAAACAATAAATGTCAATATAAAACTTGTAAGTACGCCTTTTAGGAGGGCAGAAAGGGGAGAGTTATTAGCACCAGACATAGAGAACCTCCTTTTTATTGTATATTGATATTTTATTTTGAACAATATTAATATATGCAAGAAATGCTTGCATTTATTATAGTAGGCATATGGAGATTTGGTTATTTCTTTTTTAGTAGGTAAAAATAATTAATCATTTAACACTTGTAAATATTAAAAATTTGGTATATGATTACAATGAGGTGGTTTTCAATGGATACAATAGATTTACACACACATTCCACATTTTCTGACGGTACATTTACTCCGTTACAGCTTGTGAAATATGCTGAAGAAAAAGGATTGAAAGCCTTTGCCCTTACAGACCACGATACTACAGAGGGTGTGAAAGAGGCAAAGAGTATTGAAACTAATGTAGAGGTAATAAGTGGTGTTGAAATTTCCACCAGATATGATAAAAAAGAAATTCATATTGTGGGACTTTATGTAAATGAAAATGATGCTGATTTAAACAAGCAGTTGAAATATTACAGAGAAAAAAGAGTAACACGAAATTTTGAAATATTAGAAAAATTAAACAGCTTAGGTGTGGACATTACCATTGATGATGTAAAGGAAAGCTGTACAGGTGATGTTATATCACGAGCTCATATTGCAAAGGCTTTAGTTTCAAAAGGTTTTGTAGGGTCTTATACAGAGGCTTTTGACAGATATTTAGGGGACAACAAATGTGCCTATGTGCCTAGAGAAACCCTTAATTATGAAGAAAGTATGGAGCTTATTACAAAAGCTGGAGGTGTGCCTGTTTTGGCTCATCCACTTCTTTACAAGATGAGTGATACTAACCTTGAAAATATGATGGTAAAGTTAAGACAAAAGGGTTTAAAGGCTGTTGAGGTATACTATTCTACTCACAGCAATTCAGATACACAGCATATTATGGCTATGGCTAACAGAGTAGGGCTTATTTATTCAGGTGGCAGCGATTTTCATGGTGCTACAAAGCCTAAAATAGATATGGGTACAGGTATGGGAAAACTGGCTGTACCTTATGAAATATTGGAAAAAATAAGAGGTGAGAGAAATGGCTAAAGACGCTATAAAGCTAATTTCCCAAAACAAAAAGGCTTATCACGATTACTTTATATTGGAAACTTTCCAATGTGGTATTGCACTTACTGGTACAGAAGTAAAGTCTGTCAGAGCCGGTAGATGCAATTTAAAAGATAGTTATGTTATGATAGAAAATGGCGAGGCAATTTTAACTGGTATGCACATTAGTCCTTATGAACAGGGCAATATATTTAATCATGACCCTATGGCAGACAGAAAATTGCTCCTCCATAAGTATGAAATAAATAAATTACAGGGGGCTGTAACAAAAGACGGTCTTACAATAGTTCCTTTGAAGGTATATTTTAAGGGTAGCCTTGTAAAGGTGGATATTGGTATTGCAAAAGGTAAAAAACTCTATGACAAACGCCAGGATATAGCAAAGAAAGACCAAAAGAGAGAGGCTGAAAGAGATTTCAGACAGAGTTTTAAGTAAAAAATAATATAAATATAAACAAAGGAGATTACTATGGATTACAAGAAAATTGCAATGGAAAAACACGCTGAATGGGCTGGTAAAATTGAAGTTGTTTCAAGAGCAAAGGTAGAAAATGTAGATGATTTATCTATTGCGTACACTCCTGGTGTAGCTGAACCTTGTCTTGCTATTAAGGAAAATCCAGAACTTTCTTACACTCTTACAAGAAGACATAATATGGTAGCTGTTATTACTGATGGTTCTGCTGTACTTGGTCTTGGTAACATTGGTCCTGTAGCAGGTATGCCTGTTATGGAGGGTAAGTGTGTACTTTTCAAGGAATTTGGTAATGTAGATGCTTTCCCAATTTGCGTTGATTCTCAAGATGTAGATGAATTTGTAAATGCTGTTGCACTTATTTCAAAGAGTTTTGGTGGTATCAACCTTGAAGATATTGGTGCTCCTCGTTGCTTTGAAATTGAACAGAAGTTAAAAGAGCGTTGTGATATTCCTGTATTCCACGATGACCAGCATGGTACTGCTGTTGTAGTTCTTTCTGGTATCAGAAATGCTTTAAAACTTACAGGTAAAAAGCCAGAGGAATGTTCTGTAGTAATGTCTGGTGCCGGTGCTGCCGGTACAGCTATTGCTAAGCTCCTTCTTACAGCTGGTTTCAAGGATATTACAATGAGAAATATTGACGGTGTTATTTCTTCTGAAAAGACTTATGATGACCCATCATTAACTGAACTTGCTTCTCTTACAAATCCTAACCACAAAGACGGTTCTTTAGCTGATATTATAAAAGGTGCTGACATTTTCATTGGTGTTTCTGCTCCAGGTCTTTTAACTGAAGAAATGATTAAGACAATGAACAAAGATGCAATTATTTTTGCTATGGCTAACCCTGTTCCAGAAGTTATGCCTGAAATTGCTCTTGCTGCCGGTGCTAGAGTTATTGCAACTGGTAGAAGTGATTATCCAAACCAGATTAACAATGTACTTGCTTTCCCTGGTATCTTCAGAGGTGCTTTAGATGTTAGAGCAAGTGATATTAATGATGAAATGATGCTTGCTGCTTCTGATGCTATTTCTAAGTTAGTAACAGAAGAAGATTTAGCAAATGGCATTATTATTCCATCTGCTTTCAACAAGGGTGTTGTAGAAAGTATTGCAAAGGCTGTTGCTGATGCTGCTGTTAAGTCTGGCGTAGCAAGAATATAATGCAACAAATGCTATAAAAACAGAAACGGACTGCTGGAAAATGCAGTCCGTTTTTTAGTAACGGGAAGTTATTTTTAGTAAATCTTATTTCTTGAAATATTTCTTTAATGCAGGAGATATTTCATTAGATGGAAGTGTAACAGTTATATATCCGTCATTTCCGTTGCTTTTAAGGTCTGTACTGAATATTGAGAGACGATATAAAGCTGTGTTTTTATCGTCAGGGTCTTTATAATTGAGATTATAAAGAGCTTCCATAATAGCTTTTATATCATTTTTATCACTAATTTGTACATTGTTCTTAGTATCAAGTTCTGAAACGGCAGTTTCGGCACCTGTATAATCGTCGTTTTGGTCATCTAAAGCTGAATAATCTACATCCAAACTATTTATGCTGTCAATAGGAATATAGTTTGAAGTATATCCCTGTTGCTGAAGATAATCTACAACATCTTTAAAGCAACTACTTAAAGGAATATTTTGTGAAATACCGTATTTATATGTCTTTCCCTTGTAAACAACATACTCTGTGTAGTTAATATCAAGAGAGCTATAGTTGTCTTTATCTGAATTTATTACTTCAAAATCTTCAGGAGTTAATTCCATTATATCTTTTTTAACTATATCAGCAAGTTTATCAATATCTATATTATTTAATCTTTGGCTATAATTTAATAAACGAGGGTCAGTAATCTGAACATAATTCATTTCCTTTTTATTGTCATTTACAATAGGATAGGTAGCTTTTTTATAGTTATCTATAGTATATATACTTTTCATTTCTTCAGGACTTAGGAAGTAGCCACGACTTAATTTTCTATTATGGTTTAAAGTATAGTGCATTGTAATGTATGTCATATTATTAGATTTATTACTTACATCACCTCTTTGCACAAGGTACTTATGGAGTTTCACCATAGTGTCAATATCTTTTTTATCTGTAATAATACCTTTATATCGTACCTTATCATAGTCTGGAGAGCCGTTAGTATATCCACTATCGTAACTAATATGTCCCATATAGTCAAAGGCATCTATACTTACAACATTATTTTCACTTGGCACTCTTCTTTCGTAACCTGTTAAGTCAAAAGCAAAGATTACATTTACTATACCCATACATACTGCAAAGATTACAATAGGTTTTAAAATACCTTTAAAGCTAAAACTTTTTTGATTAAGCATAAATACTGCTATAAGGGCAACTACACCTAAAGGAAGTACACCTAATGTGAAATTAAGACTTCTATTGTGTATGTAGTACAATGAATCGTAGCCAAAAAGGCCAAAACAAACAGCTACAAAGTACATAAGTATAGGTTTTAAAGGTTTAAAGGCAACAACTTCTCCATAGTTTTCCATATTTCTCAATTTATAAAGTACAAGAGAAATTATAAAGAGAGCGACTGCAATAGTTATGTATATTACGGAGCGTTTTGCCCACATTTCATCTATTCCCATAATGTAAATGTACTGCATAATGCCTTCATCATAGTCTACAAAGCCATACACATTTTTGCTGAATATTTCATTTGCCATAGATAAAATAAAGTAAGGCAAAGCAATAAAGCCACCACCGAAAACATATGTTGAAATTAAGTTACTACTTAATACAGATGTAAAAGTTGTGAGCATAAATGCACAAGCAGAGTATAAAAGGCAAGTGTAAAAATATTTATAGCAGAACTGTATACCACTACCGTAGTGCAATTCTTCAAAGAATATTACTAGGCTTGTTACTGTAATAGGAATAATAAGGAGTATAAATCCTGAAAGAATATGGGATAAATACTGTGTTGTCCTAGAAACAGGTATACTATTCATAAAGGAAACAGAATTTACTCTATGAAGATAGGAGAATAAAAGACCACCTAATACAAAGGCGAAGAATAATGCTAAACCACCATTGTCACTATCAAATCTGGAATAAACATCTCCAATATCTTTCATAACAGCATTTGGCAAAATGAAAAGTGCTGTTAATACCATATATATAGCTGAAACCCACCAATATCTCTTTATATCAGACTTTACAAGTGCCTTACTAAATAATGATATTTTCGAATTCATAACCCATACCCCCTAATTCATAAATAAATATTTCTTCTAATGTAAGTGGAAGAATATCGCAAATAAGTGGATTGAATTTATTTGCTGTAGAAGTAATTTCATCAGTTGTGCCACGAACTATACAAGTGTAGACACTACCGAAATAGCTTTCGTGAAGAATATTAATACTGTCTTTAAATTCCTGTGGTACGCCATCTTTAAAGGCAATTTGCAATTTATGAATTTCTCCCTTTACATCATCAAGCTGTTTTTCAAGTACCAATTTACCATTAAACATAATACCAACATGGTCACAAACATCTTCAAGCTCTCTAAGGTTATGACTGGATACAAGAACGGTCATTTCTCTTTCGACAACATCTTGCAAAAGTAATGACCAAGTGTTTTTTCTCATAACTGGGTCAAGACCGTCCATAGGTTCATCAAGTACCATTAAGTCTGGTTTTGTACATATGCCAAGCCAAAAAGCTACCTGCTTTTGCATACCTTTTGAAAGTCGGCAACATTTTCTTTTTACATCAATCTTGAAAATCTCTTTTAATTTATTGAAAGTTTCCCAATCCCAATCTTTGTAAATATCAGCATAGAGCTTTGCTGTATCAAGTATTGAATATGTAGTGAAGAAGAATAAATCATCACTAATATAGATAATTTTTTGCTTTAATGCTGGATTTTCATAGACTTCCTCTCCATTAACGGTCATTGAGCCACTATCTGGTCTATATATGCCCATTAAATTTTTAATAAATGTAGTTTTGCCAGCACCGTTAGGGCCTACAAGTCCGTATACAGAGCCTTTTTTTACATTAAGTGAAAGGTTGTCAAGGCTTTTGAAATTTCCGAAACTTTTGTTTAGATTTTTAACCTCAATCATTTTTCGTCCCCCTTATAAATATTTTCGATTAAATCAATAACTTCTTTTTCTTCTGTGCCTAAATAAACAAGTTCTTTTACAGCATTTTCAAGAAGTTTAATGTTTTCGTTTTTTCTAGCAAGCTGAACATCATCACGAAGTGGGGCAACAAAATAGCCTTTAGCCTTCATTGAATAAATATAGCCTTCTCTTTCCAACTCTTTATAAGCTCGCTGTATTGTATTAGGATTTATTGTGAGTTGAGATGCCAGTTCCCTAACAGAGGGCAATTGTTGGTGTTCCTCAAGGGCTTTGTTAAGTATTAGCTCTCTGGTCTGCTCCTTTATTTGCTCGTAAATAGGTCTGTGGTCGGTATAATCAAGTTTCATTATTTCACCTCCGCTGTATCAACTGTCTATTAATTATAATACAGTTCATACAGTCTTTTGTCAAGTAGTTTATAAAATTTCATAAAAAATCCCCTGTAGCTGTCTACAGGGGATGGTAAAAAGTATTATTTTTCTGCCTTTACATCTTCTAAATTGAGAGTGCCTAAAACCTTAATTCCGTTATCTCTTGAAATAGATGCTGTTTTAGTTTCAGGGTCCCAATCAACAGAGTAGTTTAATGCTTCGCCTACTGCTCTTAATGGAAGCATAAATCTGCCGTCAATAATTGTCTGTGGAACATCAGGTGTAATATTTTGGTCGTTTACTGTAAAGTACTCGTTGCCATAAGTCATTTTAATTGTTGAACCGAGGCTGTTTAAGAATGCTGTTTTAGTTTCAGCATTGTATACTACAAAGTAGCCAAGTTCTTCAAAAATACCTCTTACAGGAACGAGAGTTCTGCCGTCTACAATAACACCCTTTGCGTCAATGTCTTTGTCATTAACCTTAACATTTACGCTAGTGCCAGCAAAGACACTTGTTGTCATAGTAAGAATAGCAATCCCTAAAGCCAATAATTTTTTCATTTGAATTTCCTCCTCTTATTTAGAAACACTTTTTATTACTGCCATTACTTCGTCAACACCCTTAGAAAGGCTGGCTGACTTCATAGTAGTAATATATTTTTCTCTATTTTCATAAAGTGCATTAATGCTATTAAATAAAGATTCTTCTGTCATTTCGTCTTCGTCACAAACATCGGCGAAACCTTGCTTTTTAAAACTTTCAGCATTTAAAATCTGGTCGCCTCTACTAGCTCTCTTTGAAAGAGGGATTAAAAGCATAGGCTTATTTAATGCCAAAAATTCGCAAATTGCATTTGAACCAGCTCTTGTAATAACAAAGTCGCTTGCTGCAAAAATATCAGGAAGTTCCTTTGACAAGTAATCGTACTGAACATAGCCCTTAGTATCTTTAAGGCTTTCATCTACATTGCCTTTTCCGCAAAGATGAATAATGTCATACTTTTTAAGAAGTTCAGGTAATAATGCTCTTATAGAAGTGTTTATTTTTACTGAACCCTGTGAACCACCCATAATAAGCATAACTGGTTTTGTGCCATCAAGGTGCGCAAATTCAAGACCTTTTTCTTTAGAACCTTTGTAGAGTACATCTCTTATAGGGGTGCCAGTAAGTATGCCTTTATTATTTTTAATATGAGGTATTGCCTCTGGGAAAGTAACACAAACCGCCTTTGCAAATGGCATAGCGATTTTATTTGCAAGACCTGGAGTAATATCACTTTCGTGACAGATTACAGGTATTTTTAAAGATTTTGCTGCAATAACAACGGGAACGGCAACAAAGCCACCCTTTGAAAATACTACATCAGGCTTAATCTTTTTAAGAGCTTTTTTAGCCTCGTGAATACCTTTTAAAACCTTGAACATATCTGAAAAATTCTTTTTGTCAAAATATCTTCTAAGTTTACCAGAGCTAATGCCTGTGTATGGAATATCGTATCTGGCAACGATTTCTTTTTCCATACCTTCTTTACTTCCTATATAATATACTTCATAGCCTTCTGATTTTAAATATGGTAATAAAGCAATATTTGGTGTAACATGGCCGGCTGTTCCACCACCGGTTAAAACTATCTTTTTCATGGTATATCCTCCATTTCCTATGCCTATAATTTTAAACCAATTTATGGTTAATGTCTAGTACATTATTACATGAAAGATAAAAATATTTATTATGGTTGAAATAGCTTTATTTACTGTTAATAATGTATCACTAAGCAATATTGACGATTTTTATTTTTTATGATATATTCATACTAAAGTTGTAAGAATATATTAAAAATGAGGTGTTGTATATGAAATTTACTAAAATGCACGGTTGTGGAAATGACTATGTATACATTAACTGTTTTGAAGAAAAGGTAGCTAACCCAGAAAAGCTTGCTCAGGCTATGAGTGATAGACATTTTGGTATTGGCTCTGACGGTATTGTACTTATTATGCCTAGTGAAGTAGCTGACTGCAGAATGAGAATGTTTAATGCAGATGGTAGCGAAGCTGAAATGTGTGGTAACGCATCTCGCTGTGTGGGTAAGTATGTTTATGACAGAGGTATTGTAAAGAAGAACCCTGTTCGTCTTGAAACTATGTGTGGTATTAAGGTTATTGAAGTTCATACAGACGCAGAGGGCAAGGCAGAAACTCTTACTGTAGATATGGGCGAACCTATTCTTGCTCCAAAGGATATTCCTGTTGTAGCTGACAGCGAACCTGTAGTAGATTTAACACTTTCTTCTTGTGGCAAGGATTTTGATTTCACTTGCGTATCTATGGGTAATCCACATGCAGTAACATTTATTGACACTCCTGTAAAGGAATTTGAAGTAGAAAAGTATGGTCCATCTCTTGAAGTTGATTCTCACTTCCCAAGAAAGGCTAACATTGAATTTGTTGAAATTGTAGATGAAACTCATTTAAGAATGAGAGTTTGGGAAAGAGGTACTGGCGAAACTTTAGCTTGTGGTACTGGTACTTGTGCTACAGTTGTAGCATCTAACATCAAGGGTATTTGCCCAAGAGTTCCTGTAGAGGTTGAACTTGTAGGTGGTAAGCTTACTATTGAATGGAAGCCAGAAGATAATCATGTTTATATGACTGGTCCGGCTACATTTGTATTTGACGGTATTTGGGAGGATTAATTTTAATCTATGAATAAAAGATTGTTTTTTTTGATGTATAATATGGCAAAGGATAACAAGGCTGTTGGCAGAATTGCAGTTTTTGTAGCATCACATACTAACAAGATTTATGCTTTGGTATATTTAATTGGCATAGTATATGCGTTTTTTCAGAATAGCAATCTTTTATTCCGATTTATACTAATTCCTTTTATTACTATAGTATATAATTCTATTCTAAGGAAAATACTAAATAGACCAAGACCATTTAAGGAACTGGGGATAGAAAGCCTTATTGAACACGAAGATAAAGGCTCTTGTCCGTCTAACCACGCAGTATCAGCTATGATTATAGCTATGGCATGGTGTAGTATCTTTCCTGTAGTAGGGGCAATTCTTATTGTGCTTGCTATTTTTACAGGATTGAGCAGAGTTATGACAGGAGTACATTATCCTGTTGATGTTTTTTTAGGCTGGTTAATAGCTATTGTTATAGGCTGTTTAGGATTTTTTGTATTTTAGAAAAAAAGTGTTGACAAGTGCTTATTGTTATGGTATTATAAATAAGCACTTGATTTTATGGAGTAGTACCCAAGTGGCTGAAGGGGCTCCCCTGCTAAGGGAGTAGGTCGTTTGCGCGGCGCGAGAGTTCAAATCTCTCCTACTCCGTACTTGCCGACTGTATCGTTGATACGGTCGGCTTTTCTGTTATATAAAGGTTTATAAAAATTGAATATATAAACAAGAATTATTATTTTGGAATTATGCAAGTTTTATAACGAAACTTGCTTTTTGTTTTTTACAGAAATAAAAATATGTCAAAATTGTATATTAAATTAGATTTCATAGTAAAATTGCACAAAAACTGATATAAATAAATGTCAAAAATTGACCTATTTATTTTGTCCCATTTTTGGTATTATTGCACTTGAGTTCGTTAGAAAAATAACGATTAAAAGGATTGGAGGAAGATTATTAATGAAGAAAAGAAGAAAAATTGGTGCATTGGCTTTAGGTTTTACCATGGCAGCTAGTTGCTGTTTTGGTAATGGGGTAATATCAAATTTAGGAGGTATGCTCAGTACAGTTGAAGCTAGCACATCTTCCATTGTGTACAATCCTTCAACAGGAGAAAACGGTGGTTTTACCGTAAAGGCAAATAAGTGGAGTAAGGCAAGTTCTAATACTGTTGTTTACAATGGTATGGTTCTTGATGTAGCAGACAAAGTTGAATCTTCTACAAAAATAAACTTCACTTCTGACTCTAAGGGTACATTAGTTCTTGTATTTAATGAAGGTAGTGCAGGAAAGAGTATCCTTGTAGATGGAGAATCTTATGAAATACCTAGTAGTGGTGTTGTAACTGCAAGTGTTGGTGCTGGCGACCACGAAGTTCTTAAAGATAGTGGTAGCAGTTACTTATACTATATGGAATTTACAGGCAAGGGTGGTTCTGTTGAAACAACAGAGGCTACTACAGAAGAAACAACAGAAGCTACTACTAAGGAAGAAACAACTAAGGTAACTACAACTGAAACAACAACAGAAGCTACTACTAAAGCTCCAGTTACTGAGGCAACAACAGAGGCTACTACAAAGGCTGACACTAACAGTTCATCAGTATCTTGGAATATGGGCAACAGTTCTTTCAAGAATTTGGGTACAATTTCAGGCGATGTTACAGTAAATGGTCTTACAATTAAGGCTACATCAGCTAAGACAGTAAATGTAATTTCTGATGAGGCTACTGTAGAAAGTAACACATTTGGTTACAGCCTTGCTTTAGGTGGTAGTGGTTCATTAAAGTACAGAGCAGTTGCTTTTGATACAAATGGACAGGCTGTTGTAAAGGTTACATCAAGGTCAAGTGGTTCAAGCACTAGAACTCTTATGGTAGTAGGAGATGACGGTACTGAACTTGGCACTATTTCTGCTAAGCCAGATGCAGATATAGCATCAGTAAACATTAACTATAGTGGTAAAGTATATATTTATTCAAAGGGTAGTGGTATCAATATTTACAAAGTACAGGTTGACAACAAGTCATCTGTAGAAGAAACTACAAAGAAGAACACTACAGAAGCAACAACTAAGAAAGAAACAACTACAGAAGCAACAACTAAAAAGGAAGTTACTACTGAAACAACAACTAAGGCAACAGTTACAGAAACAACAACAAAGAAACAAGACAGTAGCGCTAGCAGTAAAACTGTAACAAACTTTGAAGAACTTGTATCTGCAGTAGATGCTATGGCATCTGTAAAGGGTGGCGGTACAGTTTATGTAAATGCTAAGACTATTGACTGTACTTCTCAGCTTGCTTTAAAGAGTACAAAGGGTAATCCTGTTAAAATTGTAGGTGTACAGCAGGGCGATGGTACATATCCATCTCTTGACTTTACTAGCTTTAGAAATAGTACAATAGGTAGTGCAGGTCCTTCTTTAAAGGTATCTACTGATTCTAATGTTGGTGTAAGAATTTCTGGTTCTTACTATACACTTGAAAACCTTATTATTGAAAAGGCCGGCGACAACGGTATTCAGATTAAGGGTGCAAATGCAAATTATAATACTGTAAATAACTGTATCGTAAGATATAACAATGACGCTGGTGTACAGATTACAGGTGGTGCATCATACAACACTATGAGATTTGTATACAGCTATAGAAACTGCGATGTTTATACATTAGGTGGCAATGCCGATGGTTTTGCTCCAAAACTTGGTGCTCAGACTGGCAATACATTCTATGGTTGCTATGCTTGGGAAAATAGTGATGACGGTTGGGATAGTTTCGACAAGACTACATCAGGCTATACAAAAGATTTAAGTTATGAAGAATGTGCTTGCTGGAATAATGGTAACCCTGATATATTCACAGGTAAGTACGACTATGAAAATGGTAATGCTTTGGACACAAATTTGTATTTAGTAGAACTTATTTCTAATCAGGACAAGAATTTTGTATCTAATTATAATAAGGGTAACTTTAGTTTACCAACTGACAGCTTTATAAATACTTCTGCAGGTAAGATTAACCTTTCTTCTTGGACAGGAAGTAATTATGACGGTAACCCTAATGGATTTAAGTTTGGTTCAGCTTATACAGACAAGACAAGTTTAAGAACAGTAAAGAACTGTTTATCATTTGGTCATGGTAGAAAGGGCTTTGATAACAACAACAGTACAGTTAAGGCTTCATTTGAGAACTGTGTATCTTTTGATAATGGTTACAATTACTACTTCCCTACATTTAGCGTAAGCAAAGCATCAGATATGTTAGGCTTTAATGGTAAATCTAAGGATAAAGTACCTAGTAGTGTAAGTGTTACTACTCCAACTGACTCTGCTCAGAAGTCAATTAGAAGCAAGGTAGAAGCTACAAGAAAGTCTATTGTTTCACAGTGTAACAACAATGTTATTCCTGGTGAAGTATACTTTAATATCTATTAATTAGAGGATTTGTGGGTTATTATACAGTTTTTAACTGTATAATAACCCATTTTTTTTAGTTTCTTCTATATAAATGTGTAAATTAATATATAGGTAAAAATAATTTTTTTAAGGATGAAATCCGTATAAAAAATTAAAGTTGGGGTAATATTAGACAAAGAAGTCAAAAATGACTACTATATATAGTGAAGTTACAGGGATTTTACACTATATTTACTTAATTTAAAAAAATATGTAGAAAAATAAAAAAAGTTGTTGACAAGAGTGGAATGGTATGGTATTATATCACTTGTCGCTGACGAAGACGACAAAAACTTAAAAAAGTTTTTAAGAAAAATAAAAAAGTTCTTGACAAACAACTTCATCTATGGTAAGATGTAAAAGTTGCTAACAAAAAAAGAACTGAGCTTCTGAAAAATGAAGTTCAAAAAGTTTTTCAAAAAAACTTAAAAAAGTTCTTGACAAGCACTTGAATCTGTGATAAGATATAAAAGTTGCTGACGGTCAGAACCGAACAACTTGAGGAAATAAAATTTCAAAAAAGTTAAAAAAGTTCTTGACAAAAGTTAAGCGATATGATATAATACAAAAGTTGCTGAATGAAAATCTTCAAAAGAGGTTTTCAGTCAAGTAAAAAAAGTTTTTAAAAAAAACTTAAAAAAATACTTGACAAACAACAAAATGTATGATATAATGAATAAACTGTTGAGAGACAGCGAAAACGAATTGAACATTGAAAACTAAATAATCAAAGACAACAGTCATTATAGTAATTTAATTACTTAATGAATATACTCAAATCCCAAGAAATTCCTTTTTAATAAGGAACAGTTGAGAAAACAACTATAAAAACAATGCTAGTAGCATCCAAGCTACAAACTTTTTAATTGAGAGTTTGATCCTGGCTCAGGATGAACGCTGGCGGCGTGCCTAACACATGCAAGTCGAACGAGCAAATACATTTGATTTCTTCGGAATGAAGATGTAGGCGCGAGTGGCGGACGGGTGAGTAACGCGTGAGTAATCTGCCTCATACAGGAGAATAACACTAAGAAATTGGTGCTAATACTCCATAAGCTCACATTATGACATCATAGAGTGAGAAAAGATTTATCGGTATGAGAGGAGCTCGCGTCTGATTAGCTAGTTGGTGGGGTAACGGCCTACCAAGGCAACGATCAGTAGCCGACCTGAGAGGGTGATCGGCCACATTGGAACTGAGACACGGTCCAAACTCCTACGGGAGGCAGCAGTGGGGAATATTGCACAATGGGGGAAACCCTGATGCAGCAACGCCGCGTGAAGGAAGAAGTATTTCGGTATGTAAACTTCTATCGACAGGGAAGAAACAAATGACGGTACCTGAATAAGAAGCACCGGCTAAATACGTGCCAGCAGCCGCGGTAATACGTATGGTGCAAGCGTTATCCGGATTTACTGGGTGTAAAGGGTGAGTAGGCGGTCATGCAAGTCATATGTGAAATGTCAGGGCTTAACCTTGGCGCTGCATAAGAAACTGTATGACTAGAGTGCAGGAGAGGTAAGCGGAATTCCTAGTGTAGCGGTGAAATGCGTAGATATTAGGAAGAACACCGGTGGCGAAGGCGGCTTACTGGACTGTTACTGACGCTGAGTCACGAAAGCGTGGGGAGCAAACAGGATTAGATACCCTGGTAGTCCACGCCGTAAA